>Ga0206843_10001_pt1 | contig 171854 bp, 151 predicted proteins | sample Alteio_BWOrgCont_21_FD_152869 | JGI IMG/M metagenome (GOLD analysis project Ga0206843, IMG submission 152869) | Enriched cells from forest soil in Barre Woods Harvard Forest LTER site, Petersham, Massachusetts, United States -... | ecosystem: Environmental > Terrestrial > Soil > Temperate forest...
GGATGACGCAGAGTGGGCCTAGGGCCTTCAAACTAAAACCCGTTGGGATACTTCAGATTGCAATAAATAGTTACCAGCGGGTGTTTTTTGACATTCCCTTCTACACGCTGTACCATCTTTGGGCTCTAGACTTCCAACCTCGGTACTGCCTATGCTAGCGGATGATGATCCATATCTCTATGAAAAACCAAGCAAAAGCGAGCGCAAACGCGCAAGTCTCGCCCTGCAAAAGCTCAGTGAACCGTTGTTGACCCTAAAACCTGCTCAATTAGAAGAATTAGGCTTGCCGACAGAATTACTCCGGGCATTGGATGAAACAAAACGTATTCCAGGGGATAAAGCAAAAAAACGCCAGCATCTATATCTGGGTAAGCTTATCCGCCAGCTCGATGAAGAAACGCTAGAACGCATTAAACGTAAACTTGAGCGTAGGCACTGATGGAGTATTCATTTTTTGCTAATTGCCCAAAATTAGTTGAAGGCCTGCTGGCGGATGAACTGCGCGAACTCGGCGCGACCAAGTGTAAAGAAACACTGACCGGTGTGTATTTTACTGCGACGCTTGCTTCTGCATACCGCATGTGTTTGTGGTCACGTCTTGCTAACCATATTTTACTGCAATTGGCGACGATTGATGTGACTGATATTGCCTCTATCCATAAAGGGGTCTCGCGTATCGATTGGTCTAAACATTTCTCAGCAAATCAAAGCTTTAAAATTGATTTCTCAGGTTTATCTTCACTTATTCAAAACACTCAATATGGTGCACAAGTCGTAAAAGATGCCATAGTCGATCAATTTAGATCGCGCGGCGGGGACCGGCCGAGTGTTGCACTCAATGATCCTGATATTCGCATTCATGCCCATTTATACGGCGATAAACTTACTTTAAGTTTAGATCTCTCGGGCGAGAGTTTACACAAACGGGGTTATCGTCAGGATACTCATACTGAAGCACCCATGAAAGAAAATTTAGCGGCAGCGCTACTGATACGGTGCAAATGGTCCAGTACATGGCAAAACTATACTTATTTTATGGATCCAATGTGTGGTTCAGGCACACTGCTGATTGAAGCTGCCTTGATGGCAAGTGATACCGCGCCGGGATTATTAAGAGAAAAATTTGGGTTTAGCACCTGGCGCGGGCATGAACCTGCTATTTGGAAAACACTGTTAACCGAAGCGATCGAGCGACGTAAAATAGGAATGTCTCAACACTTGCCTGATATCAGAGGCTTTGATGCCAGCCCACGCACTGTGGTCACTGCGCGTGAAAACATTGAACGCGCCGGCTTAGAAAAATGGCTAGATGTTTCTGTACGCGAACTCTCGCATTTAACCGCACCGACGCACCATGGTAACAAACCGGGATTGCTGATGACTAATCCGCCGTATGGCGAGCGATTAGGCGATGAAGCGAGTTTAAAACCTTTGTATCAGCATTTTGGAGCGCGCTTGCGCGAACAATTTCAAGGCTGGGAAGTGGCTTTATTTTTAGGTAATTTAGAACTGGGCAAAGCCATGCGGATCCGATCCTATAAAAGTTATGCCTTTTTTAACGGCACGATTCCGTGTAAATTATTGCTGATGAAAATTATACCTGAATGGTTTATGCGTGAGAGGGAGGTCGAAGCCCCCGTAGAATCAGCGCCTAGAGTGTTATCTGAAGAGGCCCAAATGTTTGCTAATCGCTTGCGTAAAAATCTTAAAGCGTTAAAACCATGGGTCACCAAAAATAATATTCATGCCTATCGAATTTATGATGCGGATATGCCTGAATATGCCGTTGCGATAGATTGTTATAATGATTGGGCGCATGTGCAAGAATATGCCGCTCCTAAAACAGTTAATGCAGAAAAAGCAGCTGAGCGCTTAAAGCAGATCTGCAATGCCATTCCTATGGTGCTTGAAATCCCACCTCATCATATTGTCATCAAAGAACGTAAGCAACAAAAAGATCATTCGCAATATGAAAAAATCAATGCCAAAGGTGAAACCCTGACCGTGCAAGAAGGGGATTGTAAATTACTGGTTAATTTACATGATTATCTTGATACCGGATTATTTTTAGATCATCGCCCGATACGTCTTTATTTGGCTAACCATGCAAAGGGCAAACGGCTATTAAATTTATATTGCTATACCGGCAGTGTCACCGTACAGGCCGCCATGGGCGGGGCACGTTCCTCTGTCAGTGTGGATATGTCGGCAACTTACACCCATTGGGCTAGGCGCAATTTGAGTTTAAATGGTTTAAGTGTAACGTTACATCGGGTGGTGCAAGCAGATTGCTGGCCCTGGTTAGAAAATAATAAAGAAAAATTTGATATTATTTTTCTCGATCCGCCAACATTCTCACGGTCTAAACGTATGGATACTGATTTTGATATCCAGCGCGATCATGTGGATTTGATTCGAGAATGTATGCGTCATTTGGCTGATGAGGGTGTTTTATATTTTTCAAATAATTTCAGAAAGTTTAAATTAGATGAACAAGCGCTCTCTGATTTAACGATTAAAGACATTACTGCTCAAACTATAGATAAAGATTTTCAGCGTGATCCTAAAATACATTGTTGTTTTCTAATTACTGCCAGGTAGCTAAGAGTAAAAAATGACAATAATAGTTAGGGGTGCAAATAATAAAATTGTCTAAAAAATTATACTTGTAGCAAAGGTGTTCTTAATGAGCCTGTTAAAAGCATTAATTCAGTATCTTCATGGTTAGAATTATGGGTTTGAGGAGTCTGGAGTAAGGATTCAGCTAAAACATTCGTAGGATAATCGCGAAATGGTCTTTTCAAATTTTCAAGTTGAATTATATCTTTTGAAAACTCATCTTTAATCTCTCCAAACCTTTTAATTAAACTCGTTATTTTAAAATCATCAATCATAAACCCCAGGCCTTTAAGCTTATCTACTGCAAAATTAATTTCATTTCTTTGTTTTTTTGGCAAACTTTTAATGTAATTATTAAAGCATAACAAGCAAAATGAAAACGATGATACTTTACCTGTGTTGCAATTATTTAATACTTCTAATAACGATTCGAGCTCAAACATGCGCGCTTTAATTAATGGCAGTTGCGCTTCAGTAAGCGCAAGGATCTGCAATTTGTTTTTATAATACTGTTTTAATAGGGGAGTGATTGATAAATAAACAGGCTGACTGATATTAAGTAGTTCACTTTTTGCTGGGGCTTCATTTAGTTGCCGTAATAACTTGGCAAAACCAAACTCATCAAAAACCTTTAGCATGGATACTTCTTCGCAATCCGTATAAACCTGAATCAAATGTGCAAACACGGGTAAGCAGTTGGTAATTTCAGTCGGGTCAGTGAGTGTTAAGATCCCATTTAGCAGAGCGCGCAATCCGTGATTGTCTTTTTTTATAATCATCAATTGGATAACTGTTCGATCGCTCGCTAAACCCTCGGTAGCGATGTGGGAATTTTGATTTGAGCATAATGTTGCGCCAGATTTTACTAAAAATATTATACCTTCATAATTTCTACTCCCAAGACATTGGTGAGCTAAAGTAAGGCCTGAATTATTTTTTTGATTGACTAAACTTTGAGCAAAGGTCGACAGATTAAGAATATATTTAGCCAAAGCATTGCGATTATTCATTACTGCGTATTGAAATAAAAATTGTATGAATAATGAATTTTTATCGTTTTTACGCTTATTATTATGAATAAAAAGAGTTTCTATAGTATGTCGCCCCGCACGATTGTCTATGCATGGTCCTTCAACATGAATTTCTTCTGGTTTGCCGTTGATAATGAGCTCACAAGTCCTGGCAGGTCCTGGCTGATTTGTTACATGTATGGAAATTTTAAAAGCGGCAAGAATATAAGTATTGATAATTGTGTTTAGGTTTTTTAGCTGTGTTAAGTATTTATACAGCTGTAATGCGATTTGATCGGTTTGCGCAAAAGCCAGTGCAAACAATGCAATGGCATGAGTTCTGATATCTTCAGTTTCGGTTTTAGTTAATGTTGCAAGTAATAGACTAACAATGGCCGCATTATTAGTTTTTACCGCCGCGGTTAAAAAATTATCATCCAGTGAAAAATTAACCGCATCGGTAAGTGCTTGCCCACCGAGAGTCAGATGATTTAAGTACGCATTTAAGGAAGTTATTTGCTCCGTACGTATGTAATCAATTAATGTTTCCGTTTGCTGTTGCTTTATTCTTTTTTTAATTTCTGCATTTAAAACCATTATTATGCTCTTAGGGTTGAAAATCAAATGAACTCAATCGCTTTCATTTGATTGTAAAGTGAATGGCTTAAATCGTACCATTTCAAAGATATTACATCAATGCATACTCTGTCTTAATTTAATGCACTGAGATCTTTCACGCTGAACGTAAGCTAACTTAGTAAGCTGCGGTTTCAAATTAGAAATTTTTGCGATACAACACTTTGTGCTCATTACTGATATAATCAATAATGAGCGAAAATCTTAGCTCGAGAATTAGGATGTCGTATTCAAATGATTGAACTTGATCCCTTATTATTAGCCCGCATCCAATTTGCTTTCACGATAAGTTTTCATATCGTATTCCCAGCGCTCACCATAGGGCTAGCTAGTTTCTTAGTTGTGATTGAAGGGCTTTGGCTGAAAACCAATAATCGACACTATTACGAAATCTATAAATTATGGATTAAAATTTTTGCTGTTGCTTTTGGTATGGGTGTGGTATCCGGTGTGGTCATGTCTTATCAGTTTGGTACGAATTGGTCGGTATTCTCTGATAGGGTAGGGAATGTGATCGGCCCCTTAATGGGATTCGAAGTACTCACGGCATTTTTTTTAGAAGCTTCATTTTTAGGGATCATGTTATTTGGCTGGGGACGGGTCAGCCCACGCATGCATTTTATTGCAACAATAATAGTGGCCATCGGTACATTAATTTCTGCATTTTGGATCATATCAGCAAATAGCTGGATGCAAACACCTCAAGGTTTTGAAATAGGGCTAGATGGTCGTTTATACCCCACAAATTGGCAAGAGATCATTTTCAATCCTTCATTTCCTTACCGCTTTTTGCACATGGTCACAGCGGCCTATTTAACTTCAGCATTTGTCATAGGTGGTGTCGGCGCGTTTTATCTCTGGAATAGACGTCATAGGCCACAGGCAAAAATCATGTTGAGTATGGCCACCCTGATGGCGCTATTCGTCGCGCCCATACAAGTTTTTATCGGCGATCTGCATGGATTAAATACACTGGAATATCAACCCGCAAAAATAGCTGCAATGGAAGGGATTTGGGATACCGAGAAGAGTGCAGGTTTACGCTTATTTGCAATACCTGATCAGAAAAATGAAATGAATCATTATGAAATTGTCATTCCCCACTTGGCGAGTTTAATTTTGACGCATAGTTTAGAGGGCGAGGTAAAAGGATTAAAAGAGTGGCCTAAAGAAGATAGGCCTCCAGTGGCTTGGGTATTTTTTGCATTTCGCATTATGGTTGGCATTGGATTTTTAATGATAACGATAGGACTCATCAGCACTGTCTATTATTTTCGAGGCAAATTATTTGAATCGCGTCCCCTGCATGCGTGGTGGATGCTCATGATGCCTTCTGGATTTATTGCGTTACTCGCGGGTTGGTTTGTCACTGAAATTGGTCGGCAGCCCTATACGGCTTATGGCGTTATCCGCACCGCTGAGTCTGTTTCTCCTGCAATTATAGGTCCACAAGTCGCATGGTCGCTCTTAGCGTTTGTCGTAATGTATACCTTAGTGTTTGGTGCAGGCAGTTATTATATTTTGAAATTGATTTACAAAGGGATCCCTAAAGGAGATCAACATGTTTGATTTCTCAACTTTTCTAGATTTACCCTTTATTTGGGGTGCACTGATTGCATTAGCTATTTTTTTATATGTGTTACTCGATGGCTTTGATTTAGGCGTCGGTATTATTTTCCCTTTTGCACCTTCGGAGAAATGCCGTAATCGCATGATGAATTCAGTAGTGCCGTTTTGGGATGGTAATGAAACCTGGTTAGTGTTGGGAGGAGGGGGCTTGTTGGCTGCTTTTCCGCTCGCTTATGCGATATTACTCCCCGCATTTTACATGCCGATTATTATGATGCTATTGTGTTTAATTATGCGCGGAGTAGCGTTTGAATTTAGGTTTAAATCCGAAGGCAAAGCACGCGCGTTATGGGATTACGCCTTTCATTTTGGGTCCCTAGGGGCTGCCTTTATGCAAGGCGTTATTTTAGGCGCATTTGTACAAGGGGTGAATGTGACCGGCCGCAATTTTTCGGGAGGTCCTTTTGATTGGGCCAGTGGTTTTAGCATGATGACCGGTATCGCCGTAGTATTTGGTTATGCCTTATTAGGCTCGACCTGGTTAATTATGAAAACAGAAGACATCACCCAAGTCTGGGCACGCAAAGTCGCGGCATACGTACTCGCGTTTGTTGGAATTGCAATGATATTAGTGAGCATATGTATGCCCTTAATACATGAACATATCCGCCATTTTTGGTTTAGTTTACCGAATTTTTATTATTTACTCCCCATTCCACTTTGTACCTTAGGTTTATTTATCTTACTTTGGCATGATCTTTATCGTGCACATCAAGAATACCGACCATTTTTTTTAACGCTGGCTATTTTTTCTATGGGCTATTTAGGCTTTGGTTTGAGTATTTATCCATGGATGATACCCTTTCACTATACGCTGACTGAGGCTGCTGCTGCAGGCCCTAGCTTATCTTTATTATTAGTCGGTGTCGTTCCGCTATTGCCACTCATTTTAGGTTACACCGCTTATAGTTATTATACATTCCGTGGTAAAAGTGATCATGAACATACGTATTAAAGAAGGCGTACAATTTTGGCTTGCGCAGCATCCCAAAATTAAACAATGGCTATGGTTTATTATTTTATGGATCTTTGGATTAGTGACTGTAGTGGTTTTAACTTATCCAATCAAACTACTGATGTGTGCCATCTGATTTTATTAAGGAATAGCCATGAAAATCGCTATCATAGGTGCTTCAATTGCAGGGTTGACCGCAGCAACGCTACTTAAACAGGATCATCAACTCACGATTTATGAACAAAATCCCGACGCTCTAAAAAATCAAGGTGCTGGCATCGTGATCCCTGTAGAGTTGTTTAATGCTTTGCTAGAGCAAAATATAGTAAATAATAATATTTCAGCAATCGGCATTATTAAGAGGAGTATTATTGCCAATGAAAACAATCATGAAAAATTAATTTGTGAGCAAAACCTTGTCGCGCGCGCATTGCATTGGCAAACGCTTTATGCACAACTTAAAACAAATATTTCTAATGCACTCATTAAACCCAAAAAAATTGTCCATATTAAAGAAATTCAAGCCGAAGAAAACTATGATTTAATCATAGGGGCAGATGGCCATCATTCAATTATTGCAAAAACTATTTGTAATACGATGGCGCCGCTGTACGCAGGTTACATTGCCTGGAGAGGTACTGTCCCTCTAGTTGAATGCATAAGCCCTGAAATTTTTGGATCAATTACTGAAAGTACCGTGCCTTATTTTGTATACCCTAACGGTCATTGTTTGATGTATTTAGTTGTTGAGCCCGACACAGATCAAATATTGATTAACTGGGTACTTTATGAAAAGCGAACTGAGGCCTCATTACAAAACGTATTATCCATGAATAAGGATGCTCATCAATATCGGACATTAGCACGCGGCCAAATGGATACAGAACAGAAGAAATATCTTCACGAGATGAGCAGTGTTTTACCTAAAATTGCTCACGAAATCATCATGCATACAAGCGAGCCCTTTATTCAGCCTGTTTATACTAGAGTGGCACCACATCGTAGCAATGCACAAGGCAATACCATACTCATTGGGGATGCTGCAAGCACCTTACCGCCACACACGGCAAGCGGTGCAACTAAAGGCATGACAGATGCTTTGCAAATTACTGCTGCCATTAATAATAATGGCCTAGAGGGAATAAAAGAATGGGCCATGATGCGGCAGTTAGACGATCAAAAATTATTAGGCCTATCTAACAGAATGAAAGATTTTTTAGTGATGAATACCCCAGATTGGAGCACGATGACAGCCCTGAAATTTGCAGAAATATGGTCCAAAGTGATCGCAGGCGAATCTTGGTATACCTCAAATACTTCAGAAAAATAATGAAGCGAAACTATTATTGCTAGCAGGTGAGATTAAGGGTGTATCGAAGATCTGCTCACTTACACTTAAAGTTATATTTCAGATCCACTGGATAATGGGGCGATGCTGATTTAGGATCAATATTGACCTTATTCAATTTACTTTTCAAATAGGTTAGATCGCATTTTAATAAGTTATCTTTATCTGCAGCAGATAACGAAGGCATAGTGTTTTGCTGTCTAAGATTTATAGTTTGTTTAACAAGACTAACCATTACATTTTTACGCCCCTCTACGCACTGAGCAATAAGAGTTTTGCCTTGTAATTGACTGATCTGCTTATTGATACTTTCTTGGTCCGTCTTGTTATAACTTAAGTAAATTTTATTCATGGCACTTATATTCTCAGATGAGCTAAGTACTTCCACGCAAGTGTCTGCATTTGTTTTAGAGCTCATGCAGCAGGTTGTTTTAATTTCTTTATTATTTAAACTTTGCTTAGGTAACGTGACGGGTTGAAAATTTCCTGTATAAAATGAATTTCTAATGGATCCACAATCACGATCCGGATCTATGGAAACATCCTGCAACAGTTTTCTGACAACAGTCTCGTGAGATGTCGCATAATCTAAGGCTGCTTTACCGTTATTGTCACATTGAGTAATACTTGCGCCGGCTGTAATTAAGGCATTCACAATGTCCACTTGCCCCAGTGCGCAAGCAATATGCAAAGCCGTTCTTCCTTCTGCATCTACGGCATTGACATGGGATTGGCCGTCTTTAAGAATTTCCTGAACCATTTTTAATGACATGACTTGTGTTGCAGTAATTAATAGAGTTTTACTGCCTTTATTATCGCGTGCATTATAGTTAATTTTTCTATTATGCTTGCGGCATAATTCGATCATTCGTATAGCGATCTCAAAAGTTTCGTTGGCTATTGCAATATGTAATATCGTCCCATAACCCATCAAGGTTTCTGGAATATTAATATCAGCGCCGTGGGCAATCAGATACTCACACACTTCTTGTCCATCGGGTCTGAAGTAGGCGGAATGAAGTGCGGTCCAGCCCTCATGATTAATATTGATATTAGCTCCACAGGATTCAATCAATCTTTTCATGCGCGCGAAATCAGCATCTCTATTGAGCAAATAGGGCTTGTATCCAGCTGAGTTATTGGCAATAAAAACCGCGACGACTTGGTTCTGGACATCAACAGATAAGTTGGGAAATCGGGTAAATGTATTTGAAATAATGTTATCTGTAATCCCAGGTTCTAAGGGTTCCTCGTTTTTATTTTTTCGATTAGCAAATAATTGTTTAAGTCGCGCAACTTGTCCATTACCTGCGGCGAAGATTATCTCTGAATTTCTTAAACCGACTGCGGCGGTAAATGCTGCTGGTTCAAAACGTAATACTTTCATAACGATAACCTCTATAACCCTTATTAAATTAAGTTGTTAAAATAACATGAATAATTAACTTTTGCAATCCGTTTAAATACAAACTATCTAGCTTGTTGACTTTGATTTCTAAGGATGCTAGGCTGTGCTAATGAATATAAAAACTGCCTTTACATTTTCACCCCTCCACTCCATGCGCATGCCTAGCGCCTAGGGGTGATTTTCTGTTTCTAATCCTCCTTGGCGCGCTGTTCTAAGAAATAAATGAACAAACCCCTAGGAGAAAAATCATGCTTACTCTCAGCTACAATGCGCAACAAGACCCCTCATACCATTTACAAAAATCTATGATTCAACTGAATCGTAACCCAGGTTGTCATTCCAACCATAGTCCTATCGTGGGCACCAGGGCGGATGAATTAAAAGGCATACGCGCAAAAATTAAAGAGGCGCCTGTTTTAGCTGAATTAGAATATCAGCTGCATGATGCGCCGGATGCACTCCAGAATTTTTTATTGATCCCTTATATCTATCGCGTTGCTGCAGATAATATTTCTAAAGAAATTTTTGATCACTATATTTTACGCTATCAGAACGAAGGCATTAACGAGGCCAATGCCGTAGAATGGCATCATACTTCAGAAATTTATTGTGGCTATGCCAATTTTTCTTGTAATAGCAAAGGATGCAATTTAAGTCGCTGGGAGGCTCATGCGCATGTGGTGGTGCATCGTGAGCATCACGAATTTCATCAACAAGAAAACGATCGTTATACCTCGCATTATTTGCTGGCGATACATGAATTACAACATGTAGAAGAATGGGACCCCAGTGAAACTCATCGCTCGCATATCGGCAAAGAATTGCTCACGTCGCTGTGTTCTTTAATTTTGACGGATCATGTTTATAAACGCATATTCGGAAGTAAAGAAACAGCTGAGGAGTGTTATATGGGAAGACTATCACGATCGGAAATAATAGTATCCCCATAGGCAGGGTGGCAAACTTCTACCGTGAATTAACCAAAGTTCATGGCTGTCTTTATAAAGCAGTGATATCGGATCAGTCAATTGCATTTTTATCAGGGACGCAGGGGTTAAATAATACGCCTATTTTTGCAAAGCTAGGATGATAATAGTACTATGTGAGGGTGAAAACTAACGAATCCCCACGGATTGTAGTTTTAAGGCCGTAGGCCTTATACCGTTGTGACCCACTGCGTCATCCCGTGCGTAAGCCGCCATCACGGGTGAAAGAAGAGCAGGGCTTGCGCGGCTGAAGACACGGGATCCAGGCGGAAATATTGCTTACGAAGTTAATCTATGCTGAGCACGTAAGAATATCTCTAACCTGGATCCCGTGTCTACAGCCGCGAGAGTGAAGTGCTTTTATCACCTATGATGGCGGCTTACGCACGGGATGACGCAGTGGGTCACCCAGAGATAGATTAACCAAATATTTACAAAAATAAGTAACTTGATAACCGTGGGGATTCGTTAGGGATGACAATGAATTAATGCTGGAATAATTATGATTAAAACTGCCACAGAAATTATTAAGATGCGCGCTGCAGGGCAGCTTACGGCTAAAGTACTGGATGCCGTCAGTGAGATCATCAAACCTGGGATCACGACCTTAGAAATAGATGCATTTTGCGAAGATTATATCGTCAATACTTTACATGCCGAACCGGGCAGTAAAGGTCAATACGATTATCCCTATACGGTAAATACATCAGTCAATCATGTGGTATGCCACGGTTGGCCCACAACTAAAGCATTAGAAAAAGGTGATATCGTTAATGTCGATGTCACGGTGAGAAAAGACGGCTATTACGGAGATAGTAGTATGATGTTTAGTGTCGGCCCCGTGGCCGCCCATGCCAAGCGCTTAATTGATGTCACCCAACATTGTTTATATTTAGGCATATTAGCAGTAAGACCTGGCGCAACCTTAGGCGATATTGGACATGTGATCCAACGCTATGCCTATGCACATCATTATGCTGTGGTACGGGAATATTGCGGTCATGGCATCGGGAAAAAAATGCATGAAGAGCCACAAATAACACATTTTGGTGAGCCAGGAAAGGGCATGGTTTTAAAAGCGGGCATGACTTTTACCATTGAGCCCATGATTAATCAAGGGAAAGCCGCAGTTAAAGTATTAAAAGATGATTGGACAGTCGTAACAAAAGATAAGCGTTTGTCCGCACAATGGGAGCATACTATTCTAGTTACGGATCAGAGTTTTGAAGTGCTCACTTTAAGAGATTCAGAAAAAAAAGGATTTGAAGCGTTTATTAGAGGGGAATCTAAATGATTAAATATAGTGATCATGTCCAGTAATGCTACCGAAATGGACCCATGAAAATCATCTTAAAAATAAGTTAGATTTTTCATGAGTCCAGGCTGTCTACTCAAACGTTGCAATCCACACGCTAGAAGGGTTGGAAAATAAACCTGCTTGCTTATCGCATCTCTTGATGTCACCATATTCCTGATTGATAGGGCAAATCGATTACTTTCTACACAATTTTTAATCGGAGTCTCGCAAGATTCAAACTCCTTTCAGAATCCGCATCGGTATCTTGATTCATTAAAAAAAAGATCGGCACCAATAGGACTATGGGAAGTAGGTATTTTATTTTATTAGACATAATATCCTCATTCTTAAGGTAACTTTATTAGTTTAGTATATCACCTTAATTTTTCTCTCTTAAATGCCCACCCTCAATCCACGCAGTCTAAATGAAAAACATAAATAGGTATAATAATCAATCGGCTGCATGGTTCAGTCTATTATGATTCATATTATTGTGAATCATACTTAGATGAATTATACATTATCTAAAACATCTGCAAAAAGCAGCTGTTGCTCTGTGGGGCGCAGCCTTAAGTGACCATGCATTTCAAGCCATTATCACCTTTACTGAAAAGCATCCCTATTATATGAATAAACTATGCGATCGCTTATGGACATTTTACGATAAAAAACCGCCTACAGAAAAAGAAGTGACTATTGAATGGCAAAATATTGTGGCAGAAGAAAAAAGTGATGCCATTAAGGAACTGTCATTATTATCTATGGGACAAAAAACTGTGTTGCTGCATCTAACTCAAGCACCTGATGCACTACTGACGGGTAAAGAAAGCATCATGAGCTTAAAGATGGCCGGCAGTTCAATTCTTGCAGCGTTAGATGGATTAGAAGAGAAGGATATGATAGCTAAAGAAGAAGCGCATTATCAAATCATTAATCCGGTGGTAAGATATTATGTTGAACAATTTAAAGATCGGTTTGCGTAAGGCATATTTTTGCAGAATCAAAACCAATCCACCAGTTTGGTTAAACTAGCCTCTAATCCCCACGCAGTCCAGGAAATCCTTTGTGCTGGGGATTAAAAAACTTGAGCTATCGATATTATTGTCACGCGGTTTTACTTGGAACTACTAGTATCCGTGCTGATTTTATATATTGAAAAAATAATACTGGGTATTGCCGGTTCAGCATTTGCTGCAGGAATGGCAACCAATCCCATCGCAGGATTACTCGCTGAAAACCCTACGCTAATGGTATCTTTTGCTTTAAGTTTCATGATAGACTGCGACACTAAAACACCTGTTGAGGCTTTGCTTATTGTTTGTCTGGTATTGGAATTGTCGACTGCTTTTCCATTTTTAATTAACCATAAATCAACATAGCCATCACCCATCTCTTCCTTTTTTAAAACTCCAACTTGACCTGCTGCCATCACAAAGTAAACACCATCCTCTTGTATCGACACTGCATTTTGAGTATTTTGTAGGTTGAGCAGTTCATCAATCGTATCTAGCGTTACCACATTTTTAGATTCATTTGCCGATTGATTTTTTAAACTTGAAAGTTGTGCATAGACATCAGTGTTTGCATACGCGTTTAGGCTTAAAAAACTAATAATAAAAAAACCAAAAATCAAACGAGAAAATTTAAATGCATTCATGCTTTTGTCCTTATTGATTGTATACTGGGTAGGAATGGGTTTTATAGCTTTAATAATGTAAAGTTAACTTATAAGAAATTATAGCAGTAATTTTCAAAAAGCAAGCATTGAAATCTGAAAAGGCCAATGAGAAAAACTCATAGCCTTTTCTTTAGTCTTGTAGCTGTAATAGGGTTACTTTATCACCATTACTTTTATCTGCATAAAAAAGATATACATCTGAATTCAGATTGACTGCAGATAAGCCATAATTTGATTTCGCAATGATAGGGTTACCTTGTCTATCTTCTAATTGTTTAGGATCTGACCAGACATAGAGGGTTTCACCTAATTCGTTTCTAACTTTTGTACAGGTAAGGAAATAAATCTGATTATCTTTATTAAATGATTCATTAACAAAAAATAAATACAACAGATCATTATGGAAAGTGGCTGCAGGTGTAACCGTAGTGGTGACACTTTGTAAAACAGTTTCATCTGAGTATGAATCGTAATTCTCACCCGTTAACTGATAGTATGATACAACCTGATCGATTCGTGGTAAAAAGTAATGCACTGTGCTGGTTGTAGATAATGTATCTTCATGAACTAGCGCAGGTGCACCCGATGACCTGCTTACACTATCAAAACAGTCTCTACGTATTCTTACAAAATCATCTTGCTTAATTAATGAAGTTGCATTGGCATCATAAGATAAGTTTTGTTTTTCTGCCACTTTATCACGCGTAGTAAACACGCCACCGCAATTATTCTGTATCCTTTTCTCTAAACCTGCCAATACAATTTCTGTTATTCCACTGGAGGTATAGTTGGGAATATTAATCAAAGTTACGTTGTGAACCACTTTCTCTGAATATAAGGTGGCTTCATTTTTCTCCCAGGTGTTAGCCTGGATTTCAGCTAAATTTTTGGCATACACATGTCGAATATATTCATTGTCATTTTTTCGTAATAAAAAAAGCCAACCATTTAAAACAGCGGGCTCTAGCCAAGATTTTGTATTGATACTGTCATTGTCAGCCAGCAATTTTATATTCGTTGCATTCCATGAAAGGGTATTATTGTTCGTATCATGGCTCGCATAATTATAATACGCTTTGCCATTAAGCCCCTTATAAAATATTAATAGCGAATTGTCATACACGATACCTCTAGGCATATCAAAACTAGTGTTTGAATTATGGGGATCTGTGGGGAGTACCGCTCGAGTAGTGACACCTAAGCCGGCACTGGTCATACTGTAGATTAAGAGAAAAGAGGATGCCAGTAGCGATACAATTTTCTTAATATTCATAATAACCTCTTAATAAAAATAAAATATAGGGATATAAAAACCATAATTATATATTAAAGGTATGATGAGAGTAAAGTTATGCTCAGATTTATAACTAAACAATGAGCGGTAGATTTGTGTCATAAACACCTTCAGGAAAAAATTATCTTGAAGGTGTTTATTCATTAACAACGCATTATTTTAAATCATTCAACAGGATACATAAGGCATCAGTTTGTACATCAAGATTATAGACAGTAGAACCTGCATCTCTTTGTGCATAACAAGACAATGCATTACTGCCCACAGGTAATGTTTCTACTGTTTTCCATTCATCAGCCGTATCTGGAATTGCGGGCACGATGCAACCGCCGCTTAATATTTCATAGCCTGCATCACAAGTCACCACATTACCATTCATATCATGTCCTGCAGTACCGCTACGTTTAGAGATTATTTTTTTATCTTTCAGCGCATTGTCTTCATAACGTACGCAAATGGCATACCCATGTGCAGTTTTATTTGCAATACCGCTATCATGATCTCTATTCATTCTACAACTCCAACCCGACCATTGTGCACTGGCATTATAGACTGGGCTTGAGCGAACTACTTTCCATGGCATCACTTCATTTGCAGAATCAGATTCACAGCCACCACCGGTCACATCATAACCTGCCGGACACTCAGCAATACATTCACTTGATACCCCACCTATACCCCCTTGACAACCTACGATGATCCGCTCATCGATATAATTATTATGTAAACAAGAAGCGCTTACATCCAATCCTTTGTAATACCTGCGATTTGCTGGCTCACTGCTATAATCTAAATTCACAGTGCAATTAAACGTATTGTGGGTTGGTTTAGCTGAAGCAATGATCCAAAATTGTACCTTATCGGGATTAGGCTCAGATTTGCAGCCGCCACTTATAAGCTGATAATCCGCAGGACATGACACACTTAAACTATTTTTGGTTTCATATTTTCCAGTTTCACTCTCAAATACATGAACAATTTTTTCAGCTTCTGGCATATACATTACATAGCCTGCTTCTAATACAGCACGTTTTGCTTCAATATCTGGATCATTGGGGAAAAATCTTGAAGTAAATAATTCAGACATGGGCACAAGTTTATATTTTTGCGGGATAGGATTTTCAATTTCGTTCACCCATGCACCAAATGAGAGATCAACCGGTGGGGGCGCGCCTAAGAAAATTGCACGTTGTTTTTGAACCGCCGCATCAAAGGCGATCCGCATTTCTTTTACTTCAGCAGATTCATATTCCCCTGAAGCCCCTTTAGTTCTAAAAAATTCAGCGGAAGCTTCAGCTGCCACAGCTATATCCACATTGCCCGCACGTAATGCTTCATAATCGACTTTGGCAAATTGTGATTCATAACTCCATCTTGCGCCTAGGCTTAATTCATTAGAAACAATATGTGTGCCGTAATCATCAATAAATTTGAAAACAATATCATACCAACCCGGTTCTGATGTGGAAGTAGGGAGTTCCTCAACGAAATTAAGAAATCCTGGTTTGAAATTAACATTATAACAATGTAAATCACGTCCACCTTGGTACAATTGGCATGCGCCTTCTGCTTGAACATTGACTAAGCCAAGACCAAACACATCTTCTTGTTGGTAATAATATTCAGCCGATCCCGAGAATGATGTATCACCAAAAAAATCTTCACTGCTTTCTGAGATACTAGCCTTTTGAGTCAAGCTGTAATAATAATCCAGTGTGGTATCCATATCAAAAACATAATATTGTGCAGCACATGTTGTTGCAGCGGTACAGGTTAAACACGAATCATTGGGTATCTCATCCATAATGGCCAGCTGCCAACCTGGGTCCGCATTATCAGAAGTAGGGTTGCCTTTAATGACATCATATCCGAGATAGAAAAAATCTAAAGGACAGTTAGGATCAGGCGTTTGCGCCGCCCAGACATTTTGTGCAACAACAAATAATAGAACTAGTTTAATTAAATGCTTCATAAGCTGACTCCTGATTTAGTATGAATGTTAAATAATTAATTGATACTTAACGTGTGATCTGGATTATACGTATTAATTTTTTATTTAAAACCTATTCCTATAAAATACGTACGTTAATGATATGATTTTTATATGGCGTTTGCATAGTGACGTTAACTCTGTTAGTATTTCGTCAACTAAATTATATAAGATACTGATATGTTCGCTCGTTATAGTGCTGTAAAAAAGGTCTTGGAGGAAAAGCTAAGGACGTATCCTTTAGATGATGCCCAAAGCGCAGCAATCCAAACTGCCTCGATGCACATAAAACAATACCTTAGCACTTACCATGGTTTAGTATTACGTCATATTATTGCTTCTCTTTCTGGCTACCTTATGGCTGCCGCACTACAACATCCTTTAGGCGCTATTACCGGGTATTTGTTTACCCGACATGCCATTTTCCTAGAAAATATTTCTGAATGGTTGGGGTTGACGCCCGAATCTTTACCTTACACTAACAGTGGTTTTTGCGCGGATCTAATCGATGACATCAACCAATCGCAGTCTGTGGCTGAAATTATAGAAAAACTCAATGCTACCAGTCAGGCAGTTAAAAAAGAGATAGAGGTGTATAACAGTACTTCGTCCAATATTGCTGCACCTTTGTGCGCAGCTTTAGGATACTGGATAGGCGGGACTAGCAGCGTCAGGAATCTATTTGCCTATCATTGGCCAGCAAAAAAACTGGTCACGCAAGCCCTGTGCACGGGGATTATGAGTGGACTGGGTATAGGTGTAGGCTATGCGGTAGAGGGGGTAAAACCACGCCTGCCACAAATTGAACGTCGATAATCAGAATATTGCAACTGCACGAATGAGGTGAATCGGTAGTTGGGTTATAATATCGAACATGATGGTCCTTGCTGCTACTCAGAAGTCAGTTCATACGCATCACTTAAAGTAGAAGCAACAGTATTAAAAAAAATTATATAGGATAGGATACCTATGAGCCCAGAAGAACTAGTAAATAAATTTACCGCACTGTTGTCAAAACTTACCCAGACACCCCTGGCCTTAAAATTGCGCACTGATTTTTTAGATAAAACGTGTCGGTATTATGAAATTACCGGTAAAAATAGCGATTTATCACCTGAATTTAAAGCAAACTTGCTCGGTGCAATTTATCTAGAAACTCCATTTTTAATGAAGCGTTGGGGCAATCAACTCTCTGATAATAAATTTAAATACGGAACTAATTACATTGGCATTACTAGCAAAGGGGAGCTGATCATTACAGAAGATCATATCCCCAGTTTTCTTTTTATTTATGATCCAAGATCACAACACGCACTAAACGCGCTATTAAAAAAACTGCATGAGGAAATACCCAATCAGGGCGATCAAATTAAAGTAGCCTCTCATGGAACACAGATCACCCCGGCACTCAGCAAAGAGTTAAGAATAACCTGCCAAGGAAGGCAAATCGCCCTATCAGGCCCCACACTTTGTAGACTGGACCACACTTTGCTTGATTTATATTTAACTGGCATATTAGGTCTTGGTCTTTTGTGCTTAAGTAGTGCTCCTGCGGTACTTAAGGGAGAGCCACCGGTTGACAAACATGCATATCGAGCATTTGTTGAAAAAATCTTTAAACAAAAAAATAAAATTGATAAAATAATTATTCCTCTTTCAGCATTCAATGTGATTTCAAATCGATTAGGAATTAATTATACCTTTGAATATTTAGGACATAAAATTGACAATAGTGAAGTTTTTACTCCAGGTGCAGGACTTAAAGAATTGGGTAGGGGCCATTTGCCTTACCATGAGCGTGAATTATTTGATACCACTGTTGAGTCCGCAGCAAGGGCCATTTTTCAACCCACGATTACATCAGGATCGCAAGATGCTCAAAAACAAGCAAGAGACACTTTCCTGAAAATTGAATCCAATCAAAATCAGGATAAGCAAGGAAAATACCTGGCTTATGCAAAACTATAGTTTTACTGAAACCACTTCCAGCAACGTATTTGTAGGAGTTAATACTGTGAGAATATATATCAAAGGAATGATTTTTGTTTTATGCAGTGCCTTAACCGGTTGCACGTCATTTTATATTGGTGCAGAACAGCCGGGACCTTGGGACCCCAATAAAAGACAATTGATTGAATATGGGGTACTTGGGGCACAGCCTCCGTCATGCCTGGTATAGAACTTAACTAACTAAACCTCTGCTTGCTTATTATTTTTGTTCCCATTGCAAATGTGGGTAATCAAAACCTTGATTAATTTTCCATGTATTTGCGAAATCCCAATCCACATATGTCGCTTGTTGATACATTTCTATTGTGGTTTTAGGTGTTCCGCCTGCAGAACCCAATTGGCCAGAAGTAATAGTATTCCAATAGCTACCGACAACTGAAGCATCATCGCGAAATGCTCCAATCAATCCACCGATGGCCCAACTGTTTGTACCACTTACTCTTCCTACAGAGTAAGAATGACTCACCGTAGAGTCACTTAACCGGCCCACTAATCCGCCCAGAACGCCATGATTATTAGTTACAGTGCCAGTAGCATAGCTATTTTTGAGCATTCCGCCAGCGGTGAAATCACCCACTAGACCACCCGTATTGAAGGTCTGAGAGGTAGTTAGACTTTCGACTTCACCGGTAGCATAACAACTGTCTATAAGTAGATTATAAGCTGAACCTATCAAGCCCCCTGCATTTCCATCTTCAATGACTACCTTACCGGTCGCATAACTATTAGTAATATGCGAGGGAGGGAAAGTGGAGACGCTACCCACGAGCCCACCAATGTCGTACCATCCATGAACCAAAGCCGTAGCATAAGTATTTAATAGTGTAATAGAAGATCCTAAGCTTCCCGCCAGGCCGCCTACTCTAGCATTTCCAGATACCGTCCCCAAAGCATGACTATTAGAAATATCCGCATAAGATGCAGAGCCCACCATTCCTCCTACAGAAGTTGAACCTTCAGGAGCCGCTTTTACAATCAGATCTACTGATGAATTTTGAATGGTATTTCTTACATTGGAAGTGCCTTCTGAACGCCCCACGAGTCCACCTACGTGAGAATAGTCTGCATTAATCTCACTTAGCGACGCATAAACATTAGAAATTTTAGTTCCAGATTTTGCAAATCCTACCAAGCCTCCCACATTGGATTTCCCCAAGATATAGATATTATCCAGATTCACATTAGTTATTTCTGCATTTAGCGTTACCCCAAATATCCCTATATTATCTTGCAAATATCTATTGATTTTAATATATGAAACCTTAAAATTATTGCCATCTAATTTACCCGTAAATGGAGTAGTCAGGTTGCCTAATGGCATAAAACCACCGCCATCACCATAGTCCCACAAATTACAGTTGACATTGTCTATTAATATAAAATGCTCAGCGAGCAAGGTAATTATATTTTGTAATTCAGGGCAAGTACGTATTTGATAGGGGTCTTCTTTCGTACCGGAACCACCCGAAAATGCATAACTAGTTACAGGTATAACGAGTAATAAAGTTAAAATAATTTTTTTTATATTTCTCATGATTCATTCCTAATGATAATTAAGATCATATTTACATTACCAAGCAGCTACTACTACTTTCTTTCTTTTCAAAAATATCTTCTGTCATATTGGGTGCTGGTGGTTTTGTGCGCAGCGTTTCATCAAATATATCCACGATAAGCATATTTTTATTTTCACTATCTGGAGATGGCATTTTACTGTTATCTGTTAAGCTTTCTTTACATTGTTCGACAAGTTTTACAGCAGCAACCAACTCTTTAAATTTAGAATCATTTGCATTGTCCTGCTGAGCACCTGGTTTGATATGGGTTTGATACGATTCAATAAATTTATCACGAGCCTCATAGTCAGGAAATTCAGTTTCATAATGTTTTAAATGGGTGTTTGGCAGGAAAGGTCCATTGCTCATTTTGATTTCACGATTACGTGTCACTATAATTACTTTTGGCTGGTCAACTATTTTTATAATTTCACAGTCAGTGATTTTACAACGGATAGCTACAGTAGTAACAAATGGGCCTCCTACATTTTCAAATCCATCAAAGGTTAGATGCTCACTATTTACACTAATGCCAGACACTGTGTTTCTAAAATTTTCTTTAGGAGCTAATGCATTAAGCGCGAAAGTTGCTTTACTTATGGAGTTTTTCTTTATGCTTTCGTAATAGGCTGCCATAAATCCTTTAACATCCTCAGTATTTTGAAATTCTACATGGAAGTAAAATTCATCTTGATTAGGCACTTTAAAATTAATTATCAATTTTAAATAGGCATTTGGATTTTGAATAATACTAAAATGATCGGTATCACATCTGAATTCTTCAAAAGGCGTTTCTCTTCTAACCACTAAATCGTTAGACCAGCCCATGCCTATAGACAGGTTAGAGTGCCCAGCTTTTACTTTTTTGTCTTTATCAAATTTTATAATGATTACTTTATAGCTATTGGGCATTATGATCTCCAAGTGTCATTTAGTAAGTGAGTCAAAAAGTCATATTACTATTTAATCTTATTATTACAAAGGATTAATTTGGAGTTAAGTTAGTTGATAATATTATACTTTTGTAAGTCATGAATATATACTATTATTCTTCTTTTCTATCATCGTTCAACTGCAAAAACTATCACGGATGCTTATCAAAATGATTTTAAACTATATTTGTATTAGGTGCATATGATAGTCCGAGAGGATAAGATCGGCAAAATCAAGCGTAGTTTTAGTTAGTTAAATTCTATACCTGGCATGACGGAGGCTGTGCCCAAGGTAACCCAATATGCACAATCATATGGAGAGTATGAATGGCAATAGTTTATAAAATATTTGATAAATCATATCCTCTATCAAGCGGTATTTATGGGGCCCTGCGGTTTAAAGACAGTGAAAAGCTAGCGATCGTGCAAGCAAATCATCTGGCTATTCGCCAAGAAATGGGAGCGCAGCATTTACTGATGTTACATCATGTGTATGGGACAAAGATTGTTGATGCAGATAATGTGATTGATTTTTCCTATGAGCCCGATGCAGATGCGTCCATTGCTTCTAAGCCTGGGATATTACTGTCGGTGCAGACGGCAGATTGCGTACCCGTATTATTGGCTTGCAAAAAATCAAAAGTAGTTGCTGCAGCGCATTGTTCTTGGCATACCTCATTAAACAATATCTTGATGTTATTAGTTGAAGCTATGCGTGTAAAAGGCGCAAGTGAGATAGAGGCAATCATAGGCCCTGCGATTAGGCAAGATTCATATGAGGTCGATGCACAATTTCGCGATAAATTTCTTGCCTCAGAAAGGTTAGCGCAAGCTTTCTTTCGCAAAGGAAATAGGGACCATCATTATCAATTCGATTTACCTGCATTTTGCAAATTAAAATTAAACCAGTTAGGTATTAAAGAGATTATGGATACGGGTGAAGATACTTATTCAAATCCAGAAAAATATTGCAGTTATCGACGCGATAGGCAGCAAGGGATTACAGGAAATAGAACCAATATCTTATCTACCATTATGATAAGTAATGATTGATCGCAAGCTTTGTTATAAATTAATGTACTGAGGTAGTTTAGAGTATAAATAAGACACCCACTTTCTAACCGTGGATGTCTTAAGTGGCGTTATTGCTTGAATGTTTTATTTTCTTTTCCATTTTTCTCAAAGGGCAAGGTTTTATGAAGGCTGGTGTTGGCAAGACTTCTATCTTTCATGCCTGATTCTATACGTTTGCCATACAAGCGTGTACCCACCCTGCCCATAGGATGGTAATTATTATTCAAGGCATGCTGAATGAGCGCTCTTGTTCCAGGCGATGCATCTAAGGCATTCTTAGCACTTTCTATTCCAGAGAGCTGTTTTTTGCAGGCTTCTGCGATCTTAGCTTGCTCAGGAAGCATTCTCGCTTCGAACAGTAAAATCAAAATATGTAGCGCTTTGAATTCAGATGCATGGGGGGTTTTGCCCGCATGCACTTCAGCCTCGATTTGGGGAAGTTGGCGGTTTAAAACCTTAAGAATATCTTCAGCGGTACTGCTTGGATAATATAGATTTTGTTCAGTTTGCTTCATAAATCACCCTTATAGCTAAATAAGTGAATATTATATAAGTTAATTATTTAAATTACATTAAGGATTGCTCAAAAATTGAACATTTTTGCCTTTTCATTTAGTTTGATCACGATATTTTGCAACTTAAGGTATAACAGAAACATTAAGCAGCCTATGCGTGTATTACCATCCGTAAATGGATGATCTTTAATCACAAAGTAGAGTAGGGTGGGCTGCACGTTCTTCAACAGTTGGATACAAAGCCTCACTATCAAAGGTTTGCTCAATATTACCTAGGATGCCTTTAAGGCCATGATCTCGTTCATTGCCAAATAACACCCTGTGGCTTCATCACGTGCGCCTAAATCAGCTTTTAAAGCAGCTATAGCGCTTACAAGGAGTAAAATTTAGTCTTATAGGTCTTGCCATCTGCGGCAGTATGTTCCAATTAATATGCTGAAAATAAGATTACTCGGAAATTATTTGACAGATATTAATTTATTAGTTTAATTTGCCTATTGAAACACTTAAAATATTTTGTTACCAAAAACTATTAATAGAATAGGGAATTATGTACGCTAATACAGACAATAATAACTCAACGCATAAAGTAGTCCCTCCTCTTCATTTACCCGCCACGCAAGCAAATGATTCCCCAACTGGAACACGAGAAACAAGTAGTGCATTTAATGCTACCAATCTTAGGGCTTATACTAGCCCTTATAGCCCTCAAACTGGCAGTAAAGTACATTTTTCCAGTAGCGCACTTATTCAAATATCGACAATTAAAGGGATAGATGTGCAGCAGGATGAAGGTTTTACAAGATTAACTGCAAAGGAAAATAATATAGATGCTTTATTTACTCAAGGAATGGCCACTTGCATAGGGATTTGCTTGCTTAATTTAGATTCTAAAATAATAAGTTTGTCGCATATCAGTTCTATTTTTAATGATTTTGATTCCGAATTGGAAGAAGAATTAAAATTTTTAGGACAGGGCTGCAAAGTGATTTTGATAACGAATCCCAGGTGCGCTGATGATGACACTGGGCTTTCAAAAAAAGAACAGCAGGGCTGTCGTTTATTTCAAATAGAAACCATCAAAACAATAAAAAAATTGTTACAGAATAAAAATGCAGATATCAGCATTGAGGAAAAACATACGTTAACTGGAAATTTTCTCATGACATTAGAGGGTATTTTACAAGACATATCAGATACCTCTTATCAAAAGAGTTTGCGCTACTGAAACCTACTTTGGCAGATTGAAATCCTCTTTGGCAAATAACATTCTTGACACAATAGAGGGCGAATTCAACAATGAAGTGCAATTCTTTTAAAATACAATAAGCTATCACACATGGCTGAACGTAAAGCAAAGGATTGCAAATGAAATATAAACAACTCACTTTTAATCAGCGTTGTAAAATAGCTGCATTTTGGAAAGCAGGATATACCCAAAAGCACATAGCGACTGAAGTGCAGGTTTCGCCTGCAACCATATCAAGAGAACTAAAGCGAAACTCAAGGTGGAATGGTTTTTAAGGGTCCTTTACTCCGTTATCTTACTTGTTGTCTAATACGCTCGATAATTTCTTGATCCGTTTGATTCTCATAGGCAGTATTTTCAAAAATATTTTTTAAATACAACACTTTGTTTTTAATGTCATCTGCTTTCTCGCGCGGCATTGCATCAAGCGCGTCCTTAAGTAATACACGAACACCCTTAGACTTATTAAAATATGAGGTGGCACCCATAGAATCGTCATCTTGATTAACGAAGAATGTCCAGCTGCCAAGACTGCTAGTGAATGCAATACGATTTAAATATTCAGTTGAAAAAACTTCACTGCCAAGTGTTATCGTTTGATCTCGATAGCCGGTATGTTCTTGTTCGCCTGAAATGCAATAACTTGCAACACAAGCGGCTAGTGCACTGGAGCGTCCTATCTCCCAGTGAAAAAATTTGTCCGAGGTAGGTGACCCAAATATGACTAAGGATATCATTAAAGTCATATCAAACTCATCAATTAAATTGGCAACTCTATGCGCCCAGTTTGCGCGACGCAGACCCAAAGCTCCGCCAGAATTATTAACCAAATATTTTGCAGCACCGGCAATGATACAAGCACGCAGCATCATCCAATTTATAATCACTGGTGACACATCCTGGGACATGTGAGGGAGCTCCCCTAATGCCAAAGATTTATCTGGAAGACTGAACACCACGTACCTATTTGAATGCATTATTTTTATTTCTCTCAATGCGTTAAAATCCTGAAATTTTCCATTTATTTTTCATGAATATCCAAGGTTGTTGGAATGCAGGGGACATATTAGCAGACTTTGTAAAACACTCCGTCTATGGTAAGCATTCTAGCATAAAAACGTAGGTGAAATAGCGATTACTGATTCTGTACTTGCTGCTGTGATTTGACCCAGAGAAGCATAATTGTAATAATCTAGACTGGTGATTGCACTTGCAAGTTGAATTCGCGAGGTTAACGCCGATAATAAGTGTGATTACAGTTATAATCACCCCTAAGATATCAGGGGCATCGGCGAATTCAACTTGCAAGCGCAACTGCCCCTATAAATCCTAAATCAATTTAGAAATATCTTTGAAACAATAATAGCCAAAAGGTACGCCAATTTACGTGTGCCCGGCGTACCTATCTGTCATTTACCTATTTACAATCATTTAAAGCTATGGTTGTATCAGCCAAAAGAACACCTAAGTTAAAAGGTATTTCTTTACCATTTGCTTTAGTAAAATAAGTTTCAACATTGCCTTTATCGTTCTTTTTGAAGCTCAAATCAATACTGACTTTCTTCCCATTGATTTGATCAGCATTACAACCTGGGTATGTTTGCGCCGCAGCTGCAATAAAAACACCTAAATCTAAAGGTTCTGAACGATTTGCGTTATCAAACACAGTGATTTCAGGTTTTCCGTTTACTTTTGCTATACGAATATAAGCAATCGCTTTAGGATCAAGTTTATTGGCAGGTGTAGCTTTTACATCTGAATATCCAGCTTCGATAGCTGCGCTTGTAAATGTACCTAAGGTTAGGTTTGTTTTCTCACCAGAAGTGTTGATAATCATAGGATTACCATTTTCCATTAGGATTTGCAATGTAGGGCCATCACCCATTTTGCTATTCGCAAAAGTCACTACAGGAGATAAACAGATAAATGCGGCTAATGCCTTTACTAAAACGTGTTTCATTTTGAATTCCTTAATATTAGTTGATTAAATTCTATTGCTATGACTCTTCTGATTCTCCACCAAAACTGAATACTATGTTTGCGCCGATGGCGTACATGTTATTGTTATTTTCAGCTTGTACAGTATTGGCCTCTACCCGTAAACCAATAAGAGAATTGAAATCATATTGTCCGCCTATACCAATGGCCACACCAAATCCGCCATCCTCTTCTTGGGAAGTGAAGGGTACTGTAGGACCACCTGTAGTAATCTCTGTTAAAGTACCCGACATTTCACGATTTACTGTGGCATATGCAACGCCCACTCTTAAAAATGTCCAAAAATTTTCATCTAAATCTAGACGACCTACACCACTAAGATCAAAAAATGACATATCGGTTGTATGCATATGTCCATCCACCTCATAACTTTCAGGAGGTGTTGAAAAATCGTGTAAAGAAACAAAAATATCGTCACTATTGATATCAGCCACACCGAAATAGTTAAACTCTAATGCAAGGTATTCAGTTATCCATGTACCAATACCGGCTCGCCATCCAATATTGCCATCTGACGATAGCTCCATTCTATTATTAAAGACTTCTCCATTGTAGTTATGTGAGTCTTGCCCAAATTGCGTTTCATCAACACGTGTATACGTAACACCACCTAACACATATACTTCTTCAAAAGCATTATCGGCATCTTCCCAGGCTAGTGCTGAGACACTAGTTAGTATTGTTGATGACAGAACGACAGCACACGACAGCACACGACAGCACAGTAAGGTATTTTTGGCTTGCATTGTATTATCTCCATATAAATTAACAAATCCATAATTTACAATAATAGCATATTTTGATCCTATTGTAGCCTCCCGAATACTTCATTTGGCGTCGCATAATTCAATGATTTTCTAGGTCTATTATTTAAGTGCTTTTCTATCAGTTCTATATCTTTTTTTGTTATTGAAGTAAAATCATGGCCTTTAGCAATATATTGCCGAATCAATCCATTAGTATTTTCATTAAGCCCTCTTTCCCAAGAATGATAAGGATGTGCGAAATACATTTTTGCGTCGAGTGACTTGGCAATGATTTCATGCTGGGCAAATTCAGATCCATTATCCGATGTAATCGTATGCACAAATTGTTTAATTGGCTTTAATAATTTTATTGTTTGTTCACGCACAAAGTCTGCGCGCTTCGTGCCTACCATGCCGATTAATGTTTTCTTGGATACTCTTTCAACTAGTGTAACAATCGCCTTTTGATGCTGTTTACCTATGATTGTATCTATTTCCCAATCACCAATTCGTATTTTTTCTTCGACAATTTTAGGGCGCAAATCAATCATAACCCTATTTTTTATAGGTGATACCCGCTTATTACTGCCGTAACGTTTACGATATCTTTTTTTACCGTGACGTAAGTGTAAATATAATGCACCGCCTTTTTCTTTATCGGCTAAAATAAATTGGTAAATTCGCTCATGGCTAATTGAAAATAATTGATGTCGTTTACCATATCCGCTGATTTGCTCTGGGCTCCAATTTAGCTGAAGCTTTTCTATGACGGTTTTTTGAATGTCAGGGGTAAATGTTTTTGGCTTGCGTGAATTTTCGCGCCTGCCTTGGTAAAATCCATCAGCTTGTTCTGGTGAATAGACACCATTCCAACGTCGGTTTCTTTTAAGTTCTCTGGATATGGTTGCTGGCGAGACCTGCACTTCTTCGGCGATATATTTTTGCGTGTATCCAGCTTTCCAAAATGCGGCTATTTTACAACGCTGATTAAAAGTGAGTTGTTTATATTTCATTTGCAATCCTTTGTTCTACGTTCAGCTATGTGAGATAGCTTATTGTATTTTAATAGAATTGCACTTCATTGTTGAATTCGCCATCCCAAGCCGTCTATTGTCATTTGCCAAAGAGGATTTCAATCTGCCAAAGTGGGTTTCAATAAGTGCTTATTTAAGAGTTCGTTTGTATCTACTGTCATCGCATACCCTAACGCAATCAGTTAATGGTGACTTAAATTGTTTTGCTTTTTCTTGCATAGGGTCTGTATAGCCGTTAAGTATATCTGTCATTATTTTCCAGCCAAGACTTCCCCAGGAACCCCAGGACCTCTGATACGCAATCATTACTTCAAGTGTTTCATAGTGATAATTTAAATCAGCTTTAGAACATAAGAGCTCAGTTAGCGCAAGTGGGCCAGAGATTATTGCAATCAAGCGCTTATGCTGATCTATTCTATCGCTATCGTCAGATACAGATGTGTCATTCAAAAAATCACCTACGAATGAACCAAGCACTTTCTGCCCCAGTTTATAGTTGGCGGCAACTTTTTCAATATATTCTTGCAGAATAGGACTATCTTTTACTGCAGATATTATCGAATTGCTCGTAATTTTTCTCCCCCCAGGGATGCAGACACCAAAACCTCGAGGTAACTGAACATCTAAAGGGAATTCTTTATTTGCCTCATCATCATCATCAAGATAGTGCCCACCACCTGTTTTTTTCAGCACCCAAAGACGCAATATGTCACTCATTGGGACAAAATAATTAAAAGGAACTCCTTCTTTTTTATCTTTTCGACTGAGTTCATATTTTCGCATTTCATCATATATAGGAAATGTTTCGCTAAACTCATTATCTTTTTCACAGTAAATAGAAGCATCTTTAATTTGAATTTTATTACTTGCCGCAAATGCTTGCAGATCCTTTTTTTCTTTACTATCAAGAAATGCGTCATCTACCCATAGCACGATTTCATAACTTGGGTTTATTTTTCTTAGTTCTTGAAGCCGATACAATGTGGTGGCATTAGGATAAGATCCTAGCCAAATAAGATTAAGTAAATTTGGGACTGTATTTGGGACTGTTTTGGGCGATATGGTTTTTTCATACCCTTGTAATGTGTTGAGCATATTTACTCCATAATGATTGCTCTTTAAGATTTTAGATGTTTTACATGGGAAGTCAACTAGATTGATTTTAGTTGGTTGTATTTTAATTAAATTTCCGAGTACTTTTATTCTCAGCAGTCTAATTTGTGCTAGAGTATAAGCATATAAAAGGATTTAAACATGTCTGAAATACTCATTTATAAAGCCAAAGACGGCCATATAGAGCTTAACGTCAATCTCTCAGATGAAACCGTCTGGCTGTCATTACAGCAGATGTCTGATTTATTTGCCAGGGATAAATCGGTGGTTTCGCGCCACCTTAATAATGTCTTTAAAAACAATGAATTAGACAAGGATTCAGTTGTTGCAAATTATGCAACAACTGCCGCAGATGGCAAGGTTTACCAGGTCGATTACTATAATCTGGACGCTATTATCTCTATTGGTTACCGGGTTAATTCTAAAGAAGGCATTAAGTTTAGGCAATGGGCCACAAGCGTTCTGAAAGACCACTTAATTAAGGGATATACCACTTATGAACAACGCCTGGCTGAGCGGGGAATAAAAGAACTGCAACAATCTGTTGCCCTACTTCAAAAAACCCTAGTTCACCATGAACTGGTCAGTGATATAGGCGCACAAACCATTCAGCTCATCATGAGCTATGCTAAAACCTGGCATTTATTGCTCGGCTATGATGAAAATACATTAGTGCTACCAAAAAAATGTAAGCGAGAATTTGCCTCCTTTGATTACGCAATAGCCATAAGCGCTATAGCTTCTTTAAAAGCTGATTTAGGCGCGCGTGATGAAGCCACAGGGTTATTTGGCAATGAACGAGATCATGCCCTTAAAGGCATCCTAGGCAATATTGAGCAAACTTTTGATAGTGAGGCTTTATATCCCACCGTTGAAGAACGTGCGGCTCACCTACTCTATTTTGTTATCAAAGATCATCCATTTACGGATGGTAATAAACGCATAGGCTGCTTAATGTTTCTGTTATATCTTAAATTGCAAAATATTGCGATTAAGCTTAATGAAAATGGATTGGTTGCATTAGCATTATTAGTAGCAGAAAGTGCGCCTACACAAAAAGATATGATGATCCGACTAATTGTTAATTTGTTGATGGACAAGGTCAAATGATTCAGCCCTTATTTTTATTAACAAGTTCATCAGACAGCATGGGTAATGTTGTATTGGAATTTGTAAACGATAATTATAATAAAGAGCTAGGCTCAACATTAATTGATGCAAAAGATGACGCGCAAGCGATTGCTATATTTTTAAATGAATATAAAGATTCGGCGGAAACACTGCGCTCTTACGCCAAAGAAATTGAACGTTTACTATTATGGTGTATTCATGTCGGTAAAGTGAATATATCAAGCTTGCGCCGCGAGCACTTAAGTAAATATCAAGACTTTTTAAAAAATCCTACACCTAAAAAATCATGGTGTGGCCCTAATGTAGGAAGGCAGACAAAAGATGGCTCAGTTAATGAAAATTGGCGACCTTTTGTTAATAGGTTGGCGAATAGTTCGATTAATAAAACAATCACTATTTTAGATTCATTTTTCAATTATCTGGTGCAATCCAATTATTTGGTTGGCAATCCCTTGGCTGTAGATCGTAGACGTAAAAAAAGAAATAAATCAAAACCTAATATTATCGATCGCTATTTAGAACTTGATGAAATAAACGCAGTATTAGAAGCCTTATCAAACCACCCCACCCCAGAACATAAACAACAGTTCCAAGTGACTCGTGCACGTTATATTATTTTACTTTTATTTTACACTGGTTTACGTATAGCTGAAGCAGCCAATCATAAAATGGGTAATTTTGTGCAGCGCGAAGATAATTGGTTTTTACGTGTAATAGGCAAGGGTAAAAAATTACGAGAAATTCCAGTACCTGATGAATTATTAGATGCATTAAAAAACTTTAGAATTAATATCGAACTATCCTCTCCCTTACCAGAATTCAGAGAACAAACGCCATTGATTCCGATGCAAAATCTAAAGCAGCCAATTAGCACTAGACGTATTGATCAGATATTAAGATGGGCATTTAATTTAGGTGCTAATTATTTTGAGCCTAATGAGCCTAGGAAAGCATCTAAATTACGCGCAGCTTCCGCTCATTGGTTGCGACATAGCTATGTTACCTATTTACTTGATTCTGGTGCTCCGTTGAAGGTTGCGCAAGAAAATGCGGGTCATAGTGATATTGGAACCACTATGCACTATAGGCATGTGACGCAAACTGATAGGCACGCTGCCACGAGGTCTTTATCTTTAACCAAAGAAATAGACTTCGGCAAGAAAATTGAGGCGTAAATCATTGAGGCTTATTAGTTTAACTAAAGAGCTAAAGCAAATATACTTATTATGAATGATAAAAGACTAAATATCCCTACAAAATTCCTATTAAAGATTTCTGTAAGTTTAGCAGTCACATGACAACAAGGATAGTAGTATGAATCTCATCCCTATAGCCTTATTTGATACTATGCATAACATCCAAAGCGCTAACTTTTCGCAAGTTCCGGCTCATTACAACCCAGATGATTTAGTTCATGCGTGGCGGTTTCTAAAATCGTATACGGGTAGCCAAGGTACATTTAATTCTTATCGCCGTGAAGTTGAACGTTTGCTGCATTGGAGCGCCTTAGTGGCAGGTAAATCGCTTAAAGACATCAAACGTGAAGACATCGAAGCTTTTACTCGATTTTGCCAAAATCCACCGACATCATGGATTGGTATAAAAAAAGCACCTAAATTCATCATCCATGACGGACAAACTGTCCCGAATCCAGAATGGCGTCCTTTTGTCGTAACCCTTTCAAAAGCCGCTCATCGTAAAGGCATTGAACTTGATCTTAAAGCATTTGAATTATCGCAAGGCGCTGTTAAAGAGCTTTTCGCTATTATCAGTTCTTTTTACAATTACTTAATGCAAGAAGATTATGCAGTAATGAATCCTGTCGCCTTAATTCGCCAGAAAAGTAAATTTATTCAGAAAAATCATGGGCCTTTACAAATACGCAGGCTTTCAGAGTTACAATGGCAATACGTGATTAAAACCATTCAAGCTTTAGCAGATACAGCGCCTGCTTTATATGAGCGTCATTATTTTATTATGTCTGCGCTTTATGGCATGTATTTGCGGATTTCTGAGCTTGCTTCAACAGCACGTTGGACACCCAAAATGAATGATTTTGCACGGGATAATGATGGAAATTGGTGGTTTACAACGGTGGGCAAAGGCAACAAACGCAGACAAATTGCCGTAAGTGATGCCATGCTCAATGCTTTAAAACGCTGGCGAATACACTTGTCATTAACAGCACTGCCCTCTCCTGCTGATAATTCTTTTTTGCTGCCTAAAATTAAAGGCAAAGGGCCGATTAGCAGTATCAATTATATTCGAAAGATTGTGCAAAAATGTTTTGATAATGCGATTGAGCAATTAAATAAAGATGGTCTTAGTGAAGAGGCCGAATCTTTAATTGAAGCTACTGTGCATTGGCTGCGCCATACGGGTATCTCTGATGATGTTAAAATTCGCCCTCGCGAACATGTGCGCGATGATGCAGGACATAGTTCTAGCGCTATTACTGATAAATACATTGATATTGAATTACGCGAGCGCCATCGTTCAGCTAAAAAGAAAATAATTTCGGAAACAGATTAATTTTGTAAAAAGAAGCCAGCGGATCGGCAATTTGGTGAATATGAATATTGAGCCTATGAGTCTGCAGGCAGTAATGAAATTATCTGCACAATCAATCGGTTACTAGATTTATGTATAAATTTACACTATCCCGACTTGCATCTACAGCGGACTTTCACCGCCTAGAAAAGCGCTATGCCTAGCGCACACCCTAAATCTATGACGTCACATATTGACGTCATAGATTTAGCAAGTTATACTTTAGTGATGAACCAAGGGACTGATTTTAATGAATTCCAAGCATAGAAGGACCTTAGAAGCTTTTTTTGAAAAGCCTGTGCGTAAAAATATCCTTTGGAGTGATATAGTGGCCCTGTTTGCAGCGATAGAAGCTAATATTATTAACAAAGGTGGTTCTGTGGTCACGATAGAAATAAATGGGAGTCCGCACACTTTCCATCGTCCCCATCCAGAAAAAGAGGCAAAAACTTACTGTGTTAAATATGTGAAAAAATTTCTAGAAGATAACGGGATAAAACCATGAGCATCATGAAATACAAAGGATATATTGCGCAAATTGAATATAGTGAAGAGGATGATGAATTCTTTGGTACTATTGTCAATATTTCTAAAGATCATATTTCTTTTGGGGGGTCTACTGTTAAACAACTTAAAAAACATATGCTTGATGCCATTGAAGGACATATCAAACATTGCAAACAGTTAGGTCTTGAACCAGAAAAGCCTTACAGTGGTCGGATAACATTTAGAACAACTCCGCAAGAACATGCCCTTTTTGTAGAAGCAGCATTTCGTTCAGGAAATCGATCTTTAAATGAGTGGATGGAAAAAGTGCTTATTCATGAAGCAGAAAGAAGGCTGGATGATGCGATCACTAGTTAAATTAGATTCTGCTTTATTTCCGAATATTGTTTGAACCATTTGTTCAACACCTTATATTAAGAGCCAGGTCAATTTTCACCCGTTTAACAGATTTTCTCTTCTCAAGTTCATTCACATACTCATTTGAAAATAGTGATCTAGATTTTCCTTCTCCCTTTAAAAGCGCATACATAAGCTAGTCTTAATATTCTAGGCGCTCCTTTCGAAGCTTTCTTTAATATTGACATAGGTAAATAACTAGTTAATAATAACATTAAATTATCTAATCATTAAAAGTTTGAACAGTACCCAAATAGGTTAATCCAAAACCACTGCTTATGGATATATACGTATAATGCAAAAAGAAAAAATCTCATCTGAAGTTATTGGGAATTTGTAATGAAAATGACTGAAAACCTATTTATCCCCGAACTATCACGAGTGAGTTTAGAATTAATGAACCCTGATAATGGTGTTCATGATACGAAAACCTATCCCGTAACAAAAGAAAGCGTCAGCAAAGTGATCGCCCAGGCCTTGTCTATTCCACTGACTGCAGTGGATGCTGATCTTTGTTACCAAAGCAACGTCCAATGGGATTCGCTCGGTCATATTAACCTGATGCTTGCTCTTGAAAAGAATTTTAATATCAAAATTGATCAACATACCGTATTGGATTTGATCTCTCTAGAGACGATCCTCACGCATGTGCTAAAAAATAAAAAAAATATTGAGCAAGCGCTGTGTACAGCACCTCAAGAAACGGCTAACACACACCCTATTTATCGTGGCCTTAATAATATCTACTTTGATGAAAGTAAGATTTCCTATATTGATGCAGAAAATAGTAAATTATTTTACCGTGGCTATTCGATTGTTGATTTGGTCGCTTATGCAAGTTATGAAGAAGTGGTTTATTTATTAATTCAAGGTGAGCTTCCAAATCCTCAAGAACTTCACAGTTTTCAACAAAAAATAATCTCGTTGCGTGAATTACCCGATAACCTACTACAAATGGTGCGATTGTTAGCGCCTACTCAATCTTTGACTGCGGTTATTCGTACTGCGGTGTCTGCATTATCAGAAATTATGGCAGATTTCCCGGTAATAGATCAAGGTATCGCCTATATCGCTAAAATTCCCACAATAATGGGTGCGTATCTTGCGTATAAGAATAATCAAGAATTTATCAAACCGATAACTACATTGTCGCAAGTTGAGTATCTGCTTCAAATGTTACTGGGCCACGTGCCCGAAGCAGATGTGGTACGTGCCGTTGAAACTAATATGATATTACAAGCAGAACATGAATCCAATGCTTCTGCCTTTGCTGCGCGTATTGCAAAAAGTACGGAAGCGACACTGGGGGATGCATTAACAGTGGCCATTGCCACTTTTTCTGGCATGTTACATGGTGGCGCACTTACCGGCGTTTTAGAAATGCTCGAAGAAATTTCACGTGAGAATAATGTTAAAACGTGCATACAACAACGCATCAAAAACAAACAGCCCATCTATGGATTTGGACATCGAGTGTATCGCTCGATAGACCCCAGATCAAAACATTTACAACAGAATGCAGAATATCTGAGTGCTAAATATCGCAACACGAAATGGTTAGACATTTTGGAAGAAATCAAAATTGAAATGCGCGATTACATGAGCCATGGCATCAATATCAATGATGATTTTCATGCCTGCATTTCTTATTTATTGGCAGGATTTTCTAAAGAGTCATTAGTGCCTGTTTTTATCGCGGCGCGTTCGGCTGGCTGGGTTGCGCATATTCTTGAGCAAAGTAGCAATAATATACTGATAAGACCACGCTTGAAATATGTAGGGAAAATTCAAGCGTGGCCTCATCAAAATTAACACCAGGAATAGCAATGAGCGAGTATGACACTCTTTTAGACGGAACTAAAAATTCAGCAGCATTATATCCAGAAAATCCCGCGTTGGTATTCCAAGATAAGGTTTTCACCTACCAAGAATTAATGATAGAAGCAGAAAAATGGGCAAGCTTACTCCTAAAAAGTACACAACAAAAACGCTTGCAACGTATCGCAATCTTTTCATCTAGAAATCCAATCAGCTATATTGCTACTATCGCATCGCTACTCACAGGCGCTGCATTTATTCCATTGAATCCACGTTTTCCTACAGCAAGAAACATGGAGATTTTAAAACAATCTCAACCCGATGCGATCATCGTGGACAGTAATGCTGTAAACGAATTAGTGAATATTTATGAAAAAATGCCATTGCCTGCGCATATTCTGTTTCCTGAGTACTTAAGCGTAAAACATAGCAAGCTCGAATTACCGTTTATAATACCTGAAGCATTTGTATCGGAGGCTGCACCTGATTTTCCTACCCTTGAGCCTACTGATCTGGCTTATATTTTATTTACTTCTGGCAGCACAGGAGCGCCTAAGGGCGTACCGATTACGCACGCTAATGTATGCAGTTTTTTGAAATATAATCAAACCCGCTATCAGATAACACCTAAAGACAAACTATCGCAAACGTTTGAGCAGACTTTCGATCTCTCAGTATTTGATTTATTTATGACATGGTGTCACGGCGCTTCATTACATGCAATGCGGCCTATTGATTTGCTCTCGCCCAGTAAGTACATCAATGAAAACAACATTACGGTTTGGTTTTCTGTGCCTTCCATCATCTCGTTAATGCGTAAGCAAGGATTTTTAAATAAAGACATGTTTCCCACATTGCGATTAAGTTTATTTTGCGGTGAACCACTTTTAAAAGAGGATATGGCTGCCTGGGCAAATGCCGCTCCGAATGCTATTTGCGAAAATCTTTATGGTCCTACGGAGCTGACCATTGCGTGCTCAAGTTACCGATGGGAACGAGCACAACCCAACGTCAGTCATAATAGTATTGTAGCGATCGGTACGCTTTATCCGCATTTGCAGTATCTGCTCGTCGATGAAGCGGGCAACACCACGCGTGATTTTGGGGAACTGTGTGTAGCAGGCAATCAATGCTTTTCAGGCTATCTGGACTCAAATCAGAGCAATACCGCTTATTTTATTACTGCCACCGGCAGTGATGGCAAGCCCCTGCTCTATTACCGCACAGGCGATAATGTAAAAATCGATACGTCGGGAAATCTACTTTATTTAGGGCGCACCGATCATCAAATTAAAATTAATGGCTATAGAGTTGAGTTAGGAGAAATTGAGTCCGTATTAACCCAAATTCCTGGCGTTGAGCGCGCGTTAGTCTTTTATTTGAATATTGATGAAGGACCGAATAAAAAATTGGTCAGTTATATCGTCGGAAATACATCTATAGAAAATATACTTGAGCAAGTGAGGAAAATCTTACCTGCATACATGATTCCTGCGTATATAAAAATAGAAAATAGTTTTCCTTTAAATTCAAATAGAAAAATTGACAGAAAGCTGATAGCTGCACAGATAGTATCAGCCCATGCTATTGAAGCTAGGAATTGATATGCAGTCATTAATTAAACGAATTTTGCAAGCCTGTATATGCGAAGAACTGCTTTCTTATGCTGTCAAGACCCATGGCTTACGTATTCCATTAAAGCATTCTGGAAAAACTATACTGGCAAATGATGTTATCTACTTTAATTTAAATAAAGTTCAAATTAAGGGTGAGATCACTTTAGAGGATCAGGGACAATTAAAGCCACTTAACGATGTTCATTTACTATTAAATCTTATTTATGAGGAAATAGCGGACAAAGTTGATCTTGATCTGTGGCAACGATTTGTGCAGGAAATAGACAACTGTGCCGCAAATGAATTTTTGGTCAACCAATATAGTCATAAATTCAATCAAAATCTTGCAGCAGAGGTTACTCAAGCGCAATGTAAATCTTTAATTGAATATATTGCCACGCAGTACTCGCCTGCTGATCAACTTATTTTCTTTGAAGGATGGGCTACTCAGGGGCATCCTTATCATCCGTGCCATAAAACACGATTAGGATTTAATGAGGCTGATTACATTAAGTATTCCCCGGAATTTAATGGCGATATTCAGATTTGCGTTGCTGCAGTTGAGAAAAAATTATTACATATAGAACAGGAGCAGATAGGCAGGGATTATAACGAATGGTTTGCTCAGGCATATCCGCAACAATGGCAGAATTTTCAGGAAAAATTAAAGGTAACTAATTTAAATGAAACCCATTATCACCCCATTTTTATTCATCCCTGGCAATATGAAAACATAATCATCACCCTGTTTTCAAACTTAATTAAAAATAAAAATTTAATTTACTTTGATGATGTTAATATTGCTATGAAAGCGAGTTTATCGTTTAGAACCTTAATCGCTAAGGATGATCCCAAAGCCCCTCATATTAAATTACCGGTTGCGGTGCACAGCACGAGTACATTACGCATTATCCCCCCTGCCGCAGTAGTCAATGGTCCTAAATTGGGTAAAATGTTAAAAGCCATTCTGGCACATGAAAATCACTTTGGACAACATCTCCATGTGGCTTATGAAAGTTGCAGCTTGCATATTAATGATACTGATCCGGAGTTATCTCAACACTTAGCTGTGATTTATCGCGAAAACCCCACTCATTTTATAAATAAAAATCAAACACTCGTCCCTGTAGCTGCGCTGTATCAAAAATCTACGGTGACTCAATTGCCACTCTTTATTGAAATCATTAAAGCCTCAGGGCATGAAACATTGACTGAGGCCACAAGGTATTTTGATGAATATACCAAAATATGCATACACGCTTATCTTGATTTGTTTTTAGTCTATGGCATTGCTCTGGAAGGACATCAACAAAATACAATTGCTGTTTTTGAAAACTTCAAAGCCACGCATATGATCCAACGCGATTTAACGGGATTGCGTATTCATGAACCGACTTTAACCCGCAAAGGTTATCAGTTTACGCCCTATCCAAATTCAAGAACCTTTACTCATGATGCGCAGGATGCCCGCAAAAAATTGCTCCATACGCTAATACAATATCACTTGGGTGAGCTAGGTTTAATATTGGCTGAACACTTTAATGTTTCTGAAAACGTATTTTGGAAAATCATAAAAAATAATCTCGAGTCGCGTTTTCAACACCTTAAAAACAGGGTCGAACTTAATCGCTGGGAAGAAGAGTATAACGCCTTTCTAATTGATGATTGGGACTTTAAATGCCTGTTACGCATGCGTTTATCAAGAATCAACCAGCATGTGTATATTCCCCAAAAAAACCCATTGCGAGATCTGTAAATGATGCGTCTTAGTATAAGCACATGGAAAACACAGCTGAATATATTATGGCTAGGCCAAATGCTTGTTTTAGCCATGCTCGCCATGAGTTTACCTTATTGGCCATTGTATATTGCGCAATTAGGCGATTACTCTCCACAAGAAATACGCTTTTGGAGTGCGGCCATTTATATGGCCCCCATGGTAACCGCCATACTTTTTTCGCCCCTATGGGGGAAATTAGCCGATAAGTATGGGTACAAGCGTATGGTGATCCGCGCCAGTTTAGGCTTGTTTATTACACAAACGCTAATATTATTTTTTTCAGATGTGTATTTAATTTTTATATTTCGGTTATTACAAGGCGTATTAGCAGGATTTTCGGTCGCAGCACAGGCGTGGGCCATCGCGATTAGCCCAGGTGATCAAAACGGTGCAACGATAGGAAAATTGCAATCGGCTACTGCAATTGGCGGATTATTGGGTCCATTATTAGGCGGGGTTATTGCAGCTTTTGCAGGCTATCACGCCATTTTTACTGCCTCCTCCCTCATTTGTGGCTTAATTACCGTACTTTTCTTCTTCTTTTTACAAGACCCGATTAAAGTAAATGATAATGTCATGCCTAAAAAAACCAATGAAGCCCGCATTAAAGCAACCGAATTACTCACCAAGCTCCAGCAACAAATACTTTTTATCTTACTGGTGATTATTTTTGTGCAACTGGCGCGACAAATGGTGACGCCTATTTTTGCTTTATTTGTTACCGAACAACTAGGCGGCGGTGATATTGCGGTTGGCGTGCTCTATGCCGCTACAGGCTTGATGATATTTATCACCGCACCTTATTGGGGGAAATTCTTTGATAAGGCGATACTCTCGGGCGCCAAAGTGTCGTACATTGTAGCCGGTCTTTTATTCATATCTGCACTCTTACAAGTCATGCAAGCGTATGTGGATACCGTTACGGGTACATTTATTTTACGATTACTCTGGGGTGTTTGCTTAGGCGGGTTATTACCGGTTTTACTCCAATTACTGGTTAAAAATTCTGATGATACCAAACGCGGGATGTTCTTAGGATTTGGCAATAGCGCAACAAAATTGGGCAACTTAACCGGCATATTATTAGGCGCTTTGATTGAAGTCTATTTTGGATTTTCCAATAGTTTTCTCATGACTGCGCTGCTGTATTTTATCTCAAGTATTGTTGTTTTAGTGTATTTGCAACCCAGTCGCGTAAAGAATTAGTATATGAGTCGCTAAGTAAAGCAATTAATCTTCAGTAGCGTACTTCTAATTTCAGCTAGGGCCTTTTCTTTTATCATGGCTATTATTTTTTCCTGTACTATGTGATACGCATTTGCTATTGCTCTATTATGCTTTTGTAGTAATTCACCTAATTCTTTTTCATAGCTATTCAGTATCACAGAACTACCTTCGTTATCAGTTGAATGATTCTTTTCTGCAGAAAGCGTTCTTCTAGATTTGAGAATTGCAGCAAAAGTGTGACACAATTGTGGGTCAAGTTCAAAAAATCCAAACAGATCCATATGCATGCATTCAAGCACTGTAGCACCACAATCAGAAACAGCATCTAGCGCTGCGCCTTTTTCAACCAAAGATAGAATATTATTAATCTGATTCTCGTTAAACGCAAAATGCAGAGCGGTCATTTTGCCCCCTGCGACGCCTTTCATGTGCGCGTAGGTTTGTGCATTTACATTGGCATGCTGCTGGGCTAAATAGTCAATAACATCACTTGTCCGTTTAAATGAAGCGGCTGAAATAATAGGCGTCGCACCAAAACTATCTTTTGCTTCAATATTACCACCATGGCTAACTAATAATTCACAAAGTGGCAGACAACCATATTCAGCAGCCACATGTAAGGCGGTTTTTTTAGATTGTTTATGTGGATAATTTACTTCAGCTCCAGCTGAAATTAGCGCCCTTCCCATTTCCACTAAAGCATGTGTTTCATGCGGAGTGATATGTTCTGACTGGGTAATTAACATACCCAAGGGAGTTAAACCTTGTTCATTGATAGCATTGCTTGTAGTTTCATCAGCAAGAATCCTAACGGCTTCAATTTTGTTTTCAGCAATAGCCTGAAATAAACGATTTTCTTTAGTGACTTGCGCGCTATATATCAGCGTGCTGGTTGTGCCATTGGGTTGCTCGGAGTACATCTTAATCACCTTGTAGGTATGTAAAATAGCATATGTTATCAGATTAAACTGGACTAAGCTAACTAAAATTATCAATTTAGCTCACCTTTCATGAAATTATGACCGGAATATTGACATAGGCAAATAACTAGTTAATAATGTGATAAATTATTTAACCATTCTGATTTATCATGATCCCACTCAAACGCATTTTCATCGTCGGACACACCGGTGCAGGCAAATCAGCATTGGGCAAAGCCTTAGCGGAAAAACTAGGCTGGCAATACATCGAAGCTAATCCGGGTTTGGAGCGCTTGATAGGACGAAGTTTGGATGAAATATTTGGGAAAGAAGGTGAGGCCGCATTTCATCATTGTGAAGCTGAAATCATCTCTCACTCTCTTAATAAAGAGCATGTAGTGATCGTTATGGAAGAAGCCGTCATTGTCACAGAGGAAAACAGAAAATTATTGTCCTCAGAATGTGTTGTCTATTCAAAAGTTTCAACGTTCACACAAATTGAACGTATGTCATACGGCCCACCTCCCCTACTTCCCATTACTGATTGGAAAGCATTTTTAGATAAACAACATCTTGAACGCGATAGTTTATTTGAGGAAGTCGCAACAATAACTTTTGTGCCTACTTTTGCTATTGAGGAAGATGTGAATAAATTAATAAACGTTCTAGAAGAATTTGCATCTTCAAGGCGCTAAATTATTTTCATTGATGGGTTTGTTATTCTCTATTATTTAATTCGTTTCCACGTAGAACTTTTACTGAATATGGGTTCAAAAACATAGCCTGTCAGCTCGAGAGTATCGCCATTATCGGATAGAGTCATGGTGCCGGAATATATTTCACCCGTTTCTGCATTTAAAAGGTGACCCCCGCTCCATTGATTATCACCACTAGGCATCATCCCCCATAAGATTTTTAACCCGACAATGGGTTTATCTTTATTCGCACCTGTGCACTTTATACAATTATGCGAAGGATTTTCTCCTGGGCGCGGATAAGCCATTTCTATTACACCCGTTAACTCACCACTGGGCAAAGTTTTGATCCGGACGTGCGCGCTAGGTGTGTCACTGGTTTTATAATGTGCCTCCCATAAACCATCTATTTTATGTTGGGCATTAGCGGCGGCCCAGACGTTTGCAGACAATAACAGACTAAAAAAACAGGTTAATACATGTTTCATGAACATTTTCCTTATGCAAAGATTGTTTTAAATGAAATCATCTAAGTTATTTATATGATTATATCGCTGAATAGGAGTAAAATCCAGTTAGGCTCAGCAGATTTCGTATAGCATAGACTGAGCAGCGAAGCTGCCATAACCAGCTAGATAAGCCTATTCTTAATCCGTAGCATTTTGAAATACCCGCAACTCAAAATGGGGCAATATCGCAAGAATATGATCAAATAAATCCGCTTGTGTGGATTCATACTCACGATTGGTCAAATGATGTGAAAAAACATAAATTTCTAAAGGCAAACCTTCTGCGCTGGGCGCTAATTGTCGCACTAAAGAGGCCATGTTATGGTGTAAATCAGGGTGCATCTGCAAAAAGTTTTCCAAATAATTCCTAAATATTCCAAGATTGGTAATGATTTTTCCTTTAGGCAATTCTTTCTCCATTAGAAATTCATTAATCAGGTGATTTTTCTTTAACTTCTCTAGAAAGTCAGCATCACAAAAATGAATTGAATGCATGTCTATATTAATCGCACGTTTAATCTGTCTGCCGCCTGCATCTAAAATGCCTCGCCAGTTTTTTAATTTTGTACTGGTTAAAGCATAAGTGGGTAAAATGACGATAGTATTATCTAAATTTTGCACTTTCACAGTGTTTAATGAAATATCTATCACTTTACCTTCAGCGCCATAATCCGGCACCTCAATATAATCATCCAAGCGAATTAAATCATGCCGGCCAATTTGGATGCTCGCGACGAATCCTAAAATAAAATCCTTGAACACCAATGATAATATTGCAGTGATGGCACCTAAACCTGTTAATAAGGCGACAGGAGATTTATCTAAAATAATCGATCCGGTCAAAATGACCGTAACAATCACAATTAAAATTTTCGCAACTTCAATATAGCTTTTAATAGGCCGATGTTTTAAGGTGGAAACGGCAAAGCAATATTCCTCTATGATATTACAGACATCCGCTAATATCCACGCAAGGGTTGCAACCATATATATGGCTGCAGATTTTTGAATGACATATTCTAAACTGGTGGTAAATTCCCGATCATCGACTATCATCCATGGCACCAAGGTATAAATAATAATGGCAGGGATCAGGTACGATAATCGCGGCACAATTTTATGATGCCTTATCGCCGTCGACCAGTGCGTATCGTTTTTTTCCAATCGTGATTGCAGAAAGTGTATGAGATAACGTTTGGTGAATAAATTGCTCAGATAACTAATGAGAAAAATCCCAAGCGCTATGGTAAATGAACTGAATAACAGCACAGCACTCTGACTAAAATTAAGATCGGTGTAGAATGTCTCAATGTGTTGCAACACAGTATTATCGCTTAATAACATCAACTGCTCCTTTGAGTAAAAAACGTTTTCGGATTAACAATTTAAGGATTAATCCCAATACTATCAACGCTAGAATAATAGAAATTGGACTATTTAACATATAAAGCCATTCACCATTCGAGGCGCTTAGCGTTTGCCGTAACGCTGTTTCTAATAATTTCCCTAAAATATACCCCATAACAATAGCGATCAGTGAAAAACCATTACACCGCAGCACATATCCGATCACACCTATAATCAATAACCATATCAATTGGTAAAAATCCATATATAAAGCATAAGTGGTTGCTAATGAAAAAACGATAATGGCTGGGGCCAGGTACGCTTTAGGAATACGCATTACTACAGCAAAATAATGAATAAACCGTGAATTTAAAATCAGTAATATAATATTGGCTAGAAATAAACTTAAGATTAATCCCGCCACAAGAGGCGCTTGTCGTTCAAATAATAAGGGTCCAGGGCGCACGTTGAGCATATATAATGCCCCTAAGATAATTGCCGTAGTTCCACTGCCAGGAATGCCTAAGGTGAGCATGGGCACAAGACTACCCACCGCTGCTGCATTATTTGCAGTTTCAGGGGCGACTACGCCACACGGTTGTCCTGCGCCAAAGGGGGGTTCGGGGTTTTTGTGGTAAGACTTTTCAAGCGAATACGCTAAAGTTGACGCGACCGATGCCCCAATACCAGGTAATATTCCAACGATAAAACCTACTACAGAAGCACGTACCATTGTCCATCGCATCTTCCACAATGCTAGCCAATTCATATTAATGCGCTTAACTTCAATGTGTGCCATGCGAGGGGTGTCTAAACTAATCCAATAAAGTATTTCAGAGATTGCAAAAAAACCAATAATCAAGGTAAATAGATCAAATCCATTCAGCAAGCTTTCCAGATCAAACGTATAGCGCGCAGTGCCTGTAAATAAATCGATACCCACCAAGGTAAGCGACATGCCCAGCAAAGTCGCCAGCGCGGTTTTAAGGGGTTGGTCGGCTAAAAAATTGATGACTAAGAGTAAGGCTAATGCAATTATCCAAAATTTTTCTGCAAATCCAAAATGAAATGCCATAGTCGCAAATAAGGGTGCGAAAAAAGTAAAACCTAATAAAGCCAATAGCCCGCCTATAAATGAGGCAAAGGCTGAAAGTAATAAGGCTTCTAATGCTTGATGATGTTGCGCCATCGCATGACCGTCTAGAGTGGTGGCCACTGCACCTGCGTCCCCTGGAATATTCAATAAAATTGCACTGATGCGCCCCCCATATTCAGCGCCTAAATAAAGGGTAGTTAATAAGGTCATCGATGCTAATGGCGAAGGATCGGTAATAAATAAAATAGGCAACAATAAGGCTATGCAATTCATGGGACCAAACCCAGGAATGGCGCCGACTAAGGTGCCTAATATTGCGGCCAAAACAATTAATATTAATTGTGTCGGTTGCATCAATGCCGTTAAGGCTTCAAGAGAAATCGAAAAATCCATGCGTACGCCTCATGGCAAAGGTAAAGAAAAAATATAAAATAAAGCCCTGATGGCAAACGTAATACACGCTGCAAACAACGCTGCCCGCTTCCAGGAAATATGCGCATAACGACAGGCTACACCAATGAAACTGAATGTTGCCACAATAAAATTAGTGACGGCTAATAAAATAATATAACCCAAACACAGGCCTAGGAAGACTAGGACACGCCCAGATTTATTGAGTAAAAAAGGCGTGGGATGTATTAGCGCACAACCAATACTTAATATAAAACCTAATAGCGCAATGACATAAGGCACAAACTGTGGACCTATGGGATCAGATAAAGGCGGCGTGGTCAGCTCTAAGGCTAAAAGACCTAAAATTAGAAAGTATAAACCCCATAATCCAGGTAAAACTAAAGTGTTCAATTTACTGTTCATACGATAACGCCCACTTTACTAATTCTTGTGTTTCCTTATATTGTTCCATCACATATTGTTTAAAGGCTACCCCCGTTAAGGGTAAAGGTAAAAATCCATATTGGGCTTGGCGTTTTTTAAATTCGGGTGTATTGCTCAGCCTTGTTATGAACGCGGTCCAAAAATCTATCGAGGCTTTTTCAATTTTCCCCGGTGCGTAAACACCACGAAAAGATGAACGCACTAAATTAAAGCCTTGCTGTTTTGCAGTGGGTAATTTATCAAACGGAGCAGCTAAGGTTTCATCTGAAAAAATCGCTAATACGCGCACTTTATTCGATTCAACCAGAGAGGATACATTCGATAAATCACCGGAAAACACATCAATATGTTTCCCTAGCAAGGCACTCATCCCCTCTCCGCCACTTTCTTGCGGAACATATCTAATTTGTAGGGGATTCACTTGAATTTCTTTTGCAAGCAACGCAATTTTTAACCAATCTTGACTGCCTAGTGATCCCGAACCGCCAAATACGATAGGATCATTTTGTCGCATAGACTGTGCAAGCTGCTCTAACGTATGAATTGCACTCTCAGGATGCACCACCATGACCCCGACATCCTGGCCAATTGCCCCTATCCACTGTACATCATTAGGGTTGGCATGTTCACCAAAACGTCCTAAAGCTAATAACACTAAGCTGCCGGTCGAGACTGCGATTATAGTGTTGGACATATCAGGCGTGGTATAAGCATAACGATTAAATGCAACCACCCCGACCCCACCGGGTAAATAGTGTACTAACATGCGTGAGGGTAATAATTGAGCTGCTGCAGAGGATTCAGCAATCAAACGACACGTGGCATCAAAGCCGCCTCCAGGCATACTGGGAACGATGCAAGTGCTACGTATAGGTGCCTTTTCATCTGCCCACGTACAGGAGCAAAAGACCAATAATATGAGCACAATATGTGCAGACAGTTTTTTCATGATGCACAACATAATCTAAGCCTTTAATGTTATTGTCATGAATTTAAAATATTCGCTCTAGAGAATCCCTAGGCGCGGTCAGCTAACAAGCTTGTTCTATGTTACTCATTATGTTACAGTTAGCTTTCTTTTGGCAACGGGTATCTTGCTTGAGTCAAAAAAGTTAATCCAATCCTGTGCTAAAAGCAAGATTAAGCATTTATTAAAACATAAATTGATAACAATGAATACATAATGAGTAAACGCACACAGCTCGAGCAACACTTAGCTGCTGTTTTTGTAACACCGATTACATGGCTCAGCTTAAAAGAAATCCAAAATAAAACGATCATCGCTATGGCGGATCCCAAATTATTAGCCGCCCCAGTTAAAGAACATGCCACTGAACTTACAAAGAAATTTTTTGACTTCTTTAAGATTGAGCATGTAGATGTTCACGATATGATCAAAATATATAATACCGACATGGTGCATATTTTAAATTCAGGGCATCAGGAAGTATTGTTTTGTCAAATTCAAGACCATCCGTTGATTATCGCTCCGACTCGCTATTTTTATGACAATCTAGCCACCCTGTCTAAATCAATGAAAAAAAATTATGATACGATGATCTATTTATATTTTAATAATTATGCCTCATCCATTGAGATATTAAATGTTATTTATAATGCATTTAAAGAGTTTTATTTAGCTCCTTCTTCTGGTATCAGTGCATCAAATCTCGGCACCCTGGATATCATACAATTTATCAAAGGATGTAATTTTTTTGAGGACTATACACCAGAAAATGCTTATCAAATAAGATGTTTTCCATTGAACAATCAGCTACTTTTTATTAAACATGGATTATTTAAAGACATATATAGTTCTTTTTTAGACCAAGCGAGAGAGCTGTTCTTAAAATATGAAAAGAATGCCCGTACTCAAGATATTAATCCTGAGCAGTTTCAAAAAGAAATCATGGCTGATATTGAGAAGCTACGCATCGCGCTGGTCGATAAGCTAAATAATGCATCGACTATAGTGAGTGCCAATTTTAATGTTTCATCACTCGAAGCTTATTCATTAGCCCAAAGATCTGGCAAAGGTAAAAATTCGCAAGAAAGTGTCTCCGTACAGCCAAACACCACTTACGTTACTAAGACTAACAACAACTCCCAATAAAATCATGAAAAGTGATCCTATAGGTTAAGCTTTTTTATGAGGATACTTATAGGACTTATATAACCTTGAGGAGAAATTCCCCTCAAGGCATCACAAAATACTAATTGTTGAAGTAAACATTGATAGGATAATCCAACCCGTAAGCACTAGATGAGCTGTTGTTGTTATAATTCCCGCCATTGTTATTTGAATTATTATTACCCTCCCCGTTATGATCGTGATTGTTTTCAAAGCGTTGTTCATTGGTGCGTTTACCCGTTGCTGAAGGTGGCGCCACACAGTTTTGTATGGCTTCGACGGTCTGAGGTACTTTAGATAAGTTTTCTGTACCTTGAGGAGTGGTCACCAACACATTTCTTATGCACATGCTCATGCCTTTATAGGGCGAATCAATATTTTGTGGGATTGTTAAAGAACTCGAGATAGCAAAAGCCATATTTTGACTGAGCTTAATTGGGGTCATTTGTTCATCAAAATAAGGGCAAGGATCAAATAAATTAAAGCCGACCCATCTAAACACCTTGTCGGTAAAATAATGAATATAAGCATTTTCTTTGATGCGATCATCAAGCGGCTCGGTCAAAATCCCCAATTCAATCAACCCAGCCGTTAATACTTTTATTCCTATTTTTTCAATAGCATCAACAGGTGTTCCTATTTGTGCAGCATTTATCGCTTGTTGATTAGCAGACAATATGATTTCATAAAGCGTTTTTTGCACCTTAGAAAATGCCCCGTTCAATGGAAACTGGGCGGTAATATCAGTTTTCATACCCCCTTTTGAACTCGCTCCTGCATTGATAAACACAAAATCTTGCGCAGTGAGCGCATGCGTATGATAGCTCTGTCCACTGATGTCATGGTTGCCGCTCACAGTCGTAGTAAAACTAAGATCTGCCGTGTAACCTAGAGCATTAAAATGATTGTCGATGGACGTTTGCACTGTACCTTCAGTCATACCTGAACGGGCACTCTTCATCGCCAAAATGATGGCATTGGAGGTATTTGCCGTAATAGTACGGAGTTGGTTTATTTCAAAATCAGACTTAACCATACGCAATTGTCCAATGCGAAGATTAATGTTGGCATCGGATATGCGTTGTTTATTCGCATGAAGCGATAGATATCTGGAATATTCTTGATTAGCTAGATTGGCATCTGCATTGAAATAAAACTGGTTTACACCATAACACTGTTGGGTTTCAATAGACATCTGTAGTTCTGTGGATATTAGGATGAATTCAGTGCTACCGTCTACATTTTTTACAAAGATGGCGGTATTCGATGGGCCTGTTTGCTCAGGATCATTAATACCTGTCAACCAATGAAGATTTTCATTCTTATGGTATAGTACGGTGTCAGTATTTTCTAAAGTATTGATTCTATTGGAGTTATTTGAATTATGGTAAGGGCCGCGCACTATGGCATAAGAGCCTGCTGGCATAGTTGAGAATAATTTATCTCGATTACTAGCTAAAAATGCCTGAACTTCCGGATCATGTATATTCATTATTAACTCTATAGTAAGAAAGATTGATAATATACTATGAAAGTCAAATGACAGTCAAGTTAAGGATCTTATCTTATCTACGATTTAGCCCTACATCGACTATAATAATTGAGTGTTTAACCTCAACTATTAAGGAGCATTATGATGTCTAAGTTATTTCAAATGGCCGCAATGATTTTAGCCCTAACATTTTTTTCAAGTGCCTATGCTGCAGATATGACCACGGTTAATGCAGATGTACAATCGTTCATGCAAGAGTTAGAGCAAAAAAATATCAATCTTACACCCGAGCAAAAAAAATCCATGGAATCAATCATGGTCGATAGCGTGAGTGCCCGTGAAAATGTGATTAAAAGTCATCAAGGCGAAAAGGGCGTGGCAGTAAAAAAACAAATGCGTAATGAGTTACAAACCATCAATGACAAAACTCAAGCGGAAGTTAAAAAAGTATTAAATGATCAGCAATATCAAGCCTTTTTACAAGTGCAAGAAGCGCGTCAAGCAAAATTGCGTGAACGCATTAACAGTGAGTTTTAATAAGATACCGGCACGATAAGCTCAAATGAAATAAAGTGCCGTGGCTGACACGGCATTTTATTACTGCAAAAATCCACCGACTTGGGCATCCCAAAGTGTTTGATATAATCCCTTCATAGCCAGTAATTCTTGATGGGTACCCGCTTCAACAATTTTACCTTGCTCAAACACCAATATACGGTCCATATGCAACAAGGTAGATAAACGGTGGGCAATCACAATCGTCGTAAACCGTGCAGTTTCAAACATTTCATTTAATGAAGTTTGGATTAATTTTTCAGTCGGTGTATCCAGGGCGCTAGTGGCTTCATCTAAAATTAAAATCGGCGCGTTCTTTAAGATGGCTCGAGCGATCGCAATGCGTTGTCGTTGCCCGCCACTGACTTTGACACCACGCTCACCTACAATAGAATCATAACCCTTGGGCATATTTAAAATATCATCGTGAACCCTGGCACGTTTACAAGCCTCCACAATTTGTGAAAAACTCGCATCATATCGGGCAAGCTGTAAATTTTCCAAAATGGATCGATGAAACATCGTAATGTCTTGTGGGATCACTGAAATATTTGCACGCAAGGATTCTTGTGTGACCTCTTTAATATTTTTATCATCAATAAATATATTGCCACTTTGAATATCAAAATATCTAAGCAAACACTTGATAAAGGTTGTTTTTCCAGCGCCAGAGGTACCGACGATGCCTACCCGCTCCCCTGCATTGATAGAAAGATTGATATGGTGTAAAACATCATAGTAATTTTTGTCATAAGCAAAACATACATTTTCATAGCGTATATCGCCACGCACATGTGTTAATTCAATTGCATGAGGCGAATCTTCAGTATCGCGCTCCGCATTAATAAACTTATAGGAGGCTTTCATGGAAGCAATACTCGGATTAATATTAAACAATAAACTCTCAAGAAAATGTTCAATTTCAGCATGAATGTTTAATGTGACGAGCGCTATGAAAGCAAAGCCTCCGGCAGTAATTTGTCCGCTTTGATATAAATAGGCAGTCAAAGAAATTTGCACCGCAGCCATGACTGTGGTTAATAAGGTATCGGCATTATCGACAAAATAAGCATCAAACTCACGTGTTTTTTTATCCCATAAACTCCATTTTTGTATGGCGGGTGTAAGCTTTAGTTTAAACTCAGCCCATAGGCTGCCTATGACCTTAATCCCAAAGATATTCGCAATTGAATCGTTTACTATCCCCAAGGTTTCTTGTCTTGCAGCCACGCACTGCTCTTGCAGCTGCATCTGTCTTCTCAAAAGAAAAGCTAAGATAGGAGAATAGATGAGCACAAAGAAAAAAATCGCTGCAGCAGACAAGAAGTTCACTTGCAACAAAAAGAGTATGCAAATCACGATCGATGAAACATTGTTCAGGCCACGAAAACAATAATTAATTAAATCAGTAATGTTCTTTTGAAAGTCCGCAATTTTACTGGAAATCTCGCCTGATAAGTGTGAATCAAACCAATGCAAGGAATGCCCAACGGTCTTCTTATACATGTCTTCCACAGTCTGGGCAATCAATAATGGATTGTATTTAATATTGAGCACTCTTTGGATAAAAAACATCCCATGATGCATTAATTTATAAAACACAAATAAGGCCAACAACCCCTGCACACTTGCGTTCTTATCTGCGGAAATGGAATCAATAATTTCTTTAATTTTATAATCCACAGACACCTGAAACAGTGCAGCAATAATGGCTACAAAAAATAAAGCCATAAAATAGACTTTGTATTTTACAAGGATTAATTTTAGATAAGCATTAAGCGTAGTATGATGGGTTAATATACTCATGGCAGGTATGGCAGTCGGAATAATTAGGTTGCCAACATAACATGAAGGATACAATAAAGCAATGCAATTTATCTATGAATGCATTGAGTAATGGTAATTTCAATACTTGTATTCAAAAGCATCCATGGAGTCACAATCAGCATACGCATTGTCGGTAATGGTTCTTAGAGTACTCCTATCTCCATCGTACCAGTCTGGGCCTCTGACTGTACCAAAGTCTGAAAAATTATCTATAGAATAACTGTGAGTAGAATTGAAATCTAAGGCGTATTGTGTGATTAAAGTATACGGATGGTCCGCGCCTAACTGTGTAGTTCGGATGGATAAAGCCAAAGATAAATATTTATTTGCAGTAGAATACTCTCTATTTTCACAGTAGATTTCACCTAGATGATGGTAAATTTTAGCCATCACCAAGTGTTGTGGGTCGATATGATGCATCATGATATGAGCATAAATGAGTTGAGCAAGCGCACTGTCGCCCTCCCCTTGCTCCTTATAGATAAGGGCGCGTTCAATGTAAATTTTAGCCAGTGCTATACTTTTGGGACCTAAAGCAGCCTTTAGCACAGTTACAGTTTCTTCGTAGTATTCTAGTGCTGCATCATAGTGTTTATATTTTGTTAATAACGCAGCCATATAATGCAGAACAAAAGCCTGATCTTGCCGGTGATTATTAGGATGTCTTTTATAAAGGGTTAAGGCTAGGTTATATTCGCTTAATGCTTTTTCAAAATGATTGTCTTTCTCATGGGACATCGCTAATTCAATGTGTAACATTGCATAGGCACCCACAGCGGATATTAATTTAGGATGAGTAGTATCATACCCACTTTCTATTTTATTACATCCTTGCTCATATTTAACACACGCTTCATCAAATCGTTTAAGTGCGGCTAATTGTTTTGCCATCAGTATATCCATATCCGCTATCCTAAAACTCTCATCGGTGTACCAAAGTGTCAGGTTTTGACGTGTGTGCTCTAGGCGCTTTAATGCATAGGCATACTGACCGTGATTAAACAACAACGACACCATGCTTTCAGAAATAATGGATTCATTAACTGCCCAAGTAGGCTGCTGTGTCATGTAGTGTTTACATATATTTGCGGCAGCTAAATAAAAAATACCGGCTTCAAAGGTAGAAAGTTGCTTACCTTTTTCATAAAAATGCTTAACAAGATAGGGAGCAAATTTTTTGGCTGATTTTTTATCGCTTAGTTTTATCGCTTCATAGAGTTGCTTCACATACTCAGCAGGCTCAAGATCATTAGCTATTTGTGCTTGCTGCAAAAAAGTGTTGAATGCATGTTCATCTTCCCGAGCCTGAGCGCCTGCGGCCACTTGATTACTTGGGCTGTTACGATTAATAAATATTTGCGGTGGTTTATTTGGATAAATGGCGCATAATTTTTTATTAAGCATTTCGAGCTTGTACTGCATTTGCGCACTACAAGGCATTGCTATCCCATTGATCTCAATCTCCACGTCGGGTAAACCCGCTAAAGTCAATAGGCTATAGTCTAAGGCATTAGACAATAAGGGGAACTGCGTGTGTGTTTCAAGTGCTTGAGCTAAAGCGGTATCAAGAGACTCATCGCTACTACCATAGGGTAAGTTGCACTGTATGACTGTAGGCATGTCAATCTCCGAAAAGAATATTTAGTTATATTTCTAGTTACGCATAATAACATGAGCTTATATCGAAGAAAAGTATATTTTATGCAAAATCATAATCTTAAGCGCATGATTATTAAGGATAAATTAAATATGCATCCCCATTATCAGGATTACTAACTATCTATTTGAAAAATAAGGAATTAGTGCCGCGCGTGTGCTAAGATTTCAAATTAGCTGATGCATTAGAGGGATTTATGTCACGCTTTATACACTCCACTTCGCTACGCTTACCGGATAACTCCATAGAACGGCATACTACGTGGTTAGAAATATTTTTTGATTTAATTGCGGCAATCATCGTTGTACAAATTTCAGATAGATTATCCAACAATTTAACTCCCCTGGGGATTTTTTATTGCATCGCCTTGTTTATCCCCACCTTCTGGATGTGGGTCAGTTACACTATTTTTGCTGCACGCTTTGATAACAATGATGCCATCCATTGGGGTATGACTTTTGTGACGATGTTTGCCGGAGTGATTATGGCCATACAAATACCCACTGCGTTAGAAGAAGGCGCGAATGTTTTTGCGATTGGATTTATTATTTCGCAAATTGCATTGATCTTACTTTATACAAGAGCATTTTTTGATAAATCTACGCCTAAAAGTATCACCCTATTCTATTTATCCTGCTTTTCTATAGCGATCAGCTGCTGGATTATTTCACTTTTTTTTCCACCTCTGATTAAATTTAGTTTATGGACCTTGGGTATGAGTATTTATTTGATTATGCCCTGGTTAGGCAGAAAAAGAATTTTATCCAAGGCACCGCTGGATACCGTATACGTACCCGAGCGTTTTGGCGCATTCACTATTATTATATTGGGACAAACTATTGCAGCAGTAGTGTTTGGTCTTGAATCTGCCAGTTGGCATCCAACAGCCATCATCACTAGCGTGATGGCATTTATTTTAGCAACTTTAATTTGGGGGCAGTATTATCGATTTATTCATATGGCGGATTATAAATGTACCTTTGGGTCGGGGCAACCTTATATTTATGGTCATATCCCGTTGATTATTGGTTTAATCATTATCGGAGTGTGTGCAAAAGAGTTTATTATCAAGTCCACCCATATTGAGGAATATATCAGTCACCTATTTTGTTTGGCAATTATTTTATACTTGAGCTCGTTCTTATTATTGCAGTACATTACGATCCGAAAATTTAAAATGCGCGGCTTATCTTACCTAGGTGGGATCACGGCGCTTTTATTATTGTTTTTTGTTTACCCCCTCTCTCCTGTACTATTAATATCAGGGGTTGCTCTTATTTTTCTGGCGCTGCTTGCGATTCAATTTGAATTAGGCGCAAAAAAGAGTTAGGATCCTCTCATGAGTAGGTTATACTTATAGTTTTAGATCGCCTCACATTAAATGATTAACCCATGCCAGCTCTACACAAAAAACTATTATTAATTACACTCCTTCCCAATATTGCTCTCGCGGATGCGGTGCCTGCTGATCCCTGTGCGAGTTTACTCGCTGTACTGAATCGCCCTACGAATGCAAACAGTGTGTGCGTCGCAAAATCTTGGCAAAGTATTATTGAAATGGGCACGCAATATTCAAAGAGCTACCCGAATCAAGGACATGAATATAACTTTCCAGATGCGGAACTACGCTTAGGTTTACCAGCAGGAAATGAGCTCAATGTACAATTGCCTAATTACATTGCAGCTTATCCCAAAGATGAAGCCGCTGTTTTTGGCTATACCGCCACGGTATTAGGTTATAAACATCAATTTGAACCTCAAGGACCTTTGGTTTTAGGTATGGAGAGTTTATTTACCCTGCCCTCAGGCGATAGCAATTTTGGAAGCGAAGGTTTGGGCATTACGGTCAATGGACTTTTAAACTACAACATCACTCAAAGCACGGCGTTAGCCCTCATGTTAGGCTATTCATCGCTAACTACAGCTGCGAATGTTGCAGAAGGCAAACGATATAATAGTATTACTCAAGATGTGGTTTTATCTTGGCTCGCTACAGATAATCTGCAATTTTATGCTGAAGTATATGGCGAAACTAAAACCAGCGCCGAAAATGATGCTGGGTATAATGCAGATGCCGGGATTCAATACCTAATCACTCCCGATATTGAAGTAGATATTGAATATGGTCAACGACTCAGTGGTCAGCTTGGAAATTTTTCCCATTATTATGGCATGGGGGGAGGAATTCGTTTTTAAGCTATCTTCTAAAGTTGCTCTATAGATTTGCTGTCAAAGCAGTAAATTATTTTGATTTTTATTTATTTTATTCCTTAAATCCTGGATAATGCACATAATTACTGCTTAGGCAGTATTTTATATGACATTATGCCTATTGCACTTGTTTAATTTAATAAAATGAGATATAATTACTGCTTAAACAGTAATTATAGAGACTATCATGTCTGATGAAACCTTTTACCAACAACTGGCCCGATTTATTCTTAACCATCGAAAAATCAGTGGATTATCACAATTACAGCTCGCAGAGCTGGCCGGTGTAGGCAAAACGGTTATTTATGATTTGGAACATGCTAAGCCGAGTGTGCAACTTGATACCGTAGTAAAAGTATTGCATGCATTAAATATTAAAATACAATTACACAGTCCAATTGAGGGCTTTGATGATGTCTAAGCGTATTCGGGTTGCAGAAATATATATCCATGGCATTCTTGCTGCGACATTAACACAAGAAGACACGCATTATTGTGTTCAATATTACCCCGAGTATCAGGGGCCACCCATTTCACTGACTTTACCGGTGCGTACAGAGCCCTACAACTTTAATACCTTTCCGGCATTTTTTGATGGCTTATTACCCGAAGGGCCTCAATTAGAAGCACTGTTAAAACAAGCAAAGCTTGATCGTAATGATTATTTTGGTCAGCTCATGCAAGTCGGACACAATCTGGTTGGGGCTGTCAATGCGGTGGAAAAATCTCATGAGTAAACGCTGCCCCATCACTTATTTACCCATAGACGATGATCAATACTATCATCCAAACGGATTAAAATTACTCGCACCACAATTAAAATCGCTTGCTCCCCTCCCCTTTACTGCACGTGAGTTACGACATGAAGCCCTTAAGCGCGCAGAAAAAATGTCTATCCAAGGCGTGCAATATAAACTCAGTGCTAAATTGAACATTAAGCAAGGCTGTTTTGAATTTACCGATCATCAAGGAAAATTCATTTTAAAACCACAAAGCGATGCGTATCCTTTTTTACCTGAGAATGAGGATTTAACCATGCGCCTTGCGCGTACGCTCAATATTGAAGTGCCTTTACATGGGATGGTATATAACATTTCCAATGAATTAACCTATTTCATCAAAAGATTTGACCGAAGTGGGCACAAAGATAAATTAGCCCTCGAAGATTTCGCTCAACTGTCAGGATCATCACGCGATACAAAATATGACTTCAGCATGGAAAAATTAATTCCAATCATTGAGACCTATTGCACATTTCCACAAATAGAGAAAAATAAATTATTTGTGCGCACCGTATTTAACTTCCTCGTAGGCAATGAAGACATGCATCTAAAAAACTTCTCACTTATTACCCGCAATAAAAAAATCGAACTCGCGCCTGCATATGATTTCATCAACTCCACGCTGGCCGTCTCACATACTAAAGAGCAAATTGCCCTACCTCTACGAGGAAAGAAAAGCAATTTAAACAATAAGGATTTTGTTGAATATTTTGCACATGACAAACTAAATCTCAATGAAAAAACAATAGAACAATTTCTTAATTTGCTACAATATCAAACACAACAATGGGACAACATTATTCAGCAAAGTTTTTTACCAGATAACTATAAAGTGAATTACCAAAGAATACTGCATGAACGACTCAAGGTGTTTATTTAGGTAGGCAAGGCACGTAACCAATAAATTTAAATGCGCTGTCCTTTCACAAAAACCTGCCCTTCATTATTCTCAATATACTGCTCTAACCAAAGCGTATCATTTGTTCTACTGTTGTGATTGAACATGCTGCGCGTTTGTTTCAGTTGGAAAAAATTCAATACCCCAGTATATTCTTCAGCGCCCACTCTATTTTGGCCTAGGCCCAAATTAAATAAGATTTGAAAACGGATCTGATTTTTAAGCGCAGCGACAGTCAGCTTCCAGTAGTCCGTATTGCCGTATGAAGTATGAGTACGTCTATAGTTTTGCTTACGTAATAAATTAAGACCTAAACAGTTATATGAAACATTATCGACATTAACTTCAGCTGGAGGCGTCTCTCTTTGCCCTTGAATTTGGGTCATCAGCTTTGACAATAAAAGAAGTTCAGCCAGGGGCAATCTTTTAATATCATGACAAAAGCTAGCATAAAGAACTCTTTGTGCATTACTTAGCCCCCAAGGTGATTCTGGGCGGTGATTATAATCTTGAAATACGGTACGCATTTCTTCTAAAACAAATGAAGCATTTTCTTCATATAATTTAAATTCACGCAGTAATAATGGACTCAAAGGAGACGCATTTTCCATATCATTATAATAATCATCGATGGCTTGATTAATCAAACGCTCGAACTCATAAAAGGTTTTATGACTCTTGACTATGTATTTAAAAAATACCTTATTATAATTGAGGCTAGCTGCCCATAAGGGTGATTCATATTCCGTGCCGGCTTCAGGTGTATTTAAAAGTTCCCAGTTTTTGCTTTTACTGCTCGTTAAAAAAAAGGCTGCCAATCCTAGATAACCATTTTTACACGCAATATACAATAAGGATTTTCCTGCCAATGCTAAAGAGCCCTTTACCTCTTGTAGAATACCTGCCTTCAACTCATCTTCACTAATAAGAAGTAAAATCTGCGCCGAAAGCGCATCTGTGAACATCCCAATATCCTCTTTTTTGGCGATTTGTAAAATCATGCGATTAATTAAAATCATGGAACGATGGGTGCTAAAATGATTAATTAATTTAATTACGCTGCTGAGCGCATCAGTTTTTAATGCATTGACCAGACAAAGTAAATCATCTTCATTTTGGATCAAACTATTTATTTTCACAGAGTGAGTCATACAATAATTCACTTGATCTAGAGCAGTGACGGCATCTCTTTCCATATGATCACAAAATTCTGCAATCGTATTGGCTTTTTCAACAGGATTGGCATCCAGACGTTTATTTTTTATTTTCCTTAATATTTTTTGCTTCTTGGTTTCAAAACTTTCAAGTAAAACAAAAGGGGTTTCAAAAGCCTTATCTAAGCGTACTTGGGCGGCCTCGGAATGCTGGCTAATGGCGAGCGCGATTCTCTCAGACATCACATCCACACACGCAAAATTGACTACAGGTATAGACTGTGCTCTGTGATAGGAATCATTTTCTTCAAGAGTTTTTTCACGGCCTAAAAACAGACGATAGAGTATAGAGCCTAGCGTATAGCGGCTAAAAGAAGTATCCCTAATAATTTTCCCTTCCCACAATGCACGTGTGGCAGGCGCGAGGGAAAACCAAACATCGTAAAAACGATCGATGCCCAGATCTGCAATTTTTTTAGCCGCTAAATAATGATCCCCCGTTCCGGTACGTGTGACACCACCATTTCGCAAGAATTCTTCTAACAATTGTAATTCATACAGCAGCGTATTTTTCTCATCCCCGTCATGTTTTGCGGCAAATGCAGGGGTTACCCATACTTTATCTAGTGATGCAATATAATCCATACATTCTTTAATTAATGGTTCGTCCCATTCGGCTAATTCAATGATATCCAAAGCTGTTGCATTGGAAAGTGCTGTTTCGCAACGTTCTATACATGAAATCACCTGGGTACGCTGTTCATCTAAAACATAGCAACTTAAATTTTTCAAATGTCGGCGTTTATCAGGAGTCTGATATTCGGTCACTTCTGTTAATTCAAGGGCTTGCTCAGTATCAAGCTCTGGAATAAGTACGCCTAAGATAGGTTCGTCCTGTTCGACAATATGTTCAGCAATACAGATCTGTAATGAGGAAAGAGTAGCCAGGCTATCATGAGGTTGGGCTTTTAAGTAAGCCCGTAATTGGCTTTTACATTTGTCATCATTTATGGAGGATGCAGCGGCTAATAACTCTTTTAATGCCTCCGGGAGTGGCATAAACGGCTGTAGCGCTTCAGTGAGGGTTAAATACAGCTTCCCCATTAAGATTCCTTAATATTCATATAGTTATGATATATGTTATCATACTTACATGATAAGTGTCAATAATGAGGGTTAACTGACATTTCTCCTATGTATATGAAAAAATAAAGAAAAATTTGGGTAATGCCTGACGACGTCAGTCAGGCTTGTAGTGTAATGTCACTCAAGCCTGACTCTCGCGTAAACTATTGTGCAGGGGTTTGATTGTAATACAAACGCGGATACTGTCCGGGTTCGAATTTCCAAATCGTTCTGTCCCAAGTGGCAAATGACACTTCAGAAGGATCTTGCATGGCTTGCGTTTTTAAGCCTACAGAGAAGTTATCCCCTGAATTCTTCTTATCGGTCACTTGTAGGTCATAATAACTTTGAAAACCTCCTACCCGTTCACCCTGATTTGCGCCATCAGGCTGGGCGTGTCCGACTATCGCTCGACCTTTATCGTTAGAGGAGACGCGTACTCTTGCAGCGGCATAAACATGATCCAGAATCACCATTTTATTTCCGGTATCCAGCTCTGCTTGACCAATAAGTCCGCCGGCAAAGTTACAGCCCTGAAAACAGTCAGGAATGAGTTTAACTTCTGCATAACTGTTGCTAATAAAGACCATTTGCCACGGTTTGATAATACCAATCAAACCACCCGTGTTTTGTCGGGTATCAATATAGCCTTCCGCTGATGATTCGCTGATGCGGACGGTTTTATCTTTTCCAGTATCGCCGCCAGCACGCCCAATCAAACCACCAAAGGCACATGGGGTGTGTTTATTGCAATGCGCGCCACCCGATGATAATCCGCTGACACTGGATTTTTCTATCGAAGTAGCCCCACTAGCCATGCCGATTAATCCACCCGCAAAAGCATTTTTTTGTATCGCTACATTTTGGATATGCACATTAATAAGCTTTGTATCAATCCCATGCCCAACTATCCCACCGGATGCACCTAAATGATCAATATATCCCCCAACTTCCCATACTTCGAGCCCATTAACAGTAATATTAGAAATTTCAGCCTGGTCGGCAATCGCTGCAATCAGACCACGATGTACGTCAGGATTAGCATAAACGCCGGCGTTTACAAAGTTGATGTTTTTAATGACAGGGGTATGAAGCCCATCTTCAGAAGGCCCTAATTTTCTAAATAATCCCGCATTTCTATGGTTATTAACCCCTGAGTTTTTAATGGTCAAGTTGGATATTGTGTAACCACGGCCATCTAAAGTACCGGCAAACACTCCATCTATGGGTCGAAATACTCGTGTACAATCAATATCGTTGGTCAGATAAAAATCGCCTGCCATGAAAAAAGGGATTTCATCTTGCAACTCTGTACAGGTGGAAATAGGCCTTGCAGCAGAATAAGCGTGTGCAACACCACACAGCAAGAAAAACACGGGTATTAGCGCATATTTAATTGATTGAAACATGGGATACTCCTTGAAATAAAGGGAATTAACAGTGATCTTAACTAACCTATATCATTTCGTCAATTAAGGAAACAATCAGGCTGACGGTGAATTTTATTCTTGATCTTGCTGCAAATTACCCATATCCAATAAACCATGCCGCATGGCTAAATGGGTTAATTCCACATCAGTGGCCACTTTAAGTTTATCAAATATACGATAACGATAACTATTCACAGTTTTAGGGCTTAAATTTAATTTCAGAGCGATGTCTTGTGCTTTCAAACCGCTAGTGATCATAATCAAAACCTGCAACTCGCGCGCAGATAATTCGCTTAATGGGTTTTCTTTGGCATCTGAGAAGTGGCCTAAAGCTAAGCTTTGCGCAATTTCAGGGCTTAAATAGCGCTTACCGGTATATATTGTGCGGATTGCAAGTAATACTTCATCTAAGCTTGAGCCCTTAGTAATATAGCCTAAAGCCCCCGCTTGTAATAAACGCGAAGGGAAAGGCTCTTCATTGTAACTACTGACCACTAATATCTTAATCTTCGGTGAATGATGTAACACTTTACGTGTGGCTTCTAAGCCCCCTATTCCAGGCATTTTAACATCCATAATCAAGACCTCAGGCCTTATATTCCGAAGTAATGTGATGGCTTCCTCACCACTGCTGGCCTCGCCTACCACTTTAATGTCTTTAGCTTCGCTTAAAAGACGGCTTAGTGCTACACGCACTAATTCATGGTCATCGACAATAAAGACAGTAATCATGTTGTTCTCCGAAAAAGCGCAGTGATGTCATAAAGTTGTGCTGGGCAACACAGCGACGCATTAAGAATTATTAAAGCTCAAAACGCACTTAGGCACTGTGACACAATTCAAATACTAGCGTCAATAATGTTTATCTTTTAATGCATAATGACAGTTATTTAGCTATCATTTCTTCACTGCACTCATAAAGTGGTGTGCTGACGTTTCAGGCCATTGGCCTACATTAGAATTATTCCATATTTGGGGTTTAAACTGTTTATCAAAAGTTCCAGGATAATCCAGCCAATTATAGAGTGAGCTACGGGTCTGGGTTACAGAGGAGAAATTTTTTGCTTGACTGCTATGTTCAGTATGACTCGGGGCCGCTGGTGTGATGCTGGTATTTTTATGTTGAATACCTTCATATAGTATTTTAAGGTCCCTATAAATTCTTTTAATTTGATACTGTATGGCTTTGATTTCAGCGATGTCAGCAGTGTGATCCTGATCTTTATGTTCATTCAGAAAATCTTTAATTAACCCATAAGTTTCCTTAAGTATTTTTTTTACTTCATTTAATTTTTGAATTGTTTCAGTTTTCGCTTCTTCTGGAAGATTCATCGCCGCATCTAGTCCCGCGTTTGCTTCTAGAAGTTTTGAGTAAACGATCTCTTTGAATATTACAGGTAACAATTCGTCACATTGATTGAAGCCCATGGTTTTCTCCGATTTAAGCAATCGAAGATTAAAGCATACAAACTGAGTTATGTAAATAATTTATTTATTAAGAAAGCCCTAATATCCATGAAAAACAGCCCATTATGAACTTTAATTAGGCTATCTTCTGCAGCCTCTTTAAGCGTGAGAGGCTGCAAATATTATGACTATCTAGGACGACTTAGTGGCGTACCTATACCTGATAAGGGATAACCCCCTGGCGCGGGTTGCATGGATGGAGGCGATAAATTGGGAAACAGTACAGGTAAATGGGCTTGAGCCAAAGGAGAATGAAATAGTCCTATCGGTGGTTGCACCACGTGCTGCACATTATTTCCTAGTACAACCGGATTAAGATTAGCATTAGTACCGAAAGAGTATTGTTGTAAATAAGGCACCTCTAATGGACTTAATTGCTGTGCCACTCCATGGGGTGCTGGAGATGCATGATGCGGGTGTTGACTGAAGTGTTGTGACACGCCTGGGTTATATGAATTCACATCATTATTAGGATTGTAGTTTGCATTATTATTTACATTGTTATTGTTATTGCTAGCCTGCATATAATTAGTTAACAGTTCAATTATTTTAGGATTTTGGGCAACCATGACAGGCGTAAGCCCTGTGCCTGTTGTAGCCACTATGGGTACATTATGCCTAATCAAATATTCTACGTGGGTCACATCGCCCATATAAGCTGCAATATGCAAAGGAGTAATACCCGTACTTGTTTTATAATTACAGATATTTGCATTGTTATCATATTGCATTAGGTGATCATTGATCAGGTTGTAGTAAGCCCGATTATGCTGATGAATTCCAAGCACAACAGCTAAAATGCTAACTGGTCCTTGTTGCAGACCTAGCCATGCTTTAAAGGAAGCCATATTTTTACTTAACATTGCAATAATAACATTATCATTTCCATAGGGATGGATAGTTTCATATTTTCTTATTTCTTCACACACGATTGCAATTTGCTGTAAGTCTGGATCTTGTCCTCCAGATTGCGGGGTGTGCGTCGCACCTTGTCTGCTTGGTCTCATTCAAATCTCCAATTATGAAAAATTATAAACTCGACAAAATATCTTAATAGACAATGTTCGTCAACTGATTACCTTTAATAAATGCAACCCTAGCCCGCTCAATATGAAAAATTATCTACGCAACCAGCAAAGATTTGGGTTATTATTAGGCACTCTTTGCAATTTAACAGAATATAGTTACTTTTTTGACTAACAAAAAGAAGCAACCCTATGACCACCCTTAAACTCAATTTACAAACCGTAGATATATGTGAAAACATAGATCGTACGCACTTTCAAGAACACTACTTCAAACCTAATATTCCAGTCGTCATGAAGAATTACAGCGCCGATTGGGCTGCAAAACATAAATGGTCTTTTGACTACTTCAAAAGCCGCTATCCGGATTTAATGGTGCCCGTGTATGGCGAAGCCTTTGCCGATACAGGTAAAAGCTATACCAGTACGGATGATAAAATGTTATTTGGCGATTACTTAAATTTAATCGCAACTGAACCTACCGCGCTGCGGATGTTTTTATTTAACATATTTAAATATATCCCTGATTTATGTCAAGATTTCACCTACCCACCTATTGTGGATGCTTATGTTAAAAAGCACCCCTTTATGTTTTTTGGTGGCGCCACCTCTAAAGTCGATGCACATTATGATTTAGACTTATCGCATGTGTTTTTAACCCAATTCTATGGCCGAAAACGGGTGATATTATTTGGACCAGAGTATTCCACCCATTTATACCGTCATCCCTTAACGGTGTCCTGCAATGTAGATTTAGGCAATCCCAATTTTACTCAATATCCTAAATTAAGTGAAGCCAAGGGTTATGAATGCGAAATCAATGATGGCGATACCTTGTTTATCCCAAGTGGCTACTGGCATTATATTTATTATATTGAAGGCGGATTTGCTTTAAGTCTGCGCGCCCGCACTTCACTGCCTAGATTAGCCGTAGCCGGAATCAAAATGTTTAATCTGCTGATAGTAGACTATAATATGTCACGCATACTCGGTGCTAAACGATGGTATGCCATGAAAGAAAAATTAGCGATTAGACGTGCCTCTAAACTCAAATAAAATTTAAATCAGGAGTATGAAATGAAGAAATTAATGATCGTGTTATTAGGGTTACTGTTAAGTACCCCAGTATTTGCAGCCAATTCACCTACAAAAAAAATCGATGGGTTGTGGGAAGTCAGATACGATGCCAGCAATACCCCCAGTGCGCATATACGGATCACCACTCAAGCCAATGGTGAAGTCATCGGCGTCATTGAGAATGCTTATCCACGTCCAGGGGTTAAAGATGCCTCGCCTAATTGTATTAAATGTAAAGGGGCGAACAAAGACAAACCCATTATCGGTTTAAAAGTATTATGGGGCATGCAGCCTGATGGAAAAAATCAATGGGGTAGCGGCCATTTACTCGATGCAGAAACAGGTAAAGAATATTCTGGAAAAATGACCTTGACCCATAATGGCGATACTCTTGAGCTCCGGGGCTATGTAGGTATGCCTGTTTTCGGTGATACTTCTACTTGGAAACGTATCGGATAATTAGCAGTAATGATCATCATTTTTTTAACAGGCTGTATTATAGGCCTAGCTGTAGCTGCGCCTATTGGTCCTGTGGGTTTATTATGTGTGCGCAAGACATTAGAGCATGGTCTCATGGGGACACTCGCAGTGGGCTTAGGCACAGCTGTAGCTGATGCGTTGTATGCAGGAATAGCCGCATTTGGACTTGCGGCTGTTTCTGAATTTTTATTAAAACAAGTGGTCTATTTTAAAGTGGTAGGCGGCTTGTTATTATTTGGGTTAGCCATTAAAGAATATCGCTCAAAACGCATCGTTGTTGAGAGCATTAAAGTCACAAAAAAAAGTTTTTTAAGCTTAATCGTGATGACCTTTTTATTAACCCTTTGCAATCCCATAGGCATCGTCAGTTTTATCGGGATATTCGCCATGCTAGGCGAGAGATTACTGAGCATGGATAATGCAACACTCATGATCATTGGCGTATTCGTCGGCTCTGTGAGTTGGTCATTAATCTTAGGGAAAATAGTCGAACATACCAAACATTTACTCCCAGAGCGGTTTATTTTATCGATCCGCAAAATATCCGCGGTGATATTGGGTGCATTTGGCGCCTGGGCATTTTTGTCTATCTAGAGTCAGACCGATACCCACCATCCACCCTCAGCATGAGTTTCCTCTCTTAACTTATCTCTCTGCGAAACCATTAATTATTAATGAAAAATCAAAGGGTTACCGCGAAAAAAACAGCGGTTGCAGAACCCTACCCTGAATGATAAGATACTCAAAGTTAGTTATATAAAGAATGTTATATAGTATTCCAATTCGGTTTGCGATCAAAAAAAGGATCGAAATATGGGCTCATACCTTCATGATTATTATTTAAAGCAAATATTGGCTGAAATGGCTATAACCCGCCCAGATCTTGCAGCCCAAGCTTATATAAACAGCATAGATACACCGATTCGAATTATTGTCGCCAATGGACCCGGTTATGGCGATCAGGTTTTTGCGATTAATTTAATTCGCCATCTTCGATTGGCATTGGGTTATCAAGGCGAGATACATTTAATTGCATATAATCTCTCACTAGAATATTATCGCGCCGTCATCAAAAAAGATCCCCATTACAATAACTCGTTTGATCGCTTCTATACCTTATTAGATAAGACATCGACTATGGAAAAAATAGGCGAATTATTAGGCATCCCATTAATAGCCAATACAACTATTGATCAAATAGTGGAGAGCCCTGATACAGGCCCTTTACGATTGATTGATGCCATCACATTTAGAAGCACAAACAATATACCCAAAACAGAACTCGCCATTTTTGCTAGCACCACACATAGTATCGATATTTGTTATGGTCTATTTAACGGGAATCAAAATCCCGCGACACATTTAGTAAATGCTAAGCGTGTGCTATTGATGTCACCCTACACAGGTTACACTTTTTTAAATCCTAATGTAGCATTTGCATATCAAGTGCATGGAAAATCATACCAATATATTTATAACCTAGGCATTGTGCCTTACAAATTTCCATTACCGACGGAGGCTGCAATCCAGCATGATCTGTCACGTCTTGCGCCGTCATTAAAACCCCTAATTAATGCAATCATTCATAAACAGAAAGAAATAGATACTTCATTTCTTTATGGTCTTCATTCTAGATTTTTTCCAGAGCAGGATAAAAATTTATTTAGTTTTATTACCGCAGCAGCACTTCACAATCAACCTTTACATAAACCATTACTCATATTAGTACTCAATAAAATAAACGAGAAAAATTGGGAAAAATTATTGGAGTATTTTTTAAAACCAGGCAGCTTTCCCCAGCGATTTCAAGCCCTGGCCTTAAAGCTTCCAGAGATACATTTTTTGGATGCCACTCATAATAATACGGTGACTACGGATTGGGGAAATGCAACCTATGTATTACGTTTGCCGGCACTCCCCACATCACTATTCAATAGTTTATTTATCAACAGCACCTTGCTACGTATTTATGAAGGAGCAAACTCAGATGATTTATCACGCACAGCGGGTAAACTTGGTTTACCGTGCAGGGCACATGATTACAATAATTACTTAACCAATGATCTCCCCACTCAATTGACCCATGCGAACATATGCAAAGATAAAATAGTTAATCCGAACAAGATACTTTACTTATTTCGTGAATACTCCAAAACTGAACGAGATCGTTTTACAGGGCCCAGTCGCTTTGATATCGCATTAAGCGATGTTGCTGCGCAAACTGATTGCAGCATGCCTGATGAACAATGTGCCTTTTATAAACAGGGCAATCCCTCGTTATTATTGGATCAATTTCTTTTGACAAAAACTATAGCGTTCAAAGGTGCTTCGTATGGCGCACTTCAAGCAATGATAGAGCGGTTTTTATGCTATGCATTCAATATGCAACCGGATGTAGCAAGAGGCTGGGCGCATTGTTTACTGGCTAATGCGCTGCGGGTATCCGAGTCCAAGCTTTCAACCATGACATCGCTTATGGTAGGGCTGGGCACTCTGGCAGAAGCTTATGGGATCCTTCCTTCAAAAAAAATTGCAATGCTGCGCCCTATACTCGTTTTTATTTGTTTAACGACTTCATTTATTCAGGAAGCGCAAGACTTTGATCCAGAAACGCTATTATTTGTTTCTCTGCTCATGTTGACCGCAATGCTCAGCAAAACAGTGGGATATAAGATGATGGAAAAGACGCTGGATTTTGCGGCTCAAACAACCATGAATCGATTTAGAAAAAGCAATTAATTTATGTTGTTTTACTGGATACTGACTTCATGTGACAGCGAATTTTTATAGGCATCAAAACTCGCTTTACCCATTAAACGTCGCATCATCGGATTATTTTGCAGTGCCGCCGCTTGCATATCCATAACCAGCAAACCATCAATGCTATTAAAGCCATAGTCTTCATCAAAGGCAACAAAACGTCCCATGAGGGAAATATAAGCAGAAAATAACGGGGGCACGCCTTTGCCATCTGTTTCTATCGCAGAAACCACCGTGTTTAACAATGACAAATCTTGCACCGTATCAAGAAGACGCTGCCATTCTTTATCGGGTAAATAGGTCTCTAAAAGCGGAGGATTTTTAGGCTTAACTAACGGCGTAAGTGTATTTTGTCCATGATGGCGTGTGAGATAAGCCATAATTAATTTTTTTGAAATACTCTGAAATGCATTACTGATGCTGACCGCACCAAAAAATGAGAGTGTAGACGGGCGCAGCCTTAACATTTCACTCAGTGCGCCCAGTAATGTCGATAAGCTCAGATGATTTTTTTGATGTGCTTTAATGATAAATGCCCGACTGAGCTCCATGGCAGGTCCCATGGTGGTGAAAAAATCTGGATGGTAATCAAATTGGGTGGCCGTATAAAGGCCTAATACGCCATATTGCGGAAAAATATCCTCGGTAAACGCTATGCGATAAGCGCCAATGATTTGTTTTTGCTCCCGATCCCAGAGTGTGAGGTGGGAATAATACTCATCAAATTGGTCTAAATCTCGTGCTTGTCCACTGCCCTCGCCAATCTCGCGAAAAGTCAACTCGCGCAATCGCCCTATTTCATCTTTTAATACCGAAAAGGATTCAGAATAGGGCTGCCCTAAATCAAGCAATTGTTGTTGACTGCATAACAACACCGTGTAGGTACTATTTTCTCGAATCAGAAAATTTGATTGCTTAAGTAGCAGGTCGTATAATTGACATACCCTCTGTTCGGTCACTAAAGTGTTGTTAACCACCTCAAGCGGTACGGCGGGCACACGGTGTTGCTGGGTCTGTCTAGCCATTAACGCATATAAATAAGCGCGTATAAAATTGGTTTGGGATTTTTCTCCTTGAATCAAAGATAATACCTTAGGCGCGATAGGATATGCAGCACGCATAGTAAGGGTTTTACCCAGTAAATGATTGGTGACTCGGCCAATTTGCAAGGTTCTAAACAAAGGATGTATCAAGCCTGATTTCAAAAAAAATCGATCATTTTGACCCACAATAAATAAGGGTAAAACCGGTGCCTTCGCACGTACGCTTAAGCGAATAACGTTTGTACTCCAGGTGTTATCAAGCGCTATCTTCTCATCCGCCTGTGATATTGCTGAGATCTCACCTGCTGGAAAAAGAGCAATGACATGTCCTGCCTTAAGCCAACTTAACGCCTCACGCATATTTTGCATATTTTTTTTAGCATTTTCTTTTGGCGTGCCCAAAATGGCGACAAAAAGTAGATAATCATCTAGCCCAGGCATTACGCTCGCTTCATTCATAATGATTTTAAAATCATCACGGACACGATGAATCAATGAACCCAACAGTACCCCATCCATAATGCCGTGCGGATGATTGACGACTATGATGAGCGGTCCTGTTTTAGGAATACGCATCAGATCATCTTCAGACATAAATAGCGTGATTTTCAGTTCACGAAGTATTTTAGTCCAGAGATCCCCCTTAGAGAAATCCAGCAGGGATTTAGCATACGCCCGCTGAAATATCCGAAGTTGCATTAATGGAGAGATTAATGTATCAAATAATTTATTGAACCACCGTCCATAAAAGGTTTTGGGATTAGCTAATTTGATTTGAGGATAACGATCCATTTTAATCCAACAACAATGTCAGGCATTTGCATGCGCCACCTGCTTTAATAAATTCTGAAACATCACATTCGTAAACTGAAAATCCTTTGCTTACTAAATGTTTTTTAGTTTCAGGACAATCGGCAGGCATGATAATATGTTTCCCTAAAACAACCGCATTACAAGCAAAATGCTTGGCCTCAATCTCTGGGACCGCAAAAAGTTCTATTTTACTTTCAATCAATTTCCTAGCTTCAGGCGAGAATGCCGGGGGATACCAAATGGCAAAGTCTGAGCTGATGGGACAAAAACACGTATCCATATGATAAAAGTAAGGGTCAGTCAGTCGGCATAAAATGATATTTTCGGGCTTTAAACTTGTTAACTTCTTATGAAACTCTTTATCGCTTCTAAAGCCGTAGCCATAAAATAATAAATCTCCCATAAATAGCGCATCCCCTGCCCCTTCAAAAAAATAATCGTCTTTTTTGTTATCGAGTACAGTTTGAAAGCCTTGGGCAATAAACCAATCATTAAAATGTTGACTCTCATTTTTTCTTTCATTAAATCTAAAATGAGAGATGTAAGCAATATTCTTATGAATAAGCGCGGCATTGGCCGTAAACACCAGATCAGGGAGCTTATTTTGCGGCTCGACCAGTAATACTTCATCAGCAAGATCTTTAATGGTGTGATATAAATTTTTCCATTGCGTGTAAGCAAGCAAAACATTGACTTGATTGTCAATTTTCATCCAGGGATTAATTTCATATGAAATTAAAAAATATTTCGGCTCACACATTAATACTTTCATATCTTCCTTAAACTAATTGTATTGCTGATGGCGTCGCTTCCATGTGCGTTTTATTAAGTGAGCGAGTGAAAAGGGTAATTTATTTAAGACTATTTTAATATTGCTACGGTTAATAAAATTATCTGTTAATGATATCGTATGTTCAAGATTAAGGACAGCATGCCACCAATTACTCGGGGTAAATATTAAGTCCCCGGCTTCTTGGATAGCATATATTCCTTTTGCGTGTTTATAAAGAGGATATTTTTCATAATCTGGATTAAACGGGTCCACTTTGCCATTATAGAGAAATTCTGTTTGTTTAGGTGGATAAAATACCCACAATTTAGCCCCTCGAAACACAGCGTTCCACGCGCTGGTGGAAAGTATGTCGATATGCAAAGGAGAAGCTGAATTTTTTGGCCCGATGTAAAAGGCTAAAAATTTAGGACGTAATCCTTCAGAAAACTTATCTGTCCAACTATGTAAATACTGCGGTACGAAATAATCTGCCCGCAACTCTGGGCAATTTTTATCTACAAACCAATCGAGTAAATAAAGCGGATTCGGATCATTGTTGGTGTGAATATAATCGATATATTCTTTAAATGACATCTTTTCATAATTATTTCTGTTTTTTGTACGGTATACAATAATAGGCCGCTCACCATAGTGATCAGAAAAAAATTGCCAATCCCATTTTTGCAGCGCTGGTGTCTGGCTCATTCCCTTTTTTAATAAAAAAGGGATATTCGGTTTACCAAAGCGCGATAAGAAATGATTTTCATCTAAGGATTCACACGTTTCAACTAACGGCATTTCTTGGATGTGTGGGTGTATCATGGATGTTGAATTCAATTAATTACCTTGCTAAATTTCGCACAACCGGGCTGGTCATAACGCTAAGCTAAAATATATGCTAATGGAGGAAAATATTCAAATGGTGAAAAATTAGGCTTTTATCTCGCGCCACTCACGTCATCGTATATTCAGTGCCATTAGACGAACGATTAGCTAGATTACTATACTATGAGAAATATTTGTAGCTTAGTAAGCCTTTAATCCATAGACATGATTAATATTGTTTAGTTATAATAGTGAATTATTTTAAGAATAAGGACAAGTCATGAGTTTTTTAAGCTTCTGGACTGCGATCACAGGCGGAATTATCGCGGTTGAAACGTCTGGTAAAAATGAAGCGGCCCTAATGTTGGGCGTCATTGCGGGGCAAGCTACCGGTCAATTTTTAGAGTATTTGCTGGAAAATCGTGTCAATCCCGAGGTCAAGCATTTTATAAACACCTGGGCGATAGCCGGTACATTTGGCTATCTCGCCTATTATGGCATAGGAGATCTCGGACTTGCTGCTTGTGCAGTCCTGTTAACGGTGGAATTAATTAACAACACAATAGCGCCGCCTAGGCCCGGGATGAGGTGATAAATTCCATCTTCGTGGTCCATGTCGGCTTAAGAGTTAAAATGCAATTCTCGAAACGCAGTCAAGAAAAAGAAATTATGGATGAAGGTAACATTGATGCAACGCAATGGGCATTATTTATCAAAGATCTGGCTTGGATTAATCGTTATGTATTTGGATTTCGATCCCTTTACCGCGGTCTACGCCGCTTGTATCCGAGATCACAACAAGCGCCGGTCATAATAGCAGAGCTTGCATGCGGCAGCGGCCATACGCTGCAGCAGATTGCGCTCTGGGCAAAAAAGAAAAGACTACTCATACAATGTATCGGCTAAGATATTAATCCCACCTTGATTGCTACAGCGAACGAAACGCGACGCGATGATATATCACTACACTTTGAGATCCAGGATATTTTTCCCCTGAATTTTCCGAAAAATCCTTTGATATCATTACTTGTAATTTCTTTTGTCACCATTTATCAAATGAGCAACTCATCACATTTTTAAAACTAACCTGCCAACAAGCGCGCTTAGGGGTCATTATTAATGACTTACAGCGGCATCGCTTAGCTGATTTTGGATTTAAACTCTTATCCTTATTTAAACGATTTTCACCTATGGTGCGTCATGATGCACTGGTATCGATACGTAGAGGCTTTGTTAAGCACGAACTTGTCTCATTATTACAGCAAGCGGGAATTAAAAATTATAAAATAAAACGGTACTTTCCCTTTTACTACAGCATTATTATTTCTTCAATCATTTAAGACACCCACTTAATCCTTTGGCTAAAACATGGCTGTCTTATAATTTTCCAATTATATAGGTTAGTCAGCTTAACTAAAGTTATTTGACAAAAACACAACAAAAGCTAAGATTATTAAATCCTGAGCAAGGTAAATGTCCAAATAATTTAATTAGGAGAATATTATGAATCTTTCCATCGTAAAATTAACCGCAATAACTTGTTTATTAACAACTTTTTCTTGGGCGGCCGTTGCTGCTGACCAACAAGGTGCTACCCCTAAAATCCAAATTATTGTTGAAGGTTCACCTGCTTCAGGTTTAACTTCTTCCTTGATCAGCACACGTGGGAATAAACATGAATTGACTTTAGGTACATTGTTAAACGAAACTGCAGAAAGCTATATGGGCACACCTAAAGATGTGAAAACTGATCCTAAAGCCATCGCTTATTTGACTTTTGATAAAAACGGCGACAAAGTCAACACCGTGCTTCATGATAAAACGGGTAGATCAGAAAATGTAGATTTAGGCGTATTAATCGCAGCTGTTGCAGAAGCCTATCCTGGTTGTAATGCAGACCAAATTGACGGTAAAACTGTTAACATTCCACTTGTATTTAGAAAAGACAGCAATGGTCATGTTGAAGCATTTTTCCAAAAACAAGATAAGACTGAAGTATCATTTAACTTAGGTGTTTTAATGAACGATGTTACTGCATTGTTAAACAATTGTAAGTAATACGGTAGGCTGTAAAAGGGACCATTTTTTTAGAAATGATCCCTTTTTTTATGCGCGCAGCGTATCCTCCTAATACTCCACACACCCACTAAGCCATCCATTAACCTATCATTTATATCTTCGATATTAATAAGTTTTCAAGCTTACTTGACTTTGAATATATATAGACTAATAGTATGTTAAGCACTTAAGAGTTTCTTGGCTGCGAGATTTGTTTAATTTTAATTAACTGGAGAATAACCTCATGAAAAAACTAAGTATATTTACAGCCGTCACTGCAGCTTTAACCCTCAGCTCTGGTATCGCATTAGCTAACACTGCTGCCGATATGGAAAAATGCGTTGTTGTGGACAAACAAGGTCATAACATCGTTAAAGCCGGTAAGAACGATTGCAAAGGCGCGATGAATTCTTGCGCTGGCACAGCTAAAGCAGGCGATAAAGACAATTTCATTATGGTACCTAAAGGCCAATGTTCAAAGATTAATGCCGGTGATTTCAGCGGCGTTTCTAGCGATGTTAAAGCTAAAGTTGAAGGCGCTAGATAAGACACTATGACTTTACCCTCTCCTATAGGCATTGGATTGCGACATCCCCATTACCAACAAGTAATCGATGAGCGCCCCCCTGTAGGCTGGTTTGAAGTCCATAGCGAAAATTTTTTCCACCTAGGAGGCCCGGCTATCGAAATGTTGTGCCAAGTGCGTCAACATTACGCCGTCAGCCTCCATGGGGTGGGATTATCATTAGGTTCTGCACAAGGCATCCAAAAAGAGCATCTACTACGTTTACAACGATTAATCGATACGGTTTCGCCGTTTATCATTTCAGAACATTTATCCTGGAGCCGGGTCGGTGGGAAAACGCTGCCGGATCTCTTGCCTATTCCCTATCATGCCGAGAGTTTGAATATTTTTTGTGACAATGTGAATGCGGTGCAAGATTTTTTAGGTCGGGAAATTTTAATTGAAAACCCGTCGTCTTATTTAGAGTATACCTCATCAAATCAACAAGAAGTTGATTTTTTAGTGACACTGTGTGAACGCACGCAAGCTAAAATTTTACTCGACATTAATAATATATTCGTCAGTTGCAGTAATCACGGTTGGGATGCGCAAAATTATTTACGGTCCATCCCTAAACATTGGGTGAAGGAATTTCATTTGGCCGGACATTCTATTAAGACTATTGGATCGAATCAGATCTTACGGGTGGATACTCATGATAGCAAAGTCTGTGCAGAAGTCTGGGCACTTTATCAACTTGCCATAGAGCGCTTTGGCTGCATTCCGACTTTATTAGAATGGGATGCGCAAATCCCTGAATTTTCTGTACTCATGCAAGAAGCAGCCCTTGCCTCTAATTATTTAACAGCGAGCGAAAAAAACTATGCTAACGCTTGAGCACCATCAACAACAATTCAGTCAGGCTATTTTCAATGCGCACAATGCAAACCTTAATTTTATTGCTTCAAATTATCCCTCTGATCGCTTAGCCGTATATCGCGCAACTATTTTAGAAAATTTACGTAATAGTCTTGCGCTCACTTTCCCAGGAATTTGGATACTTTTAGGTGAGGAATGCGCTGACAGCGTTGCTTATGCGTTCGCGCAAAATCCTAAGCTGCTTCCTGATAGTGGTTGTTTAGATGATTTAGGTGCGGCTTTTCCTGAATTTTTAGCCCAGCAAAGCGCGCTTAACTCGTTGCCCTATTTAAAAGATTATGCACAATATGAATGGCTGATGCACCGTGCTTATGGCGCCGCGCATACGGAGGCAATTCGTCCACAAGATTTAGAACAATTTTCTGAAGATGAGATTGAAGCCGTCCGTTTTTCATTTATCCCATCGTTATTTATCCATACGTCAGTCTATCCTCTGCACCGCATTCAAGATATTATTGAGCAACCCGATGCACCGGCCTTAGATTTACAGAGTGAAATGACTACCGCGTTAATTGCACGACCGCAAAATCGCGTCATGACCTGGTTTGTGACTCCTGCAACGGGACTATTTTTAAATGAATTAATAGCAGGAGCAAACTTAAGTGCAGCCCTTGCAACGACAAATGAGGATCATGACGACTTTGATTTAAGTGCAGTTTTCCAGCTATTATTGCAACAAGGCTTGATTCTAGCGATATCCTAATTTCACCTTTATTCTAATTGGGACAAATTCACACAAGTCTGACGTAATAATTCATATAAACTGCAATAAATGACATAGTAATGTTGATATCTTTCCACTTCATTAGCACGTGGATATTCAGCCTCGGTATAAGCCACCATATGCTCACAAGCCGCTTCTATAGTCGGATACGCTCCCACCCCAACAGCTGCAAGAATTGCCGCACCTAATGCCGCGCCCTCATTGGCTTGTACAGTCAATAAAGGCAAGCCGGTCACATCAGCAATGATCTGACGCCATAAAGCACTGTTGGCTGCCCCACCGCTAATCATAAGCTGCTTAGGCGTAATGCCTTGTTGATAAAACACTTCTAACACATCTCTTAAGCTAAACGCCACACCTTCCATCACAGCACGGGTCATATGCGCCAGTTGATGGCGTAAACTTAGACCTACCCATGATGCGCGCACCAGGGGATCAGCATGGGGATGCCGCTCACCAGAAAGATAGGGCGTAAAAAGCAATCCTTGTGATCCCGGTGCAATCAGTGCTGCCATGTCATCTAATTCCTTATAGGAATGATTAGGCGCTAAATTCTCACGCAGCCAATGCATTGAACCCGCAGCGCTTAAAGTGACTCCCATATAAAACCAAGTCTTAGGAATAGCATGACAAAAAGTATTTAAACGTCCTAAGGGTTCAGGCGCATAATGATCCGTTACCGAAAAAATCACGCCGGAAGTACCCACGGCCATATTGGTCGCATTCACTTTTGCAATGCCACAACCAATACTTCCTGCAGGTTGATCGCCTGCTCCTGCAACTATGGGTGTACCTGCAAGTAGGTGTGTGACGACTTCTGCTTCAAGACTGACTGCGCTGCAGACTTCTTGCGATTCATATAAATCGGGCAACCACGCTACAGGAATATTGAGGGCAGTTAATAATGTATCCGACCATGTGCGTTGTGCGATATCCATTAATCCTATGCCTGAACCATCGGCCACATCCGTCATGTAAGCACCGCTCAAACGATAACGGATGTAATCTTTGGGCAGTAAAAAATGAGCGATATTTTTATAGACATGAGGCTCATGTTTTTGCAACCATTTTAATTTAGGCGGAAAAAAACAGGTGAGTAATGTGCTGCCTATATGCTGAGTCAAAAAGCGTGCGCCTAACTGCTCAGTGATTTCTTCACATTCGATGTAACTGCGTTGATCATTCCATAATAGGGCTGGACGCAATACTTTACCTTGTGCATCTAAAACAACTAAGCCATGCATTTGTCCAGTCAAACCTATGCTAGCAATGTCTTGCGGATTAACGTTGTTTAACACATGATGGAGTGCATGACACGTCGCCTGCCACCACTCATTAGGATCTTGCTCAGACCATTGAGGTTGCGGTGTAGATAAGGTATGGGGTGAGGAATGGGTAGCGATCACCTTGCCCTGTTTATCCACAACCAACACTTTGGAAGCAGTCGTACTAATGTCTATGCCCATGAAATAAGGTTTCATTATTGCTCCTTAGCAAGAAGAATGCTTAGCGTTATTAAAAAATAGGGCTAACACTTTGTAACAATGCAATTTATAAGATAGTATTACAAGATAGTTTAATTTAAAATAGACATGCAACTTATGTTTTTAACAATAAAACACTACACGCTATGAAAACAACGATCACATCGATTTACATTAAAACCACACAAGGCCTAACACACTATGGCATGCCTTTATTGATACTCGTGATCCGCTTATGGATGGCACGTATTTTTTGGTACTCAGGCTTAACTAAAATTACGGATTGGCAAGCCACACTCTATTTATTCGCTAACGAATACCGTGTGCCCTTCATTCCGCCTGAAATTGCTGCCTATTTAGCGGCCACAGCTGAACTTACTTGTCCTGTATTATTGGTATTGGGTTTCGCCACGCGATTAGCTACCCTGCCATTATTACTGATGACTGCGGTGATACAATTTACTTATTTAAATTTTATCGATCATTTTTATTGGGCCCTGTTACTGACCACACTTTTATGTTATGGTCCAGGGCCCTTATCATTAGATTTTCTAATCAAGAAAAAAGCAAATTCAAACTAAGATAAACTATGAGTTACTTTATCTTCAATCTTTGCATTAACTGCAACGACGGGTATCGCATTCCCTTGTTGTAATGAAGCATTATTATTGCTTTGAGCACTTTGTTGTGCATGACGGGTAGGTTTACTCACACTGCCATTAGGCTGCGCGGTGATCTTGGCTGCCAGCTCTTGAGCGAGTAATCCATGATACGTACCTAATGCATCAAGAGGAAATCTCAATAGAAATTTTTCCACCAGATTTTGTTTATCATCTAGAGACCAATCATTAAGCTGACATTTATCGATTGTTTTTTGTATAAACAAGCGCTTGCGTGTAGGCGTAGTGTAAATGTCTTTCCACTGATTGCCCATATCTTTAAAAATACTGAACAAATATAAGCTAACCGCTTTTACTTTATCTTCAATGAGAATAGGCACTACTATAGAGGGGGCGCGTGACTGCGATGCTGCCCCCTCTGCAGCAAGTCCTGATGAAGCGCCAGCAGTCACACACTTTGATTTTAAATGAGTGATAGCCGTCTTCATGTTCGCGGTCCGCTTTATTGCATGTATGGTTTCTTTATTCGTGATATCTCCATTGTTATCGAGCGCATCCCATAGTCTTGCTGCATAGGATTCTGCGTCAAGTATAATTTTCTCAACGGTTAGATAATTTAAGGGATGCTTTAATACTTCTTCACGTGAGCCATTATTAACGCTGGGCAATCCAGAATTGATGATGGCATCCATGAGTGCCAGGACTAATGCAGGATTTGTGGCATCCAGTGTTTTGATGCCCTCTAAATATTTTAAAACAGGGTTGTTGGTAACAGTCACCTGATCGGCAGTAAAATTTCCGTCTTTCCTAAATTTCATATCGACATCGGTTACAAAGTTTGTATAGTCATTACTGTATTTTGTAATTTTCTCCCTCTCTTGAGCCGTCAGACTAGCAAAGACGTAGCCCGATCGACATGCGCTTATCGTCCATATCGCAGCACTAATAAATGCATATAATTCAGCTTCTGTTTTAAATTGCACCGCCTCTTTTAGGGGCGATTTTTTACAGAGGTGTTTAATCGTATGCTCCCAATCCTCATGATCTGTGAGCTGATACGGCTGTAAAGTCAATAAGGCCGCTATCAAAGGATGTTTTTGTTTATTCTGCGCGCCTTGAAATACAACTATAGCGAACATAAAAGGGGCTAAGGTGCGCTGCAAGTCCCTATCCGTCAAAACGATAGTCACCAATGCTTCATAAAGTGCGGCTATTGTTTTTGAGGTTTGCTCACGCAATACTTTACCGGCAATAGCAATAAAATTATATAAACTGTCATTATAAGTCATTTCCAGTTCATTCAATGGAATCATGATTTCATCTGAAAAACTTAAATTTAACGATAGGCTCAATTGTTTAAATAGAGGATTAAATTGCACCCAAGTTAATACGTCACGATTAAAGCGCAATAGCTTTATCAAGCAATTGACATGTGGCAATGCTTTTTGAGGATCAGATTTACTGAAAAATTGTATGGATCGCAACAGCATTAGCGATGTAGCATGAACTATCAAGTTTGCCCTGCGCTTATTTTCAAAAGGGACTAAAACAGCCCGTGATTCAGATTCAGTCGTTTTTACTGGGAAATACTCAGCTAATTTAGCTAAAATTTGTTCATCATGAGCTTCGGGCGTTTTAAGCATTTGACTCAAGACAAGCTTAGCTTCAGCAAGCCATGCTTCTTGATCGCTCACTGACACCTCAACCTGCTCATTTAATTCCAAATTAACTTCAATACCTAAAATTTCAAATTCAAATTGAAACAATGCAATCAGTTTACCTAGATGATTCTGAACATCCTCACGCAACAGTATCTCTTCTTGTGTCTTGCGTAAAATCCCTATGACAGCAGCACGATTGGTCGGGTGTTTAAGTATTTGTTCATCTGCAAACATAACTTCAGGCATAAGCGCCGCTAACAATGTTTCCTTAATAATTTTTTGATATTCATTCGGCTCATTTTTATCTAACTTTGCAAGTAATAATTGCCCTTCATGATTTAAGCATCGATCTAACGCTTTAATAGCTAAATCATGTTTTTTAAATGCTGCACGGACATAAAAAAAGACAGCACAGCCCATATGACTTTTTGTACCATAACCATATTCAAAGCATCGGGCTAATTGATAACACGCTTCGATATGTCCTTGCTGTGCGGCTTGATTAAATAACTTAATGGCAGACGGATAATCTTCTTTAACCACATATTCCTGAGCCTTGAGGACCATCGCATCATAATCTTCTACAGGAGGCGCGATGCTCACAACGGGCGTATCATTTTTTGCTGTTGCAGGGTCTGTTTCATTGTTATCAGCGGGTTGTTCTGCAGAAGTGCCTGATCCTTGTGCGACTATGGTCTGTTGGTTTTTTTCGGCCTTCTTTTTTGCTGCCTTTTCAGCGCGTCGATGGGCTGCAGCTGCTCTTTGTTCCTCAAGACGCTGTCTTGCATTTTCAGCTTCCGCAACTCTTTTGGCCTGTGCCTGTTCTTTTTCTGCTTTTTCTTGCGCAACTGCCGCACACGCAGCATCAAATTGTGCCTTTATTATTTTCGCCGATTCGGTATCTCCTTTTTTATCAAGGATTTGCGACAAATAATACGCATGCTCAGGTTCACCTTTTCCTTGTAGCGCTTTTTCTTTTAAGTGCTTAACAAATTTTTCATTGAGTTTTGCAATATCATCATCTTCATACGGATAAGATAATATTCCATTCAGTGCTTCATAGATCACATCAGGTGTCGGCTCATTACTGGCTTTTTCAATCGTAGGGTAAACTTTCCAAAAAACTTCTAAATATTTTTGTGTTTGAATAATTTGATCGGCATCCGATAAAGCAAATAATTGCATCGCGTATTCCTGAATACTGCTTTCAAAACGGGTTCTTTTATCGCGTACGACTTGACCCAATCTACTTTTTTCCCACATCATGCACCTCTTATACAATAAGTGAATAATAATACAGTGAGTCATTTCCCAAAACAATGCTTAACTGCTTACTTAATATTCACTTAATTGTTTTGCGTCCATATGATTAATGAAGAAAATAACTATAAGGCAAATAAGGGGTAGGTCATCATCATGCTTGATAGTTAGTTATCATCTATACTCTCTAGGTTAACCCTAAAAAAGGTGAATATCTTGAAACGTACTATTTGTCCGATTAAAAAACTAGTCTTGCTGACGGCTACGCTGTTTCTAGGCTTATTTGCGTGTCTTAGTGCTTATGCGCACTCAGGGGACTCAATGCTGCCATCTAACCGCATTGTGGCCTATTATGGGAACTTTTATTCTGCAAAAATGGGTGTCCTAGGGCAATATCCCCCTGATCAAATGATCAAAATGCTACAGAACGAAGTGGCCCGTTGGCGCGCCGCAGACCCTCACACGCCCATTATTCCGGCGATTGATTACATAGCCGTGGTCGCCCAAGGCAGCGCTGGATCAGACGGTAAATACAGAAAGCGGATGCCCGATGATCAAATCCAAAAAGCCTTGGCTTTAGCCAAGCAAGTCAATGGGATCATGATATTGGACGTGCAAGTGGGTTTAAGTGATCTGCAAGCCGAGCTGCCACCGCTGGCTAAATACCTTGCACTCCCTAATGTGATGCTTGCAATTGATCCGGAATTTTCAATGAAATCCGGTGATAAACCCGGCTCGAAAATCGGTACGATGGACGCAACCGATGTCAATTATGCGGCCAATTTCTTAGCCAAGATCGTACGTGACAATAAATTACCACCCAAGGTGCTGATTGTTCATAGGTTTACTGAGCATATGGTCACCAATGCCAAGAACATTAAGCCGCTGCCTGAAGTGCAAATCGTAATGAATATGGACGGCTGGGGCTCACAGGCAAAAAAATTGAGCACTTATCACGATTTTATTGTGCCTGAATCGGTGCAATTTACGGGGATGAAATTATTTTATATCAATGATCTCAAACCGCCGAGCACTGGCTTATTTACGCCCAGTCAAATCATTGGATTGAAGCCACAACCGATGTTTATAATGTATCAATAGGCCTTAATTGACAGTTAGCTTTGAAAGTAATATGATTTTTGCTCTTATTCAAACAGAGCAAAAATCATCAAAGCATCCACCCACATGCCTATACTCGATATCCTCCGTGGGTTTGCCCTCTGCGGTATTATGTTTGCGAATATTTTCATCCTCTCAGGCTATCGGAATCTTTCTGGCACACTACAAAATCAATTCGCCTCCTACCCTATTGATCAATGGATTTTAGTTTTTCATGAAATTTTTTTAAGGTTTAAATTCTACACCTTATTCGCGTTTTTATTTGGCGTAGGCTTTTCCATTTTACTCGCAAAAGCACACACCCAACCTCATTTTGTGTATCGGTACTTAAAAAGACTGACCTTATTATTTATCATCGGTTGGCTACATGCCCTACTCTTTTCGCCACATGATATTTTACGTATTTATGCTGTGGCAGGTGTTTTTTTACTGTTATTTAAAGATCTCTCAGACAGAAACCTATTGATTGCGGCTGGTGTCATCTTATTTATGCCTGTGATCATGGGTTTATTTGAACAAGCAAATTTTTATTTTCATCCCAACCATTACGTGACCTATTCACATGGCAAAGCATTGAGTGCATTTAGGGAAGGACCTTGGATGAATTTTATCAGTTCTAATTATGATCGCACCCTGGTGCACTTGGCCAATAGCTTAACTTCAAAACGTTTCTTTAAAATATTGGGATTGTTTTTATTAGGGCTTTACGTTGGGCGCAAACAAATTTTATATCATCTAGATTATTATCTGCCGATGATAAAACGTCTACTGCCGTTTGCCTGGATATTGAGTATCGCAGCCAATGTGATGTATGCAGAACTTCATGTAGGAATGCATCCTGCACTGAAAGAATTGGCCTATATCTTTAGTGTGTACCCCATGAGTTTTACCTATGTGATCACGATTATTTATCTGTGCCGCAAGCAAAATATGGGGAAAATAGCCTGTGCCTTAGCCGCAGTAGGACGACTCTCCTTAACTAATTACTTAGCGGAGAGCATCTTAGCGGCTTGCTTTATGCTGTGGTTTGGTTTGCGACTTGCTACACAATTACACATTAGCGAATATTATCTGGTAGCGCTCGCGATATTAATCATTATCTTTGTATTTAGCCATTACTGGATGAAATACTTTCAAACCGGTCCTATTGAATATTTAATACGGCGTTAATTGAGCACTGCTAGGTATTAGACATCTTATTAAACATTCTTAACGTGTAATCCGCTTCGACATTATTAATATCCTCAGCTACGCTATCGCCATTATGATCTGAAAAATCCATAGTCTTTTTGTAGTTTACATCATTACTAGACGTAAAAAACTTATTACATAACGGCTTAGCAACACAGTCCGAAGGTGCGGCTGATAAAATAGACATTAGTATCGCGCTGGTGTCTGGAAACCATTGTAAATACGAGGTGGGTAGGGGCAGCTTAATGGCTTCATTCAGAGCAGTAGCAACCGGCTGTACCACAACTTCTTGTGCGGGCACCATTACCGCGGGCAGAGCAGATTCTGCAAGACCTATGGTAAGTTTACTTGCTTCATTTGAAATATGCGCCATCACAGGCGCAGCGCCCCCTAAGGTTAAACCGATCACCACAACATTAACTGCGGTTAAGACTACGGCTAATAACCAGCCCCACCAAGGCGTTGCTTTCAGTGCGGCTTTGTGGGTCATATCATATTTAATGCAATTCCATAAGGGCTTGACAGTCGCGCCCACTACATATTGCGTTATCACCCGTGGCAGACGCAAAGCTGCGCCTATTGTGCACAGCACCACACCCACTAGACCATAGCCCCATCGACTGATAATGTGCTCCTCGCCCATCAGTCTTTGTTGATATAATTGCTCAGCAATCATTGCCAAGCCCTTATTAATAAATAGATTATCTAAAGTACGAAACCAGTTGAATGGATTTAAAAAAGCCAAAAAATTAATTTTGCCCCGCTTAGGGCCATAGCCAATGACGAAATTCTCTCTCAATGCGAATGATGCGCCGTTCATATGCTTAAAACGGAAATAGTGGGAATTACTTTTCTGGAAGTTCAATGTACCTTTAATATGGTGCTGTCTAAGGATATCAAATTGCTCTGCTTTTCTTTCCCCCAGTAACCAACGCACAGGGGCATATATGAGACCATAACGAGGTAATTTTGTTGTGTTGTCGTCTCTATAAGAATTGCGTGATATATGATTTTTAACGGGAAAGAGCAACCGAACCCACCATGACGCTGTATCTTTAGCGCTATTCGTCTTATCACCTTCGCGCTCTGCGCCAGGAGACAAGGCATCAAACACACTTAAGGCAAGATACTTATTTTCAAACCGATCAAATGCATCGGTTTCAAATCGATCAAAAAAATTCAGCAAACTTCCGGCCATGGTATTTCTCCTAAGCAAAATGAAAATAATAATCACTATACTCATTTTACTTCTGAATGGAAAGCAATTTGCCTTAAATAGAAGAATCAACAAACAGGCTGCGAATAGGTTTACACTCAGGGCTGACGCAATTCGCGTAAAAACCTATTCGCAGCCTGTTTGTTGATAACTTATTCGGATATGAGAACTTATATTTGACAGACAGATGTATTACGATTGTCTTTATCTCAAGATAAAACGCCCTTTGAGTCGCTTGGTCGATATTTTATGCGAATTGCGTCAGCCTGAGCATAAAATATCGACCAAGCGACTCAAAGGGCTTACCAAACCTAACGTTTAGGACGAGATAAAAAATCCGCATCGATTAACACTTGCGGTAATTGTGCTGAACCGCCACCTTTATAATTGCTCAGCATATAATCACCCCAATGCCGACCGCCGGCCCACAATGTCCAACCTAAGAGTTGCGAGCTGCCGTGAATTAAGGTGAGAAAATCTTTAATCATGGGCTGACAATGACCTGCATCAGCACCACCTAATTCTGTCACCATAAAGCGCAATTGATATTTATCGGCCCAAGCTATAAAGGATTTGATTTTTTCAACCGGTAAACTGGTGCAATTCAATTGGGTACCACTGTGATCGCTATCAAAATATTGATGAACATTAATGGCATAATGGTTGATAGGATCTTTTATAAACTCTGGAATAAACACATCACCATTGGTTTGCCCTTGTTGATCTTTTTCAGTCAGCCAAGAATGCATGCCGCTCCAATGTGCACCTTCTAGTAGAATTAAATTACTTAAGTCCTTGTCACGTAACATTTTTATCACAGCATTATAGCGATCAAGCACTGCCCTTGAGTTAAGATCTTTCATGGGCTCATTCATGAGATCAAACATGAGCTGTTTCGGATAAGCTTTTGATAAAGTTAACAATGCATCACTGAGTTTATCCCAAATATCGGTAAGTTCTTCTGCATTAACCACTTGGCCTGCATGGGAGGGTTCGATCATTGAATTGGGTTGAAAACGCATGTAACTGTGTAAATCGACTATTACGTTAAATCCTGCTTCTAAATAAAGTGTGGTTGAAGCCACCAGTTGAGAAACATACGCTTGATTTAAAGGCCCCAGTAATGTCGGTTGCGCATAAGACCAGCGAATAGGAATGCGATAAGTATTCATGCCATATTCGGCAAAATGCTTAAGCTCTTCTTTATTGGGAAAACCATCTTGAATGATCCAATCGATACTCGGACTTGAAAATTCTGCTGCAGCAATATTATTGCCGCGAAACGGTACGGTATTATACCGAACCGGATTGGGTACAATAATGGGCTCAACCGGCGTATCGGGAACAAATTCAGCAATAAATAAAGTGTTGCCATGGGCAGTGGTGATATTAACCTTGCCTTCTTCTACAGCAAATTTAGCATTTTTGGGTGGGCTAAAGGTTGCGCCTAAATGCCCTAAATAGCCTTGGCATTGCGGCAAGCCCGCAGCAGAGTAACTCACCGACTGGCAGACATTGTATCCTACATAGATCCAATCGCGCGTACTCCATAAATCCACCCATTGCTGGGACATTTCATTGGCGGTCGAACCCTTTTTCGGGGCCAGTACGGGGTAACATTCGTCACTGCAGCTCGCGGTATCATGATCTACAGTGCTAAGGACTAAATAATAATCACTGTTATTAGCAAGCCCAAGGTGCGCAATCGGGTTGCTAGAATGAGCATATGCCGTTAACGCTGAGACACACAATATAATTCCCATATAAAACAAAGGCATACGGTTCATAGTTAAACTCCAAAAGCTAGTTTAAGCCATTATCTAGTAGTAGAACTCAGGTGTAACCCTGTTATCGTTGACAGGTTTTAATGAGTAGCCCTGAACATGGCCCACTTATTGAGAAGTTACGTAGATATTCTGCAACACTTTAATCTATAATGAGCAAATATTAACTTACCAGGAGTATCCATGCGTAACCCTTTTACAGCTCACCCCAGTAGTGTGGGTGAAACCTATATTGAACACGCAAAATTTGCATCATTATCGGGTGCGCGTATGATTATAGCTGGGATGGCTTGCATTATTCATGGTATTTTACCCTTTTTATTCGTGCAGACCGGCAGTCAAACCATTACAGGCTTACATGAAAAATTTTCTACACATGCCAAAAAAAATATCCAACCCCTCATCATAGACACGGATGAATAATCGCATAAGAGCAGCCAATTGAGAAAATAATAGACACCCACAACATTTGGCTAGCAAATGGGTGTCATATTATTTTGCTTTCATAAGCACGCTTATCGATGCTAAATTACTTTTTCGCTACGACCTGATAAGCCATACAAAAACTATCTTTTTCGACTAAATAAGCCGTACCCTCTTTATTTAACTGATTGACCGTATAAGAAACGGGAACAGCTTCCGTGCGCTGTTTACCGTTTACGGCAGCAAATACTTGGGCTAACACTTTATTTTCTTCATCTGTAAATGCGGCTGCATTTTTATTTTTTGCTGGGTTAGGATGAACCAGAATGTTATAACCCAGCGCGTCCTTACTAATACAGGTAATACCTTCATGCGGGTTATTCGTTTTATTATCAAACGCTTCGGCTTTTTGAACGATATCTTTAAGCGATAACTTCTTATCATTCACCCAAGTGGAGAGCAGATCTGCCTGCTGTGACGCATAAGCGACGCTAGATAACATTAAACCAGCAATCGTTAAAGCCATAACTTTTTTCATAAATATATCCTTATAGTATTGTTGAACGGTATTAAGTGATTTTAGCAGAGGATAGGCAAGCAAAAGACATCCACTTTTAATTTATGGGTGTCTAATATCTCAGAATATCTATTAACCATTTTGAAAAAGCGGCTCAGATTAATCATTAGTGATATATTACAGCCTAATAATGATCATTAAATACTTAATGCATTGACAATATATACATCTGTATATACAATTATAAGCAGAAATCATGAAGAGATTTTTTGAATGGAGTCATACCAAGCGTCTATATAACCTAGAAAATCATGGATTAGATTTTATAGACGTTAGCCGTGTTTGGACTTCTTTATTGGTTATACAAGAAGATAATCGTAAAGATTATGGCGAAAAACGATATGTCGTCTTAGGTTTATTGCATGATCGGGTAGTTGTGATTGTCTATACCCTACGCGGCTTGCACATTATTCGTATTATTTCATTTCGCAGAACCAATGCCAGAGAAATAAAAATCTATGAAAAAAACATTAAAAGCAACTGATATTAAGCGTTATTCGCAAGATGACCTTTTGCATGAATCATCAAAAACGGATTATAAACGTCTGCACAAAATAGCCGAAAAGAATGATGATCCCGACAATCCCCCCACGGATGAAACATTTTGGGTCAATGCACAAATAGTCGATCCAGGTAAAAAGAAAATGATTTCATTGCGACTTGATCCCGATGTATTAGATTGGTTTAAACATCATAATGGTCGATATCAAACTTTAATTAATCAAGTCCTGCGTCAATATATGAATGCACATCAAGGACAATAAAAAAATATAACATGAAATAATGGACCTCCACAGTCTATTTTATGGGTGCCTGATATCTCAGGATAAAACGCCCTTTGAGTTGCTTGGAATATATTTTATGCGAATTGTGTCAGCCCTGAGCAGAAAATATATTCCAAGCAACTCAAAGGGCTTTCCTCTATTAAAGCGTATTTTTCAACGTGTTTGCTATGGTGAGGATAAGATATGCTATGCTATGCTAATGGGTATCATTTATTTTTAAGACAAAATCAACATGAAAAAAGATAGAAAATGAGAAATTGAAATGAATTAGGAAAAACCTCATCTCTTACGGATGCATTAATTTTATTTGCTTCAACACGTCATATTTACCCAAAAAGTTTACATAATAAAATCTAAAGAACACAATAGTATTCAATGACAATAATACGTAGACGCTTAAAAGAGTGCCTGGATAAACATTCATTAACGCATGCTCTAATCGTATCCAAACAAAGAAAATGCCTAATCCAGGCATGCCAATAATAGAAAGGCCTAGGATAAACAAAATAAAATTAATACCGCTGGATTGATGCATTTGCCCCATAAAATTAGCGGTTTGCTGCAATCTATCGCGCAGCAAGTAAGTCATAATTAAAATGTAAAGCATAATCACCGTGCTAATCACTGCACTCCAAATCAGAACGGGATACAATTTATCAGACAGAATAAGTAAAGAAGTCATTACTGAGGCTGTTAGCGCAACATAAAATACCCAAGGTCGATATTTATTCATCATTGCCAAAATATTTAATACATAAGCAAGTGCGAGCAATAATTCATCCATAATAATTAATTTTCTACCTAAACTAAAGGTGATTAATTCAATTAAAAAAATGAATGCCAAACTATAAAAAATATAGGATTTAACTACAAGCGCATTCATTCTAGAGGAAAATAATCCCATAAAACTTTCCACACCATCCATCATTATTCTAAAGAAAACAAATTCATTGTAAGTTATTTTATAAAGCCATAACTGCAGATTTATAGGCAACAAATGGGTCAGGCGATATAAAAGCGGCTCACCGGATATCCTCCTATCCTGTTCAATTAACTGATGCTCGTAAATAATCGAGGGTGAACGCAAGAACTCCACAGTACGATAAATGCCATGAAGTATACAATGCACAATAGCAAGCCAGATAAACCCAAAAAGAACTTCCAAATAGATGATCCCCAATTGCGCTATAGCGGCATAGGCAATTGAATTTTTTGCATCATTAGCCGCTTTACTCAGCATGCTCGCACAAACAATAGCAATCAGAATAATCACAGCCGCAATAGCCACAAATAGCGTATTAGTGCTAAGGCTATGATGTTCCCAAACATTCATAAAAATGAAAATCGGGATATGCGTTGCTAGACTGCCATAAAAAACTGCAGTAGATTGCGTGGGTCCTTCTACTGCGCGTGGCAGCCAATACATAGGAAAAACACTGGACTTAATCAAACACGCCAATAAAAGAGCCGCAATACAATAGGGATTAGACATTTGATAATAATAGGTTTCACCCGCTGCTGATGAATACAGCAATGCTGCATATAAAAATAAATCAGCCAATTTATAAATCGCAAGGATCACCAATGAATTTTTCAATACTGATATTCGATACTCATAAAAGGCAATCAGTAAGATAGATGATATGCCCAAAAACTCCCAGCCGATAAATATTGTTTCATTCCCTTGGGTGAGTATCAGTAATACTAAAGCCAATTGCAGTAAATAAATCATAGCAAAAAACTTGAAATAAAAGAGATCCCTGAATAAATAAACCGTTGAAAATCGATTAATCACACTAATGATCGTAACGGAAAATGATAAAAATAGAATGGATCTTATATTCCAATTGACATCAAAATCAAAGCTCTCAAAAGCAAAATTCGGTATGGTAAAAGTTACATCCTGTTTAAATAACATAAATGCAAGTGCAAGATGAGTTAAATCTAATAATGAGCCATAATCCGTCATGTATTTAACAAGCCGCCCTGCTAAAGGCTTATTGCGCATCATGCTCACTAGTAAAACCCAAATAAAACGAATTAATGATGACGCTGCAAAATATATAAATAAATAAGTATAAAATTTAATCTCCATAATAAATCGTACCTATTTCTATATGATGTCTAGAAGATAGAATTCTTGGATCATGTTGTAGATAATTAGGTGCCAAGCCATCTGCATAACATTGCACGAAATCATTATTTTTATAAATCCATAGCGTATTTGTTTTAAGATCATGGACTGAAAAATTGATCCATTCATTTTTTATTTTCTGACTAAATGGGTGTGATCCGGATAATAATTGTCGCACCTTATCAATATCTGCAATAACGAGCAAAAATAAACGTACGGGCTGATGGATTTCTACCATTTGCCAAGGCAAGCCTGCGCGTAAGTCACTTAAGTGCCCATTCATTACGCCCACCAATGCATTGACATTATGAGGTAATTTAGTTCCTGCGCCATAGAATTCATTATCAATATAACTAAAATAGTATTCTAAATTGACCCCAGAAACTACGGGTATAGTGGCAGTCAGCAATTTTGTCAAAATCGATAATTCTGGATCTTGCTTAGGATCATAAGAAAGTAAAAAAGAACGTCTATCTAAAAATAAATGATGTGTGTATTCTCTAGGTCCAATGATAAAAAAAGCGTTGGTAGAATGACCATATTCCGCTCTGGGTTGGCGTAGATCCAATGATCTAGCTTGCACTGACTTATAATAATATTCAGGTTTTCTATTTAAGGGTAAATCACTAAATCTTCTACTACGCTCTTTGGATTCTAATATCGCTGCATAGCGTATTTTAGTTATAATCTTATTGAGTTCATTATCATGAGGGATATCATAAAATTCGATTTCATCACTACAGGTATTGTGATAAGCTCCAATAAATTGACATTCCTCTGGAATATCAATATGACGTTGTCTTAATGCTTGCCTGACCTGTTGCTCATTTAATATTTTTGCCATCAATCTTGCATTGGTGGCCCCAATACCTCCTCCACAAGCACCGCAATCATAAGCTGCGCGATGTGGATTATTTAGACTCATGGACCCATGCCCAATTATGAAAATATAAGGAGCAAAGTTTTGCGTTAAACCAATTAAACTTAATAAAGATTCAGCAAAATTTTCACGCATAGCAACATCAATTCCGTGCTCAACTCCCGCTTCTTTCTTATAATTAAGTTCCGTAGCGATGGCAGTGCTAAAAAATTTAGAAACTTTTTTCTTAATAAACAAAATAGCACGAGGCTCAATCACATCAAGAATCAAGGGTATTATAGAAAAAATCCCAGATAATAGAGAAATAATAGAGCCACCCACAATACTTTTAGAGTGTTGTTGAATATGCCATTTTAGCTCACCCAAACCATAAAGAACCTTAAGTTTAAATCGATCTACCTTATAAGCATTTTCACTTATTTTGAATTCCGGTTTCACATTAATAGGACATAATGCTCTATATCTTTTATCAAAATAGCCTTTGTACTCAATATTTAAACCAAAATTACCCGCTGAACCATAAGTCTCACAGGCTGGATCCATTTCTAAATATCTACGCAAAGATTCTTCTCTGTCATCCATACAAAGAATGACTTGATAAGCTGGAACTGTTGGCGCAATATAGTGTGCATTGCCAAGATAGGCATTGATTAACTGTTGATAAAGCGTTTTTTCATAGGCACGATGATAAATTTCCTGCCGATTCAAGTCACTCAAACTAGGCAATGCCGCCAGAAGATCAGTGTGCAACAGGGGATATTGATTCATCTGATAAATAAATCGAGCTAAAAATTTCGCACTGTGCTGTGGGATTTTTTTATCTCTTGGAATTTTTATTTTATTTTTTTTAAACGTAAGAATTGCTGCATATTCGCAAAGCAACACTATGGCTAAAAATGCGTGCAGATCGGGAATAATTTCATCATTTTTAACATATTCAGGATGCAAAATTATACTCTTTATAAATCCTGCCCAACCGATATGCTTAATACAAACAGAAAATAAGTAATTCTCAGTTTCATTTTTATCTACAGATAAGCCTTCAATAATAAATAGTATCGCTTTTAATGGACCCTCTGCATATAAGCGCTTAATCAAGGCAGAGAGCTCTTTTCTGTAATGACTTTCCAAAAAACTACGTGTTGGGTGCAATTGGCAAAAATGATACCACATGCCCCGCTCACGATGCTGCAACGCCCAAGTGGCGGTCCCATAATCAAAATAATTAGAGAGGAAACGATAAATCGTGTCATTTGCATAAAAGTCTATGTCAATACCATAATCATCTTTTATTATTTGAGAAAAATAGATGGGACGGACGGCAAAATACTTCTCTTGGAATTCCAAAATTTCTTTTTTTATCTTTTTATTGGAATTTAATTTTTGTGTAATAAGCAATGAATAGACAATATCAGGGGATAATGTAAGCTTATTTATTTCGAGAAAGCGTTTTATCTCATCCTTTAAAATATTGTCTTTTATTAAACCTAATCTATGCTTATGCGCATAAAATGCTTCTGGCATAAAAGCATTGGCATTGTATTCAATTGCAGCAACTTTGACTGCATCAAAAAAATTCATAAACTCGTAATGATGCAATGTATTATGGTGCACAAAAAATTCAAGTGGACCTTGCTGGGGTATTTTATTAAAAATGGATTCTATATATCCGAGCAATTCGATTTCAGAAAGTGCGGTCAATTTGTCTTCCTTTTCCGATATACATGAATCAACTCCCCCGCAGAAGGAAGCATTGCAAAACGATTAGCTCAATTTCATCAATTCATCACGAAAACCTAGACTTAGTGTATTTTTCACCCTATCGATAAAAATAACTCCATCGATATGATCCACTTCATGTAAAACCAATCGCGCATGAAAATCAGATACTTCGCGCTTAATTTCTCGGCCATATTCATCAAACCCAGAGTACTCAATCGCTTTGGGACGTGCCACTTCACCACGTAAATCTCCAACGCTCAAACAACCTTCATAAGCACTCACTTCTGTCTTATCAAGTATTTTTATTTCTGGATTACATAATACTGTAAACGGCACAGGCCCTACATTTTTATAGCGCTCAGTGTGTTCAAAGCCAAACACAATAACGCGTCGATTGATACCAATTTGGGGGGCCGCAATACCCACTCCGCCATAATGCTCTTTTGAGTCCCATAAATCTTGTACTAAGTCTAATAGCCATGGGCTGCCAAACTCATTCGATTCAATTGCGCGGGATTTTTCACGCAATGATGGATTGCCTATTCTAACTATAGGTTTTATAGACATGTTCATATTTCCCAGCTATTTAAATTACATCGTATATGATTTTCATAATTGATGCAATAAAATAGAGTACAAAAGTGATGTTCATGAGTCATTTTAATCTCATATAAAATACATAGGCTTATTTGCTTTTATACACTGATTTACTCTCAGAAATTAATAATTCTACCACGGCAGGATCTGCCAATGTAGAAATATCCCCCAAATCCGTGTATTCACCTGCAGCAATTTTGCGTAATAATCTACGCATGATTTTGCCCGATCGTGTTTTAGGTAGAGCATTCGTCCATTGAATATAACTGGGCTGAGCAAATTTACCAATTTCCATGGCCACCCACTCACACGCTTCTTTTGCTGATTGTGCAGTAGGGGTTACGTCTTTTTGTAAAGTGGCAAAAGCATAAATGGCTTCGCCTTTAATCGGATCCGGTACACAAACCACGGCTGCCTCAGTAATTAAAGGGTATGCCACTAAAGCATTTTCTACTTCCGCAGAGCCAATGCGATGTCCGGCTACATTCATGACATCATCACTGCGACCAATGATCCAATAATCACCCTCTTTATCACGGCGTGCTTTATCACCGGTTAAATAGTAATGTGGGAATTTAGATAAATATAGTTGATAGAAAGCAGTTTTATCACCATAAACACCGCGCAACATAGAAGGCCACGCTTGTGCCAAGCATAAGTAACCGGTTGCTTCCCCTGTTAATAATTGACCCGCTTCATCCAGCAATACCGGTTTGGCACCAAAAAAAGGCCGCGTAGCTGAACCTGGTTTTTGCGGCCAGCAACTCGGTAAGGGTGAAATCATAATGGAGCCTGTTTCTGTTTGCCACCACGTATCCACAATAGGACAGCGTTTTTTACCAATAACATCATAATACCAGCGCCACGCCTCAGGATTAATGGGCTCCCCCACTGTGCCTAATAAACGTAAAGATAAACGTTGATATTTTTTCACCCACTCATCCCCTTCACGCATTAACATGCGGATCACGGTGGGTGCACTGTAAAATACACTGACTTGATATTTATCAATGATTTGCCAAAATCGTCCGGGATCAGGATAATTAGGGACACCTTCAAATAACAACGTCGTTGCACCATGACTCAGTGGTCCATAAACCAAATAGGTATGACCTGTGATCCAGCCAATATCCGCCGTGCACCAATAAATATCAGTCGGCTTATAATCCATAATATAATAAAACGATATATGGGCGCCGAGCAAATAACCCGCAGTGGTATGTAAAATTCCTTTAGGTTTGCCCGTTGAGCCTGAAGTATAAAGAATAAATAAAGGATCTTCGGCTGACATGATTTCTGCATGGATACCCAAGGTCAAATCAACATTGTCTTTTTGTTCATGCCACCACAGATCGCGTCCGCTTTGCCAAAAAATTTCCTGACCTGTACGCTTTACCACCAAGACATGGGCAATATTAATTGCTTCTAACGCTTGATCGACTTGTTTTTTTACAGCAAATTGTTGTCCGCGTCGATAACCCCCATCTGCGGTAATGATCAATTTAGGAGTGCAATCCTTAATTCGCAAATGCAGTGATTCAGCAGAAAATCCAGCAAATACTACAGAGTGAACAGCGCCAATTCGTGCACAGGCCAATACAGTAAACATTAATTGTGGGATCATCGGCAAATAAATAATGACTCTATCGCCTTTTTTAACAGTAAGCGATCGCAACATTGCCGCAGCTGCGCATACTTCGTCATACAGCATTTGATAAGTAAACACTTGCTGCTCGCCATTTTCCGCTTCCCAAATCACCGCCGTTTTTTGCGCACATTGGGCAAGATGTCTATCAATACAATTATAAGCAACATTAAGCTCGCCACCCGTAAACCAATTAATTTCACTCGTGCTAAAATCTCCGGTAAAAACCTGTGTCCAAGGTTTAAACCAAGTTAAGTGTTCTGCTTGCTGCGCCCAAAATACATCAGGCTCCAAAAGTGCTGCCGTTTGCATGGCCTCATAAGTTGCCTTGTCAATATTAGCATTTTGTATAAAAGAATTGGGTGCATCGTATAATTCTTGAGACATGTATCCGCTCCATCATTAAAATGATTAAAGTTCAAAGCATACTTAAAATAACCCATTCTGGTTATATCTTTAACAGGCCAAATCTTTTGTCATATTCACCCTGCATCCCAGGGTTATGCCTATGCTCTTCTAGGTATTCATCAACCTTTCTTAAAAATCCTAAATGGGGTGACACTAATGGCCTCATTGTATAAGCGTTACCCGGAGCTGCGCCTACTAGTTTTTGTTCTAATAATAATAGAAGATATCCTCCAGCAATCACAGTATTTTTTCGGCTATGGTCAGTTGCTAGCATCAAAGGTGTTCGCCCCGCTTTATCTTCAGCATAAAGCGTTGCTCCGCAATCTAACAATTTGATAATAAGATTAAGCGGCTCTTTTCTATAATTATAAAAATTCTGTACGGCATAATGCAGCGCGGTCATGCCCTCTTCATCGGCACTGTTAATATCGATGCCCTTTTTTAATAAAAAATCAATGATAGCCTCATTACTTGGACCTGCGACTAGGACTTTTCCACAAGCCACCATGACCAATGTTAATAAAGCGTGATTATCTAAAATCTTATCAAGTAGGTCTTCATGCCCCTGGAATAGAGAAAGATCTTTTAGCCCTAAGGCAATAATCAGAGTATCTCTTTCTGTGAATTTTTCACCTGATGCTGCGCGTTCTAATATTTCTTGCGCGCGCACGATATAATTATTTTTCTCTTTTTCTAATATTTTCTTTTCATTTGCCTTCATGTTTGTAATGGCTTGACTTTCAAACTCCGACTGAGGAAAGCCAGGAGCTTTTTTTAAATTCACAATTTTACGAATATCACGGTTTGCACAAATGCTTTTTATCATTTCTTCTCTGGCGTGACTATCGAGCGAAGTTAATTTCAAAATTTCACGTGCATACGCTAGGGTGTTAACTTTTAATTCTTTAGCTGTTTGCCTTGAAGCAAACATAGACTTTATCACCACAACTTGATAATTATCGTGATAAAAAATCACACTATTGCCCTGTTTCCAAATACCGCCACCCATGGAGGTGATGGGTGCATTTAGACTTGGAAATCCACCGGATGCTCTATAGCCGGTCTGTGGATCAGAAGGATCCCATGGTCCAGTTCCACAAAAAGTGATATGCTGATGTGTTTCCGATACTCTTTCTAAAAATGTTTTTTTCTGACCTCCCTTTATAGCTTGCGCACCATTGTCAGTGTTACATGCTTCCATCGTCACACAAATTTCACCGTGTTGTGGCGACAAAGCAGCTACAAAATCCTTTATTAAAGTGTCAAAATTCGTCTCATAGAGTGCCACACTGCCATTGCCCAACCCATACTCATCACCCCGGGCATGACCCATAATAAATAATTTAGGTGTATTGTCGAATATATCTTCAAGTCCATTAGGTAATTCTTGTTTTAGCTCAACCAAACTAGAATAAATTTTGGGTGTATTATCACACTCTTTAAAAAAATAATATTTTAAATCTGCGCCCTCTAAATATACGCCTATCGACACGTATTGCTCAAAACGTTGTTTTATTCTCAGGTTTTCATGGACGCCTTTTTGGTCAAGACGAATAGCGGAGTCTGGCTTACATAGCAAAATTTCTACTGCAGATTTTTTAGGCATAATCTTTACTTTTCAGCATTGGTTACGGGCATCTCAGTCATGAACGTTTATATCCAGAACATTAGAGAGGCTAGTTTTCATTGTGGCTGAGGATAACATGAGGGTTCCTAGACCTATAAGCAATAAAGCGAACTTAATTTAACCCTAATAAGCTTACTTTTCTTTTTCACATGAATTAGTTATCATAGTAAATCAGCTTGATTTAGCAACATTTTAAGGATATGTCTAATATGAACCATAAATACCTCTCTTCCCACGTCTCTTTGGCGCTTTTCACGACGCTAATCATGGGTGCAGCCCAGGCTGATGACGATGATTGGGATGGTTTTTATATAGGCGCAAATTTAGGTTATGGTTGGGCCGATGCGGATACTCGCTTCACCTCTTTATCAGGTGCTTATGGTCATAGCCCCTATTATGCGCCAGAAAAAATTGATCCTGATCCAAATGGCATACTTGGCGGTGCACAAGCTGGCTATAACTGGCAAATTGAGCGTTGGGTTCTAGGTCTTGAAACTGATTTTTCTTTTGCAGATATCAACGGTAATAACACTACCCTAGGAACCTCTAGTTATTCTGATGGTTATACCGCAGCTGTTGCACTTTCTACCGAAGAGCGTATTAATTCCTTTGGAACCCTACGTGCGCGTTTAGGGATGGTGGCCTTTGAAGATTTTCTGGTTTATGCAACCGGCGGTTGGGCCTATGGGGATGTGAACTATTCAGCTAATACTGATTACAGCGCTGTTGACAGTGGAAAACAATCTTATCCTGCACACTCTTTTTCTGAGAGTAAATCAGGTTGGACTGTCGGTGGTGGCTTAGAATATGGCTTATTGGAATCTTTGTCCCTCAGGGCTGAATATCTTTATCTTGATCTAGGTGATACCAGCGCGGTAGCCAATCCTGAAATTCCAAATCCACCTTATCATTATAAGAAACAATATGACTGGGAGACTCGCGCCAATATCGCTCGTGTAGGGTTTAATTATTTTTTCGATATATGATGCGAAATCAATTGAGTCTAATCTAAAGCAGGATAATCAGTATAACCTTTCGCCGCGCCACCGTATAAGGTTGTAGTGTCGAGCGCATTAAGCGGTGCATTGATTTTAAATCGTTGTGCTAAATCAGGATTCGCAATATAAAGTCTGCCGAATGCTACCAGAGAGGCATAACCGCTCGAAATCGCTTCTATTGCGAGTTCACGGGTATAGCCATTATTAACCATCCATGCGCCGTTAAATTCTTTGCGTAAAGCATGAAAATCAAATCCACCGACATCACGCGCGCCTCGTGTTTCACCTTCTATCACGTGAATATAGGCGAGTTTTAATTGATCGATTGCTTTGACAAGTGGAAAATAAACTGTTGCTGGTGCGCTATCAAAAATGTCATTGACGGGGGTAACCGGTGATAAGCGTATGCCGGTACGATCCGCGCCAATTTCAGCACTCACCGCTTCAATAACCTCTAAGGCAAAACGTAAGCGGTTATTAATAGAACCCCCATAGTGATCCGTGCGATGATTAGAACCATCACTTAAAAATTGTTGAATTAAATAACCATTTGCCGCATGAATTTCTACGCCATCAAATCCTGCACGCATGGCATTTTGTGTCGCTTTACGATAGTCATCAATCACGCCCGCAATCTCTGATAATTCTAATGCCCGCGGCGTGCCTATGGGAGCAAATGCACCCGTTTCAATAAAGGTAGATTGTCCTTTGGGGGCAATAGCAGAAGGTGCAACGGGTGCTGCATTATTGGGTTGTAACGAAGGGTGTGAAATGCGGCCGACATGCCATAATTGCGCGAAAATTTTTCCGCCTTGAGCATGAATCGCATCCGTCACTAATTTCCATCCTGCAACTTGTTCTTGCGAATAAATGCCTGGTGTCCAGGCATAACCTTTAGCTGTAGGCGAAATTTGCGTAGCTTCGGAAATAATTAGCCCTGCCCCAGCACGCTGCGCATAATATTCTGCATTTAAAGCTTGAGGCGCATCAGCGCCAGGAATCGCGCGATCGCGCGTTAAAGGCGCCATCACCATCCTATTTTTTAACTCAAGGCCGCGAAGATTAAATGGGGTAAATAAAATATTGGGATCTAGGGTCATGATTACATTCCTTTGCCTTTATTAAATGCTTGCTCAATCCGCTCACCAATGTGTGAGTCAATATTTTTCCAATACTCAAAAGCTCTTTCCAATACAGGCGCAGATACGCCGTCTTTCAAGTGTCCCACCACATTGTTGACCAATCTTGTACGCGCTTCATCATCCATTACCTTACGCACAAGCGTACCTGCTTGCCCAAAGTCATCATCATCTCTGCGTAGCGTATAGGCTTGGCGCACAAACTCTCCTTGTGTTTCCCAAGTTGCGACTTCTGGATTTTTCATACTGTCTGCTTGTGGCCCGCCTTTGGAGTTCGGGGCGTAAATGGGATCGGATGAATTTTCCATACGCATTAAGCCATCTTTACTGTAGTTATGAACTGGGCATATCGGTTTGTTAACCGGGATTTGTTTGTAATTCACGCCTAATCGTGCACGATGCGCATCAGCGTAGGAAAAGACTCGGGCCAGCAGCATTTTATCTGGGCTAATCCCCGTACCCGAAACCATGTTATTGGGCTCAAACGCCGCTTGTTCTATCTCAGTGTGATAATCACTAGGATTACGATCTAAAATTAAATTTCCAACGTTAATCAGTGGATAATCCGCATGTGGCCATACTTTGGTCAGATCAAAAGGATTAAAGCGGTAAGTTTCAGCGTCTTTGAACGGCATAATTTGCATCTGTAAAGTCCAACTGGGATGCTCACCGCGCGAAATGGCTTCGTAAAGATCACGGGTATGATAATCACCATCGCTGCCAGCAAGTTTGTCTGCTTCATCTTGTTTCAAGAACTCTATCCCTTGATTGGTTTTGAAATGATATTTTACCCAAAACTTTTCAGCTGCCGCGTTCACCCACATGTAAGTATGGCTAGAATAACCATTCATATGCCGCCATGATTTTGGAATGCCACGATCACTCATAAGCACAGTGACTTGATGCGCAGATTCTGGCGAAAGTGTCCAGAAATCCCATTGCATATCATGATCACGTAAATTATTATTCACCCGACGTTTTTGTGAACGAATAAAATGCTGGAATTTCATGGGATCCCGCACAAAGAAAACCGGGGTATTGTTTCCCACCAGATCAAAATTCCCTTCACTCGTATAGAATTTCACGGCAAAGCCACGCGGATCGCGCCAGGTATCAGGACTCCCCCGCTCCCCTGCAACAGTTGAGAAGCGAATAAGCACATCCGTTTTTGTTTGGGGTTGAAACACAGCGGCCTTGGTGTATTGGCTTACGTCCGCAGTGACTTCAAAATGCCCAAATGCCCCACCGCCTTTTGCATGAGGCTGACGTTCAGGAATTCTTTCGCGATTAAAATTTGCCATTTGTTCTATTAGATAATGATCATGTAGAAGTATGGGACCGTTGGGGCCGATGGTGAGAGAATGTGACTCACTGGGCACAGGTATGCCTGCATCGTTAGTAGTGAAAGTTGGTTTGTTGTCTTTATCTGGCATGTTAACACCTTCGTACAGGGTAAATGATTATTGTATCAGAAAATGTAGGGTAGCTAGAAGTGCTTCCATTAATACACTTACCGCCCTCACTTTTTAAATCCGACCATTTGTTGACTTTATCAATGGTTGCGTTATACAATGGTTCAACTGAATTGAGTGGTGAGGAAAACCCATTGAAAGCAAAGTCTATATTTAGCACGGTTCTTGGTAATGCCTTAGAATTGTATGATTTTATTCTTTATGGTTTTTTGGCTACTTTTATTGCACAGGCATTTTTCCCAGAACAAACTCCCTTTATTACCCTATTATTATCTTTTAGTGTCTTTGCTACTGCATGTATTGTAAGGCCTTTTAGCGCTTTATTCTTTGGAAAAATGGGAGATACAGCCGGGCGAAAAAAGTCACTATTGCTATCGGTTAATATGATGTGTGTCGCTACCTTTCTGGTGGGAATTTTACCGAGTTTTCATTCCATTGGTATTATTGCCACTATTGCATTAATTATCCTTAGACTCATGCAAGGTTTTTCTGTCGCAGGAGAAGAAACGAATGCGGCAGTTTATTTAACAGAAGAATCTTCCGAAAATAACAGGGGGTTTATGACCAGTTTTGTTTTAGCCAGTGTCCATTTGGGTTTATTGTTGGGCTCAATTATATGTACACTCACAGCAACGCTATTAACCCCAGAACAAATGCAAGCTTTTGGTTGGCGCATTCCATTTTTACTGGCCCTACCCTTTGGAATTTTGGCAAGCTATCTACGTGCGCGCTCCAGAGAATCAGCTGAATTTGAGCGCGTGAAAGATAATATTGACCTTAAGCCCATTAAAACTGTATTTAAACATTATCGATTGAATGTGGCACAAGCAACGGGTGTGTGCAGCTTGTTTTCCGTTGTGATTTATTTATTTACCCTATATTCACCCAATTACCTTCAACAAACGATAGGTTATACAGCTGCGTTGTATTTAACGACCAGTGGCTTATTAATTTTATGTATTTTTTGCCCCCTGTTTGGTCATTTATCTGATAGATATGGTGCTCTGCGATTATTTAGGATCTCATGTATTCTTTTTGCTTTATTTAGTTTTCCCCTATTTAATATGCTAAAGAGTGGCTTATTGGAAAACACTATAATTGCATATATTACATTTTCCATTTTACTACTACCACTTGCAGGCAGTTTGTTTGCCATAATTGTAAAATTATTCCCAATTAGCGTACGCTGCACGGGTGTTTCATTTTCATTCAATCTTAGTTTTACCCTCTTTGGAAGCTCTGCACCGATTATTGCGCATTATCTAACCCATTCATCTTGGGGGTTGGAGAGTGTAGCGCTATATATTATTGCAACTGCCATTATTTCATTTATATCCACCATCACTATTAAGGAGGTACAATGCCACATAGTAGAACAAAGCACACCTATGATAAACCCAGCATCACCGCAAGCTGTGCTAAAGAAATTTTAAAAGCTGGGATTGCAAAGGCTACAGAAATAAATCAACCGATGGTTATCGCCATTTTAGATGAAAGTGCAGCGTTAAAAGCTTTCCATCGTATGGATGGCGCAGCATTAATTAGCATTGATTTAGCACAAAATAAAGCTTTTACTGCCGTTACTCATCCATGGGGATTATCAACGGATGAAATCTTTACGCATATACAAAAGAATCCAGCTACACTTTTGAGTATTCCACAAATTCCACGTTATATTGTTTTTGGCGGGGGTTATGTCATTACAATGGATGGGAAAATAATTGGCGGATTAGGTGTCAGCGGCGGCACTGTAGACCAAGATGCCATTGTGGCTAAAGCAGCCCTAGGAGTCATTCAATGAAAATTAATTTAAGCACTTTAATTCCTTTTAAAATTTCACAACTTACCAAATTGAAACGACAATTGGTCGATCAACAGATGCAGCCACTTAACCTTTCTCGTACACAATGGCAAGTATTGGCATGGCTTAATATTTTAGGTACACCCTGTACCCAGCAAGGTTTATTAAAAGCACTAGATCTGGATAGAGCTCAATTGGCACGTGTTTTAGAATATTTTGATGAAAAGAAAATTATCAAGCGCACTGCCCTGCCGGATGATAGACGCTCACTTTCCATCACATTAACACCTTCAGGGAAAACTCTACTTAAAAAAGTAGAATACCTTATGGAACAAGAATCTGACATCATGCTAAAAGGCATTACTCAAAAAGAAAAAGAATTATTTGATTCATTATTACATAAAATGACTGAGAACATATTATCCAGCTTGAAGGATCACGAGTAAAATATGGCCATTTCACTTAAAAACAAAATAGTTTTTATAACAGGCGCCTCCAGTGGCATGGGTTACGCTTGTGCGGAACATTTTGCTAAAAAAGGTGCAAAACTTATTATTGCAGCGAGACGATTTGACAGGCTAGTACAACTCGCACAGACACTTGAGTTAAACTATAACACGCATGTATTGCCACTTGCGCTCGATGTGTCAAATCACAGTGCAGTTTCACAAGCAATTGAAAACCTGGAAAATGAATGGAAAAATATAGATATATTAATTAATAATGCCGGCATTTCATTATCCAGTGATAAGCTTCAAGATACAGCAATAGAAAAATGGGATGCAATGATTAAAACAAATGTAAACGGCCTATTGTATGTCACAAAAGCGATCTTACCTACAATGCTAGTAAAAAATTCAGGGCATATTATTAATATTGGCTCATTAACCGCACATTATGTTTTTGCTGGATCAAATATCTACGCGGCCACAAAGCATGCCGTAAAAGCCATCACACAAGCGCTACGGGTAGATTTATTAGGTACAAATATCCGCGTATCACAAATCGACCCTGGCGCTACAGAAACTGAATTTTCTTTTATTCGCTGGGGAGATGAAAATAAAGCCAAAGCATTTTATAAAAAAATGAAAGCCCTTGAGGCTGCCGACATTGCGCAAGCTATAATTTTCTGTGCAACACGAAATAGAAAAATAAATATTGATAGTTTAATTATTAATAATATCGATATGGCTGGAACCTATCATGCCCATGCGGATAAAGAGAACCATTCAACTATATTTGACTGAGTATAATTATAAAGCACGTGCTGGTGCAATAATCAGAAAACCTGCGCTTTATTTGGGGATTAGCTTACAAATAATCAGCAGACAAACGCATTGCCTATATTCGTTTATGTAGAATCAATTGGCTATGAAACCGCATGTATCGATCAAAACAATGGGCACCCCATCACTATAAATTGGGCCCCTCAAAATATAACGTGGAGAGTGAATTTCTGGTTAGATAATACAGGAAAGCCTGTTTGTTCAGCAGGTTCATTGCACTTGCAAATTGAATTTACGATATTGAATTTCCATCCCACAATCCTATTGCTTGGTAAGATGCCTTGATTTATAATGCCTCCTACCCGGTCATTTATTTTGTCCCATATCAAAGGATATGCGACCAGCTTTTCCTGGGTAAATACATAGTAGACCTGGGGAAGCAGAATCATGGCAAAGAAGCAATTTTACATCATATTAGGCGTTGAAGAAAACGCAACCCTCACTGATATAACCCGTGCGTACCGCGCCAAAGCGCTCATGTATCATCCCGATAAAAATGGTGGCGTTGATCTTGATGATAGGTATGCAAAAGTTCAATCCGCTTATGATACATTATCAGATCCAGTGAAACGTGCTTTGTACGATAAAGGGGAACTGGCGGACGATGATAATAATCTGCTTGATAATCCTGAGGGCTTAGAAAGACCCTCAGCAGAATACAAACGCTACCTTGAAAGCGTAAGGGAAGCTTACAGTAATATAACTTTAACCCGCTTCAGCGACGAAAATAAAAAGGAAGTATTAGATAAAGCCAGTCCGCAGCAAAGCTCGTTTTTTTCATCTGATTATTATGGGAAATTATATACATTCACTTATTCCAATGCTAATGGAAATGACGTTGATGAAGTATTTGATAATGTCTACGCATTAATAGCAAAAAAAACCGAGATTAATCCTGAAGGACCAGAAACCCCCACTTTTTTAAACGAAAAGCTTAATATCACAATCTTATTTGATATTTTAAATCAGTTTATCAGAGGCAAATACTATGGAAAACTGCTTACAGCGATCCAAGACTATCTTGAAAGCGAATTAAAAAAACGTGGCGTTAGCTACGAATCAATTTGCCTAGGAAAAATTGTGCTGCAATTGATCCGTTTGACAGACATTAAAGCACAGCACAGCGTAGCGATGGAAATTCTACATCAGCTTTTTGATTCACAGTATCAGAAGCATGAGGCTGCAAAAAGACAACTTGATTTGCTATTAAAAGATTTTAAAGATAACTTGCTCGAATACGAGAAGTCGTCTGAAGAGTTTGAGAAAGCTAGACTATCCATGAGTAATGCAAAGAAATTAGACGACCATCTTAAAGCAAAGCTTCAGAACATTGAAAATAAATTAGACGCGAACAAAGCAAGGTTTACTAAAATATATAGTGCATTAACACGCGTACTCTACATGACTTCGCCTAACCATAAGATTCAGGAAAAACTTGAAAGTGAACTTGAACTGCTGGAAAGGGAAAGGCATACACTGGATTTGGGCAGGAAAATAGCATTAGAACAAAGTGAAAAAGTATCCCTTCATTATCAATCATGTGTTGCGAAATTTGAATTGGAAGAAAAACGCTTCAAAGAAATTTCAGAAACAAAACATGAATACGAGCAACAAAAACTTAAGATTGAAACAAACTGCATCCATCCTGAATTCATTAACATCATTGAAAGCAAGTATTTCAAAAAACTAACAGCACAAATTGTGCATCACTATTGGTCAGATCAAACCCCTGTTGTGAATCCTGAGAGATTAAAGAAGACTGCCTATGCAATTGAAATACTACGCAACCAATCCAGTGCATTCTTAGATATCCTACTTCATGCAGAATCTACGCTTGGCAAACTTACACAAAGCGATCTTAAATATGATGATTATTTTAATATTGCCTATTACTTTATTGATCTTGCCCAAACAATTTCAAGTGGTGACATCAAAGCCAATGCCTCTGTCGCCGCTGGCTTGTCCTTTCAGCTCGCATCTCAAGTATGCACAAACGAGGTTGATAAAATTTCTTGCGAGATACTTGCGCTGACTGTTTATCAATCAGCCATGACTATGGCGGCACGTCTTCCACTATCAAATGCATTGTACCTTTCTATACATATCACGAAATATTTGGCAGAGTTCACCTATAATGTGACCACAATGACCCAACAAGATAATAATAAAATAGCAGCTGAGTTAGGGCATATAGGCGATACCATTTCTGCGTCTCTCTATCCCAAGTTATCCATTAGTCACGGCTCAAATATTGATAGCATGCAAGCAGCGGCAGATAGAGCGATGTATGTAATAAGCAGCTTCCCGAGCTTCAGTCAGCCCACACGTTTTATAGATCAATCATCCAGACAGAATTTCTATCGTAGCTTAGAAAATACAATGATCAATCGCTTTTCTGAAAGAATGAAAAATGCAGATTTTGATCCCAATGAAGGATCAGCTAGCGAAAGAGCTGAGCAGTACTATAAAAGATACGTAAATATGCTAGGGTCCGATGACGCAAGCCCACATGAAATTTTAGAAGCACGACTAGTCGCCATGAAGGCATTATTATTACAAAGTAACACTAGCATTTTTGAAATGAATAAATATTTAAATGCCCCTTTTATTTCGATCCCTCAAAATGCTGAAGGCTTTTTTGAACCCGGCGCACTTCTTTTTCCAGAATCTGAAGAAGATATTGAGGATATTATTTACAAATCCTTTGTGGGTTTTGTAATCAAAGAAGGTGGAGGTCTTGAGATTTTAGCCGAACGATGGATAAATGGTGACAATCCATCGGATAAGCTTTTTACTCATAGACAAATACTCGAATTAATGAAGGGCGGTGTTAATCACGCCATTTTCAGTTTAGATGAAAACAATCCCTATCATTCGCTAGATCCCATACAGATTATGCGATTTTCTCCTGATGCACTAGAAGATACAGAATATTTGAGATGCTTATTGCATTGTGACGAAATTTTGAAAATGATGACCCAAGATCGGCTGATTAGATCCATTCCTCCTTATGACACCACAGATATGTCGGCACTACTGCAAGGTCTTGATGATGATATTAAAAATGAACTGTTAACCTATGCACATAAGCAACGCCACAATGCAAAATCAAAAGCAACAAGATTTTGGATCCAACTGGGTGAAATTCCTCGCTATTGTTCTGAGACTGATGAATTCGACATCATTGAATATGGTGAACCTGGCGTCATCGTCAAAAAGCAAGCCATGCAAATTGGAGTATCAGGTCAGCTTGAAGATGCTCCTGTGGATGCAAATGACAACTCAGATGAAGCCAAGTTTGCAGCGGCAATGACCAAACATTATGACAAACTTGCTGAAATTTTGCCCGTATTTAAGCAGTTAAAAGAATTTTTTAAAATCACTGCTGCAGTCCATGAGTTACAAACAAGACGCGTGAAAAATCAAACAAATCGTGAATTAAAGATGGCCCGATTGGAAAATGAAGCGGGATGGAAAGCCTTTGCTGAAGAAAAAAGAAAAGAATGGACTGAAAATCTCAAATCTAATCAATATTGGGAAGAACTGCTCAAGAACAGAATAAATGAATTAAATCGCAATGTTAACGATGACGAATTCTGGGCAAGAGAAACGCGCCACCTTTTTAAAATAATGGTACAAGAGAGAGATTTATATGCAGATGAGAATAACGAAGCGCACCACTCTCAACGTCTTGAATATGCCGAACGCATGAAATCTGCTTTCTATAAAAAACAAATTACTACCCAACCCATGCCAAGCAAATCGCAACTCAAACAATCCTGTGCTAGCATGCGAGAATTTATAGAGAAAAATGCATATAAAAAGCTCAAAAATAAATGGATGTCCGGTGATATATCTGATTTCGCGAGAGCAAAAATAGATTTTGAATTGGAGAAAGAATTTGCTTCTGGTGCCATGCCAAACGAAATTACTGATTTATTACAAATTCAAAAAGATGAAGTTGCAAAGCAACAGAAAGAAATACTTGAAAAATATGACGCAGAATACGGTCCTTACATTAAATTGGTAATCGGTGAAAAAGATATTATTAGGTTCTCAAAACTGGTTTATACCGCTACAGATAATGAATTTCTTATTTTCCATCATGCAGAGCGCTCCAATTATAAAGCTGATTTGATCAATCGAAGGATATCTTCTGATAAAATCCCTTCCTTACTTGAAAAATACTATCCTGTACATACTCATTTAAAGACTTTTAATACTCTTGTAGCCGAAAAGCGCAAACGAGCAGCAGATAACATCTCAAATTTCTTGGTCAACCATGGCTATAATGTTCTTGAATATTTTGACAATGATAACGACAAGCTTCAACATGCAATTAACGCAGCAGTAGATGGCAATAGAGAGGATCTGACTAAGGCGATGACTGAAAGCCAAATGGCAAAAATAATGACTTCATTATTTGATCCTTCTGTCAAAAAAACTGCTGAAATCGAAAAGATTCTTCAAAAACTCCGTGGCAAAAAAATGATTCGCGTCATGGCGGAAATGCATAGCTTAAGTAAATCAAAAATTTTCCCAGACTTTTCATATCTTAAAAGGTATTTAGTCTCAAATGCATTTGATGAGGCAATTGATAAACTTGCTGAAGGTGATTACTTGCTGTTTATGGAAGCGCATATCATCATACGAGCGGAGTGGTTGCAAAAAGAATATTCTGGTGATTTATTTGCAAGGGCAAAGGAACAGAAAGCCAAGCGTCGTGAAGAACTTCGGGCGAATGTACAAAGCGAAGCTAAACACTATGTCGATACAATGAAGGAAAATATTCAAAATAATTTGGAAGGCAACATTATTGCACTTATTGAACACGAAAAGGAAATGATACGTGGAGAATTAATGGAATGCGATGCATTTGAATCAGCTGTTCTTTCAATTGGTTTGGGTAAAATTCCAAAACTGAATGCAGAACCCAATACAAAACATCGCGTTCCGTCTATTACAACAAAAGTAGACAATGACCATATCATTACCGGCGGCGTCAATGCAACGCCTAGTTTTCGTGATATGGGCCCTTCAAAATATTTGGAAAGACAACGCGTAAAGACTGAATTGTCGAATGTCACATCTGATCTTTTTAGCGCAACACATTTTACAACACCCATGTCTTTGGATCGTGCACGTGCCGCCATTCGTAATGCACAATTTACCGACGCTTCGAGCGATTTTTCCGTATCTCTTCAAATACGGCAAGTCGAAAGGACAATCCAAGCTGTTGAATGTGTTCAGGGCCTTGAGCGTGATCGACAAAGATTCAGAGAATTGTACTCGCAATCCCAGGGCACAAAGTATAAAACTCCTACAACCTCGAAAAAATGGAAGGATATTGAAACTCAAAATATCAACCAATCAACAATCAATTATATCAGTCAAATTGCAGGGGGTTCAAATAATGGTTCTAGTGATTCTAACAACAATTCGAATGACTCCAAAAAGGCGCTGGTTTTATGGCGTTTTATGCACCCTTCTCCAAGGGCCGCAGCCGCTATTGCAACGGGCGTGGTGATCGCTACAGCGAATGCGGAGGCAAAAATAGCTGCAACAAATGCATCAACCGATAATAAAACCTATACTATCAGTGCAGCGGCACCAAATAATGATCTTCACACTGCTATCGATGCTTCTAATGCTAGAGCAGCTGAAACTAATAGGCAGCATATCTTGGCTAACCAGGCTATTAATCGCATGCAAAATTCATCGCCTATTAGAAAAAGTGTTTTATTTAATCCGAGACATGATGACTATTCTGATAAAAGAAAATCGCAGACATTTTCTGTCGTCATACCTAAAGAAAGCACAGCGGTGAAAATTAACTATTTATATAGGGGAGCTGCGCAGCCTACAGATGAAATTTTTCCTGAAGGATTCAAAAGCGAGCATTTCAATAAAGGTCGCTCGGCTCCCTCATCTAATACAGGGGCTTCAATTAAATACAATATTTCCACGTCAACATCAAGGAATATAGCAAAACAATATCCTGATCCTGATCATGAAAACACTAAAGTTGAGCGATCATCTGTTTACAAAATTAATCCACAACTCAGAGGCATCGTTCTTAAAAATAGTCTGCTATCGGAAGTTGTGGTTCCCGACTTTATTGAACCCAAAGATATTGCGGGGGCATGGAAGGTAAATATAACAATAACGTCCGCCATCACCCATAAACAGCTGATAGAAAATGGATTTGGCTATATCCCAGAAGGTTATCCTATCACAGATAAAATCTTTTACGAAGATACTCGACGTTTGGGGAAATTCACACCTAATCCAAATTATGAACCGCCTCTTGTGGTGCAGGCAGCAGAAGGCGTCAAGTATTTAGGGTATGGGCTAACCCTTATGGCTGCTGGCCTTGATGCGATAAATTTTGCGAAGGCAGCTCATGAAAGTATAACAACCCATGATCTCACTCCTGTTGTTCACGAAACTGTTAGGATTGAAACATCATGGAATGCCGCCATAAGACTAGGAGCCTCATCTGCAGAATTGGGAAGATGGATTTGCAAACCTTTTGGGCTTTGGTCCTTTGCTTGTGCTGCTGCGGGTGGAGCTGTGGGTTCAGCGATTGGCTATATGAGCGCAAGTGAGGCGGTCAACGCGGGATTCAGAGAAGATGAAATTGAGCCTGAAATACATTTTGAGGTAAAAAGCGCAGAATTTCCAGGGGATTTATCACAAACCCACAAAAGAATAACACTTCTTTTTGATATAAAAAACTATAATGGTGGTTTTAAAAATAATTCCCAGGATACAAAAAGTACTGAATATTTTGTTTATGAACGTCATGATCATGTGCAAAAAAAATATTTAAAATAGGATTAGTGCGAATGGTGCAACGGAAAACCGGCTATAGAACTAAGTCACGCTTATCTGGATTGCTTCGCCTCGCTCGCAACGACTGGAATTATTTGCAACTTAATTAATGATGGGTATATTTCCCCTTGCCTTATCACGCATTAGAATTGCCAAGCTTGAATTCATAATCTATTTTATTATGTGAAGCAGGCGCTGGCGCAGATACAGGTGCGGTGACTAAGGGTAAAAATTTGTCATCTTGCAATGCTTCGAGTGTTCTATCTTCGCCGCTTGGGTTGTCAAATTTTTCAATTAACAGAATAATTAAAATTTGTCTGCCCTCAGTTTTATTGCGACCTATGGGTGAAAATTGCTTTAAAAACGAAATAATGTTAAAGCCTACAAGTGCTAACCAATGTCTGTTTAAATCATTAATAATGATTCCTAGATGTGCTTGGCTATAGGCTTGTTGAAAAATAGTCACTAATTGAACGAATTATATTCATGATATTTAATCAAGTCGTTGTGCTTTAAAATTAAAACCAAAATGTTCAGGCCCCAAAACTTTTAATGCCGCTGGACTTTGCAATTGCTTTGGTGCTGGCAAACCGAATACAATCACTTCCATCCCCTCCTGCAATTGACTGTTGATAATAGGTTCATAAGTTGACGCATCAATCATGGTAATTAAATCTGGGCAGGCGATATAAGGATTTTCATTTAACCAAGATAATATGAATTCATTTTTAAACCATACTTTAAGTTGATTATTTTTATATGTTTGTGTTCCAGAAACTATAGTATTCCCAACATAATATCCTTCCAATTCCTCTGCGTCTTTAGAAACAATATTGCCTGTGAATATAACTTTAGCTTGTGTAAGATTAATGATCGATTCAATCACATTTTCACTTTTTTCACTAACCTGCCTTAGAGCTACTCCAACAGAATAAGCTTTGGATAAAGTATTCACTAACATATACGGCCTAACTTCTTTGAGCTGCCTTAATAGGCAAGCTTGCCCAATTAAGCCAAAAGAAGCACTTGATAGATATTTACCTATACGTTCCATCATGTGTAGATTAATCGCTTTTTTAATCACCGTTTGATTACCATAAGCGTCGCAACTGGCGATAGGCAATATATTTACATTATGAATGGCAGGTAGCATTTGTGAAATTTCAGGCAATGCGCGTCCTTCATAATCAGCATCAATTACGGGAACGTCCAACCAGGCGGCGCTTGCTAATGCACTCGCTGTCGCAGCACCGCCTAATTCAAGCGGGATAATCGCATCTAAACGAATCCCCGCCTCAGTTAACAATAATTGTGCAGCTTGTGCAGGCATATTAGCAATGGTTTTTTCACTCAAGCCATAAGATTGCATTATATTTTTTATATCTTCTGTCTCTGGGCCACTAGAACCCATTAAATAGGGACATAATGTCCAAGCACTTTGAGGCATTTCCTCTACATCGATAATGCGTATATGTTTTCCTGCATTTAAAGCATCTATTAACATTTGTTGCCCAAATAATGGTGGCCCGCCACCTCCAGTGGCATAGAAACAACAACCTCTAGTGAAATCTTCAATTTTTTGTTGAGTATCTAAAATGAGCATTATCTTTGTTCTCTGAAATTATACGGATGCTGAATAGTACCGCTCCATATCCTCTACGCTAGAGTGTACCCAGACATCGTTAAACCAATTATTAAGAAATTGTATTGCAAAAATATTTATAAATCCATTATAGGTTACTAAACAGCTAATGACTACACTAAACGTTATCCTGATGTAAGATTTAATATCGTTTTAGAGAGTCATATTGTTGATATAGTGAAACAAGGAGATGACTTAGCGTCACGCATTGCGTGCCTCAAAGATTCAACGCGCATTAGTCAAAAAATTGCATCTTAACGTAATGTGCGCTATGCAAGCCCACAATATTTAAAGAAATTTGGCGCGGTTAAACAACCAGAAGAGTTAATGAAACATAGCTTTGCAACCTATATCGGAACACACTTGCCAAACAATTATCTTTTACCCATAAAAATAAGCTAACTACCACTAATATTCAAAGCCACTTCCAATGCAATAATTTAGATTTAATTTATCAAATAGCAAATTCTGCTTCCAATGGGAAACACTATTTTACCGTTATGGTATTATCAATGGCTATTTAGGTTTGCAAGATGAGCCCTATATGCAGCAACAATGCAGTGGTATACCGATGTGACTTAGCCGACAAGCATTACAAGAATCTATACAATATTCGAAAGTATGCTGCCCTAAAGGCGATTGCCAAAAAAGCTATTTTATGTTAGTTTATGCTAGTTAACTATAGTGGGGTTTATATGCTTCGAGCACTAGTCATTTCAATCATCACATTCTTTACAGTTTCAGTTTATGCCGCTCGTCCTATGGTTGTTTATTACGAGAGTTGGTCTGCAGATACAACAGCAAACGATATTATAGAATTACCCTCATTTGTAACACATTTGATGATTTCGTTTGTTAAACCCGATGCGGCTTATCAGGGCAATTTAGATCTTTCAGCCACCGGCTTAAATTTACCTTTTTCTGGCAACACACTTAAAGAAGCAGTAAAAACAGCAAAACAAAAAAATCCTTCTTTACGTGTATTACTAGCTGTAGGTGGCGCGACTTACCATAATTGGGAATCATTAGATGCAGATGTTTTAGCCCAATTAATTATTGATTTGGAATTAGATGGTATTGATATTGATTATGAAGCGTCTGCACCTGACGGGGATTTGGTAAATAAAGTGACGCAAAAGCTGCGTAACGCTTTACCCAATAATATAGAATTAACTATGGCAGTTATGCATGTCTCAGCCTATGGACGCGATGAGTGGTCTCAAAGTCAACCTGCGGGTAGTATATGGACTGGATTTTTACATAAAATTGTACCCGCATTAAACAATGTAAATATGATTAATGTGATGTCATACGATGCCGGAGTTAATTATGACGTTATGGAAGCCTATGAAGCTTTTAGTTTTTATTATAACGGTGCAATTGCAATGGGGATGCAAGTTCCACCCGAAGCATGGGGCGATCATGTATGGACGGTTGATAAAGTTGAAACTCTTGCAGATCAATTATTAAAAACTGAAATGGATGGTTTCATGCTATGGAGCATGCATAAAGATAATGAAAAAGTGAGTGATACAAATCCCAATTTTCCTTCAGCTAATCTATTGGCAACTAGCGCATGTAATAGCTTATCATTAGCTGATTCAACTATCTGTGCAAAACCACTGCATACTAATAAAAATAGTACGCTCACTTTTCGTAATGACTCCAATGAAGATGGAGTCTATTTCATAATTAATGCGATGCCTTATGGTTATCCCAGCACAGATAATTTGGATGTAAATGAAGAAGACATTCTGACTGGAGCTGAAATACCTTTAACGACAAAAGCGTTGCCTATATTCGTATATGCAGAATCAATTGGCTATGAAACCGCATGTATCGATCAAAACACTGGGCAACCCATCACTATAAATTGGGCCCCTCAAAATATAACGTGGAGAGTGAATTTCTGGTTAGATAATAAAGGAAAGCCTGTTTGTTCAGCAGGTTGATTGGATTTGCAAATTGAATTTACGGATATTGGAGTGGGTATTGGTGGTGGTTATAAACACTATCAGTCTTATGAGAGGCTGATAGTTGCTAAACCTGGCGCCACTCTCAATTCACCAAGTTTTCGTTCTAAAGATTCTAGGCAGTCAAGTATTTCTTTTTTTAAAGAAATATGTGTAGGTAGATTTTGATCAACCGTTACTTCATAGCGTGTAATCGGGTGTTGTATTATTTTGTTTGTTGATTTTGATTTTAAAACATTATAAGTACGTTCATCTATTGCTTGTCCATCTGGGAACAATAACGGTTCGTCCATTAAGTCACAGTCCACACAATCTTGGTATTTTTTCATAAAATCATTAAAATCTTCCAAATTGTTAATAGAGGTAAACATACCTGTAGAGATACCATCTGACAATAACTTTTTAAAGTTTGGATCTGATATTATTTTATTCAAACGCTCTTGATTGCTTAACTTTATATTAACCTTTGCGTTATTATTAGAAGCCATAAATGTGTTGTAAGCATGAAAGTTACTAGCGCTGTAAGCTGCAGAATTAACATTAAGGGGTTGAGATTCAAGCACAGTTCCATCATTAATGAATGGAGGTTCAGGCTGAGCATTATTGGGTAAACAGCATTCGTCAGTATCAGTTAAGCAACAACTAGGACAATAACAATACTCAGGGATATTAACTGCATGGGGTGCCAAATAACTGAAAGAAAACAAAGACCCACATAATGCCATAGGTACTAAACCATAAACCCCTATTGGCAATGTGTAGTAAAGAGCCGCTGAAATCGTAGTACAACCGCCTGTGGTTACACAAGTGGCTAGTCGAGCATTTAGTTTCTTACGTTGTGGCATGATATGTGAGATAGCTTATTTTTACATCCGATATTCTTTATATTTGCTTTTGGTTTCATTTATTTCTAAGACAAAATACTCCCCGTGAATAAAACCTTTTTCCTTTGATAAATATGCTACTGTCATAAATGCCCTCAATTATCAATATGTTAGAAAATGTACTTTATCATTGGCGATACATAAAAGTCAAGAACTATCGGTAGCTACAACAGGCAATTAAAGTTTTGCGTATGTTATAGATTTTCGTTGATCTTGAGTATACATGGGTTCAATTTTTGGGGCATGTTGGAAAATATCCCCGGCTGCGGACTGAATAGTGGTCTCAAATAATTCACGTTCATGGGAAGGCATATGGTCCTTCCCTATTTCTTTAAGTACTGCACCCATAGTAAAAACTTCAGTATTGTCGATGGAACACTGGCGAATTCAAAAATCAACCGCCTAACGGCGGACATTAAAAAGTTAAAAAGCCCGGACACAGCGAACTAAATGCGAATTGTCCTTAGCGTCAGGGGTCTCATCGCCGTTAGAGAAGTCGACGTGTCCATCGCAAAAACGGTAAGGATTGGAATGACACTTGATTTATAGACGTGTTTTTTTACAATTTATACCTGAGAATATAGAAAAACCGCAATAGGTTTCAATAATCTTTTGTTAATAAATATTGGCGCTATTTCTAAAAATGGTATGTAAATCCAGCCATTAAAGTATTTGTCGAAAAACTAACCTCTGTATCCGCATTACCTGAAATAGAACTTTTATATCCATCAATAGCAGTGAACGATTCATATCCACTCGTGCTTGTTTCAACATCACCGTAGGTTGTTGTCATTTGCCAAAGAAGAATTCAACGGGAAGACTATAATAATGGTTAACTATATCTTACTATTCGGATGCTTTTAAAAGTCGATTAAACAAGCCCGCTCTGAAAAGACCGACTTGATTTGAATTTCCATCCATTGGCTCTTTGAAAGTTCAGGTGAATAACAAGATTCCGCGGCCTAGAATTGAGATGCGTTTGTTTTATGTTGATGTTATCCGTATACCTAAAATTGATTTCATTAATTGCTGCCTGTAGACTGTGGGTTACACTTAAATTGATATGTAAAATATGCCCTTTAATCACAGAATTGATTCAATAGATTTTCTACGTGGCCTATCCATTATTGCGGTTATTTTGCTGCATATTAATCTTATCATCCCTTTTGATAAAAGTTCTATTGGACAATTATTTGCGCCAGCGGTATATAAAATTGTTTTTTGGAGCGGATACTATGGCGTTATCATATTTTTTGTCATTTCAGGATTTCTGATTACTACGTCTTCTATCAAACGTTGGGGTAGTTTAAATAATGTTAAATTCGATCAATTTTATTTAATTCGATTTTCCCGCATTATGCCCTGCCTCATTGGACTATTAATTGTTTTAAGTATTCTAGATAGGATTGGGATTGAAAGATTTGTCATAGATCCTGAGCAAACTTCCTTGGGAAAAGCTATATTTTCAGCCCTCACATTTAATTTAAATTGGCTTGAAGCAAAAACCGGTTATTTGCCTGCTGCCTGGAATGTATTATGGTCACTTTCAGTAGAAGAAATGTTTTATTTATTTTTCCCGCTGATTTGTAGATGGGTAAAAAATGATCTTAATTTTATTTTACTCATGCTTGTATTTGTAATCCTAGGGCCATTAGCACGTACTATTTTCACCAATAATGACATATGGACCGATCATTCTTATTTATCCTGTATGGATGGAATCGCATTAGGCTGCCTTGCCGGATTAACAGCAAGTAAAATTACATTCTCCAAACTACAATTGCAAATTTTACAGTACTGCAGTATAACCCTCACATTATTAATAGTTGTATTCAGAAAACAAGTATATGATTTAGGTCTAACGCATCTTGGCTTAAATGTGACTATTCTTGAAATAGGTATGGCACTTTTAATCATCGCTTTATATCAAAAATCTATGACCACTGCCCCTCGTAAAAACTGGCTAACTATGCCATTTCAATGGTTTGGTCGCAATAGTTATGAAATATATTTAACCCATATGTTTTTTGTAATTATTTTTACGAGTATTTTTTCTGCTACAAACCAATCGTTTGAGGTGGTGCCTTTATGGTATATCGGTATTATTGGTGTATCTGGAATATTCGGACAGCTGGTATCTAGCTATTATTCTACGCCCATTAACAAGGCCTTAAGATTAAACTTTCTTAATAGAAATCATCAGGATGAAACAGTCAGCTCTAGAAATTTATCGTAGGTAGCTATAGAGTTCTATTGTAGAACCATGTCTTTTGATATAATGGTTCTTTTTTGAAGGGCGTCCTATCATGCCTCACAGCTGGGAACAAACTATCAAAATTGACGTAGAACTTGCGCATGAACTTATTCGAGATCAGTTTAATTTGTCTATTAGAACGATTACACTCTTAGATGAAGGTTGGGACAATGCTGTTTATTTAGTGAACGATGATCTGATATTTCGTTTCCCTCGCAGAAAATTTGGCCTGTCATGTATGGAGAATGAAATCCTCCTTCTCCCTTATCTTTCCCAGCACGTTACCTTTCCCTGTTCAGCGCCTAAGTGGATTGGGCATCCATCTGCGAATTATCCATATCCATTTGAAGGATACCCATTTCTGCCTGGAAAATCATTATGTGATGCTACTTTATCGCTTATTGATAATAAAACATTTGCTGAAACGCTTGCTTTATGGCTTAAAGAATTACATAGCGTGAGTGTAAGAAGTTCTGATTTACAGTTATTAAAAGGAGACCATGACTGGCGGCTCAATGTAGCGCATCGCGTACAGCGCTGCCATCAAAACCTTGATCAATATGGGCATTTTTTTATTGAAGCGGGCTTTAAGAAAGAGCATTTGCTCAAGGTTATTGATAAACTCAATCACTTCAAAATTGCTGAAAACAAAAAAACTTACGTTCACGGCGATTTATACCACCGGCATGTCTTGGTTGATTCCGATATCCTTCTGCCGACGGGAATAATCGACTGGGGAGATATTCACATAGGTGAGCCAGGAATTGATTTAGCTGTCGGCATGATATTTATGCGCCCTGCTTTTGAAGAGTTTTTAAAAGCATATGGTACTCTCGATCATAACACTATGATGATTTTACAGCTCCATGCCTTTGCGCATGCAATGAGCTTTTTGCCATACGCCTATGAGCAAGGTAGAAAACATTTAAAGATCTGGGCTTGCTTACAGCTCAATAGGGCAGCTGAAGAAATTAATTGCTGATGTCCTTAGCTCTCAATCTCTATTAATTGCCTTAAACAACCTGCAATATTCTTTTTCTGTGCCTGTAATGACTTTACAATCCCATCAGGGCCGGTAAAATTCGTCTTGTACCCTTCCCTATCACATGCAGTGATAAGACGCATTATGGAAAATACATAATATAAAGGATGAAGCAGAAGCGTCAACTCGAATATTTCATGCAAATGTTTCTCTGACTCAAACTGTCTGAAATTGTAAAAACATGCGTCCTTTATTTTCAGATAGTCTTGATCATCCTTCTTAAAATAGTCCCAATATTGCTGCATAAAGAATAATGAATGCAGTGGGAAAAATGGGTGTGAAACAACCACCTCGCCTAAATCAATTAGCGTTAATTGATTATTTTTTTCATCATACAGCACATTATTATCATGAAAATCACAATGGTCGAGCGTTTCAGGAATTTTAAATGAAGATAAGCGTTCGCATATTTCTGTTAATCTTGGTTTTAAGTCAAATAATTTAGCTTTCTCTGAACATGATATTCCAACTTCATCGAGCAATAAATCATTTTCAATTAAATTGGCATAAAATTCAGGAAACTTTTTTAATCTCCAATCTGGCACGCCAGCTTCAATCAAGGTGTCTGATTTCTCAGATAGCGCGCACTGAAGCAGTGTATATTTTTTTATTACTTCTGTTAATAAATCCGCATCAAATTGATACTTGAAACGTTCTCGCAAAGTAACACCTGCATCTAGCATTAGAAAACAATGTAAAGCCTGATTGATCCCAATAACCTTTGGGACACAATCTGGATTAACATGGTCAATTATTTTGATTATCAAAGTTTCAATAAAGAATTCAGGAATAGACTTCTTTAAATAAATAAAACCCGACTCTGTTTCAAATCTCCATACGAATGACCACGGTGCAGCCTGGATTAGCTTTGCTTCGTGTTTGATTTTATATCCACTAGAGATAAGGAAACTGCTTGCCCAATCAATGCATTTAGTGTGTTCCATTTTTACCTTATATTTTTGGTCAGTTCAGCAATTTCTTTTGTTTCATTTAAGTCAATTTTTCAAATCGTTTTAAGTGATCTAATAGCTGAAAATTCTCTTCTTCTAAAATCCACTTATCATGTGACAACAACTTGTTTTCATTTTTAGCATCCTTTAGCTCTTTTTCATAAGAATTTTTTTTCTTGTGTTAGCACAGCTAGTTTAGCTTTCAAATCTACAGATAATGCACTCTTTTCCTCTAATTTTTTAAGCGTCTCTGTATATTGAGATTGCCAATGATTCTTAGCTTCTTCAAATTTAATCATAGCCTTTTGAGTATTAGCAAATTCAGCTTTAATGCTCTCATAAAGACTATTTTTTTCTATAAATTGTTTTTCAAAATTTTCATACGAATACCGTAGCTCTTGATATTCGCTTTGCAGATTAAATTTATCTTGCTTGACTATATCTAATTCAGTTCTTAACTGTTGGAGCATTTGCTCTAATTGTATTTGTGTCTGCATATATCGTTGTTCATCTACCATACGTTGCTCGCGTGCTGCTTCACGATAATGCTCTAAGTTCGATTGGACTTGTTGGTGTAATCTCCTTAGCTCATCGATATTGTTTTGCTTTTCTTCTATGGGTAGCTTCGTACTCTCTTGCGTTGCAAGCCATGAAACTTTTTCATCTTCTAGTTGTCTCAATGATATTGATAAAGCATCACACTTGGCAAAAATCTCCGTTTTTTCATTTTCTATTTGAGTGTATTTATTCTGCCATTGTTCATTATCTTATTTTAGCCGAATTGTCTCTTCCTGCAATTCAATAATCGCTTGCTCAAGATTTTGTTTAACTTCAGTGACTTTATCTGATGCCATATTCACCATACGTTCCCAAAGGCCTTTAACTGTGGCGGTCATTTCAGATGGGATTTCTTCTTTATCTGTTGCCCGCTCTCTTTCACGATTTTCTTTCCAACTCTGTAAATGGTGGGCAATGGTGGTACTGCTGCCGGTCCCAGTGATAAGACGAATGTTTTCTATGGTTGGATTTTTGCCTTCTGCAGCTAACAATTAAGCCACGCTAGCGACGTCGCCGTAGGTGATCCCTGTTCTTGACATAAAAAAATCTCCCTGGTAATTTCTATGATGTATCTCGTAATATAACGTTCAATTTTGAGTATTGCAAATTAGTTCCAATCTAGATCATTATATAGATAAGCAATGGCTATCAAAACAAAAGCCGAAGAAATCGCTGAACAAAATAAATTACTAGTACATGAAAAATGGATTTTAGTGCAAGAGAAAGCACAATTATACGGGGCACACAAGCAGCTCCAATCGATGCATGGAATAAAAGAGAGTCATGGTGAAAAGGAAACAAACTAATTTGTAAAGGGTAAAAAAATGGGAAATGTATTCTTAACTGTCGGATTGCTGATTTGCTCTAATCTATTTATGACATTTGCCTGGTATGCGCATCTAAAAATATTTCCAATTAAACCTTTAATTTTTGTTATTATAGTAAGCTGGTTTATTGCTTTTTTTGAGTATACTTTCCAGGTTCCTGCTAATCGTATTGGCTTTGAACAAGCGCACTTAACCTTGGCGCAATTAAAAATCATACAGGAAGTCATTACATTAAGTGTATTTGTACCTTTTGCAATTTTTTATATGAAACAGGAAATAACATGGAATTTTCTATGGGCAGGATTATGTATGATAGGTGCAGTCTATTTTATATTTAGACAATAAATTTAATAAAGGGGTAGTGGAAAAATATGCAATATAAACAGCTGATAATTTGACTCTAAAATCATCTCATTTATCTGGGGAAAACAACCATGAATAAGCCTCTTATTAAAAATAGAGTAGCCGTTCAATTTCATCAAATACTGGATTTGACTTGTATATGTATAGGATATACACTTAATGGATAAGATAAATTTGCGCCTTGCAAAAGGTTTTCAATGGGATGAAGGCAACCATTACAAATATTGGCTAAAACACAACGTAACACATAGTGAGTGTGAACAAGTGTTTTTCAATGAACCTCTTTTAGTGATGGAAGCTGCAACAGGACATGAGCCCCGTTTTTTAGTATTGGGACGGACTGATGAAATGCGAGAGCTATTTATTGTATTTACGGTGCGCAATGATCATATTAGAATTATTTCAGCGCGCAACATGAGCCGAAAAGAGAAGAATTTTTATGAAAAAAACTATACCTAAATTTAAAAATGCACAAGAAGAGCAAGCTTTTTGGGAAGTCAATGATTCAACCGATTATGTTGATTGGTCCTCTGCACACGCCCCCGTTTTTCCAAATTTAAAACCATCCACAAAATCGATTTCTTTAAGGTTGCCAGAAAGTTTATTGGATCATTTAAAACAAATCGCAAATAAACAGGATGTGCCTTATCAATCATTGATAAAAATATATTTGGCAGAACGTATTAATCACGAACTGCATGTGATTGTGTAAATCTCGGGGCTATGTCTGGGCTTAGATTTTCACATTTGGAATAGATATTTTGGTTCAGCTTGTACTAAAGTTGATAATCGAATCTTTTTAGCAAGTAAGCCGGAATATCATGGCAAAAATGAATAACTTATTACCACAAAACTTATTTTCCTTTGTCTGGCATTTTTATAAGCCCTACAAAAGTATGATTATCATTTACGTCTTCATGGCCCTGATGGCGGGTGCTTGGGGACCATTTAATAGCATGCTGATTAAAGATATGATCAATATCCTCTCTTCATCGAAGATGGACGATATTGCATTTTTGACTTGGCCAGCAATGTTGATCGTATTAAACTTCATACTCTTTGACAATATCACCTGGCGAACAATCGATTACATTAATTATAAATTTCAGCCTGTTATAAAAAATAATATGACTAGCGAGACGTTTAGTTTTATTCATGGCGCATCTCCTCAATTTTTTCATGATAATTTATCGGGTCGTATTTCTCATCAAATCAATACGCTAGTAGATAATATAGAGCGCACAGTACATTATGTTACTGCTGATTTTCTACGTGGAATTTCATTACTCTTCATTGCATTTATTACCATGTATTATGTCAATGATGTATTTTTTTACACCCTAGCCTTATGGTTTATTGTGTTTTCTTCATTTAGCGTATACATCTCGAAACGACTTGTAAAATTATCAGACATACACGCACGCGCAGAATCGGCAATTTCAGGGCAACTCGTTGATAGCATTTCAAACGCAAGTAATGTTAGAATTTTTTCTAGGCGGGATTATGAGTCTAGCCGTCTTGAGCCATATTTATTACGGGATAAGACAACATTTCAATCCAAAGAAATGTATTTATTAATAGTCCGCAGCATTCAAGGCCTAATGATTTCCATCATGCTAGGTGTGATGGTTTACTTTTTAATTCAATTATATGCTAAAGAATTAATCACAATAGGCGATTTTGCGCTTATTTTAGGCTTAAGCATGGAAGTTGCGCATATTACATGGTACACAATGAGAAAAGTTAATGAGTTTCATGAAGCATTTGGTAAATGTAATCAAAGCCTAACCTCGCTTATCGTTCCCCAAGACATACAAGATAAAAAGGATGCACCCGATATCCAGCATGTAAAAGGGGAAATTATTTTTGAAAACGTTCAATTCCACTATAAGCATACTAAGCTGCTTTTCAATAATAAATCCGTCACTATCCCTGCGGGACAAAAAGTGGGATTGGTAGGCTATTCAGGCGGAGGAAAATCTACTTTTGTCAATCTTATACTTAGGTTTTTTGATGTGACTGATGGACATATCTATATTGATAAACAAGATATTCGCGATGTCACACAAGAGAGTTTACGCAAACAAATTGCCATGATCCCGCAAGATCCCACCCTGTTTCATCGCACATTAATGGAAAACATCCGTTATGGGCTGAGTGGTGCAACCGATAATGATGTCATCATAGCTGCAAAAAAAGCACACGCTCATCAATTTATCAGCAAATTAACCGACGGCTATGCCTCTACTGTGGGTGAACGCGGCGTAAAACTCTCAGGCGGGCAACGGCAGCGAATAGCCATTGCCCGTGCGATTTTAAAAAATGCACCGATTTTAATTTTAGACGAAGCAACCTCTCAGCTTGATTCTGTCACTGAGCGTGATATTCAGACTAGTCTCTGGCAATTAATGCAGAATAAAACAACCCTTGTTATTGCTCATCGCTTATCAACACTGCTCCATATGGATCGCATCCTTGTATTTGATCAAGGGAAAATTGTAGAAGATGGCACGCATGCTGAGTTGCTTGCCCATAATGGATTATATAAAACACTTTGGGACACTCAAGTGGGTGGATTTTTGCGAGACGGATATCAATTATGAATCATCAAAAAAATATAATTACCCTGGCAGATAAAAGATTAATAGGATATGCCGAATATGGAGATCCAAATGGAATGCCAATTTTTTATTTTCATGGCTTCCCTGGAAGTAGGCTTGAAGCGAGTCGCTTTAATCACGTTGCGGCTACTAATCACTATCGCTTGATTGGCATTGATCGCCCTGGCATGGGATTATCCTCCATTGATAAAAAAAGTACACTTCTTTCATGGGCAACTGACGTTGCACATAGTGCAGATACTTTAAATATAGAAAGATTTTCAATAGTAGGACATTCTGGCGGCGCACCTTTTATCGCCGCATGTGCTTATGCAATTGCCGAGCGATTAAATGGCGCTGCTATTGTTTCAGGTATGGCTCCGCTTGAAAATCATGATTCAGAAATAGGTATGGCGCGCGGACAAATAATTGTTAAAAAATTAATTCAACGCATGCCTTTTATGACTGCAGTCATGATGAAACTCACGCTAATAATGCTTAAAAATCCCAATAAAGTAATTGCACAGATGATTAAACAATTACCAGAGCGTGATCAAAATATTTTACTAGATCCCATTTTTGGAAAAATGATTATAGACAGTACGACTGAAGCATTTAGAAATGGAACTGCGGGTCCCGCCCACGAAATGAATCTGATCTTTAATCCATGGAAATTTGAGCTACAGAATATTACGTGTCCTGTTACAATTTGGCAAGGCACTTTAGATACACAAGCGCCCCTGTCGCACGCGCATATTTACGCAAACTCATGGCCTTTTGCTAAATTAAATATTATTGAAAATGAAGGTCATCATTCATTATTACAAAATCATATAAAAGCAATTTTAAAAAGCTCGACTGCTTAAGTAGTGCTTTGCTTTTCATGATTAATCAGCCATTGTTTACGTGAGATTCCGCCGCCATAACCACCAAGATCACCATTACTATTAATAATACGATGACAAGGTATTACTATCGCAATCTGATTAGCGCCATTTGCATTGGCAACGGCCCGTGCTGAATTTGGTTGGCCTAGTGCATGGGCTTGTTCGGTATAACTTCGTGTTTCACCGTAAGGGACTTTCGTTAATGCATCCCAAACCCTTTTTTGAAAAGGGCTGCCTAATAAATTGAGCGGGGTTTTAAATACTTTTAGTTGGCCGTTAAAATAAGCATGCAATTCTTCCTCAATCGATGATATAGATTGGGTAAATCCTGGAATAATGGCTGATTTAGTTTTAATTCGTAATCGTTCTACTTCTTTCTCTAACCCACGTCTATCAACAAATTCTAATAAATATAACCCTATTTCATCTGCAATGGCTAACATGGGCCCCAAGGGCGTATCTATCCAAGAGGCTTTTAATACATTGAGCTGTTTGTTAAAATTTGTAGGCGCAGCCCCCATGACTTTAGAAAATGCATCACGAAAGCCACTGCTGGATTCATAGCCTGTTGAGAGTTGTGCCTCAATGACCGCATCACCCTTTCTGATCTGTTTCATTGCAATCCCCATACGTCTTGCCCTGGCATAAGCTACAAAAGTCATACCAAATCTTTTTTTAAACTGACGTCGTGCAGTGGAGGCATCTATAGTTAATGCCTCAAAATCACTATCTTTCCACCTTTTTTCAGGATTCGATTCTATTGCTTCTACGAGTTTACGCACCACGTCCGACACATGATTAGGATGCGACAATGGTCGGCATCGCATACATGGTCTAAATGAAGCCAACAGTGCCTCTTGTGCCGTTTGATAAAATTCACAATTTTCAAACTTTGGTTTTCTTGCCGGACAGGTGGGACGACAAAATACCCCGGTGGTTTTAACTCCGACATAAAATACACCTTCATAGGCTTTATCTTTAGCCAGTAGCGCTTGGTAATAGGTTTGTTTTATGTGGTTAGATAGGTTCATATAAGGAATTGTAATGGTTATTCAGTATCAGGTAGCCGAAAATCAGGCATTGATTTTTTTAGTCGCAGCTCGGCAAATGCTGCTCGGATCTTTGTATTCACAGGCTCGGAAAAATAGTATGCAATTACTTTGGCTAATAGCACAGAGGTTATTAAATAGATGAATAACCAAACGAGTTTCATTGGGGACCCCATAGACTCGGGCGGGATCAGCGTGCGTAACAGTCCAAGTAAAACAATATGAAATAAATATAATTCATAACTATACCGTCCCATTAATCGTAAACTGCGAGCAGATAAGCTTGTAAATGTGCGCCCCTTTTCAACATCAGATCCCGCAAATAATAATAACACTGCAGTGCCTAATGCAATTAAACTAAAGCCAAATATTTCATGCCCTATAATACCTTGCCAAAAGGTAAATGTAATGAGTAAAACTGCACCATACTGAAGAGGCATCACATACCAACCCAACTGCGGTACGCGAGGCGCAATCAAAGCCGTAGCGACACCTAGAGCAATTGCATCAAAACATGCCCAATATCCGTACATAAAATACAGTTCATTATCCGCATGAATACTGCGGTATATTGGACCTGTAATAATTAATAAACAACAAGCTAATAAAATTAATCGCTGCCGTGACAATAATAAACATAATAATGGGAAAAAGAGATAAAATATTTCCTCAACAGATAAAGACCAATAAATATTGAGCGCATAATTGAAATAACCCACATGTTGCATCAATACATTGTGCCAAAAAGTGAGCACCGAGACACCTGCTATAAAAAAAAATGCATTAGGGAAACCATTACCGGCATCGCTATTCATAAATGACGGTAAATCAGCACATCCCAATACGATAATTACTATCAGCGCTAATAATAACGGTGGAATAATTCTAGCAAAGCGATTTGCATAAAAACCCAACACATCCACTTGTCCTAATCTGTCCCAGTGTTGTTGCGTAGTGCGCGTGATTAAAAAACCAGAAATAACAAAAAACATCGTGACGCCATAATTTCCATTGCGCAGTAACATCTGTAATATGGACTCAGGAACCCATGCCAATAAAGCAATCTGGTCCAAGCGATAACTCAAATGAAAATGCAAAAGCAATACCAGCAAAATGGCTATACCACGTAAAAGATCGATACGGGCATTACGTGTAAGTTTATCTAACATGTGTAACCTATTTACAAGTATTGGCCGTAACTATACCATAAATTGATGTTATCTGCATACCTAAATTTGATTTCAATACATGCTGGCTGTAAACTATGCCATACATTAAAGCGTCTTTACCCATCCCCAAAGATCATAGGTTAAACGTATGATACATGTACTGATATTGAATTTCCCATACCATTAAACTTAAGTGGAGAATAAACTGATGTTTTCATGGCTTATGGCAAAATATTACGATTACATGCTGCGTGATGCTGAAGAAAAGTGCCTAAAAGATTGGCGTAAAACCCTATTACAAGATTTATCCGGAGATGTTTTAGAGCTGGGTTGTGGTACGGGTGCTAATCTTAGCTTTTATCCCCAAACAATAAAACATCTGGTATTGGCAGAACCAAACTCATTTATGCAGCAACAACTGGATTTAAAACTAAAGAACTACCCACATCTGTCTACGTGCATACTTGATTGCTTCGCTGAATCCATTCCTGTCCCTGATAATTCTTTTGATGTCGTGGTGTCTACTTTACTTTTATGTTCGGTAAAGAATCCTGCGATCGCATTATCCGAAATTCATCGTGTTTTACGACCCGGTGGGAAATTACTATTTATTGAACATGTGGCTGCAAACAATAATCCTGTGCGCTTAAAATGGCAAAAACGCATAGAACCTTTTTGGAAAATAGTGCAATGTGGCTGCCATTTAACGCGTGATACTGAGGCTAATATTCTACAAGCAGGTTTTACATTAAAAACTATAAATCGTCAAAGTATGCGCGGAGTCCCTGCAGTTGCACGCCCGAGCATTTGGGGAGCCGCCGTTAAGTGATCCTATTGTCCCCAAGGAATATTGTAAAATTCCTGTATAATATTTAGAAGCAAAATAACTGGAACTCATTAATATAAAATTAATGAACATTAATAAAATAAACTTAAATCTTTTAAAAGTATTTGCTGCGCTGATGCGTGATCTGAACGTATCTGCTGCTGCCCAAAGTTTGAATTTGACACAACCTGCGATAAGTAATTCATTGCAGCAATTACGCGCATTAACCATTATGATTCATGAGCGGGTAACAAAACATTGAATTGCTCACGTGTCTTCCATGTGTCGTATATAATTTTCAAAGTAACGATTTTATCACGGGTATCATTAAACTCAAATATGTCGACCACATCAAATGGTACCATGATGTCATTACTTAAAGTCCAATCGTAGTGAAAATATGCTGCTGCACTTTTATTCACTTCATCAGTAAAAATATTAATTAATTTAATTCTAGATTGAGCGGTATCCTGAAATAGTTTTTTATAAAATTCTTTGGCGTCTTGTTTGCCGTACAATGGTGAATATACAATTGCATCGGGTGCAAAAAGATTAATCAACTTATCGTAATCCGATCTTACAAGGCAATCTAAATAATTTTGAATGATTTTTTTCATAATTGTATCCTTTATCATCATTAGCAATAAATATACCACAAACTGATGTTATCTGTATACCTCAATTGATTTCAATAAAGGCAACCTGTAAACTGCAGGATATTGTAAATTAAACGATATTATTAAATATGCCCTTTAATCACCGCATTGATTCCATAGATTTTCTACGTGGCCTAGCCATTATAGCGGTTATTTTGCTGCATATTAATCTTATCATTCCTTTTAATAAAAGCGCTATAGGACAACTATTTGCGCCAGCATTATATAAAATTGTTTTTTGGAGCGGGTACTACGGTGTTATCATTTTTTTTGTAATCTCAGGATTTCTGATTACTACGTCTTCTATCAAACGCTGGGGTAGCTTAAAAAATGTTAAATACGATCAATTTTATTTAATTCGATTTGCCCGCATTATGCCCTGCCTGATTGGACTACTAATTATTTTAGCCCTTCTAGATCGAATGGGCATTGAGGGATTTGTCATAGACCCTGAGCAAGCCTCATTAGGACAAGCTGTATTTTCAGCACTTACCTTTAATCTTAATTGGCTAGAAGCAAAAACGGGGTACTTGCCTGCAGCCTGGAATGTATTATGGTCACTTTCTGTGGAAGAAATGTTTTATCTATTTTTCCCGTTAATTTGTAGAGGCGTAAAAAAAGATCTTCATTTTATTTTACTCATGCTGCTATTTATAATCCTAGGACCATTCGCCCGCACTTTATTTACTAGCAATGAGATATGGATTGATCATTCATATCTATCCTGTATGGATGGAATCGCACTAGGCTGCCTTGCTGGATTAGTAGCGTGCAAGGTCAAATTCTCCAAACTCAATTTGCTAATATTACAATACTCTGGCATAGCACTCACATTATTAATAGTTGTATTTAGGAAACAAGTCTATGATTTGGGTTTAACGCATATTGGCTTAAATGTAACTATTCTTGAAATAGGCATGGCATTATTACTCATTGCGTTGTATCAAAAATCCATCACCACTGACCGCCGTAAAAATTATCTAGCCATGCCCTTTCAATGGTTTGGCCGCAATAGTTATGAAATATATTTAACCCATGTATTTTTTGTCATCATTTTTACAAGTATTTTCACGGCCACAAACCAATCGTTTGATAGTGTAGCGTTTTGGTATATCGCCATTATTGCTACATCTGGAATAGGCGGACAATTAATCTCTAACTATTACTCCACGCCGATTAATAAGGCCTTGAGATCAAATTTTCTTAAGTGTATCTAATATGAGCATTATATTTATTCCCTACCTTCCATATTGATTTCTTAGCATAGAATCCATCCTTATCCCGCGCTTCCTAATTCCTGAATATTTTTTCGCACTATTCGTCTAAAGAGTTCTGGAGTCAATACTTTCGCCGCTTCTTGTGGAGTGGTTTTCGACAACACATTTTTATAGGTTTCATAACCTATCTGGGTCAGTAAATTATTATAAGTAGGAATATCCACCCCGACCAAAGCCTGATTGGCCCAGGGCATCACCGGCAGTTTTCTTGGACGGGTTTGTTTTTCATACGCATAAGCCATTTCAATTAAGTCGCCTTCTGCATATTGTCTGCCGATAAATTCTATTCCTATAGGCATCGCACCTTGATGGGTATAACCGATATTCATAGTGATACTGGGCAATCCTGAATTAGAGGCCACGAGTTCATTCATAACCGCACGCGTGTCATAAGTCGCACTGCCGGTTGAGCTTACGGGGATAATGAGTGCATCTAAATTATAGTGATCCATGATTTTTTCGACATACTCTTTATTTTTGCGAAACATCTTCAACGCTTTATTATAATTATCACTATTTTTTCTCGATAAGCGTGCAACAAAATTCAAACAATCATCCGTTTTACCCAGCATAAATGCACGGTGCGACCTGCAAATATCAGCATAATTTTTGCGTACGGAAGGATAAGACGCGAGATAGCGATTAATATCCTCACGCTCCCCAGCCTGATTAAATTGCCGATTGAGATCAAAAAACGGCAGATGAATATCGGGAATAATTTTGGCACCCATACGTTCAAAATTATTTAAAGTGCGCTCAAAAAGATCATGGGTATCCTCTGGCATGCCTCTAAAACTATTCTTTTTAGCAACACTTTGGATGACGCCTATGCGCTTATTTTGCATTCCTTTTCTATTTAAATAGCTTTTATAACTGCGTGAGCGCGGAACTCCTGCTGTTTTAGGATCAGCAGAATCAGACTTTGCAATCACATCTAATACGCGCGCCAAGTCTTCTACGTTCCGAGTAATAGGCCCTGCAACACCATCAAGATTGCCTCGCGGAAAAATACCCGTTTGACTGATGAGCCCCGTACTGGTACGAAGACCCACAACGCCATTAAATGCCGCAGGAATTCTGATCGATCCACTATTATCACTACCTATCCCTATCAGCGCAAAATTAGCACTCACCGCAGTCGCAGGCCCACTGCTCGAGCCTCCTGAATTTTTTGCAGTATTATACACGTTTCCTACTCTGCCATGGCCACTGCTAATGCCCGCAACACCGGAAGAAAATTCATCCATAGTGCCCTTGCCTAAAAAAATTGCGCCTGCATTGCGTAGTTTTTCGGCTAAAAAAGCATCCTCTATGGGTTGATTGCCCAACATCGAGAGTGATCCTGAAGTTGTGGTCATATCATAGGTATCAATATTGTCTTTCAATAACACGGGTACACAATGCAGCGGCCCCATGCGCCCGCGTTGAAATGCAGCATCGAGTTTTTTAGCTTGTTCAAACACATTCGGATTAATCACTGCAATGGCATTAATCGGTGCCTTATCATCCACGCTGAGATTGTATTTTTTAATGCGATCGATATAAGCGCCCACTAATTGTTTACACGTGAGTTGTCCATTTTTAAACGCAGTGTGAATAGAGGCAATAGTGGCTTCTTCAAGTTTAAAAGAAGGATTATTTTGTGTGGTGGCTTGCGCTTGTGCAAAATTTGTCACTAAAAGCAATAGGAATAGGATGAGGGCTGTCCTTATTTTGGTCATGAATATTCCTTTAAAATAATGAGAAAGACACGTTTAAGATCATAGCCTTAATGTTTTAATTTACAAGCGCTTACTGATTTCAAAAAATCCGCATCTAGAAAGCGATAAGGCAAATGTTCATCGCGCCCTACGGGGATCCCTAATCGTTTCGTCGTAATCATTTGTCTGGGAGTCAATCCTAGATCCTCGATATAAAACACTTTATTATCGAATGTTTTTTGATCCCATTCCGGCACGGTTAAATGTAAAGACCGACACAGGATCGTTTGTCCATTACCCATGCGTTCTAACGGCCTAGGCGCATCGTGCAGCAGTTGCATGATTTGCTGCCCAGCCACAGGTGATTTTTTATCAAAATAAGGAAAACCTGCTTTAATGAGGACCGCATTCCCTGGACCGTGCGCAGACACATTCAATGAAGGTTTGCCACGCGCATAATACATGTAAATAGTTCCGGCCGGCATAAACAGTGCTTCTCTTTTTTTCGTGTAACCTAAGGAGGCATGGGAGGCTTTATCGTCTATATAATAGGCTTCAGTTTCGATGATCCGCATCGATAACCACACGCCCTGCTGTTTGCGGCGGATCACTTTACCCAATAGGGCTTGGGCTAATTGGCAAGGATCTCGGTCAAAAAATGTTTGGTTAAGCATAATTTAAAATGGCTATTCAAATGACTTTCATGAGGGTATCGAAATGATTCATGACTGTCAATGGCCTTATGCAAAACCTAATTAACCCACCGGTTTAATAAACAATCCTTCCTGATATTCTTGAAACGCGATGCGCAATTCATCTTGGGTATTCATGACGATAGGCCCGTACCAGGCTATCGGTTCATTGAGCGGTTTGCCCGATACTAATAAAAACCGTACAGGATGTTTGTCGGTGGTCACGGTAATATGGCTGCCCCCTTTTTCGTATAATACTAACGCGCCATTGCCACAGGAGCAAGGCGGCTGCATATCAAAATAATTCACCCCTACGGTATCATGCGAAAACGGTAAACGTGCGGGGTCAAAATACGCTTCGCCCTCTATCACGTAAGCAAACACGGTATGATTGGGTTTTACAATATGGGTAAAGGATTTCCCTGCAAGCACAGCCACATCCAGGTACTCGGGATCGATCATCACATTTTGCACGGGGCCTTGAGTGTCATTCACACGGCCACAAATCACTTTGATACTCGCACCGTCTTGCGTTTTAATAAGAGGAATTTCTTGTTGGGTGATCCCTTGATAGCGCGGACTCATCATTTTGGCATGAGCCGGCAGATTCGCCCAGAGTTGAAAACCAAACATTTCGCCGCTACGATTGCCTTTAGGCATTTCTTGATGAATGATCCCACTGCCTGCAGTCATCCATTGCACGTCCCCTGCACCAATATGGCCATGATGGCCCATGCTATCACCATGCTCCACATCCCCGTCTAATACATAAGTAATGGTTTCTATCCCACGGTGCGGATGCCAAGGGAATCCGGCTTTATAATCTTCAGGATTTTCAGAGCGAAAATCATCGAGCAATAAAAAAGGATCCAGCAGCGGTAATTCATGAAAACCAAAAGCACGATTAAGGTGTACCCCCGCGCCTTCGATGGTAGGTTCACTTTTCCAAATTTTTTTAATGGTGCGTTGACCGTTGATGTTCTGCATAATGGGCTCCTTTTTACTTGGTATAGCAGCTTATGTACTGACTTGCAAAACGCTGCTATTGCAGCTTTTACCTGAATAACATTGAAAATCTCAATAAACTATCAGCTAAACATTAGCTATAATTAACTATTCCATATTAATCCCGTTTCGAGGATAAGGTTAAATTCGCATGCATATTAATACCTTAGTGGTTGTTCTTTACATGATTACTCTGTTTGTGATGGCTATCGTCTCTGCACGTAGAATCCATTCTATGGAAGATTATGCCGTCTCAGGGCGCAGTTATCCGGCCTGGGTGATATTTGCAACCTTATGCGCGACTTTTGTCGGCGGGGGTTTTACCATGGGGAATGCGGCAGAAGTTCATGTCCATGGCATCGTTTTTATGCTGGCCATAGCGGCCATTTCGGCACGTGAACTGTTGGTGGCTTATTTTATTGCGCCGCATATGGGCCGGTTTCGCACGGCGATTTCTGTGGGCGATATTATGAGACAAGCCTACGGGATGCCGGCTAAAATAATGACCGGCCTTTTTGCCGGGATTTTGTGTGCTGGAATTATCGGGATCCAATTACGCGCCATGGGCTTTATTTTTGAAACTTTCTTTGGCATTAATCAAACCATCGGGATCCTGATTGGCTGCAGCATGGTGATATTTTACGTGACCTTGGGCGGCTTTAAAGCCGTGGTCTGGACCGACGTCTTGCAATTTGCGATCCTCGCCCTAGCCTTGCCGGTTGCTGCCATTTTAGCTGTTTATGCCGCCGGCGGGCCGACTGCGATGCTGGCCGCATTGCCGCCGGATCGCTTAGATTTATTTGCGCATTATTCACCGCTCGCCTTTCTCTCTATTGTGGCTTATTTCCTATTGGGCGAAGCCTTAGCCCCGCCCTATATTCAACGCTTACTTGCAGGCCATAGCAAAGAGGTACAACGTGCGGCCTTATGGGCCGGGTTTGCCGCCCTGCCCTTAGGTTTTGTAGTGGGGCTTATGGCCTTAGCCACGCTTGCCTTAAATCCAGCGAGCCAGCCGAATGAAGTCGTGCCGTTTATTGTTGCAACCGTACTGCCGGTGGGGATTGCCGGTTTTGTCATGGCCTCGATGTTAGCGGTGATCATGTCCTCTGCAGATTCTTTTTTAAATGCAGCTGCGGTGAATTTAGTCCATGATGTCAGCAAACCTTTATTCTCCAAACAACTGACGAGTAAACAAGAACTGTGGTTGACGCAAGGATTTACTCTAACGCTAGGAGTCGCCTCGATATTTTTTGCCATTTCTTTTGAAAACTTATTTGATGCGGTATTAGTGGTGTTTGGTTTATGGGCCCCTGTGGTATTAGTACCGATAGTTGCCGCCATACGTGGATATAAAGGTAATTTGACTGTGTTTTTAACAGTATCGCTGAGTGGGTTACTTACTTCTGTATTGTGGGATTATCATTTTGGGATCGGTACTGAAATCAGCGGTATGTTTTTAGGTACGTGTATGAGCCTAGTGGTATTTTTAGTGTTGCGTTTAAAGTTCAAATCATTTTAAAATCTGTCCACGATGCTCGTTCCTTCTCTGCGAGGATCATTCGCGCCTTGCCAAAATAATTGCTCAGGATCCGGGCGAAATAATCCTTGCAGACCACTCTTTAACGGGATCTCTTCAACCGTATGTCCGCGCGCTTGTAATTCTTGAATAATACTTGAAGAAAAACGGCCTTCTTCTAATTCGATAGGACCATTGCGTGAACCCATATTGGGTAAATTCATTGCCGTTTGCAAAGTACTGCCGCCTACTAAAGTGCTCATCAATGTTTTGGCCACATAATTAATAATATTGGGACCACCTGCTGAACCTACACTAATGATAGGCCGATTGTTTTCTAAATCAAATACGATGGTAGGTGACATGGATGAACGTGGGCGTTTACCGGCCGCAACACTGTTTGCAATCGGCAAACCATTTTGATCTATCGGGCTAAAGCTAAAATCGGTCAGTTGATTATTTAATAAAAATCCTCGCACCATTAAACGGCTGCCAAATACATCGGCGACTGAAGTCGTCATCGAGAGTACCTGTCCCCATTCATCTGCGATGGCGATGTGTGCTGTTGAGGGGCGTTCAATCTGATTATTCATGCCTAACATGAAGGGATAATCTTCTGGGCGCCCAGGTTGTGCGGTGCCCATACTCTGCGACGAAATTAAAAGTGAGCGCGCCGCTAAGTAATTGGGATTAAGCAGGTTCTGCCAATTATTTCCAGGTGCTGCAATAAAATCAGGATCGGCAATATAATAATCACGATCTGCATAAGCGAGCTTACCCGCTTCGCTAAATAAATGTATCGTTTCACTGCTAAAATTTAATCCCTGATCGGTTTGTGCATAAAGCGGCGCAGTTTGCACACTACTTAATATTCCTAAAATCTGGCCCACAGTGATGCCTCCTGATGAAGGCGGTGAGGCGCCACAAATTCGCCATTGCAAATAAATGCTACACAACGGCTCGCGTATTTTAGGCGTATAATGAGCAAGATCAGATAAAGCCAATATACCTGGGTTATCTGTGTGCTGCTGCACCGTGTTAATCATGTCTTCTGCAATAGGCCCACTGTAAAATGCAGCAATCCCCTCTTTAGCAATGCTACGCAAAGTCTGTGCTAAATCGGGATTTGTTAATATTTCGCCGACTTGTTTAGGGCTACCATCCGGATGATAAAAATAATTTCTAGTCACGTGCTGATTAAAAAGAAAGGGATCATCTGCTATCATCATCGCTAAACGTGGACTGATTGCAAAACCTTGTTCTGCAAGCTGTATTGCAGGTACAAATAAATCTGCCCACGGTAATCGTCCATATTGATCGTGCGCTAATTTTAACATTTTCAAAATCCCAGGCACACCGACTGCGCGGCCACCGACGCCTGCTTCATGAAATGATAACGGCATGCCATCGCGCATAAATAAATCAGGCGTTGCCGCTAGAGGCGCTGTTTCACGGCCATCAAACATTAGAATTTTATCGTTCTCATTAAGCATTAAAAAAGCGCCGCCACCCATCCCTGAAGATTGAGGCTCGACTAGGGTCAACACCATTTGCGCGGCAATCACCGCATCCATCACACTGCCACCTTGCTGTAACATCGCATAACCTGCTTGGGTGGCTAACGGATTTGGTGTTGCAATACCTAAAGGGTATGATTCGTGTTTAGCGTGGGTGAGGGTGTAAAAGGCAATAAAAAGTACGCCTAAAGCCACAAATAAGAAAAATGTTTTTTTTAATGACACGGCTGTGCTCTGTAAGAAATGGAGAAGAGATAATTATTACTAGTGGGGTGCCATTTGTCCAGCTGCTAGGTTTATATACAATGAGTTTGACAGGAAACTTATGCGCATATATACTGGCGCAACTTTACCATTACTTATGAGGATTATGCGATATGCCAATGATTTTACAGGAAAATAAATATAAATCCCTGATCCTTGGTCGTACCAAAGTCAATATAATTAATGAAATGATGGCTGACTTACTCAGTACCCAGTCTATCCTGGTAAGTAAAGCACGCCTTAAGGCCTATTTACACTATATCGCCGTTGCCTGGGATATTTTAGATACCACTCAAGAGCGTGATCCTTTAATGCCACGTATTGAAATCTATATTACTCATTTGGGTCAGACGCAAATAGAATTTAAGGATGACGTTGCAGAAAATATTTCATTAGAGCAGTATGGTATAGACCTTGACTATTTAAACAATTTTGAAACAGAGTTTTTTAAACGTTATTCTATTAAGAGACTGCTTAATATCGGTAACGAGCCTGATGAACCCTATCTTGAACTTATCAAGCAATGTGCAATTAATGGCTATCAGCTTTCTCTAGATGGCGTCATCGGTGGGTTTAAGCGGATTGAAATCGATCCTGAAATCTTTCCTATACACTATACAACTACGCGCTATTTCATAGTCAGTGATGAAGAACGCTCTATACAATGGATAGTAGACGAGAAAAATGAATTTATTGAACCTAAAAAATTCTTTTTAAGGGTATTAAACCATAATGATCTAGATAAGATTATTGCGCAATTCATAGCACAAGGTTCCCATGCATTATTGTCTATGCTGTTTGCACAAATCAAAGTACACCCTGAAAAAAGAAGATTTGCATTGCAAGTCAGCAGTGCACTACAAAATATAAAGGAACGAAATAATACGGAATGTGTAACCAATGGTGCTGATTATATTATTGAGGATCTTAATGATCTCAAGAAAATTGTTACGCGTTCTGGATTTACTAAAAAACTATATGAGTCTATGGGCGCACCCGAATGCATACTGCGGATCATCAGTTCAGATATAGATTTAGAACAAGGTCTTATCAGCACGATGATTCAATATGCTACAACGGAACATAATATACAATTGATGTGTGCAATCGTAAAACGCTACCCACAATTTGTTACCCCAAAGGATCTAGAAGCAATATTTCTTCGAGATGCAACCTTAAATCTGGAGAAACCTACTGGGGACATGAGCCTACTTATCACACATGCTACAACAACTTATCCCAACTATTGGGTCAATTTTGACCAACAACACCCTGATATAGCACAACGAATATTTATTCGCGCAGCGAGTGGAGGGTATATGGATACCATATTTCTCTTATTACATTCAGGTTTAGAGATTAAAAACTTGTTTAAAGTCACATCCTATGGCAATGGTATGAATGCCTTTCATTTAGCGCTCACCAATGAACACCAAGAAATGGCTAAAGTAATGCTCGATACACCCGGTGCTGAAGAACTCGTCTTAATTAGAGAAACAGGCAATGAACATGAACAAGCTACACCTCTGCACCTTGCGATTCGGCATGTCAATTCTGATATTATTAGACGTATAGTATTTATCGCCTGGAAAAAAGGAAGTGATTTTGCCAAAACTTATGTATTAACACCCACGAATAAACAAAAGACTGCAATACATTATGCCGCTGAATTAAAAAGTGTACTTAACTTACGCATTCTGCTGAGTTGTGTGCGTGGGACCTCTCTGGTCAAACTTAAAAATCACCATGGACTGACTCCCCTACATTACGCCGTCGCTTATTCACGCATTGAAAATATCATTACCTTACTGAATTATGAGAAAGAACATCGCAAACAACATCCCGCTGAAACTGAAAAATTAGTCGCGGTTCAGGACATTACAGGAAAAACGGTATTACATTATGTATCAAATTTATTTCCTGAGATCACACAATTATTACTGGCCCAAGGTGCACAACCCCAAATTAAGGATAAGGATGGAATGACGGCATTGCATAGAGCCGCAGACGAAAATATGCAAGAAGTTGCATTGGTTTTACTTGCTCATGGAGGGAAAAGTCTGGCTGCGATTAAAAATAATGAGGGCAAAAATGCCTGTCAATTAAATACAAAACTACCTACACTTTCAGAAATCCCTTACACGCCACAAGGATTTATGTGCGATGAAATGCTACATAAATTAATATTAGAAACGGGCATGGAGTGTGTAATAAATGATCTAAAATCTAATAACCTTGGCATACTCGCTTATTATATGCATGGCTTTAAAAGTTACTTATTGGCAATGAAATATCCAGACGCTCAGGGTGCCCTATCGCTTAATATTTTTTTAAAATCTCTCATGGCGTTTGATGTTTGTGCACTTTCAGGTGAAACAAATGAAAAAACTTCTGAGCACTTGCTGACATTAATAGAAGAAATCGAGAGTATCCAAAAAAATATTAAGGAAAGACAACCTCAGATCACTTACCTTAACCCTGCTGTGGATAATATTTTTGATACCCTCCCGCAAGATCTCTTTGAACTTATCCCCAGTTACAGAGAACTTGCCAAGTTGGAAAAAATATAAATTAAAGGCGCAAAGGATTGCGCCTTACACATTAATTTTCAGTTTGTTTCAAACCCTTGGCCTCGCCTTTCATGATGGCCTCAAAGGTTTGCATATTCTGTCCTTCAACCAGCAAATACCGCGGCTGTGCCATTTTATTATCAGAGCGATTGGCGGATCTGCCATCAATACTAAAGGCCATCTGGTAGCCCGCATTGCTTGCGGCTTGCTCTAAATCATTATCATAAATACCATACGGCCATGCCAATAAAGTCACCTGCGTATTCAATTTCTCTTCCAATACTTTTTTTGATTTAACCAATTGGGTCTCTACAAATTTTTGATAATCAGCAGGCGATTGGCGCTTTTTTTCCTGCTTAAAATTAGGATGCCAATACGTATGTCCTTGAATATCAAACAGGCCTGTTTTTTGTAATTCGCGTAATTCATCCCAAGTCATGGCATAAGAAGCATTGGAAATGGCAGAAGGATAAATAAACAAAGTCACAGGAATATTGTATTTGCGTGCTAGCGGTAGCATATACGTATAAACAGATTTCTTGCCATCATCGGCCGTAATGACCACGGGTTTTGCAGGCAGAGTGTTAGTTTTCCCTTGTAAGTAACTGACCAGTTGTTTTAAGGGAATAACCGTATAACCATTGTCTTTTAACCAGCGCAGCTGCTCTTCAAATCGTCCTGTATCGATAGTCATGCTGCCAGGGACCGAAGGGTCAAAATTATGATAAGTTAAAATAGGCACACTGATGCCATTATCTGCCATAACCATGGGGCAAAAAAGAAATAAAATTAAGCATAACCGTCTTAATATGGAATGTACTGTCGTTGGCATCATTAGGTCCTCTATCAGGCTAAGGGGGTCAAATACTGACTTAAACTATAGCTCGGTAATAGGGCAAGAGCTAGGGTTTTGGACAGATTTACTGCTCAAATGCAATTAAATGCCTACTCAGCGCTTATAGGTTATATTTGACTTTCCAACTAAAAACTGTTATTTTATCTCACACTTAAGTGGTATATTTGATGTCTTTCTGCATATTTTGGAGAATATTGATGTCTGTAGATGATTTGAACAATTTTAATAAAAGCGTTAAACAGGATAATAACAATGAATTATCCCCAATTAATTCGCAGTCATCAGAACAACCACCGATTCGTAATTCTACTACCTACCTATCAAAACTAAATACATATAGGACTGAAAGAAATACGCGCACAAATTTTCCAGCATTTGAGCATTATAAAACTACATTTATACTTAATTCAATTGCAGCAGTTAAATCGTCTGATCCTTTGTTTGTTTTTAACCGTTTAATTGCGATTTACCGTGATGATGTTTTATTAGAATTAAACACAACCTTCATGTCAGTCAGTGGCGGGAAATTTCGTCAACTATTAGCAGATATTCTATATGATATTTATCATGATTACAGTGACAATAAAAATGAATTTGATCAGATCTGCAACTCCACTTTTGAGCAATTTAAGCAGCATGTGCTCAGTAATCCAATGTTTATCCATTGTCCTAAAATACCTAAAGCATTAGAGCAAGCTTATAAACTTATTACTGTAAACTCTTTTCAGCAACAACGCGTGCCTGAAAATAAATCTGCTTGTCTTATCTTATAATCATTAAACCTATGCAATCAAAACATACCCATAAGGAATTACCCATGAAAAACTTTTATAAATCATCTTGTTTAATCAGCCTTTTAAGCCTAATCGGTGTCGTTCATGCGGATGACATGCCACATAGGTACGCAAAGACAACTTACGGCGAAGTCACACCTATTCAAGATATCGCTTGTGCCATGCCAAATGCATCGCTACATCAACCCATAGAGAGAGTGACTACATTTTGGTTAGAACACAACTGGTCCACACCCATTTACGATCTAGCGTTTCAGCTCTTTAGCAATGACGCATTTCCCAACGCGCTGCTTACTTTTAATAGCCTGGATTGCGACGCAATTATTGAGCCCCATCGTTTAGTCATTAAACGCTTTAATCCTTACCAGCGTTGTAGCGGAACACTATTAATTACCCCGCCGCCTTGTCCCTTAATATCCGAAGGGGTGTATGGCCCTTTATCTGGCAAAGTTGAACGCTACCTGAGCTTTATTCCCAAAAGTATCAATGCAACCGTCAGCACCTTGGGCGCTGCTGAGGATTTTGGAATTTTAAGTGATATTTTAACCAATGATGATCTTCAGGGTAAGGCCATGGTCAATGGTGGCAATGTCGGCAGCATGGAGAGTCATGGAACCATAGATGTGTCTACGGGTAACGTTCACTACCCCGATGGCGCGCTTGCGACGCAAATCGCCTTACAAGATGTTCAATCCGCGTATCAGATGTTCACGTCCAACACTGAATGTATTCGTCTTGGACGTTTTCTCGATGGTTTTATTATCACTCCCGGTAATTATTGTTTAGACCACAATCTACTGGATAGCGATCAAACCGTGACATTAAGCGGTAAGGGTTCATTTATTTTTTACGTGAGATCAAAAGGAATGCTTTTTGGTCCCAATTCCAAAGTGGTATTACAAAATGGAGCCGATGAAAATGATGTCTATTGGCTGGTGGACGGTGAATTTCTTCTGTCTTCTGGATCTGTATTAAGTGGCAATATTATCACGTCAGAATCTAGCCCTAATGAAATATTTGGGGAGGCCCCCTCACAGGTCAACGGTCGGATTTTATCACCGGCTCAGATTGATCTTTTTGGTACGGTAGTGAATGTGCCTCAGTGATCTAAAATAGTGTGCCTTAGCGCTTTCGTGTTTATTTACTATACTTAACGATTCTCACAATAGGCAGGCACATTATGGAAATTATGTTAGATGAAAAAAATGGGGTGGTGTATGTAAAACCACACGCGCCATTAACCGTAGAAGATTTTAAGCAATTTGCTTCTATTATTGACCCTTACATTAGCCTACATGGCTATTTAAAAGGTCTAGTCATCGAGACACCAAAATTTCCTGGCTGGGACAGTATAAAAGCGTTTAAGGCACACATCAATTTTATTCATCAACACCAGGCTAAAGTTAAAAAAATCGCATTGGTGACTGACTTTAAATTTGCCATTATTTTTCAGCATATTGTAGGATTGTTTATTAAACCTGAGATCAAACGTTTTTCGTATGATAAGAAAGAGTTGGCTCAACAGTGGATTTTACAATAAAGTTCTACGATATAAGGCGATTTTATGGCTTTTGAGCACACTTTTCGCATCAGTACCCATGCGGTATTTACCGATGATGAGCAGCGCATTCTACAAGTCAAAGCCACTTATGGTGGGAATCGATGGGGATTGCCTGGCGGTGCGCTCGACCCAGAAGAGACGATACACGAAGCCCTGGTGCGTGAATGCTTTGAAGAGCTAGGCGTTCATATTCACATACTTTATATGAGTGGCATGTATTTTCATAAAGCTTACAATTCACATGCGTGTATTTTTCGCTGTGAAATGCCTAAGAACAGCATTATTACCTTAAGTAGCGAGCATTCCGAATACCGCTATTTTCCTTTGGATGAATTAAGTCCGGTGCAAAAACACCGTATAGAGGATTGTTTGCAATTTGATGGGCAGGTGAAAAGTTATAAATTTTAGTGAATTAAATATCCACTAAATAGTTAACTGCTTCAAATTTGGCAAAATATGCCTATCTACAAACTCTTTCTCCATTTCTTTACCCTGCTTCACACCTATTGTGTGTAACTTGAGGGTAATTTCAGGAATATTAAGCACAGATTTTTTTGAATTAGATTTAAATAATTCAAACATATTTAAAGGTTTGCTCATGCAATACCCAGCCATTGAATTTCTTATTGCATGAACAGTAATGTCATTAGATTTAATTGTATCGTTAATTAAAGCCTTCATCAGAGCGCATTTTAGATGCAAAATCAGTAAAGAGGCTGTCGCATCCGTGACATCCAGATCTGCGTGATAAAATGCATCGACTGCTCTTGACATCTCTGCAAAACTCGTTTGTAAATGCTCATGCTTTAGGTACGGGATAATAATATTTTCCACCAATTCTTTTTCAGGATCATCGGGTGGCACAAGTCCGCCATGATGATCATCAACGAGAAACATCTGCCCGACTTTTTGTTTGTTAACTTTTTTCTTTTGGCCTTTAGAAAAGAAATCCTTAGCGAATACCAGTGCATTAGCTAATTTATTTTTATTAATATCATTAATAGAATGCGCAATCAGTGCACACTTAAGATGCAATATAAATAAATCAGATGATGCATCCAAGGTGTTCATCTTGGCAGTGTAAAAAGTCTCGATAGCCCTATTAATTTTTTCGATTCCGGTAGATTCTTTTAAAGTAGGTATCATAATATGATCCACTAACATTTTTGCATGATAATCGGGTATAATTTGTGCACCATGCGGACCTATCATAGGATAGGCCTGTGAAATCGCTGATTTATTTAATCTAATTTTCTTTTCATCTTTTGATAGACAAAAGAATTGTGGGTTGGCTGCTATTACCCTATTTATGTTTAGGGTTGTCACATCTAAGAGAGTAATTTTATTTTTCTTATCTTGAACCACTCTATAAAGTGCCGACTTAAGATAAAGCATAAACAAAGTAGAAGTTTCATCCTGAGCATCCAGATTGTTGATTTGAAAGTAATCTACAGCTTCTGAAATAATCACTTTATGGTTTGGGTTTTCAGAGCCTTCCAACGCATCCCGGATAAAACCCTCCAACATAGGCATACTTTCCAATACAGACTGTTCTTTATCAGTATCTGCCAAATCTTCACGTCGCAGTTCGTCTGTGCGAAAACTCCGCAATTTATCACGACTAAAACGCATCTTTTTGGGCTGATTGTTTTTTATTCGTAACAGGTTAATATTCCAAAAGCGCGTATCCTCTTCCGTAAGTCCCTGTAATTTATTTTGCAATACTGCATTAATGCTTGCTTTATTTCTCATTATTTCTACTTCATTCGAATACGCGGCATCAATTGCGCGATAACAATAAAACTTGACCCAACGGGAATAATAATGGTTTTTATTAATATTTAATTCATTTAATTTAGTGCTTAATAATTGATAAATGGCTTTATGCTTTTTAGCATCTATTTTATGTTTTAATCCATAATGACTGTTTATTTTTTTACTGATAATTCTTTTAAATAAAGATAATCTGTCTTGATTCACATAAGCGGCCCCCGCTCCAGAAATCACCGAGGAAAATCGCGAAATCATTAGAAAAATCCCACCCAGGCCTACCGCAATCGAGGCAAATTCCAAAATACTGGCCAAAATACTCGAGCCACTCCCCACCACCCAAGTATGGCCATCATGCGCATAACGATGAACGTGGACAGTCTGTCTTTCTTTTGATGAATGAAGATAGCCATGTTCAAGTTCAATCTCAGGTAAATTATTTTGTTTTCTTAATGCATTATTTTCATTATGCAGTTTTATTTCTTCACGGTATGAAGGTTCAATTTTCCCGCTGTTTGCTGCAGACGCTGCCATGGAACCTGCAAGATTAAGCCCAACCCCGGTAAAGCCTAAAACCAAAGCCCAAACAGGCGCGGCTAAACCTAACGTCCAAACGGTAGTAAAACCCATGATGCCAATAAGAACGAGTAATGTACACCATGTTAACAGTGTGCCTAAATATTGCGTATAACGTGCGTAACGCCCTATGCGTCCTGCATGTTCAGGACCACCCAATACATGTAATAGGTTTTCTAAAATATAGGGGCGATAAATGTGATGATAAAATTTAACTAATGGCGCAACCATGGGTTTGCCGTAATAAATTACCCCGTCCTTTAGTTTGTTCCAATAATAAGAGAGTTTTTGCATCAACCAAAACTGGTAAAAACGATCACGTAGGTCGCCCGCTTTTTTCCAAAAAGGTGAGGTTGTATCCGGTATGACTAATTCAGGATCAGAATTAACTGGAATGTCAGGATATTCAGGAAATTCCGAACCCTCATTGGCAACATAACTAAAATTTTCTGGCGCTGACTTTAAATGTGGCTTTGTAGGGCCATGATCATGCCCGCAATCGTGATGATGAGTGCATTGATAATGCTCAATACCGATCAGTGCAGGAGGTTGGTCATCACCATTTTCATCCTCATGATCATGCGAAGCCTGACCATGATCATGAAAACACGGCGGCATATCATTATAATAATGCCCTTTTATCGGCGTATAATCAGGATCGTAAAGATAGTGCGATCCCACTGTAGGATTAGCCATTTTAATCTCAGAAATTAGCAGCGGTTAAAAGCAGCCCCAAATTTACAAATAATCTAAAAATGATTTGCGATAAATAAGGGGATCACTATTTAATAAAATTATCTAAGTTAAAAGGCAGGTGGCGCACGCGTAGGGGGAAGCAGAACTGAAAAAGAAGTAAGGGCTACATAAAAAGATACGGTAATTAAAAATAAACCCAGCAAACTTAATGATAAATGCTGAAAGCTCGGTAATATGAATTGACTGGCCTTATCAGCACCTAAACACAGCTGGCAATCTTGTATGACCGTATGGGTATCTTCATGAAAATGATGATCCGTTTGATGCTCAACTTTATGCTGGAGCAAATAACATTGCATAAAGAAAATAACCGTAGCCAATAGAATAAGGCTAAGTTTATTTTTTGGATTTTTTAATTGTTGCAGCAAAGGGTTCATCATAATGATTTTATTATAGTTACCCCTATATTGCAACTAAGTTAGGAATAAAACGGATATTCGGCAGTGCCCATATACACTATTAATAAAAGACTGCAGACACGGGATAAGTAAACAATAACAAATGAGTAAGGTTGACACTAAAATGCACCAGTATTGCCGCCTCTAATCGCCCGGTGAGGTAATAGGCATAACCATAGAATACACCTGCCAGCGTTGCAAGGCTGATATAGGCTAACCCCCCATAAGCATGTCCTAATAAAATGGTGCCAAATAACAGTGCACTGACAAATATAGGAATAAACACAGGCCAGTTACGCTTCAAAGCAATCTTGATAAGAATGCTTTGAATGACGCCACGAAAAAGCACTTCTTCTGCAAAGCACACAAACAATAAATTGTTCACGGCCCACAGCCAGAAAATATCAGGAAATTTCGGATCAAAATGTATGTAACCGATAGTCAGCGCCAGTATCATTAATGTGAAGATTGCAAGCACGGCAATACCTAAGGTTTTGAAGAGCGTATTTAAACTCAATGCCGTGGTATTTTTTAATACCAAGCCGCTGGCCAAAAATAAAATAACCGCAGCGCTAGTTTTATCAAAATTAAGATACATACTGTAGGCACTTGAATCTGGAGTCAGGTGTATGCCATTAATCACTTTTGGATTATTAAATCCAGGCATAAGGTGATTTGCAAATAAAAGCGCAACTAAGACTATCAGCATCACACTAAAAAAATGAATACTTGCGCGCGTGGTGGGATATCTTAAGTGGCATTCACACAGCCCCCAAAATAAAACGATACACAACACGCCTATAGGGTTAATAAATCCCCAGAAATAAACCAAACAAATTTGCAGCGCAAGAAAAATTTTAAGCACATTTTGTGCACGAATAATAAATAAAGAAACAATTAGCGCAGCTAATGTTAGGTAAGGTAATAAAATATGCAATGATATAGTCATGTGCTCTCTCTCCAATACAGTCTTTTAAATTATTACATGCAATTTTGATTGTAGCTATAGCCCTAGTTGCGAGCTAATCGACTTATAAATAAACTCATGTGACAGTTAAAAAACGTCATCCTCCATTGACATCTTTATATTTAGCCGTTTAAATAGCGCGATAAAAAGCTCATTCAATATTTTTAATACAGGAATAAATTTTATGACTCAAGACGTACAAATCTCACCTAATCTAGAACAAAATATGTTTTCTTTAGAAGTAGTCAATGTATTTAGAGATTTTGTTCAAGGTTTGTACGCGAATCGGATCCCACTTGATCATCCCCTGGTTTTAGAAATCTTTAAACTGTGGGATGAAATTGCAAAAGAAAGCACGGCGACTTTAAAGTTGTCCACCATAGAAGTAGGCGGCGCAGATCCGCAAGTCTCCGCAGAATACCGCAACATCGATTATTTGGAAGTCTATCGTCGCATTCGTGAAATTGCCCCGTTCAGTATTTTAAGACCCCTCTGGCGTGGAGCAAATGGATTTTTATTAAAGCCGAGTCACCCAAAAGATTTAGAGCATTTGCTGACTACCCTTGCTAAAGATGTGGCCGATGCCGACTTAAGCCCTATAGAAACGGAAGAATTATTACGCGTCAAAATTTTTGACTCGCAAGGGATCATGCGAGAGCTGCAATCAAGTGTAGATATCATCGCTAAATTGCGGGGCCAAGGTCATGCGATTACTCCTGAAATAGGCATTCCCTATAGTAAGGGTGAAGCCTATCCCGATGAGCTTTATGTCCAAAAAGCACGCGAAGCGGCGCAAATGTTGCAAAAAGCAGGCATCCCATTACACCTGTGTCGTATTAGTCTTAAAGACATGGTGGGTGAACTTGAGCCCAATGATGCCGAGCGTTTAGTCGGTAAAATTATTGATGCGCTTAAAGAAGAAAAACTAGAAATTCCACTCGGGTTACATTTGCATCATACCGGACATGCAACTCATGCCTATGCAGAAGCGATTAAAGCATGTAAACATAAAAAATATCCGTTAGTAATTGATACTGTTGAATGCGATCCATTTAGTTCTGAATTTACTGCAGAAAATGCTTGGCGTAACACTGGGTTTGCAAGTCTACTCGAGGTAGATAAACTCTTAAAAACACAAAATATTGATATCGGCTTAACCCCCTCTTTAGTTGAAAAACTAGAGCACATAGGTGATAAAACATTACAACTAGCACGTTTATTTAAAATTAGACGTGCCGATTCGGCATTAAGCGGTAAAGAACTGCGCGACTTTCATATTCCAGGTGGAGCATTTGCAAGTTTTAGCACAGCCGTCAATAGCATGGGTGAGAATGGCGAAGGTCTTGCCAAATTACTGAATATTTCAGAACAAGAAGCGTTACGCATCGCAGGTCATGCTTTAAATGCAGTGGGCAGGCTCATGGGGCAACCTTTTGCAGTGACACCCGGATTCCAAAACAAACAAATTGCCGCGATCAATTTATTACAAAATATGATCCATGCGGGCATGCTGGTCCCGGGGAATGTTACCCAGATCCAAGAAACGGTATTAAAAACACTTAGCGATGATCAAGTTGACAATTTATTTCTTAAAAACTTACCTGAAGTGGTGCAGAAATTTCTAACCGGCGAAATGCCTGCAGAAACCGTTGCTGAGATGGCCGAAAAACTTCGTGCTAAAAACACTCCTGAAACTGAAATTACTAAATTACTCGGCAATCAATCTGCAACCGTACATCCTAGAATCCGGGCTGTGATACCGCGGCGCCACACACTGCTCACTGAAGGTTTAGAGCAGAAAGAGCTAAAAGCACGTCCAGTTGTTATAGACCTGTTAAATCAAGGACGCATAAAACCAACTATCACGCAGGCAAGAAATTTACTCAATAAATTAAAAAATAAAAAGAAACCCCATGCTTTATTTGCCAGCATGTCTGAAGAACAATCATCTGAACTTTTAAGACTACTCGAGGCACAATCTATTATTTATAATCGTCCGGATGGCACTCAAGATCCGTGGTTATCCAGAGCCTTAGGGACTGTGGAAAAATACTTTTTAGAGAATAATACTGATCCCAAAATTGCATCAGAAAAAGCAAAAGTGATAGTCACAGCATTAAAAGAAAAAACCATCGATACACATATTAGTTGGGCGTTAGAGCTCGATGATATCAATAAATTTATTGCGGCCATAGATCACCCTTGGCCACGTGAAGCCAACCCGGAAATGAAAGAAGGCTACGCCGCAGCGGTTGAAAAATCCCGCAAAGGACGCAACCCTGTGCTCGATGAGCTAGAACTGATGTTTGAATGGGTCAATAAAGATAAACTCTCGGCATCAAAAGTGGCTGAGTACCAGAACATTGCTTTGGCAAAAGAAAATACAGATATAGAAGCCAGTGTGTGTCAATTTGTTATCGCTAATCAAGTTAGCATATCTAATGTCGTATCAGGATCAAGCGATGAGATCGAAATAATTTTAGACAACTTATATGAGCAACAAAAGAAAATCATCAAAGATAAAGAGAAAACGGGAAAATATTTTCTCTTACCTGAAAAGCGAAGATTAGACATTGCGTTACATCATCTAAATAACACCTTAGATACTTTAACTAAAAAACAGAATCAATTTAAGCAAGCGCTCAAAACAAAACGTCATGAAAAAGACAGCATAGTCCTGACTGCAACAAGTCCGGGTAAATTGTTACACGTTTTTGTAGATCCGAGTAAAGGTCCTGTACGTGTAAAGAAAGGTGATCCGTTATTTACCATAGAAGTCATGAAAGCAAGCAAAACTATTCGTGCAAAAAAAGACGGGGTTATAGACAATATTAAATTGCCTAAAAATGGAATGATACAGCCCGGGGATGAGCTGGCCTATTATCAGAAAAAACCTAATGCTAACACTCATTCAAACGTTAAAAATATGGCTGCACTAGACTTGCAAGAAATAAAAAAACGGCAAGAAACATGCCTTGCGGAGTCTAAAAAACTTGGTGCGAAATTAACCATTAAACTTAATCATATTCATGCCGAAGCGGGTGCAAATCAATCCATATTCACACCATCAGATGATGTGATGCAACAGTTGAATAAAACCGGCTATAATGCAAAACCCATCACTATTGCATCCACTGCGACATTTGATCCTAATGAAATTCATATTATTAATAACCGCGCAGGTTGTGCAGCGAAGCTTTACGCTGATTTAAAGCAAGCCGGCTGTCAAGTACGCATTCTTTATGTTAAGGATGATGCCAGCACACCTATTATTGCGAATGTAGATCCTAGCGATACAATACTTATCGATGATTATAAAAATCATGACAGCATACTTAATGCTTTACGCAATCAAACTAAAATGCATACTAATAATCAATTTTACCTGCATCCCGGTTGGGGATTTTTATCTGAAGATTATAGCTTTGTCGCCAAGGTTGAAGCGCTACAGACTAAAGAAAATTTAAAAGTAAAATTTGTAGGTCCACCGAGTCACGCCATGGAATTAGCAGGCGACAAATTAGAGTTTAGAAAATTAGTCGATAGGGTTTCTGAAAAATATAAATTTAAACAGAAATTTAATCCAGAATACCTCGCCAATCATGCGTGCAAACCCGAAGAATTATTGGCGTATATCAATAGTAATTTTAACCCACACCATTCATTAGATACTTTTTATCGTGCGCATTATAAAGATATTAAAGAAAAAATGGGTGGCGATGTTGCCATTAAAGCGGTCGCAGGCGGTGGCGGTAAAGGGATCGAATTTTACAAAATCAATCCCAGTCTTACTGATGAAGAAAATTATCGCAACTATGTGATATTGGCGCATAAAAATTCCGATTATGCCGAAAAGCATTTTGGTAATGGAAAAATGCTTACTGAACAATTTGCACGCGGCATGACGCGGCATCTGGAAGTACAGTTTGCGACTACAAAAAAGGGATCCCATGTTTTTGGATTCCGTGATTGCACATTGCAAGACGGCAGTCAAAAAGTCGTGGAAACCAATGTGATCCAGGGCGACTATCCTCCGGAATTACTTCGCAGCATCAATGAAGCGTGTAAACAGGTCACGGCAGAGCTTGCTGCCGAAGGTCACACGGGCGTGGGCACTTTAGAGATGTTGGTATTGCCGGATGGGAAAGTTGTTTTTCTTGAAATCAATACACGGATCCAAGTTGAACATATGGTCACAGAAGATGACATACGTGAAAAAACAGGTAAAAATATTTCATTACCGCTCATCAATTTTCTGTTCACTAAATATGCCGATCAACAACCCGAAGAAATCCTAAAGCGCGAATTTGGTTTAGAGCCGCATGAAATCATGCGATTTATCCATCCAGGGGAACAACGGATCACGCATTTGCGTCTTAATTCACGTGAAATTGACGGGGAAACTGGCGAATCCATAGGGCGTTATTTTTATGATTTCATGTGGGCAGGTTGCAAAGCAATATACAATATTTTTGAAAATTTCGGTGCACGCATTATTGTGGGTGGGATAGGCAAAGGCGGTTTTGATGGTCAAACCGGCGCCACTTCAGGAAAAGAGGCCGATGTATTACAAGCCGGGCATGCCCTCGCAAAATTAGTCGAAGTCGCACGAACCAGTTATCGCAGTGATGGCACATTGAGTCTTAACTTTGTGCTGGAATTTTATCCGCTGCTATACAATAAAAATGGAAACTTTAGTCCCAACATTTCGACTAAAACATTCAATGCATTCTTAAAAGCCATCGAGGATAAGCAGGTGACTGTGGAGCTTGAAACTGAACAACCCACAGTGACGCCACGCTTTAAGTCGGGTGCCATGGAAAAGGCGTTTAATGAATTTTTAGCTCTGCAACCTGGGTATACGCATACTATGACAGCCAAGTTGTAGCCCTTTAATACAAGACACCCACAATTCAATTGTTTATTTAAAGTGGGTGTCTTATATCTCGCCTTTCTATTTCATGTTATCCTAACCGCTTTTAAGACGCTTTTAAGACACCCATTTTTTATCGGCTTCTCAAATTGTGGGTGTCTTAAATTAAATGGCTACGCTCTCCATATTTAGGGTTGGGCGCATATCCCTTATCTACGACTAGAGGACATCCACAAATGGGCTGGGTATATTTAATCATCGCAGGATTCTTTGAAATGGGCTTTGCAACCTCAATGAAGCTTATGGACAGCCATAAAAACATCCCCTGGGCGATCTCATTTTACGTTTGTATCGTAGCGAGTTTCATATTTTTAAATATGGCGATTAAATATATACCCATAGGCACGGCTTATGCGGTTTGGACAGGTATTGGCGGTGCAGGCGTTGCGATTCTTGGGATCCTTTATTTTAATGATCCCGCCACCCTCCCTCGGATCTTTTTCTTATCACTATTAATTATTGCGATTGTGGGCTTAAAGCTGACCTCTAGTCATCACTAGACAAGTGATGAACCATTCTTATAGACAAAAAAAGACACCCACATAAAAGTAAGTGGGTGTCTAATTTTTATAGATCAAACCTATGCTCAATATTTAAAACCCGGAATGCTTGCATTTTCTTGGTTAGGCACGAGATCGTTATTTCCACCCATAAGATAATTCGTAAACTTTCCTAACACCGCTGCGCCCATGCCGACACAGTATCCTATATTTTCATTCACTTTATTTAAGGTCACTGGATTGCTTAAATGAGCATAATTATATAATGCAGCAAGAGGTATTTGTACGAAAGAAATATAATTTACTCCGCTTTGCAACATAGGCAACCTGGTTTCAAAAGAGTTGATGTGTTCTTCAAACTCCTTTAAATACCCCTGGTAAGAATCTCCTACCGGAGCTTGTTGCCATTCAGCTTCTGTTTTAACATGCCCTAAGCTTAAGATTTCAGCTATTAAGGCAATTAAACCCAAAGAAGTTATCAAACTGAGCACTTTAAGGCCAGCTTTTGCATTGTTATAAGGCATAGCGCTCATATAGTTTAAATACATGACTTCGACATTAACAATAAGACCCATCCAATAGGCCCGACTGACCGGGTAGAGCTTTTGTTTAATTGCTAAGAGTCGTTGTTGTAATGCTGCTGGGTCTGCCATTTTAATCCCCTATTGTATTTTACTAAAAGTAAGTATTCTACCATACCATTGCCTTACGTCAAGAATATATTGAGTAGCTAATTCTAAGAAGCCAATTTAAGACACCCACTTGTTAGCTAAGAAAAATGTGGGTGTCTTTTATCTTATTCAATAAGCCGCTAGGCATATAAAGTGGGTGTCTTATATCTTTTTTAATAAGCCAACATCCCGATCTTCACATAGTTATTCATATGTGTTATTAAATTAAAATCAAAGATTAAAAATACTTCATAAAATAACATTAAAGTATTCTCTTAATAATTCGATAATATTTGAAATGATATTCGTTAAGTTGTTATGCTGCCGACTTACGCAAGGACCTAAGAATGGGCAGTCAACTTTGTAGTTTTAAATTGACTGCTTTAATTTCTAATGAGGTACCTAGATGAAAACAGATCATTCCCCCCCTCCGCCTCAGAATAATAATAATCAATCCAGAAGACAGCGATTATTTTCTTTTTCATTTCTATCAAGGCGTAAGACCAAAACATTTACCCCAGCTACAGCTGAAGAATTTAATAAAACCTTACAAAAAACAGATAAAGATCACAAAACTAAACCCACACAAGCTAGCGCCTCGAGCTCCACAAATGAAATGAAAGACACAGTAGTCATCGCACCTGCACTCATCGAACTTATGATGAATAGTATTATGCTCGATTATCAATTTCATTTTGCAGCCTATAAAAAGGCTAAATCTTTAGAAGATACGGACAAACTTCGCTACCACACGATGCGTTTATCACTACTAGATAAATGGTCCAAGCCAGAGGGATATCCTATGTTTCTTCAAGCGATCCATGAAACACAGGAAATGTTTCGCAAACAGTTATCCTTTACAGAGACCATGACCCGCTCTAAAAACAATGAAGAATTATTAGTTTTTTGGGGGACTCAATATCGATCTTCATCTTCTTCAGAAAGTTTTTATGGCCTGTGTCAATTATCAAAAATAATTTCATTTGAAGTGAGTGATGAGAAAGAAGATCTTACTGAATTTGCCAATCTCTGCACACAATATATAGATTTCTTTGTCAAACCCAATAGTCCAGATTACATTAACATTTCTTCTGCTTTGCGTAAAAAATTGCTTGAGGACGGTGAAGACTTAACTGATGTAGACAAATGCAAAGAATTTATTAAGCTTGCAGGTCTAGCCTACATTGAATTAGTAAATTTAGTTAAACCCAGACTTAGAGAATTGAATGATAGTCTCAAAGAACCAACACCCTCTAAACCACCTAGTCCCAGTTCAGCGAGTGAGACACAGACCACTAGTCCAACAGTCTCTATGAGTGCTTCTAGTGCCCCTGTAGTCTACTCAGGTGATACAAAAAGTGGCTATTCATTACGACCCAGACGTAGTCAGTCTACTTATTCTATTCCCAGTAGCAGTAGTGACAACAGTATTAGTACTTCTAGCGGGTCCGGCTTATCCGATCGAGAAAGGCAATTTTCTGCAGGTTCTCTTTTTAGCTAAACCTTTGCAGAAAGAAGTGCGTGGTCCCTCATTACCTCATATATTTTAACTACAATCTATACTAGAAGATAAATTTTATTAAATTTTCGAGGGATTCATGACTACACATATACGGCAAGACTATGTTTATCCTATGCTCGCAATTGTTGGTATTGTGTGCATCACATTTTTATTATTAGGTGATGAGCCCGCGATAGAGACTACGCCCACACAGATTACAAGCTGTAGTGATTTGGAGGCAATAGGCAGCGATCCTTATAATGGTAAGGGATTAGACGATTCATATATCATTACTGTAAATATTTTAGAGTGTCCTAACTTTACACCCATTGAGGGTGTATTTACAGGTACCTTAGATGGCAATGGCAAGAGCATTACAAATATTAAGATTTTGAACAAGAAAGATAAAGACAAAGATTTACCGACAGGAATTTTTAGACAAATCAAATCTGCAACCATTAAAAACCTTACAATATATGGTGGGGAGATAAAAGCGAATAGAAATACCAATCAGGGCCTCTTAGCGGGTGAAGCGTCAGGCTCGGCCAGTGATCCTAATATCATTTCAAATGTTAGAATCGAAGGCTTAAAAATGACCGGTGACAATGGTGAAAGAACAGGCTCATCAGGCGGTTTAATTGGGAAAGGTAGCAATATTATCTTCGATAAAATAGTGATGACCCTCTATAGCGGTCATAGCATGGAAATGCAACAAAATTATCAAGCAGGTGGATTAATGGGTACCACTGCGGGTAATGGGCCAATTATCATAAAAAATGTCAGCGTTAAATACTTAAACATTATTTCTCCGGAGTGTAATGGTTATGCTACAGCTTGTGCTGTAGGCGGGTTAATTGGTGCAGTATTTGATGATCTCAATATCGATGAGACTGCAGTCTATGCCAAGCTGGAAGGGAAAAGTAATGATGTAGGAGGGTTTTTTGGCAAAATCGGTGCTGGACATTGCATAAAGATAAAAGACAGTTATGCTGACATTGAAGTCAAAGGTAAAGCAAATGATTATATTGCCGGTGGACTAATCGGTTCCCTGGATTCTACCTGTTCAATATTACAAAATACCTACACTATAATGGATGTAGAGGGCAGTACAGGTACCGTCTATGCAGTCATAGGTGCAAATGGGTCTAATATTGAAGGTGGAGAATCATTTTTTGATAAGAGCATAGTCGACGAGTCTGGGGACCAAATTTCTAAAGGTTATACTACAGCAGAATTGCAAAGTCCCAAACAATATCCTGAGACCGACATACAGCCAGAAAATCATTATCATACCGCATGGGATAGAAATATATGGATAATTGAATCCAATAAATATCCTCGTTTGAAAAACACTCCTTGAAGAAATAATAAGACATCCATTTCTAATATGTGGGTGTCTTATTATTTATATGCTTATTTGATCATGGCCCAAGCATAAGTCAGGATTTTCTTAGGAATATTAAGGATATATTAGCTATCAGAAGATAAAATAACTTCAATGACAGAAATTTTCATTAGGACCCCCTTTTTTACTTAGTTTGTCAGATGACATTCAAACAATCCACTTTTTATTGACAGTAACGGATGTTGCTGATATTGTTAAACAATGAAAGCAAATTTCGCCTCTGTATCTACATTAAATAACCGTCCAGCCTACATCTGTTGTTGTTGCTGTTGCTAGTTAACGCTGCCAACAGTACTTTCCTTTAACTTCTTAGACTTTAAATGACTGTTGGTTCTCAGGACCAGTTATTTATTGCATAGAGGTTAGAAATGGTAGATGAAGTAGAACAAAATATAAACAGCGATGAGCGCGATATTTCGTTTTACTTAGGTATTCAAGCGGAAGTCTTGGCTTCCCACCTCTCAAATCGCTCAACATATACTCTTCAAACCTATCGTATTATTCGCAACCGCGCTATAGATGCTATAAAACAAAATAATAAACTAGACCTAGACAAATATTTAGTCGAAGCAAATAAGCAATACTATAATGGCCGAGCATTGCTGCATGCCCGTTTAAATAAAACTAAAGATCAACAAACTGCTGCGGTTCTTACCGATAGTTTCAACAAACACACTGCTAATCTAACAAACGAAAGTCTCACAAGATTCAACAATTACGCCAGTACATTATTTGCAATCTGCGCCAGTGGTTATACCTCTATCATGTTTACTCAAAAAATATTGATAGAGACTTTTGGTTTAGCTGCAAGCGGCCCCGCCATCCCTGTTATTATTTCACTCGCTTTATTTAATATTATTTTAGATAAAATTATTTTTGATCTGGTAGAGAAGCTTATTAGAGAGCACTATGATAAAGACTTTTCGCTCACATTAGACAACAGAGAGCTGATTAAATTTGCCATTTTGGTGTTCATCGCTATTGTATGTTTGTCGCTCGGCCCTGCATTTTACGTTATTCCCGCAGCATTACTCTTATATACAGCCGGTTACTTTATTAATTACATGCTGCAGATCAATCAATTAGGCGATACCGTTGATAAAATCATTTCATTATTTAAGGGTAACACTGAATTTGATGGGATCACACTGAGTCAGAACCAGCTAAACCTCATGAAGGTAGGTTGTGCCTTAAGTATAGTTTATGCCATTGCCATGGCCTCACTCGCAGCAAAATGGATATTACCGGTTATCGGAGGTGCTGCATTATTAGGATCGTTAGCCTCTCCCTTAGGTATTATTGTATGTATTGCGCTTGTTATCTATGGAATAATCTACGGTTTACTGACCGCCCGAGGCTGGGCTAATTTAGTGCTACTGGATGCACGCTTAAAAAAGACGCATCATTTTGGACTTCTCTCTTTCGGAGCAGTAAAATTATACTTGAGTAAACTTACCTCAGAATTTGATGGTTACTGGGACAGCTTTAAGAATAAAACCACGGAATTTTTTTATAATTTATTAATTTTGATTTTACTGGGCATACAAGGAGAATTTAATTCACGTGCAGCAAAAAAATGCGTAAACATTTTCTTTGATCATTTTTTAATTGGCACCTTGGTATTTTTATTAAAGTTGACACGCACAATTTTACGCGTGACTTTAGGCGCACTGTCCATGTACGGTTTGTTTTATACTCTGGATGAAGGCTGCAGTGCAATAGGTGAAACCCTAGGCAGCCCCGAAACGGGAGAAGCACTCACCGCTTTTAATTTCGCTGCACAAGCCCCGTTTATGATAAAAAATGTTGCAGAAATCGCCTTACCTACAGAAACACCAGCACCTGATAAAGAAAAACCCTCACCGCTTAATCTTGGCACGCGCTTTTTGATTGAATTTTATCGCATTCTTAATGCAGGACGTAATATGTTAGTCCCGACCGGCGGAGAAGTGCCGGATAGCGCAAATCACATTGCGATTGCATCAAGTACTGCAACAGCATCCTATATTGCAGTTAAGCCCGCTGCAGATAATTTGGTTGTGCTGCAGGAAAGCATGCAGCGTAAGGATGCTGCGACTATGAATACCGAACACAAAAAATCTTCGACTGAAACTACCGATCAATATGCGAAACAATACACCACTAATATAGTTAATTATTGGAAAACCAAGCACGCCGTTAAAAAAAATGCACAAATCCAGGCAACTACAAATCCCCAACCACTCGTATCAAACCTAAATTAAATAAAATAATAGGTATAATGACAACGATTAAGCGCGCCTAGCCCGCTAGCTGTGGAACCGTTAAGGATAGTTAAACTGTGAGGCGTAGCCGCATTACCCAGTTTAACCTATTGATAATTATTATAAAAATGTCAATTGATCTTTTGTAAAAGTATGTCGACATACTTCTCAAAAACAGACAGTAAAAATATGACACCCATGAGAGTAATATAAGACACCCACTGGGCGTAGGTTATGCTTTAATGCTAAAATCCTCTACTCCTGGCCGCCTCTTTGAGAATCAAGCAATGCAACTCAATTTTAAGTTCTACGCGATACTGATTACTTTGTGTTTGGAGATCATGATGTTAAACCATGCAAATGCGATAGAACTTGAAGATCATCCTGAGTTGCAACCCTTAGTCCAGTTTTTTACTTACGAGGGTATCCCTCAAAAAGCATGGCCAAAATTCATGTATATTGGTAAAAACGAATTGCCCGCTCAGGCCTCCTTTTTATTAACTGGGACCTTGTTAACCCCCCAAGTGGCAGAGTATTACCAGCGCACGCCACAGATCCGCAGCCCTATACAAGTTGATGATCAACCCACAACTCATCAATATTACCGCGCAGTGATTATGATAGTGGATAACAATAAGCAGCGTGACCATGCTTTACAAGCAGATAAACTGAAGGAAAGTACCCTTATCGAATTGGGCCTCATTACCATCAATTTCTCAGCACTACCTGAAGTCTTGATTGCTGATGTACGTCACGGCCAAATACCGTTTGGTACTCTACTCCTTAAACATAAAATAAAAGCAGAAAACAGCAATAAGCGTTACTTTAAAGTGACTTGCGAAATCCCTTTGATTAAATATCTCGAATGCAAGCAAGGTGAAACGCTTTATGGTCGCAGCAATACGCTAGTTCGAGAAGATAATCATGCCTGGATCGCTCATGTCGTAGAAATCTTAACGGGTAAGACACTCTAACATTCAGAGGCTACTGACAGAATGGTATGCTTGCAACTTCAGTATCTTAGAACACAATCACTCGCTCAAACCACCTGCCCTGCTGCCCATCCCGAAGACCAAGCCCATTGGAAGTTATATCCACCCAGCCATCCTGTGACATCCACTACTTCCCCAATAAAAAATAAACCGGGTACTGTTTTAGCTTCCATCGTTTTTGAAGAAATCGCATCACAATCCACACCGCCCAAAGTCACTTCAGCAGTGCGATATCCTTCCGTGCCATTAGGCTTCAGTCTCCATTCTTGTAAACATCCAGCAACCTCCTCAAGTTCTTTATCAGATAAATTTGCCAACTGATTGATTAATAGATTATTAATAAATAGTTCAAGTAAGCGTTTAGGGAAATAATCAGAAAGCACTTGCATCAAGGTTTTCTTAGGGTGAGTTTGTTTCGTGTTTTTTAATACGAGAGCTAGATCTAACTCAGGTAGAAGCTTAATCATTAAAGTCTCTCCACTTTGCCAATAAGAAGATATTTGCAGTATTGCAGGGCCACTCAAACCACGATGGGTAAATAATATATTTTCATTAAAGTTAATGTCGCTAACATGCACACTGGCGGGTGTTGAAATCCCGGATAATCCCACAAAACACTCTTTGTCAGCAAGCTGCCAAGTAAGCGGTACCAACGCTGCTCGGGTAGGCCAGACTTTAATTCCAAACTGTTCCGCAATATGATAACCAAAAGGAGATGCCCCCATCGTTGGGATAGATAAGCCTCCGCTTGCAATCACAAGCGACTCACACAAATAATTTCCCTCCAAGGTCGTGACTATAAAATGGTTGTTATCTTTGCGGACGATTTTTTCAACCTTGGTGTGAAGCTTAATCTCCACGCGTGCACGCTCAGATTCAAGCAGCAACATATTCACGATGTCTTTAGCACTGTCATCGCAAAACAATTGTCCTAAGGTTTTTTCATGATAAGGAATATGATGCGCCTTCACCCAATTAATAAAATCCCATTGGGTATAACGACTTAAAGCTGATTTACAAAAATGTGGATTGTGAGAAAGATAACGTTCTGGGCTAATGTGATAATTGGTAAAATTACAGCGCCCACCGCCTGACATTAAAATTTTCTTACCCACTCTATTGGCGTGATCTAATAGCAGGACTTTCCGACCACGCTTAGCTGCCTCAATAGCGCACATTAAGCCCGCCGCACCTGCACCGATAATAATGACTTCTGCTTGCATGCATGTATCTCTGGGCGTGGATAGACGATGTTGCCAGTCGCCTACCTTTCATTCGTAATATAAAATTAGACATCCAATATATATAACTGGACATCCACATGTTAAAAAACAATCATAAAGAATCTATATATTTTAGTGAGTATTAAGTGGCTGTCTATTATCTATCCTACACTAGACCAAATTCATTATTTTATGAAATAAATCGAATAAGCTATGATAAAATAGTTGCCTGACCCAATATCCAATTAGTTTGTATGATTAAACCATTACATATCAAGAATACTACCTACTCCTGCAACCTAGTCCAAGGACCGCTCGCTGGGGTAAGTTGCGCTCCCTTTCGTGCACTTGTTTTAAAATGGGGTAAACCAGCATTCTCATATACGGAAATGATATCCTGCAAGACCTTGATCCATGGTAATCCTACTTTACAGCAACGATTTGTATTGAAAGTACCTGGTGAAACCTTATGCTTTCAATTATCTAGCAATAATGTAATTGAATTAGGCCTAGCAACTAGAATGGTAACAGATTATGGGGCTGATCTAATTGATTTAAATTGTGGTTGTCCCGTGAAAAAAATTCGCAGCAAAGGTGCCGGCTCCCATTTGCTGTCTGAGGCAAGTAAAATTTACAGTTTAATTCGTGCGATGAAAGAAAATACACACTGTCCAGTGTCTATTAAGATCCGCGTCGATGCTGACAGTGATGATCATTTCAATCAAGACATTGCCAGTGCAATAGCTGATGCTGGAGCTGATTTTATTACAGTACACGGAAGGCATTGGCGCCATGGTTATGATATTCCTTGTGCCTATGATGATATTGCATTTTTTGTAGATGCTTTAGATATTCCAGTGATAGGCAATGGAAATATTGCTTGTCTTCCTTCACTTAAACGTATGTTCAAAACTGGCTGTGCGGGTGTCATGATCGCGCGCGCAGGTGTAGGACAACCCTGGCTAATACAACAACTTATTTCACAAGCTCAGAATGTACCCTATCAAATTCCATTACCCTTAACTATTGGAAAATTATTTCAAGAGCATTTATTTGGCTTATGCAAGCTATTGTCCAGCGATAATTTTGCCGTACTTCAAGCACGTACATTCGCTAAATATTATGCCCGCACTCTACCCAATAAACAGGTATTTTGTGAGGATTTTAACCGGTGTAACGACCTGAAATCTGCCGTTCGGATTATTGAGGATTATTTCATTGATGGGTAATTACTTAACAGATCTGTAGTCTTGTTGAAAAACATTAGACACCCATATTTCTCTAAAATAAAAAATAGACACCCACACTTCACCCTTATCACATCAAAGTCTAAAAAATTAAATGCCAATGCGATATTTGATAAATATAAGATGAATAACAGTGTTTAATTGCAAATCACAAAACCAAGACAGTATCAATTGATAAACAGGTAGGGATTAAAGATTAACAGATGTAATATGCATTAAGCACTAGGATTCAAGAAATTACAATGACTCGCCTCAATCCCCCGCAACCATTTTTTCTTTAAAGCCAAGCATCGCTCCTTCATTTCTTCAACGCGTCCGACCAACCAGCTATAGTTGCTACCAAAATGTTTAATCGATTGTATCCATTGCTTTTCATTGATAGCACTACTATTCAATGTCGATTTAACTGAAGTCGGGATAAAACCTTTTTTATCTGATCGAATAGTTGTGCCCGTCCAATGGACCAATTCAAAATAAGCTTGTTCACAAAAAGGAATAGGGATGTTTTCGTTATGAATGCTGTTTTCCATACGTGATTGCTTGTCAAAAGACATTAACCGTGGCGTTTTTGCGGAAATTTCATTCTTGTTCACATGCGCACGTAAGCGTTGTTGGATGGAAGTAAAATCAGATTCTTCTAATCGCGTACTTAAACCTGCACGCACAGGATTTAAATCGACATAAGCCATGCAGGTAAGTAGCGCTGCTTCATCCAATAAGGCTTGGCTTTTATAACGCCCTTCCCAAAAGCGGCCTTTGCAGCCCTCTTCAAGGTTAGCTCTTCTTGCTAAATGCTCGTTTAAACAGCGCATAAACCAGCTAATATCTGTTAATTGTTTACGCCACTGCTCAATGAAAGCGTGTGCAACATCCGGGTGAAGCATTTCAACCGCCGGGGCACCTTTGAACAAACACTTCCAGCGTGCTATGACCTCTTCTGCGGTCCACGTTTTTGCCGCGTCTACATCGACATAGATGACCAAATGATAATGATTGGACATGATGGCGTAGGCGCAAATTTTGATGGCAAAGAGTTCTGTCAGCGTTTTAAGGCGTGAAACCACCCATGCTCGGCGGTGGGAGTAGTTTTTGCCGGACGCCTTCGATTTGCCACATAAAAAAGCTTGGCGCACACAGCGGGAAATGCAGTGATAATATCGAGTTGTGTCTAAATCTACCTGTTGTTTGCGTGCAAGAGCCATCATTTTCTCCTTATCAAGTCTTTTTAGCCCGGAATTAAGTAAATATATCTCAAATGAGTATTTGGCGTCAACAGATTTATCACTATTTAAGGATGTCTTATGATTAATTGTGAGTATTTAGTATTTGTCACCAGAAACTGATGACTAGCCGCGATGGATGTCTAATTTAATTTTGCTCTACCCATTTCTTAAGTGGAATCTTTATTAAGACACCCATGTATTTATTAGATTTTCATATGGATGTCATATTACAGATAGACTTAAATATTCTTACAAACACTCAAAAATCTCAAGACGATTCCCGTCATGCAGATAGCAAGCTTGCCCTGTATAGGAGAGTTTCACCGTGGCTGAATTAATGTCAAATTGTTTAAATACCCCTATATTGGGGAGCTCGGAAAAAGGTTGGCCATCTATTAAAATACTACCTGCTACTTTGTAGCGCTGTCCCTCTTTATGATTGTTTTCATACACTATCGGCTGCTTAATCATTTCTAAATTAAAGCTACCATTATCTTCATAACAAGCTTGATGGGTAGTCATATTCAAACTGACCATTCCACCATTTGCGAGATAGTAACTTTTATCCATGTTCGCCCCTGACGGACACAACGAAAATATTTTCCATTGTATTTCCACTCCTGGGGTACGCTCATACTCATTTCCTATAGCGTCTAATATATTGTTATAAGCTTGAATTTCATCCGCTATTTTTTGCAGGTACGAAGGATCATTCCATTTACTCTTAATACGCTTAAATCTATTTTTTATTTCATTTTTGTTTAAATTAAAATGCGTAGACAATAGTTCCATGGGCGTTGCGCCCTGCTCTACTTTCTCTTTCCAATCATCAATTTTCAACTCATCAAGTGCGAGTGCACTTATGGCACCGACTGAGTAATTTCGCCACTTTATAGCGGAATCTACAACATTTATGGGCTCACTCGAGAGCCAGCTAAAATTCCGCTGCGTATAATAATCTAATAACTGCAACGGTGATACGTCCAAAATAGGTAATTTTAAAAAAGTATCAACATCGACATATTCTGCAATCCCTTCCATGCGCAACTGCCAATCTTCCCAGACACGTGATTTTTCTTGCATGATTGGCCGCCTGGTTTCATACACTGCGATCACGTCTTTCATATTTTCTACAGAAGACAAATCAGCAAGTAATGCAGCAAGTGCTTTATTTTCAAAAAATAATAATTGTTGAATATCTGTATTAAGATGATCTTGGTACATTGAATCTTGAATAAATATATTTTTAAAATGCAAGAATTGAAAACCGTGAAATTTTTCATGTACAAAGGCTTGATAGTTACGATCATGCATCGAATAATCAGACTTAAAACCATACACAAAAGCAAGTTTATTTTCTATCGGGTAGCTAGGATGAAACCCTATGTGATGCAAATCTGCGGCGTCGTGACGCGTTATCCAAGCTAAATGGGCAAGATCAGTCACTTTCTCCCAATGTTCTTCTTGAGGATATAAATTAAAGGCCAGCAACTCAGGCGTTCCATTATGAACAACTATAGGCCCATCGTTAAAGTTAAAGCTATCCCAAATGACATTAGGATGTTCATTGAAAAAATTAACAATTTCAGCGGTTTTGATAAAAGTACTCGGATGGGCATATGTTGCTGAACAGAGCGGTAACCCAGCAAGACAAATAAGCAGATACTTTATCATATCCTTTCCTATCAAATAGTTATAACAAGCATGGTACCAGTTACCTGCTTCTTTGCAAGCTTCTAGCTTAAAACGGGTCCTGAGCTTAAATAAATATTAGACACCCATAAAATACATAGGAATATTATGGCTGTCCTATTTCTGCGCTATTGCGCTATTGAAAACAAACTAACAAGCAAAGTACTATGTAATCCTATGAAGCACTTTATATGGATGTCTTATCTTGCTTCTTTATATGGATGTCTTATCTTGCTTTGAAATAAAATATTATGTTAGTTTATTGGCTTTCTCCAGGTAATCTAAACTAGATATACAAGCCGCGGGAGTCTCGTAAAAAATGCACACGAATATCAAACGATTTTTGACCCCCATACTCTTTGTATTGTATTTGTGTCACACAGCACAAGCCGGCATTACAGATTATCATCAAACATTCATACCAGGCTTTGCGAATGATCATTTTCAAATTGCGATACGGACATACTATAAAGACAATAACGCATACTTTTTAGTCGTTAATCCCGATACACTAGCCACCTATGAAGTCCCTGCAAACAAATTTAGAGAACGCAGGGATATGACAGAAAGATTAAATCCACCACGATATTATACTTGGGAGCGAATAAAATCTAAGCCTTACATCAATGCATTGCTTAACTATACTTCCAGCCCATTAATTTTTGAAAAAAATAAAAATCAAGGCATTACCCATGCTGAATATGCAACTGAAGGAATGTTTTTAACTATTGATATGTGTCCCTCAACAAAATATTTTGATAAGGCGCTTTTTCAAAGTTTAGTTAAACTTTCAAATGAAAAACAGCAACCTATTCCTATTGCTATAGCGATCAGTGGCTTATGGTTACTTGAACATCAAGATGAGTTCAACTGGATAGCCGAACAAATTAAACAAAATAAACTAGCGGTGACATGGATTAACCATTCATTTAGTCATGTCTATTATGGTGACTTGGCGCTTGAGAAAAATTTCCTATTATTTCCTTATACCAATATCACGCTTGAAATACTAGAAACTGAAAAAATATTATTAGAAAATGGACAATTACCCTCTGTATTTTTTAGATTTCCAGGTCTTATTTCTAATAAGGAATGGATGCTGCAATTGCAAAAATTTGGCTTAATTCCCATAGGCAGTAATGCGTGGCTTGCTGCACAGCAGGACGCTAAAGGTGGCAGTATTATTTTAGTGCATGGTAATTCCAATGAACCTGAAGGCATTAAACTTCTAATGCCATTAATAAATCAACAACTTAATGAATGGTTGCCGATTACTGCCCTACTTAGATCTCAGCCCAAATCAAAATAAAAGCCATGAAGACAACATGTGATGCGTTAATTCTTGGTCTAGGTGCCATAGGCAGTGCGGCACTTTACCAATTGGCCAAGCAAGGACAAAAAGTATTAGGAGTCGACCAATTCTCACCACCGCATATTTATGGTTCCTCACACGGGGAAACACGGATAATTCGGCAAGCCATTGGTGAAGGAGAAGGTTACACGCCCTTATCGTTGCGTGCCTATGAATTATGGAAAGAGATAGAAGGATACTCACGGCAACGATTATTCACGCAAACAGGTGGGCTTGTCATTGACAATGGCTCTTCTAAAAAATATATAGCTCAAACTGATTTTTTTACTAACACTGTCACTAGTGCTAAGAAGTACCATATCCCACATCATCTGTTAAATGCTAATGAACTACGCTATCAATTCCCCCAATTTAATGTCAACGACAATGCGAAAGGGTTTTATGAATATACTGCTGGTTTTTTATACCCTGAACAATGCATCACCTCGCAGATGACCTTGGCAAAACAGCATGGGGCAATTATTCATAAAAATGAAAAAATAGAATACTTTAGGCAAACAACCTATAGCACAGTCTACGTAAAAACAAACCAGGGGCATTATGAAGTAAAAAATCTAATACTCTGCGCAGGGTCGTGGATTTCACAGTTATTAAATCCGTCCTATAGCCATTTATTTACGCCCACGCGTCAAATATCATTTTGGTTTGGGATTCGGGATAATTTAGATTATTTTTCACCGCAAACATGTCCGATATTTATTATGAAAGGTATTGATCAACCCTTTTATGGCTTCCCTGCAATACAGGGTTTAGAAAAAGGAGTTAAAATTGCGCGTGGCAATTTTGGGGATAGCACTGGCGCAGATACCATCAATCGCCATGTCAGCCCAAAGGAAATATCTAACATGTTTCAAGGTATATCACGCTATCTCCCTGGCTTAGATGCTCGATGCATTAAAACAGCAACCTGTCTTTATACCTTAACCCCAGATAATCATTTTATTATTGACTGGTATCCAGAAATACCCTCTGTATTATTGGTTTCTCCCTGCTCTGGCCATGGTTTTAAATATTCCGCTGCAATCGGTGAAGTCGTTGCACAACTGGTGATGAACGGGAGTAGTGAATGCGATATCAGTCGGTTCGGATTATCCCGATTTAATCCATAAATAATCAAAACCGATAGACACCCATATGGAATAGCTTCAGTCGGTTCGGATTATCCCGATTTAATCCATAAATAATCAAAACCGATAGACACCCATATGGAATAGCTACAAGTGGGTGTCTTATTTCTAATAATATCTCTACCGCTTCGACGGGAAATTAATAGACACCCACATAATGACAAATCCTGCATGTGGGTGTCTTGTTTTAGTCTGTCTTGTTTTAGTCTGCGTGCATGTGGGTGTCTTGTTTTAATCTGTCTTGTCTTGTTTTAGTCTGTGGGTGTCTTGTTTTAGTCCGGTGTCTTGTTTTAGTCTGCGCTAAAACTACACTTGATATTTATCTTTAAATTGGCTTTAATGTGCTTAATCATATATAAGGATAAAATCTGATGAATGGACTCAAGCGTGTTATCTGTGCTGCAACTATTTTTGCGACGACCATCACTCTTGCTTATGCAAACGATGATGATGACGATGAAGATGATGAAATTGAACCCTACTATGAACTCATCCTCATGGGCGGCATCGCTACGCTCGATGCTGAAAATACTCATGTCAGAGTCACGGATACGCAATCAGAAACTTTGATACAAAACAACAGTGGCGATTGGGATTCTTGGACAGGTCGCGTAGGGGTAGGCTATGTCTATGGACTTACTGATGAATCAATGCAATGGTTCCCCACGTTAAGCCCACAAGTAAATCTTATTTATCTCAATGGGGATATATCCGGAAAAGTCTACCGATTCAATGAGCCCAATACTAACCCTGCAGACTATGATATGAATTTAAAAAGTACGCGCTTAATGTTTGATTTAGCACTGACTGCTGTACGCATTGAAGCACTGTCAATTTACGCAATAGGTGGAGCGGGCGTTGCCTGGAATAAGGTTCATTTTGATTCAAGAAGAAATGATGATTTCCATCTCACTAATAAGGATTTAGAAACCGAACATAGCGCAGGATTCGCCTATGAATTTGGTGGCGGCTTAACCTATTCAGTCGGCCACAGGTTAGCCATTTCTGCGGAATACCTCTACACAGGCTTAACCGATGTGTTACTTGGCGCAAATGAATTTGTGGAAGATGCGGACTTTGATGTCAATTCGCAAGCGGTTTTAGTCGGCTTCCGTTTTTCGTTTACATAATAAAAGGGTTAAAAGCACTTATGAAAAAATGGAAACCAGCAAAGCCATACGGACTGGGATCCCTGCATGGGCTTGTTTAAAATAATATGATCTGACATTCTCATCACAATCCGGTGAAATTTCAGTATTTCTGGGTAACGGATGCATTAAAATTAAATCAGGATGAAACGTGTTTAAAAATGCATTATGAATTGTAAATTCGGGAAATTCAGAGGATGCCCCTAGTGCGCTAAACCGCTCAACTTGATTACGCGTCTGATAGAGCACATCTAAATCTTTAGGTAACGCATCTAGTGTATGTAGCTGAACGTAATGATTATTTTTAGTCAAGATATCGATATATTCTTGAGGTAACCCCAAAGCTTCGTGCGATAAACCATATACCGTATTATTCTCATATTTTGCAAATAACTTCGCCAGAGAGTGTACGGTTCTGCCATGGAATAGATCACCCACCACGGCAATTTTCAAACCATTTAAGGTATTTTTTTTCTTATTGATAGTATAAAGATCAAGCAACGCTTGAGTTGGATGCTCACCCATACCGCTGCCCGCATTGATTATCGGAACCGAAGAAACACGCGCCGCAACCTCAGCACTGTCCACATCAAAATGCCTAAGGATAATCGCATCACAATAACCACTAATGACGCGTATCGTGTCAGACAAGGTTTCACCCTTGACTGCTGAACTCACCTCTTTTGCATTCTCCGTACTAATCACCTTGCCACCTAAGCGCTGCACAGCTGATTCAAATGAAAGCCGAGTACGGGTACTGGATTCATAAAATAATACTGCAATAATTTTATCATTGAGCACATGCTTATATTGCAAGTAATGCTGGTCCAACAAATCAGCCAAGGAGAATAACTTGTTAATGTCATCTTTAGTAAATTGATCGCACGATAAAATATTCATTCATTATCCTAATATTAAACTGATAATACGATATCTTACTCACAGATTATAATCTAGCATTATAACCCTAAAATACCAACTGTAGTTGCGATCGTGACATCCATTGCCCAGTTTCGTCAGTGATACGCCAACCGTCTACCGGATCTGCCCAATTTCCACCCATATTAGTAAACGCATAGCCAAATTCACTGGTAAATTTAAGTTTAGGTAGAATATAATAATTAAAGCCTGTGGTCAGTAAGCGTAAGTCTTCTTCATCAAGGTTAAGGATCGAATCATACTGACCAGATCTACCCCATTCATAACGCGAATATAATTCCAGAGTCTTACGCAGTTCATCCACAAAAAGTCCGCCTTGTACCCATGCCCCATAAGATGAATAATTTCTAATTTGATCCTGAAGGACAGCAACCATGCTGGAGACATTCCAACCACTGCCTTGAAAAGTAATGTCGGCTGTTCCCATGAGTTCTTCAGTTGCAAGACGATTATTATCCTTTTGATAGGCCGCAGCAATACCTATGAGTAAACCTTTACTCGTTCCTGCAGGGGTAGTGTAATCCGTAAACTCTTGCCATTTACCAAAGGGCTTAAACTCAAAGCGTGAAAGAAAAGCATAGGATAAGCCATTAAATATAACCTCGTTATCCGCATCATTGCCCGTTTCTGTCAATTGTTTATTGTAGACAAAGTCGCCATTAGTCGCTGAAAGTTGCAATTTAAAATGTTCATTTTCTTTACCAAATATCGTTCCGATTGAGGAATTTGTCGAAAAATACTTGGCCACTAATGACCGCTCAACAGCTAATTGCTTAGGCGTTAGCAGTATTGTTTCGTGCAAAAAAGGAGTGTTAAATAAGCCTATTTGTAACCATGTATTCTTATCAAATGTTTTAACGACAAAAGTATTAATCGGCGTAAAACTGCCGGCCTCACCAGAAGTTAATGCACCTAATACATAAGTCCATGATTCATCAGGCAGATGGCCAGAAAATAACAAGGCCATACGACGAAGTTGAAATTTCTCGTAATTGTCTAAATTATGCGCTTCAGAGTAAAGAAAACGCAATTGAGTAAAGGAATTAATGCGCAGTAAAAAATTACTTTCCGGATCATGAATAAAAAAGCCATCTTTGTAACCAAAATATTCATGGGCAGGCAGTGTCTCGGTGCCTTCTGCCGGAGGCGCATATTCCTCATTAGGCAAGGCACCATCCGTTTGATTGAGTCCGTCTGCAAATACTGATGTCACTGTAAAAAGATAACATAAGCTAGAAATTAAAATTAACCACAAGCGGATCATACAGCTATCGTCCGTTACAACTATGTAAAGGAGGTAAGCTTACCGCAAAATTAAAATTTTAGCTCAACTTTTTACTTGTGATTATAATAAATACGTTTGATCCAATAATCACAACTTACAAAACGCCCCGCTCCAAAAAATAATAAGACGGACAACATGATCATATAAGTCACGGTAAATTCTACCCCATTATTTAACATGACCGGATCCATGTATTCAGTAACATAATTATATCGACCTGGAAAATAATCCTGAAGCCATTCCATTAAGCCACTTAATCGCAATGTAGACTCATCCGTATTCCCAGCAATGACGGGCCAGCCATGTACCCAATGTACAGTTAAGGCTGCAATAATTAAAAATACTAACAATTGTAAAGCCATCAAACGGGTCGCTAAGCCCAAAGAGAGTAATATCACCGCGGCCGCTTCGGTGATAAAAGCAATAATTACCATTAAGGTGGGAAACGGTAAACCTAAACCACCGTCTGCGACGGGGCCACCCATCCAGGCGACGGTGGCATCAAACTTAAACAGCTTGCTCTTAGCGCCTACATAAAATACCGGGACCAGGTATAAGCGTATCGCAAGTAACGGTATAAAATCTAAACATGCTAATTTACGTACCTGATGTAACGATTGATTGATAAATTTTTTCATAGTATGCCTTCTGTGTTAGGGTGGATCATTAAAATATGTTCTTCATATAACTTAAGCAGCGATTGAGTGATGGCAGATTTTTCGATACCAAGCTGACACTCTAGAAGAAAAGTTTCAAGAATTTGCTCTCCGGTTTTAACTGTATCCTCTTGTTGAAATAACTGAATCAAACGTGCTAAATAAGGCTGGATATGACGGTGCTTAACCCGGCCCTGACTATCTGTATAAATCAAACGATAATACAGTCGTGCTTCAGGTATCGGGATAAAATCTGGACTCAAGCGTTCTAAATCAAAGGGAAGTTCTACTAAACTCACCGAGGGAGATAACATTAAGATCTGCGTTGTGATTAACGCAAGCGGATACTCTTTATCTCTACTAGGCATCGTGCTAATTTCAGCAGTAAACTCCAACCATTCATATTCAGCAATTTTTTTCAGAAACAAAGGCAACGTAGTTGTTTGTAAAAATCGCAAGAATTCTGTAGGTAATTGATGGTGTGCAGGCTGCACACAGGAATGCATGGCTAAAAAATCATAAATCAGTGATTCTGCATATTCAGTTGTGAGGCATTGAAAAAAACGCACATAACAGGTTTGAATAATTTCCCCCAGCGCGCCACTGAGTAAGTGATGATAAAGATCTATCGATTTCTCCCCTGTATTACCTGCGCGGATCTCACACGCTAAATTATCCATCGCCAGCGAAACACGTAGCGGAATAGTCTGGGTTTGTAATGCAGCAATCTGTGCGAGTTCTTGTTTCAATTCTGATAATGGCGGTATAAAGTGATCGCGCTCAAGTAACGTCGGTCGTACACCTACATGCGCGTAAGTATGGGCCAATAAATCCCATACCTCTTGACACACAGGCCGACCATGAGTATCTAATATGTGATGATGGGTTTGCCGATAATGACCCGCAATATGCAGGTAACGTATACGTTGCGCAGGGAGTGCGCTGATAAATGCGTAAGGATCATACCCCTGATTTTGACTATTCACGTAGACATTATTCACGTCTAACAATAAATCACAATCTGCAGATTTTAATAACGCAGTGATAAATTCAATTTCAGACATATTATCTGGATATTGATGATAATAAGAAATATTCTCTAAAGCGATGCGTCGGCCTAATAATTCTTGCACGTGCATAATACGTAGACTCAAATAGGCAATATTTTCAGGATAAAACGGCACGGGAAGTAAATCATAAAAATAACCCTGTTGATCCCGACCAAAACTTAAATGCTCGCTATAAATATCAATCTGATAATCGGTAAGAAATTGCTTAATTTGGTGAATAAAACTTTTATTTAAAGGCTGAGTATCGCCTATGGAGAGACTTAATCCATGTGCAACTAAAGGAAATTTTTCTGCAATTTTTTTTAATTGTATCGCTTTACGCCCACCTAATCCCATCCAATTTTCAGGGGCAAGCTCAAGAAAATTCAACTGCGGATGCTCTCCCGTTAACAAATCGGCTATGAGTTCATCTCTGAGTCCTAAACCACACGCTGCTGCCGTTAACATCATTTACTCCGTGGTACCACAGACTCCACTCGCACATTTTCCTGGTTTTGCGGGCCGCGCACTATGACCGGATACACCACACTTGCCATCTCTTGCGTAAACTAATTTATCTTGCGGATCAACCACCGTATTCACTTCTTCAAATTTTTTTAAACTACCACATTTGCCTGCGGCGCAGCCTGCAGATTTTGTTTTGATGTCTTCTGCATCTAAATTAAGTGCAGCATTATCAGGCGTTGCATAGGCACTTCCGGTTAACGAAATTGCAGTGACCACAGTAATCGTTAACAACATTTTGTTATCCATAACTCATCCTTATTGCTTTTGTGATTGAACAGGAAAACATTCTAGATCATTTGCAG
>Ga0206843_10003_pt1 | contig 147405 bp, 136 predicted proteins | sample Alteio_BWOrgCont_21_FD_152869 | JGI IMG/M metagenome (GOLD analysis project Ga0206843, IMG submission 152869) | Enriched cells from forest soil in Barre Woods Harvard Forest LTER site, Petersham, Massachusetts, United States -... | ecosystem: Environmental > Terrestrial > Soil > Temperate forest...
GAACAAGTATATTTTCGCCTGTTTTAGCAACTGTTTGTGAAATTAAAGCTTCGACCGTAGAGCCATCTGCTTGAGCTCCAAGGAATTCTTCCACTGTTTTTGCCTTAGCTTTAAGAGCAGTCTCAGTAAGTTTTTTAGTTAAATTGACGAATTCTTCATTGCGAGCAACGAAATCGGTCTCAGAGTTAACTTCTAAGATAACAGCAGACTTACCATCTCCGGCAACTTTACCTACAATTAATCCTTCGCTAGCTGTACGTGAAGACTTTTTGCTTGCTACGTTAATCCCTTCTTGTCTTAGCACTTCGCAAGCCTTATCAAGGTCCCCACCTGCTTGGACCAAAGCTCTTTTGCAGTCCATCATCGCTGCGCCTGTTTTTTCTCTTAATTCCTTCACCAGGGCGGCGGAAATTTCTACCATGCTGCCATCCTCTCTTTATTTATTTTCTAAATGATTGTATTAGTCTTCTGAATCAAGATAAGCATCTTCATATTGGATAGCAACTGTATCAGCTGCTATGACCAATTCAGGCACTATTTCGTCTTTAAGTGAACCATTGCTAGGCACGACAACTTTGTCTTCAGAAACAACTTCTTCTTCGATTATTGCCTCTTCTTCCAGAACGGGTATTTCAGATTCATCGATTGCTGTTATCTTTTCCAGACCTGGTATAGAGTGAGTCTGTCCTTGCTTGCCTTCTAAAACGGCATCAGCAATTGAACTAACAATCAGCTTTATCGAGCGGATAGAATCATCATTTCCTGGAATAACGAAATCTATATTATCTGGATCGCAATTAGTATCAACGATTCCTACGACAGAAACATCCATTTTCTTAGCTTCTGAAACAGCTATTAATTCATGTTTTTGGTCAACGATGAAAAGTACATCTGGACGACCGCGCATACCTTTAATACCGCCTAAAGAGCGCTCAAGCTTGAACATTTCACGGTTTAGCACTGTCAATTCTTTTTTAGGACGGCGATAAAAATCGCCAGTGTTTTTCATTTCATCCAAGTCTTTCAAGCGATTAATGCGTAAGCGTATTGTTTCAAAATTGGTGAGCATACCGCCTAACCAGCGCTGATTTACAAAAAAGGCGCCGCATTTTTTTGCTTCTTGTTCAATAATTTCAGCAGCTTGTTTTTTAGTACCGACAAAAACAATATTCTTCTTTTCTGAGGCGGCTTTGCGCATATAATTACAAGCTTTTTCAAGAGCTCTGGTTGTTTGCTCCAAATCAATAATATATATACCGTTGCGCTCACCATAGATGTAAGGACGCATCTTTGGATTCCAACGTCTTGTTTGGTGTCCAAAATGCACACCTGCTTCTAATAATTGTCTCATTGATGTTGCTGGCAAGATTTTCTAATTCTCCTGTTTATAATTGAACCGGCACGCGCCAATTAGGGGACAAACACCACTTCCTGGTTGACAAAAGTGGTGAATTTGTTTTCTGGAAGAGTCCATAAAACTTATCCTGAAATTGTAGCATAAGCCTCGTCGGGACGGTTTTTGTAGACAATATTGGTGCAAGATCGTTATAATAATCTTAAAGGAAATATTAAGGTAGATTAGATAAAATCACTACAACAGCCAGTTTAAAGTAATGCTTTGGGGTCAATTTGAGTAAGGTACTAGTTCTTAATGCTTCTTATGAACCACTAAATATTTGCAATTGGCGACGAGCTGTTGTTCTTATTTTGAAAGGAAAAGCCGAGCAAATTGAACATAATGGCAAGCTGGTTTATGCCAGTTTTCCTTTACCTACAGTTATCAGACTTCGGGCATATGTAAAGATTCCCTATAAAGAAATAAGCCTTTCGCGTCGTAATGTTTTGCACCGCGATAAATATACTTGTCAATATTGTGGTGAACATCGTCATGACTTAACTATTGATCATATAGTGCCCCGTTCTAAAGGGGGCACTGATACCTGGGACAATGTTGTAGCGGCATGCCTCAAGTGTAATGTGCGTAAAGGTGATAGAACCCCAAGAGAAGCAAATCTGGCTCTTAAAACGGTTCCTCACAAGCCATTTAGTCATGTACATTTTGAGATTTCCAAGCACTCTTATGCTAGCGAGTATCGCTGGCAGAAATATTTAATTGGTGCTTAAAATACAATAAATTAGTAAGCGGGGTGCTTTTGCCATGCCAGCTGTCGGCGGCTTTGCCAATGTAATTGTCGATATTGCCGCTAATTCAGTTAGAGACAGGCTATTTACTTATGCCATACCAGATACTTTGGCACAGGAAGTATCCTTGGGCGTGCCTGTGCTAGTTCCCTTTGGTAACTCAAGAACTATCGCTGGCTACGTAATTTCATTAAGCAATGACCTGCCAGAGGCGTTTGACACACAAAATATAGAATTGAAAGAAATAATGACTGTATTGGATGAGCAAGCATTTTTTGATGCGCAATACATAGAATTTCTTAAATGGGTGGCTGACTATTATTTAAGCAGTTTGATGGATGTAATTACTGCTGCTTTGCCAGCATGTCTAGTGCCTCGTCTAAAGCAAACGGCCCATTTGGTTGATCAGTTAGTGAATGAAAATGCCTGGACAGAAGAGCAACGAGCAATAATTCACATATTAAGACAGAGCAAAACCCTTGAGCTTTCGGTAATCACGTTGAAGCAACGCTGGTGTAAAACAGCCAAACAAAAAGAGATTCATTTCTATAAAGTGTTCAATAGTTTATTAGCGCGAAAGGTTATAGAACGCAGAAGTGCAATAACTGCTGGCACCAAAATTAAAACAAAAGACGTCATTACTTGGACAAATAAAGAGACTGCTAATGAACAAGCAAAACGAGTGATTACCGTTTTAGAAGAGAATCTTGGCCAGCTAAGCAAAACCCAATTAGCAAAGCAAGCAAAGGTCACGCTTAAGACTATATCTAAATTATTAGAAGAAGGTATCTTGTCTTTAAGCAAAGAAGACCAAATACGTGACCCATTGCAATATTTACAAAAGACACAGATGAATGCACAGAAAGCTAAGCCATTGCCTGACTTAACCACCGATCAAATAAACGTATTTTCGGTGCTAAAAGGAGCTTTACTTGCACAACTAAAAGCACAATCTCCTGCTTCCGATAACACACCTTGGCTATTACATGGTGTCACTGGTTCAGGCAAAACCGAAATCTATTTGCGTTTAATAGATGAAGCATTAATCAATAATCGTACTGCACTTCTTATGGTGCCGGAAATTGCTCTTACTCCACAATTAGCTGAACGCTTAGTACAACGTTTTGGTGAGCAAGTAGCAGTTTGGCACAGTGGGCTCAGCGACGGAGAACGTTTTGATACTTGGAGACGTTTGCAAAATGGCCAATTAAAAATACTATTAGGGGCACGCTCGGCCATATTAGTAAACATGCCGAAGCTCGGCTTAATTATTATTGATGAAGAGCACGATGCTAGTTATAAGCAAACAAGCCCTTCGCCGCGTTATAATGCTAAAACCCTAGCGCTAGAGAAAGCGAAACTTAACGGTGCCTTAGTTTTATGTGGCAGTGCTACGCCTGATGTGGTCACTTATTATTTGGCCCAAAAACAAAATAAAATTCTGGCCATGCCTAAGCGCATATTTGATCAAGGTTTTCCGAAAACAATAATCGCGGACATGCGCCAGGAATTTGCTTCTGGTAATCGCTCGATTTTTTCCAAAGCTTTGGCAGAGGCTTTATTTAGTTGCTTAGAAAAAAAAGAACAAGCCATATTGCTTTTGAATCGACGTGGTTATGCCAGTCATGTATTTTGTCGGGCTTGTGGCTATGTTTCTTCATGTAAAAACTGCAGCGTACCTATGGTATATCATAAACTTAGCACCACAAGTAGTGGCAGCAAAGAAATTGATCTTTTAATATGCCATCATTGTGGCTATCAGTCTCAACTCTCGCAAACATGCCCTTCTTGCCAGCAACCATTTTTAAGGAATTACGGTCTAGGAACACAACGAGTAGAAATAGAATTACAAAAACTATTACCCCAAGCAAAAATCATAAGGTTAGACAGTGACATAGCGCAAAAAAAAGGTGCTCACGAAGAAGTCTTCCAAAAATTTGCTACCGGGCAAGCTGATGTTTTAATTGGTACTCAAATGATAGCCAAAGGTTTAGATAATGCTAACGTTACTCTTGTGGGAATATTAGCAGCAGATGCTGCTTTTAACTTGTCTGATTATCGTTGCACCGAACGTGGTTTTCAATTACTCACCCAAGTAGCGGGGCGGGCCGGACGTGGACATTTACCAGGAAAAGTAATTGTACAAACGTTTAATCCCGAATTGCCTGCTCTAAAATCTTCTCTGTCTCACGATTATCAAAGTTTTTATGATGCTGAATTACCAACCAGACAATCATATATTTATCCCCCTTTCAGTCAATTGATTCGCGTGGTAATTGCCGGCGAAGATTTAGATAAAACAGTGCATGCAAGCGAAAAATTGACCGAGACTTTAAGCAACTATTTAGCCGACGCTGCCGATACATCTGAAATGATGGTGCTTGGTCCCGCTCCTTGCTTGCTAGAAAGATTGCACGGCAAATACCGCCAACATCTAATAGTAAAAAATACTACCGGTGATCATGGACGCAATTTAATTGCTTCGTTCTTTAAAAACAAACGAAGCATCGATGATGTACAAATAGCCGTTGATATGGACGCGATTGATTTGCTGTGATTGGCAAAAGGGGATCATAAAAATGGCTGACAACTGACTTCTATTGATCGTCTCTTTTTTCAGTTTCATGTTCTTTTGTAATCATGTTAGGCTCAATATTTTTGCCCTCTGCTAAAGAGAGAGATAGTTTAGAAATACGTTCAGTCTCGTCCAAATGTCCTATGTCTAAATAATATTGAAATATTTCGTTTAATTCTTCAATAGTTGCGCCACTCATGGCAATAACACGCTGATGCCGATCTTCAGGAATCATCGCTCGCGATAATTTAGACAATTTTGTTCCCAAAAGAGAATCGAGCAGCAGTAGAAATCCGATCACTACAAATAAAATACACAATATGATATTTGCGTTCATATGACCGCAAATTCTTTCTAACGCAAATATTAAAAGCACTGCAATAAATAATCCAAACAATGCCTCCACAATTATTGACCTTCTTGTAAGCTGTCGGAGAACCTTTTTAGTTTTTGCCGTAAGGCGATATTCTTTTCCGCAGCTGCAAGGACATAGGACCCATAAGACTTGAAAACTAACGAGCACCAGTACTACTGGTGCTAGAATAAAGGCAAATTGCATGTACCCTAGACAAGCAAAAATACCCATCAAGCCCATAAGAATACCTGAACTTCCCGCTAAGAATCCATAGAGTCGAGAATGAAGGTATAGTCGGTGCAATAAGGGAAAAGATACATAATGCTTTACAGCCGTATCAAGAGCATTCGTTTTAAGATTGCTTACGGGAAATTTTTTCATTTTTTCAAAGCGCGTGTATCTATACTATCTCTTTATACTTTCCCTCTTAGAAAATGTATTAAACGCAGCCAGGTTATCCGGAGCATCCCATAACACTTTGAATTCTGGAAATATAGTGACTGGGCGAATAAGTATGGACTGTGCGGTCATATTGAAGTTTCTCCAGAATGTTTGCATTGGAAGCGGACTATATCAATAATTTAGTGTCCAACCTGCGTCCACAACCAGGACCTCTCCAGTTATGCTTTGCGAGCCAGCAAGATAAAGGAAAGCATCAGCTATTTCATCCGGCGTTATCCATTTTTTTAGCAATGAGCCGTCTATAAATGCGTTTATTTTGGCTTCGGGTAAATTATCAAAAGCAGTGGATTTCGTAAATCCGGGAGCTACAGCATTTACTAGGATATGTGGTGCTAATTCTTTTGCTAAAGTCTTAGTGAAGTTTATTATGGCCGCCTTAGCAGCCGAATAAGCCATGCTGGTCGTGCTGCCACTATGCTCAATCCCTCTGATAGAAGCCATATTCAGAATCTGTCCGCTTTCATTTTGCTTCATGATTTTTACTGCTTCAATTGAGCACAATACAGTACTAAACAAATTATTATCAAATATGTTAGACCAATGCTCTTTCGTTGATTCTAAAAAAGGAACACGAATAGCCGATCCTGCATTATTTATTAATATGTCTATTGTGGCAAATTTTTCTACTGCTTTAGCAAATAGATTATTGACTTGTTTCGGGTCCGATACATCGGCTTGTATAAATATTGCTTCACCACCGGACGCAATAATTTCTTCTTTGACTTGTTCACCACCGGCAACATTATTTTTGGTATTGATGATTATTTTTGCCCCTTCGGCAGCAAACTTTAGAGCAATTGCTTTGCCAATATTAGCTGCTGAGCCAGTTATAAGAGCTACCTTTCCTTTAAGCTTCACTGGCTAGTCCTTCTAATATTTTTGGTCTATTGCCAACAATTGCGGTTATCCAAACATCTTTACCAAAGCGTGGCTCATCAAATATTTTGATGCTATGTGTATTTATTTCGTAAAATCTTGATTTAATCACTCCCCGCTCATAGTCTTCGAACGAGGGTACTTTACCCAGCAATTTTGGGAAACGTTTTGTATATAAGTCAAAGGCAAAGCGTTCAATTTGTCTTGCGGTTAAAATGCATTCACCAAATATTTGCAGTCCTTGTAAATGGCTTGCAAAAGGTTGTGAACTGTCAAAAACAGTTAGAGAGATAGCCGGGTTGTTAGCCAGATTTAGCGAATGCTGCAGCGTTGGCTGGCTTAGGAAATAAATTTTCAAGTCATTTGTGTAAGCAAAATAAGCAGTGTTGATATAGGGAACTGTGCCGTTGGATGTAGCCATTGAGCACAATTTGGTGGCTTCCAAAATTGAAGCCACACTTTCCTGCATCATCTTTTGATCATAGCCATCAGCACGAATCATACAGCTCAGCATCATAGACTCCCCATAGCCAATGCTCTGAAGGTGTTAATCGGTTTTTCCTTCAACAGCTAATGATTATACAGTCTATAAGTACTAGGCAGCAGTTATCAAAAGAGCTATAGGCAAAGATTAGTGCGACTTAAAGCACACGTGAGGCAGTTTCTTTCATTTGCATTGCCCCTTCGTCTTTAGAGGGAATTTTTGTTGCCTTGATTTGTACTTGGTCGTCAAGCCAAGTATCAATTGTATTAGCTAAGTCGGTATCCATTGGATGCAATTCTAAAAGCAGATGACCTCTACCTGGCATAAGCTTGCAAGTTACCTGCTGGGGTCCCATAATCCTAGCGAAATCTTTTAAAGCTTTGATTTTGAAAATGCGGTCTTTGTCGCCAGAAAGAACTAAAAGCGGGACGTCTTCTGGAATTAGCTCAATCTGTTGTAGCGATTTTTTATTAGTGATCATTGCCTTAAATAGCTCAACGGAACACAGCTTATTGTGAATTTTAGGATCATTTAGATAGATTTGGGTTAGCCTTTTGTCACTGGACAAAGTGCCTTTTATATAAGGCCTCAAATTCAAAGGTCTATTAGGATCAGTTATTCCAAGCACAAAATCTGATAGCCATTTAGGATTGGGATGGAGCAAATTTTTCACCCCGAGACCACATAAAATGGCGCCATCAATTGGCAATGTTTCTTGGCACAAAGCCCACACTATTAGATTTGAGCCCAAACTTTCGCCGATACAATATATTTTGTAATCGGGATATTCAGCATGTAAAGCATTAATAAGCATTTTGCCGTCTTCAACACTTTGACTGAAGTGAACTTTGCCATCGTTTTTATATCTAGGATCGCTATCCCGCCAGTGTCCAAAGCCTCGAAAATCAAAAGAATAAACAAGGTAGCCTTGAGCAGCCATATGGGTCGCCGCATCATTTAAGGCTAAACCATAGAAAGTCATGCCATGAAAGCCGACAATTATTGCTTTGGTTTGTAGAGAGTCGTCCTTCCATTCATAAACCGGAAAACCTAACTGTTCTCCTAATGGAATTAAGTCTTTCCTCTCTACAGAGGCAAAAGCCGGGTTAAGGCAAAATGTCTGTAAGAGAAGCGCGAAGATAAAAGTGATTGCTATCGGTCTTTTCATTTTTAATATCGTGTTAACTAGCAAGCTGAGTCGTAAAGACCTGCTATAAAAATTGCCGCTTGCCAATCCAGGATATGCCCAAATGGGGGCGGAAATATTCATAGCTGGGCAATATTTACTTACCCTTGCTGTAAAAAGTAAGCAAAATATCAATCTAATTGACTTAGCTACGGTTATCTACGTTATTGTAAGTGTTGTTCGTATTCAAGTGTTTGGCTTGCTAGAATGCTTAAACAAACCAAACATTTGCTTGATTTGGTTGAAAGCTAATAATATGCTTCTTGGCAAGGATATATTCAATTGCGGCTTGGCATTTGGGTTGTCAGTATTTATGACTTGGATTGGGAGAAATGAATAGGATAAAGGTTTTTGTTACTGGGGCAACCGGTACCGTCGGTTTGTACTTAATTAAATACCTAGCTGAGAAAGGCTATTCGGTAATCGGTTGTGTGCGCCCTTCTAGCGACAAAGATGAGCTGAACAATATCGTTCAAAATTATTCAGATAGATTACGCTACATAGAGTCCGATATCAGGGAGATCGGTAGACTTAGTGAATATATGGCTGATTGTGAGGTAGTTGTGCATACGGCTGCTGCAGTTGAGCCTTATTCTAATTGGCAAGAATTAAAACGTGTCAACGTTGAAGGTACTGAAAATGTTTTGCAAGCAGCCATTGCAGCTGGTGTCAAACAATTTATCCACATAAGCAGTCTATCTGTTATAACAGGTGATCAGGATCAATTTAAAGTAAATGAAGAACAGATACCCATATATTCTAGAGAGCCTTATGCTAATTCGAAAATTGAGGCTGAGAAAATAGTCATATCCCAAGTCGATGTCAGATGTATTGATGTCACCATCCTAAGACCGGGTTTTATATATGGACCCAGTGAAAGGACTTGGATGCCGAAGTTAATTCAAGCGATGAAAAAGGGACGCGCCATGCTAGTAGGTGATACCAAGAAAGAAACCAACGTTATTTATGTGGAAAATCTTTGTCGTGCTATTGAGTCCGCTATTCTTAATGCCAAAGCCTATGGACAAATCTATAACCTAACAGACGGACAATCGGTCAGCAAAAGACTTTTGTTTGACACCATCTGTGATGAATTGAATTTGCCTCGTGTTAGTTTAATCATTCCTGCTTTTGCTGCCCGCTTACTTGTTGAATCGGCTTCGATGGTTACTCCTTTAGTACCGAATTATTTTAAGAATAAATTGGCTCGCTATTCTCGTGCAGCTTATCGTTTAGTCGCAGTGAATCAGGGTTTTGACATATCCAAAGCAGAACGCGATCTGGGATATGTAGAACGTATCTCCTTTATTGAGGGGATGGCTAAGACACTCTCTACTTGGAAAATGTAACACTAATATCCTATAAAAAGCTTTGGAACAATTAACTCAATACTTATATTCATTATTTTTGGCAATGGCCCTACCTTTGGCTAGCCCAATTTTGCTATTTGTTCCTAAAACCAGAGCTGGGCTTAAGCAAAAATTGGGATTTATAGATAAGTCTTTACGAAAGGCATTGTCTAATTGCAAAAAAGGAATATGGATCCATGCTGTTTCAGTGGGAGAGTTTAACGGTGTCTTTCCTCTTCTGCAAGCTATAAAAGAAAAATATCCAGATAGTCCTTTGGTAATTTCCACTACTACGAAGGCCGGACAATTGCTCGCCAAGCAACGTGCAGGTCATATGGCCCAAGTGATTTATTTCCCTTTTGACTTAACTTGGTCTGTCAATCGGTTTCTATCTTTAGTAGAGCCAAGTTTAGTAATTATTTTTGAAACAGAGTTGTGGCCAAATTTTATCAACTCTTGCTGGCAGAAAAATATACCTGTGGCAATACTCAATGCCCGAATGTCTCCGCGCTCTTTCAAACGTTATAAATTTACTAAGTGGTTCTTTGGTCCCGTTCTAAAGAAATTGGCTTTAATAGGGGCACAAACAAATAAAGAAGTTGAGCACTATAAAGCGGTTGCCGGTAATGATTTACCTATTCAAGTTTTTGGTAATTTAAAATACGATTGGCCACCGTTGTTAAATAATGCAGCAATTAGTGACTTAAAGGCTCAATTAGGAATTAAATCGGATGAATTAGTTCTTATTGGTGGGTCCACCCATCCTGACGAAGAAAAAATTATTCTCGATACTTACAAGAAATTTCTCGCAAACCCACTAATCAGGAAAGATAAAAACCTAAAGGTGGTCATTGCGCCCCGTCATCCAGAGCGCTTTGTAACAGTAGCAAAAATCATTGAAAATGCTGGCTACAGAGCTAGACGCTATAGTCACGGCGAGAAATTTGTTGAACAAAACGATATTTATTTGCTAGACACAATTGGACAATTGGCAAATTTTTATTCGCTAGCTTCTCTTGCTTTTGTCGGTGGTTCTATTGCTAAAGTGGGTGGACATAATTTATTAGAACCGTATTTATATGCAGTACCTGTGGTATGTGGTCCGCATCTTTTTAAGACCAAAGAAACTGCTACCATTCTAGATAGCGAAAAAGCTTTATTTATTGCCGCTGACGCACAGACAGTAGAAGATAGATTGCTCGAACTTATTCAAGATAGGGATTTGCGGGAAAAAATGGGAAATATAGGACAATTGTGGCTCAACAATAATCGCGGAGCTGTTTCCAAATCCCTGGCCGAAATTGGTATTCTTCTGCAGAGAAATAAGCTTGACGGTGCTCTAACCAATAAACCTAACAAAGTTGAGATGACTTTATGAGCTGGGGCAATCCCCATACATTTGCTGACAAATTCTGCGTTAATTTATTGGCGCCAGCGACTTTCGTTTACGAATCACTTTTAAATATTCATCATTTAGCCTATCAAGAAAAATGGTTGCATTCAGGAAAATTATCATATCCTGTAATAAGCATTGGCAATCTAACTGTAGGCGGCACCGGCAAAACTCCAATAATAATTGACTTAGCAAATCAGTTATTAGCCCAAAATATGAAAGTAGGTATTTTAAGTAGAGGCTACAAAAGATCAAACAGTCAAGCAATTACAGTGGTAAGTGATGGACAAGGAAATTTTGCTTCAATAGACGCAGCCGGTGATGAACCATTAATGATGGCACAAATGTTGCCGCAAGCAATAATAATTGTAGGACAAGATCGCTTTATGTGTGGACAAAAAGCTATTAATGACTATGACTGCAAGACACTATTATTAGATGATGGCTTTCAACATTGGCGACTACAACGTGATTACGATATCGTTTTATTAGATTATAATGATGAGCCTTGGAATGATAATTTATTGCCAGCAGGTCGTTTGCGTGAACCATTATCTGCTCTTAAGCGAGCTAACCATGTGGTGATAACGAAAATTCCAAAGGTATATAATGCTGAAAAAATAGAACGGCTTAAAAAGTTAGTTACTCAGCGTGCACCTAACTGCTCAATCAGTCTTTGTCAATTTCAGCCTTCTTCTCTCCATCAGTTAATAGCTGGTAGGTGGACAGATCTTTCTATCGATAAATTACGCGACCTACCCGTAATAGCCTTTTGTGGTCTGGCTAAAGCTCAGGGCTTTTTCGAATCGGTTAAGCAGCTCGGTGCCAATGTTTTGCAGCAAATATCATTTTCTGATCATCATTCTTATTCAGAGAAAGACATCGAAATGCTCAAGCAAAAACTAACTGAATTAAATGCTGAGTATTTAATCACCACCCGTAAAGATTTAGTCAAACTGGATGAAACTACCGTAAGCTCGAGAATGTTAGCTATTAATTTGAATACTAAGTGGATAGAAGGCACACCAGATGTAGCAGGTCTTGTTAAAATATCATCGGTCTTGATGCAGTAGCTTTGCCATCAATTATGCAGAACAAAACCCACCCCAGCACTCAAATAAAAACTCAAAAACGTATATTGGTTATTCGGTATCGTTTTATTGGCGATACTATTTTAACGGTCCCCTTTCTGCGTAATTTAAAACGCTATTACCCCGAGGCAAAAATTGATGTATTAGTCGGTCCTCAGAGTGGAGAAGTGCTCAAAGAATGTCCCTATGTTGATGAATTGATTGAATTCGATACCACACGTTTTCACAAATATGATCAAGGTAAGGGCCAAATAAAATCATTTGCTCATTATGTGTCGTTAATAAGAAAAAATCATTACGACACTGTATTTATTCTTAAAAGATCGCCATCTTCTGTTCTTCTAGCTTATTTATCTGGAGCTAAAGAACGCATCGGATATGGTGGCGGACTTAAGTCTATACTTTTAACAACAAATGTACACTGGGATAAGAAAAAGCATGAAGTCGAATCCACATTAGACGTATTACGATGCGCTAATATTCCGGTTGTTGATAATCATTTAGAAGCTTGGACTACCCGTGACGAAATAATAACGGCAAGAGCGTTGTTACCAAAAGAGCAAAAGAAATATGTTCTTATTCATGCTGCTGCCGCTCATCCAGACAAAATGTATCCTACCTCTAGCTGGTCCAAAATTATTGCCACTTTAAGTAATGATCATGGTTTCACTCCTATTTTATCTGGTGCGCCGGGAGACAATCTTCTAAATCAAGAGATTATAGACTCAAGTGGGGTAGAGTGTCTTAACTTAGCTGGTCAACTATCAATACGTGAAAGCATGGCTTTATCTAAGCTTATGCAGCTAGCAATTTGTGTGGATAGTGGACCAGCTCATTTATCTGCTGCCGTGGGTACACCCACTCTAGCTATATTTGGACCGACAGATCCTGAGCGCTGGCGTCCATTTGGACCCCAGCATAATGCCATATTCGATGCATCTTTATCTTGCCGCCCATGCCATTATAAAAAGACTTGTGATGACAAAAGACAATGTCTAACAGAATTAAATCCAGAAGCTGTAATTAAGGCAGCCCTAGAGGTTTTTTGCCGTGCCGGAGGACCCTATTTCAATACATACAATGAGAAATATAAAAATTGCTAATCGCGGTGTTTTATAAATATTAAATCGCCTGCTTCTAGAAGCACTGGCAGACCTCTAATGACGCAGAATATACAGGCAAAATAAACGAAGAAGAAGGCAATTGAAGAGAGCCAGGTCGATTTAATATTTGTATGAACAAGTATGAGCAAACAAAAAGCAAGTGCTTTAGCAACAGCATAACTAAAGCGACTAAAATTAGAAGCGACCAAAAATTTTCCAATTTCGGATTGCATCATAGTTTTGTCACCAAATGCGGTGAGTCCTTTTTCTTGATAGTAAGCTCGAATAGCATCTACTAGACCACCACGCACGAGAAATAAAATTGGAATCCAAATATTGATCCATCCGAGTACAGCAAAGGTTATCCAATAAGCTATTTCTACAATGCGATCACAAGCTATATCTAGGATGCCACCTAGTTTAGAAACTAGATTTAGTTTGCGTGCTAAATAACCATCTAATTGATCTGCCCAAATCACGAATATGGTCAACACGAAAGCTAAGCGTGTCGATCCGACATGATGATGAAGCAATAAGGCGATGGCTATAAAGGCGAGAAGTACTCGGGACAAACAAACAAGATTAGCAAAGTTAATTGTTTTCAATTGTTGTTTTGCAGCCTTTAAACATCTAGATTAGCCACCAAGTGCGCATTCTTTTCGATAAATTCTCGGCGTGGTCCAACTGCCTCACCCATGAGCAAGTCAAAAATGTGATCTGCTTCCGAAGCATCTTCAACAGTCACTTGTTTTAAAGTACGCGTTTCGGGATTCATTGTTGTTTCCCATAATTGCTCAGGCATCATTTCGCCAAGACCTTTAAATCTTTGGATGATTGCCTTGTCGCCTAGCTCGGCTAACACTGCTTCTAACTTGTGTTCGTTATAGCAATACTCTATACGTTTACCTTTTTCTACTTTATATAGAGGTGGTTGAGCAATATAGCAATAGCCTTGTTCTACTAGAGGTCTTGCATAGCGGAAAAAGAAAGTAAGAAGTAGTGTGCGGATGTGGCTACCGTCTACATCAGCGTCAGTCATGATAATTATTTTGTGATAACGTAATTTGGACAAGTCTAGGTTTTGCGCATTCGGACGCAATAGCCCGGTGCCTTTGCTACCCGCTTCCTTTTCTTCTTCGGATTCTTTAACGCTTAATCCTAAACCCTGAATCATAGCCTGTATTTCAGTATTTTCATAAATACGGCCTGGTTGTACTCTCTCTACATTGAGGATCTTTCCGCGTAAAGGAAGTATCGCCTGAAAATTACGATTGCGTCCTTGTTTAGCACTGCCTCCAGCTGAATCACCTTCTACTAAGTAAATTTCGCAGTTAGCTGGGTCGCGATCAGAGCAATCCGCTAATTTGCCGGGCAAAGATGAATTTTCTAAGGCAGACTGTCTGCGAATTAGATTCTTGGCTTTCTGTGCAGCTTCACGCGCTAGTCTTGCTTGAATAGCTTTGCCAACGATATCTTTAGCCGGTTTAGGGTTAATCTCAAGCCAATCAATGAGCCGGTCCGATGTGACAGCTTGGGTTATACCTTGTACTTCGCGATTACCTAAGCGTTCTTTAGTTTGCCCTTCAAATTGTGGGTCTGGTACTTTAACGCTTACGATAGCGGTTAAGCCTTCTCTTACGTCTTCTCCGCTAAAATTAGCTTCACTTTCTTTTACCAAATTATTTTTGCGGGCATAGTCATTTATAACCCGGGTTAGAGCATTACGAAAACCCGTTAAATGAGTGCCACCATCATGAGTATTGATATTATTTACGAACGTATATACCGATTCGGAAAATAAATCTGTCCACTGCAAAGAGCATTCCACAACAATATCATCTTTCTTTTGTTCAAAATAAATTGGTGGCTTATGCAAAACCGTACGTGTGCTATTTAAATAATCAACATAGCTCGCAATACCACCTTCATAACAGAAGCGTTCCGTTTTCTGCTCACCTTCCGGGTCTCTATTATCGGTTAGAGTTATTGTTAAACCTTTATTGAGAAAGGACATTTCTCTCAAGCGAATAACTAATACGTCCCACTCTACCGCTATATGGTTTTTTTCTAGATCTTCATTTACTTCAAAAAATACTTCATCGTCAGGCCAAAATGTAACTTTAGTGCCTTTTATATCGGTTTGACCAATAACTTCTAAGCCGCCGTCGGGTTTGCCTCGCAAATACACTTGCTTATGAATTTTTCCATTGAGATAAACTTCAACTTCTAAACGACTCGATAAAGCATTTACCACTGAGGCGCCGACCCCATGTAGACCACCTGATACTTTGTAACCACCACCACCAAATTTACCGCCCGCGTGTAAGACAGTAAAGACCGTCTCTACGCCGCTTTTACCAGTTTTTGCCACTATATCGGTAGGGATACCACGCCCATCGTCTATTACAGTTATGGAATTATCAGAATTAACCGTTAAAGAAATATTTTTGCAATAGCCAGCTAGTGCTTCATCGACTGAATTATCAACGATTTCCCAAACCAAGTGATGAAGTCCTCTTGGTCCTGTACTGCCAATATACATACCAGGACGCTTGCGCACTGCCTCAAGTCCTTCTAATACATCAATATTCTTTGCTGTATATTCGTTGCCACTATTGGTAGGGTCAGTCTTGCTCACGGTTACTCCATTATTTTCTGTTTTTTCATCGCTTGACAAAGAAACAATGTTACTAGAATCTTTTTTTGCCATATTTTTATGTTCTGCCTGCCCTTATACCAAATTTTTCAAAAAATTGACGAACCAGCTTACTGCACCAGTAGCTAAATTCGCTCCAATAATTGAAAGTAAAGATTGAAACTACTCATAGAACAAACAAAGTTTAGCACAAATAGGCATGCAAAGTGATGAATGCATCTACAATTAAAATATCCGGAAAAATATATGGAGTCTGAAATACTGCTTGGAAATTTTTTATGAATCTAGTCCAAATCTCCTAAGAAAGTCCGCTATTGCTTTGGGGTTTTTTGATGGTGTGCATCTAGGGCATCAGACTGTCATTGCCGCTGCTATCGAAGAAGCCAAATTAAAAGATGTAACAAGTGCTATAGTCACCTTCAAAGATCATCCAAGAGCTTTAATTCGGGGTAATTCGCCATTACTGCTAACTAATATTGAGCAACGCCTGGACATTTTTGAAAACTTAGGGGTACAAGCAGCTTTGGTTTTAACCTTTACTGAAGAATTGTGTCGTCTAACACCGCAAGAATATGTAGAGACTGTTTTAGTGCAGAGTATGGGGGCGAGACTTATCTCTGTGGGCTTTAACCATCATTTTGGCAGACAAAGAGAAGGCAATCCGCAACTACTTAGTGAATTTGGTAAAACCATGGGTTTTGCAGTGCGAATAGCCACACCGGTATATGTTGATGGAATGGAAGTTTCTAGCTCCAAGATACGCGAGAGCTTGGAAAACGCTAATCTGGATATAGCTAATAAGTTATTATCGAGACCATTTTCTCTGCCGGGAAAAGTTATAGCAGGAGAAGGCAGAGGGGCAAAATTAGGTTTTCCTACAGCAAATTTGCAAACATCGCAATTTCAAATGCTACCCGCCACAGGCGTTTATGCTGCTAAGGTGCGCCTAAGTGCTCAAGCCAATAAGCGGATATACTATGATGCGGTAGTGAATATAGGCTGTCGACCCACTTTTGCAGGCGATATTAATGCTTTGCCTATTACAGAGGTACACCTTTTAAATTTTAAAGGTAATCTTTACGATAAGAATATAGAAGTATATTTCTATAAATATTTGCGGCCGGAAATGAAATTTTCTGGACCGGAAGCTCTGAAAACGCAGATTAATACCGATTGTAAAACTGCTTCTCAACTGTTTTCTAGTCTGCCTGCCGTTTAAATTTATTCAATTTATAAAACAAAATGCTGATCGAAAAACTTAGTCTGTCAAATTTTAGAAACTATTCGCATGCATTTTTAGACTTGCATCCTGGGTTAAATATTTTGGTGGGAGAAAATGCTCAAGGTAAGACAAATTTTTTAGAAGCAATTGAATTATTGTCTACCGGATACTCAAGCCGTACTTCTTCTGAAGCGGACTTTATTCAGCATGGCAAAAGCAAAACACATATTGAGGCACATTTTCTAGCTAGAAACGTTAAAGAAAATTTGGCTCTCTCATTGTTTAACGAAGCAGAAATGCTCTTGGAGCTAGGACTAGAAGAGAGGCTCACTAATGAAAAGCCCAGAAAACGAAAAGTATTTGTAAATGGTGTAAGTTACTCGCTTTTAAAAAAGCTAAGGGGCAGACTTATTACAGTTACTTTTAATACTTTCGATTTGAATGTGATACGAGGTGGCCCCAGTCACAGAAGAGATTGGATTGATTCGGTTATAGTTCGTTTAAAGCCTGCATTCTATGAACAGTTATCTAAATATCAAAAAGTTGTACAGCAGCGCAATAAATTGCTCAAAGGCTTATTTGAGAGCAATCATTTATCTGCTAGAGATGAGGACCAATTAGATGCCTGGAATGAACAAGTAGCTAAATATGGTGCTCACATAATCTTATGGCGACGAAAAGCATTGCAAGAGCTTATAATCAAAGCAAAATATTACTTATCTCTTATTTCGGATCAAAATGAATCTTTATCAATCTTTTATCGCTGCCGTGCATTGGAGCTTGATTCTGATAAGCGTCATCATCGAGATGGTCAAAACTTTCACGATATAAAAATTATAGAATTACCCTCTTCGACTCACAATAATACCCATGATAACGAAGAAGAAAAAGCAATTGTCCAAACTTTACTTCATTCATTAAATAAGCGAAAGTTAGAAGAACTTGTACGCGGTCAGACTTTATCGGGTCCTCATCGCGACGATCTAATATTTTTATTGAATGACAAAGAAGCCACTTCATTTGCTAGCCAAGGACAACAGCGTTCATTAGTCCTAGCTCTCAAACTTAGTGAGCTAGAAATGATTAGAGAACATCTATCAGAACCACCCGTACTTCTATTAGACGATGTTTTAGCTGAGCTTGACCTCAAAAGACAGTCATTACTTATGTCACAAATAAACAGTGATATGCAAACTATTATTTCCACAACTCACGTTTCTAACTTTAACTCACACTGGCTAGAAAGCGCCCATTTCTATGAGGTTAAATCAGGTACAATTGGTGCCACTGAAATAAAAGTAGCGCGTTAGGAAGTATATATGCAAACAAAAAAAATTGAAGCAGGTATTGATCAATATATAGATTCTATCCGTAAAGATTACGAAGCTAATTTAAAAGCCTTTGTGGATATACCTAGTGTTAGTGCCGATCCTGCCCATAAAAAAGATATAGAAAAAATGGCTGAGGTTGCTCTCAATTTACTGAAACAATTTGGTGCCAAAGCCGAGATTATAAAAACAGATGGCAATCCCGTCGTATATGGCTATTTTGAAAATTCAGCTAAATCGCCCACTCTTACAATTTATAATCATTTAGACGTACAGCCGGCTGACGCTAACGAATGGCAAAATCCACCTTTCTCACTAACCATAAAAGACGACCTATATAAAGGCCGCGGGTCAACCGACGATAAAGGACCTGCCTTAGCGGCTCTTTACGCTAGCAAATATGTCTATGATCAAGGACTGCCTTTGAATATAAAATTTATTTGGGAATTAGAAGAAGAAATTGGCAGTCCTAATTTTCTCTCCTTTCTCAAGAAAAACAAAGAAAAATTCAAAACAAATTCCATTCTTGTTTCAGACACAATATGGATCAGCAAAGATAAACCTTCTATAGCCTATGGCTTGCGCGGGATGTCTTGCGTGCTGGTTAAATTGCGCACAGGCAAAAAAGATGTTCACTCTGGCACAACCGGAGGCGTGGCCCGTAATCCTATTGGTGAATTGAGTCAATTAATAACTGATTGCTATGACGCTAAAACTGGTGAAGTGAAAATCCCGGGCTTTTATGATGACGTTTTGCCTGTTTCTGAGCAAGAATTAGATAATATGGGGAAGGCCGGTTTCTCGCTAGATCATTTTAAAAAAGCCCATGAATTAATGGCAGTGCGAGTAGAAGAACCTTTAGAAGCAATAAAGCGCATTTGGGTTAAACCAACTTTAGAGGTGCATGGTATTGTAGGTGGTTACACTGGTCCTGGTGTTAAGACGATTGTCCCCCATCAGGCAGAGGCAAAAATAAGTATGCGCCTAGTACCTAATCAAAAGCCAGATAAGATTTTTAAGCTATTTAGCGAATTTGTTAAAGCAAAGTGTCCTGATGCTGAAGTTATTGAAGACGGCAGCCTTGGCCCTTTTATAGGTAGCTGTAAAGATAAATATAATCAAGCTGCAGCTGCTGCAATCAAAAATACTTTTCATTGCGAACCAGTTTTCACCCGCGAAGGTGGCTCCATCGGTGCGGTGGTCTCTATGGATGAAGTTCTAAAAGTGCCAATAGTTTTTATTGGTCTATCCTTGCCAGAACACGGTTATCATGCCATAAATGAACATTTTGACTGGCAACAAGCAAAAGGCGGCATAAAATTATTTGCGGATTATTTTACTAAGGTGCAAAAATTATGATTAAAAAATACATTATCCAATCCAAATATTGCTTACCGACCGTATTAACACTATCATTTCTCTTTTCTACAGCGTTATTTGCTCAAGAGCCGAACCCAGTTGAACCCGCACTAGTAAAGCAGTTTACTGCGAAGGTCGAACCAAAGCAGTTCTTGAAACAAGCTAAGGAAAGCCTTTGGCAGGTATATCCTGAAGACGATAAGTGCAAGCAAGCGTTAGTCGATTACGTGGCGAGGGCCAAAGATGGGACGGGCTTGGCATTTGCCGCTATTGCTCTCATTCCGTTCCATGATCCAGCAACGCTGAGCCCTATGCTTAAGAGAGCTTCTGAAAATGCTATCTCACCAGGCACACGATTCTATATTCTCAATGCTGCCCCTTATGTGGTCAGTGTTGGAGATGCATTCTATATGGGAAAAGGACAATTGGATAATGATACCAAAGAGACTTTGACTTCTCTTGAGAAAATGGCTGTCGAATCGACAAAACTGGGCGTGGGTCACTATCATGCCACTAATCTTGCTACCATCTATAAAGAAGCACTAAAACCGAAGAATAACGATAGCGAAGGACTTGAAATGGCTATCTGGCACGCATCAGCATATCTTTTAGGAACCCTGGATTTGAAAGATTTTGATCTACTCGAAAGCACCATGGACCCGAGGCATTGGTCAGTATGCAGCAATGTGATTAGTGCATTGAGCTTTGCAAGCAACCGGGATTTCTTTACGGAATTACGCCATTTGAAACAAGAAGAAGGTACTGGAGAGCACGCGCGAAAGATAGCAGAAAAGGCATCGGAAAATGCGAAGGTGTGGTGGCGTAACTTTTTGAAAGGACATTCCGATGGCAATTGGCAGGCAGCTGTTCTTGACGGTTTCTCACAAGCTGGGTTTAATTTGGATACAGATTTGCATTCGCCAAAGACTCAGAAAGAACTCTTGCGAGCAATTGATGCGCCTAATCCTATATTGTGCTATAACGCTTATAGACTTCTGAATCACATTTATGGTACCCACTTCGATCTGGAATCCGCATTCTTCGCAGGCAAATATGCCGGCAGCTTTCTTGACCCTTCCGAAGATCAAGCAAAGAATGAAGCGAGGCTGAAACACTACTGGAAGCAAAGACTGGAGGGTACAATTTCACCTTCTGACTCGCTTTCAAGGAGTAAATAGCCCAGCTAATCAAAGAAGTGGGTTTCTCCTGATGATCTGGTCACTCAAACCGGTAAATTGAACTAAAACTCAACTGATGTATAGAAGAGAAGGTGCGGCTGGTCGAAACAGTTTATTAACCGTTCTATTTGGCGGCATTATTTTTCTCCGCTCCTATAAAATGGGATTATAAAGACCAGGATTTTCAATTTACCTAAATCGCTAAAAGGACGACTTACATGAATAATCTAGTACATATAGCTCAACAACTAAGCGGTTGGCTATTTATAATTTTTCTTATTCTTATTCTCTTACTTCCGCCAATAATATTAGCTTCAATTGAATTTTGGTTGCTAAGAAAGTTTTTCGTGTCGAGCAATAACAAGATTTTAACGGTCTGTTTGATGATAATACTAACAATCGCAAATTCGTTCTTTACTATACGACCGATCTATTCTTTCATTACCGGATTAGCTCAGCTGTAGAGAGCATCTACAAACAGCTCAGGCAGACATTTACTAAATTAGCGGTTGCTAGTCGTGAAGATTTGCCTTAAGCGCCATTTCATTTTTTGGTTTTCTTTTTAGAATTTTGCATTTCTACTACGGCAAATCCTTCTGAAAACTGTTGAGCAGAGTCAAATTGGGGTTTGATCACAAATTTTCCTGTCTTGTCGATGAAGCCATAGCGGCTGTCGATGCAGACGGGTGCCAGGCCCTCGCAAAAAGCTTGTGCCCACTCAAACTGCGGCTGAATGACCATTGTACCATTGGTATCAACGAAACCATATTTACCAGCAACGCACACTGATGCCATTCCCTCAGAAAAACCAACATTGCTAGAAAAACTTGAAGACTGTAAGTGTGTTTCATCGACTTGTTGTCCGGTTCTATTGAAACTGCGCCGCAGGGATTGCGAAATGTTATAGCTGAGTTCCAGCGGAACTTTGAATCGCGGTTCAATAACATACTTACCATTCTTATCGATGAATCCGTACTTGCAATCGTCTAGGATGTAATCATTAGCCGATTGCCACAACGGGAATCCCTTTTTATCGGTTGGTGGTCGTTTCACAAAACGGCTCTTGCGAAGTTGCAATATCGGAGCCAATCCTTCTGAAAAATCTCCGACCAGGTCGAATTGCGGCTCGATTACAAGCTTGCCAGTTTTATCTATAAAACCATATCTTCCTGCCATTTCAACTACAGCCAGTCCCTCCGAAAACGGACGCGCTACTTCAAACAATGGTGGAATTACTACTTCACCACACTTGTTTATGAACCCATATTTGTCACCAATGAACACTGGCGCCAGCCCCTCCGAGAAATGGTCGCCTGATCCTTTAAAAAAGAACATTCCTGAAGAAGGATAATTGTGGTCATTAATAGCAAGCTTTCCAGATTTGGTTATGTAACCCCAGTCTTGAGAATTGGCAGGAGCTGTGAGCGCCAATCCCTCGTGAAAATCGCGTGCGTCAGAGAATTGGGGTTTAAAGATGAACCGGCAAGATTTATCGATGTAACCGTAGTCCTTGCCGACTTTGACCGCGGCTAGTCCTTCGGAAAACCCGCGGGCGTTCTTAAATATTCTATTGGTAATGCGCTTGCCCGACTTGTTTATGAAAAAGTATCTGCCATTGTCCTGACTAAAATAATCTGGGTAAAAACCGTAACCACCAGAAATCAGATAAGCATAGAAACCATCATAACCGGCATCGATAGGATCAAGCTTAAACGCTTTTTTAAAATCTTCAATCGCTAACTGATATTCACCAAGTTCTGCATATTCTGCTCCACGTTTTGCATACAGGACTGCGTCCTCCGAGCTGTGCTTTATAGCCATTGTGAAATCAGCAGCAGCATAATCATGTCTACCGAGTTCACTAAATACAGCGGCACGTTTAGTATATACTCGCCACAAAGATGGAGTGAGCATAAGAGCTTTATTAAAATCAGCGATTGCTTTCCACTTCTCTGAACATTCCGCATCATAAAGAAGTCCTCGCACATAGTATGCAGAACCGTTGTTTGGGGCATGGTCAATAAATCTGTTAATGTCAATAATTGATTGCTTATTTTCGCCCAAATTTAACTGACAAGCACCCCAATCATAAGCAGCCTCTGAGTTGTTGGGATCAAGAGCTAGTGCTTTTTTATAGTTCGTAATCGCTTTCTTGAACTCACTTAATGCCTGATAACAATTTCCGAGGTCATTGAACGCGCTTGCATTCTTAGGATCAAGGCTAATCGCCTTGTTTAGATCGATAAGAGCTTTCTGGTGCTGTTCTATATAACCGTAGGCTAATCCGCGCACTTTATAGGACAGTGCATCTTTTGGATTCAAGTTGACAGCTTTTTTGCAATCGTCAATCGCCTTCTGATACTGCCCAAGCCAACAGTAAGCATTGCCTCTGTGTCTATATGCCAATGCATTCTTCGAATTGACATTTATGGACTTTGTTTCATCCTCGACGACGCTCTGCCAACCACCAACGATGTAGTCAAAAGTAAATTGGATATCTATAGGAGCAGATGCACCGGTAGGAAGTGGTTGGAATGGAGCCGCTTTCTCGACCGCTGCTAAGGCAGCTTTGTCTTGAGTAGCCACTCCTGATGACTTATCTAAATGCAGATCCGATAGCTCACCAAACTTATAAATCTTAAAGACAACTACCACCTGTCTCGTGTCATCTCCTTTTGGTGGCTGCCAGCTAGCTTTGATGCGACGTTGCACTTCAGCCATATAGGGGCCATAATCAATATCTTGCGGTTTGTTCTCCTTTGTAGTTTTCTCAAGGGTACTACTGGAAACAGCTTTGGCTGTTAATCTCTCGACGCCCTGCCCTTCACTGTGCGCCGCAGGCCAGGGTTTGCCATTTTTAATGAATTCTATACCGAGATCTTTGGCTGTCACACCTGCTTCTTTTAAAATCAAATTGAAATGCCTGAAGAAATCACTTTTCCTTTTGGCGAAAATCTTTGTCCTGTTTCCCGTGACAAGGCTCGTCGGATCAAGGGGGTCGTCCGTAGGAAAGGGGTTTTTGCCTATCTGATCCTTTTTCCTTTTCTCAACCTTAGCAGAAATGGGGTATCCGCTTTCGGGCTGGAGCGAAATCTTTCGAAACCGTAATGCGCCATTGCTTGAGATTATCCATTCTTCATTCCGTGTCCAGTTATACAATTCCTGAGTGTCTTTATTTACTGTCAAAACAACCGGCTTAGTATAGAGAGTGATTTCAGTGAGCCCCTTGCTATTAAAGTCTTCGCTAGCAAAATACTTTCCTGCAAAAAGCCATTTGCGTTCAATCACCTTTCCCTCTGGATCGTATGTTGTAAGCCGCCCTTTTCCATTTTTGACAATTTCCACTTGCCCGGTGTCAGGCGCTATGCTGATCTCACTAATAGTCCTAAAATTACGCCAATGCTCATAATCTTGGAGTTGGGCATCGGGATAGAAACTCCGAATGAACTGTTCTTTAACGACCTTACCGCTGACTCTTTGATCTAACTCGGAGCGAATGTTTTCGTGCGGATCGTAAAATACAATTTTTACTGGCCGATGTTTGTTCGTTTTGTCGAAATACCGGATCTCTTTGTAGCGCGGTAGTGATTTGTATTCTTCTATCTCCGAGTCTGCGCCTTCGTAGAATCTTCTTGGAAAAGGATGAACCCAGTATTTCACCTCCGACCTCCAACTCGGGTCAATCTTGCTGAAGTGATGAACAGAGCTTGCAGGCAGATATTTGTCGAAAAGCATCTCTCCTTTGTCAGTTGTAGCCCTGGCGCTTACAAGTGCAAGACAAAAAGTCAGAGCGAAGATAAAAAAAGTTGGCGCAAAATTATTGTTCATGAAAATAGTAAGTTTGTTCTTTGAAGATAGATTTGCCAGAATGCTTTATAAAATTAGTTCCATACGGTTTAAATTCAGCTTGGGTTACGGCAATGGCCATGAGCAGAGTTCTTTGATTGACGGACATAGAATCCCAAAGTGTTGTAAAAGTATAATTTTCTTATTCTATTTGATTCATAGAAGATCTTTCTCTAGGATAAGAGGTTATTCCCATTTTGTGGGAATTATGTGAAGTCATTTAATCTTTATATAGTTTATAATTTTGAATTTATCCCAGAAAATAATTTTAACAACAAAGGTTGCATTCAATGTTTAGATATTTACTTGTGTACAAGCACACAGCCATCTATGTAGCTTGTGCTTTGGCGATATTTTTCCAGCCTGCTATTGCTCAAGCCGAGCAATTAAGAGATTCTCAATCACCAAAAGTTAATTTGGCAAATGCAGGCAAGTTTAATTACTCGTCAGATGTCGGTATTGTGGCTGTGGATTTTAATCCCTCTGTTCTCATAATCAATAACGCATGCCTTAAAGCTGGTAGTCAGATTGTGCTTGTATTTCCAGAAATACCGCAGAAAATAGCTGAAGCTACTATATTGCGTAAAGCCAAACAACCAAAAGGACCCGATCCAAAATGGACGATAGAGCCTGGGCAGTCAGCTTATATAGTCAAACTTTTGCATTACACAGTTGAATATCCCTCTCTGGCTATTGGTATTCTCAGCTCCAAATCTCTATTTCAGATACATAAGGATCGTGTATATGCCAATCTAGATGGCGATGGTTTCAAAAACACGTTTCGCATTGCTTACTCAGGTGAAGGTGCCCATCCGACAGTCTGGAGTGGTCAGCCATTGGTCAGTAAACGAAAATGGCATGGGCATTTTCATTTAAATTACGAAGTTGATCCTGACGCCACCCCTAAGGACTACTAATTATGCAAAAACGCACAGAAGAATAGTACTTGCTAATAAAATGGTGACACTGATGATTCGTTTAAAATTAACTCTCTATTTAGCTATTGCGATGCTTCTATCGCTTGCCATAAAAACTGATGTTTTTGCTCTATCCATGCCGCTAGTTGATGACGCAAGAAAAGATCCGTCTCTTCAAAGAGCACGCGCACAATTATTAATTGCAATCAGACGTCGAGACAGGAAGGCTCTTTTGCTTTGGTTAGATCCAGACATTCACTATGCACATGGTGGCGGTGCCGGCGTGCGCGATTTTTTTGATAACTGGGGAATAGACAGCAAAGGCTCAGATTTTTGGAACCAGATGGAATTCGCACTCACACACGGTGGCTATCTTGAAAAAGACGCGAATTTTATAGTGATAAATTAGGTTGGGTCCAGGATAATCAACCTGAATTCATAGCAACATATTATCTATTTCGTAGCGATGATGAAAAATCCTTTGCAAAAACGTTCGCTAAATTCGAAGATGGATATCGCGCCAATGTAATTTCTAAATGCTTACCCATGCATAGTCAACCAAATGCAAAGGCACCAATTATTGCTAATTTGTTCTATGATCTAGTAACTGTTGATGAAGAAGCAGATGCGCGCCACCAACCCTGGACAAAAGTAATGACCACAGATGGAAGATGCGGTTTTGTGAAAACAAAAGAGCTAACTTTCCAAACCGATCCTGTTGCGGTATTTAGAAAAATTCACGGCAAATGGCGCCTTACCTGGTTTGGTTATGAGGGCAATTAAGAAATGCCGGACCCTATCACCATATTCCCTCGATCGTCGTCCGGTGGAGAAATTGGGCGATTGGGCAATTCTGAAAGACTTATAAGCATTTAGTAATTGCAGTTAATTTTTTTGGCTACCAAACGTGAAGAATGTGGTCTCAATCCTAACCATGCGAAGTCTTTACGGGAAGTAATTTGTAAGCCAGTTTTAATAGCAACTTACGCATTTAACTTGACAATTGGGGCGGATAATTGCAGTATTGAAAACACAACTTGATTATATACTAACACCTTACTAAAAATTACATTCTTTTGAGTGCAGGTGCCATATGGCACTCCATTCTTGATTTGATAAAAACTGCTCGACGCAAGGGGGTTATATGCTTATTTCGTTCAAAACTTCGAATATTGCAGTCATTAGTTTATTGCGAGCTTAGTAAAACAAACAAAAACAGAATGCTTATCTTCCAAGGGGCAGATAAATTTATCTCCCTTAAAATCTACTATTTGGTCAAATATGATCCAACTTATCTATTCTGGTAATGGCAATCTTGCCTGGAAATATCTGAATAAAATATGGCCAGATGGCAAAACCGGTTCGTATCAGGATGACTCGAACCATAAGCTGATCACAAAAGCACAATTTGTCAAAGACTTCAATAAACAGCTGTCCACAAGCCAATATTGGTCTGACCTCAAACATTTAAATGGTTGGTAGTACTAACTAACAATTACCAAATTTGCCTTTAGGTACCAATGTTCAATTCCCATTTGAATGAAACATATGCGTTGCTATTCTCTTATAGCAATTTATTTGTACACATGGTAATTAAAAGTGAATTCAATATCTACTGGAGACTCTGAGCCTACTGGTAGGATGGGAAAAGGACTGGATTTTTCTACCGCATCTAGCCCTGCTCGATCAAGGAGTGCATTGCCACTAGGATGCTTAAGTTTCAAATTACCTATTTGTCCGTCTCTATAAATTTGATAATCAACGATTGTACGTTTACTAACTGGTCCTTGAGGGGGCATCCAGAGGGATTTGATGCGGGTTTGCATATTAGCCATATACTTTGAATAATCAGGATTGGTCCAACCCCATTGCAAATAATTTTCCAGGGCTTTTGTTAGTATTGGAAGTGAGTCTTGATATTTATCATGATCGTCAAAAAATAGGCTGGCTGTAAGTAAGCATGATGCTATAGATCGATCACAATCTTCCTCGCTTAATTCATCATACTTGGTCAACATTTTTTTGTAACTGTCTTCTGCCTCCACAGTTTTTCCATTGCCAGCAAGTTCAGCTGCTTGCAAGCAATATCTCTTAATGCGATGTCTGCGAGGAGCTCTGAATTGTTTTAATTCTTCTTTTGTTAAAATATTATCTGGAACAAATTGAGAACAATTTCTCAATAATGTAAAGGTAATATTTCGCTCGTTTGCTGCTTGTTGGTGCAAATTTTCTAGAGATTGTTTTACAAGAGAACCTGCCTGATCATTATCACCTTTACTTGCATAGTACCAAGCAAGACTCAATAGGCTTGGCACATAATATGCGTGCTTTGCCGATATGCATGAGGGATCAATTCTAATTGCTTCACTATATTCAGAAACGGCTCTTTCAGGTTCATTTTCTTTCAATGCCTGTTCAGCCAACTCTATACGATCTTTAACTGATTGCGGATTTTTACTAATCATTTTGAAGCATCCATCTAAATTATCTGAAACTGTACTATTTCCTCTGTCATAAAACAGCGACTTCTCAAATTGTTTTAAAGCAAGATCGCACTTAGGAGCGAAGCTTAGACCATAATTGTTATAAGCAATGGACAGATTTTCTCTTACTAGCTCATAGCAGGGGTCTATGGCTAATGCTTTTTTAAGGTCTGCAATTGCCGGTAATAAATTTCCTTTATTTATCGCCAGAGCAGCCTCATTGTTTAGCTCTATGACACGCACTGATGTGCAATAATCTTGTTTAATCGTGTTGAGTAAATGATTCTTTGCCCCAACCAATAATACTTTCCTTGCTAAACTTATTGCTTTCTGATAAAGCAAAAGTCCGTCAGCATTTTGTCCTTCTGCATAACGAATAAGCGACATGTTTGCATCACAATAAGCCAGGCTTAAATCATTTGGACCAAATAACTTTTGCAAAGCCTGCCGGTTCTCTTCATAGAGCCTAAATGCTTCTTTATAGTCCTTTTTCTCAAAACAAGCTCTAGCTATCGCAAAATTAAGGTCTATTTTAGAACGACTATTTTTTATTTTCAGCCCAGTACTAGATTTAGAGTCAACTGCGGCTTTAGATAGCTCTACTTTTCCTATTTTACGCAGAAAATCGCTATAGGCTTGTTGGACTTCTGGAAGTCCAGTTGTGTCTCCAAATGACTGTGGTACGTCTATGCCTGCCTTGAACTCGCGCTCCGCGTCGTCATTAGCCTCTAGCTGCACAAATCGCTTAGCTGCCTCAAGATGCAATTTGCGTATCGCTGGTGCCGGATTCCCCGAGCAGACACCTGATGTTAAGTCCACTGCTATCTGCGCAATCAATACACTGGCACGCCGTAAACTAGCAAGGGCTTGCAATTTATTTCCAGCTTTGACTTGAGATGTTTCTTGATCAAATAGTAACGGGATCTCTTGTTCAAGTGTCTCATATTCTTTTGCCAGATCTTCCATATTAGTATATGGCGCTGCAAAAGACGGCTGTAGTGTCATTATGCCAGACACTGCTAGAGCCTGCCAGATTCGAATTTTTCTCATGCTTTGAATCGTCCCAAAATCCATCTGCCGCAAGTGTAATCTGCACAAAAACCCCTGTCAAGTTGAGTTTGTCAGATGTTCTGAGTTTAAAGATCTTATGCCATATCGGAGAACCCAGGCATTATTTTGAAAGTTTAGCTTTTCTTTGAACTTCCAATTCGTGATATTTTTGCCAGTCCTTTTGCGCTAGAGCCTTCTGCCCCTGTCGATCATAACTAGAGCCTCGATATGCACACAGATCCATATCGCTTGGATCAAGAAGAATTGCCATTTAAATACTCGCTTAGTTACGAACAAATCTTCCATCCCAGGGTGTAGCGGTTTTCGACGCCAACATAATCGCCTCACCAACAAGAGGAGCAAGGAGATAGTGGCGTTGTCCATTCCAGTCGATCGAACAGCCGACTATCTCTGCTGTGACCAACATCTGTGAAAGGAAGGCGCGGTCGCCGGCCGCTCTAGTGCAGCCAACACCAAAACCAGTACCAGCAGGGCTAAAACCAAATATTACCGGTCCTGAATCAATATCACCTTTCCATGCACCATCAGGGTTTTCTTTTAGAGCACCAGCGCCGGGAAACCTTCCAACCGCTGGTAAGAACCATGCGCCAAATGCGCGCTTGAGTTTACTATATTGTTGTCCGCAAAACTCTGGATCGGCATGAAAGAGATAAAGCAAACTAAAAGCCACTCCAGAACTGCGGCTTTGGGATCTCAATTTTGCTCCTGGCGATATTGCAAACACAAGCGTTCCTGTATCGTTGCGAATCAATTTTTCTTCTGCAGATAGTCTCCACTTGCTTATGAGCTGGCGGTATTGTGTGCCAAATGCAATGTCATGATTCTTTAATGATGCAAGCACGACTGAATTATCAGGAATATATCTCTCGCCCGGATAAGTTTGAGCAATCATGGCAGCATCTAGATTTATGCGGCGAGCTAGAGCTTCGCTAATGCGGTGGGTTAAAGTATCATATCTGGTATCACCCCCCGTCAGTCGATAACAGGTGAGCATTAAGTTTAGGTGTCCCAGATACCAGAGGTGGCCATTCTCTGATAATAGCGAATCAAGCGGATCTTCGTGCCAGGCATCTATATCAAATTGCCTATAGGATTTCTGGAGAACTCTTCCAATAAGCGCTTGGATTTCCTGCGCTAGCTCCTCACGCAAATCTGGATACAGAAATGCGAGATTACATAGAGCCATTGAGTACATGGAGCAACTGAGCAGTGCCCACTCTCCTTGAAATCGCGATGGCAGCAGGCTCTGGCTACTTGGTCGCTCCTCGTGGCGAATGGTAATCGCCCCTCTTAAGAAGGCTCGCCTGTGTAAAAGATCTTCTTTGGCGTACCCATCGAGCAGCTGATCACCGCCAACATAGAGTACGGATACCCACAATACTTTGAGCAAAAGGAACAGCGCAAGAGCAATAAGTGAGACTGTGATCGTTTTCCTATACATTGACTTCAGGCTAAAATGTGAGTTAGTATCAAGGTTGTATATCCTATTGATTGTAGCGTTGCTGCTTTTAATTACATCTTATGCTAGGGCAGCCTAGTCATTATAGCCTCCAATGTTGAACTTAATCTGGAAATTCATTATAGGGTCCACTTACGAATGAGACGATTTTTTGATCGGTGTCTGCAGGTATCCTTACCGTAACTCACTTTCAAGATATGTGGCGATATGAACTGGCAAATGTTTTGTTCCAACATGGGACCATCAAATCCCCATTGCCATTGGTCGCAAGGATTGAAGCTACCTGTTGACTCTTCAAGGTACCATTTTGAAAGTGGTGGCGGATCTGGTGCTCTACCAAGTAAACTGATCGTGTCCGACTTTGTGTCCAAAACGTATAAGCGCCATATAGAAGACTCTGTTTGCTGACCCACGAAAACAATAAATCTCAAATCTGGACTGGGGATTACTGCCTCCAATGCTGCAACGAATTGGGGAGTAAAACTCTTTGAGTAAACTATAGCTGGCTTATCTTCAGGTAAATATTCAAATGCTTCGACTTTTAACGATATTCCCGTTTCGCCTACTGTCTGTAAAACGTAAGCATGCTGGGCGCGACTATAGCCAAGGCATTTAAAATTATCATCTAATTTGCGTTGGAATAAAACAGCGCCGTTTTTAGACAACAAAGAAATGCTTGTATGTCCGTTGTCTGGACCATCATGGCGCATTTTGCTCATGTCGGTATCAATCACTAATGTAGTGGTTTCACCACTATAACGCATCGGTCTAGGTGAGAAGAAGCTGTCCCTTGATTCTGAGAACACAGAACCGCACGGAGCTGTCAACGCCAAAAATATCACCAGTAACAAACGAATTTTTCTCATTGGCGCCTTTCTGGATAATTGTTGTCCCATTTTGAATCAGCTGCAAATTCGGCGGGAAAAGCAACAACCAAGGCACTGAAAATAGGCAGAAAATATTTTTTCATGATTTTAAATATTCACACGGTTAGAAAGAGATTTGGCCATAATAATAACATTACGAAAATCATAGAATATTTTAATAGCGACTCTTATATTCTATAACTTGAACGAGAATACGAATCGAAAACTTTTTATGGCATTGCGAACGAGTGATCATTAAACTCTCTCCATAAGAGCAACAACTTGCACTGCAATAGCCGCACCGCTACCGATATCACCAAGTTTTTCACAAGTTTTGGCTTTAATGCTAATCGTATCTTTCGGTATCTGCAGTATTTGAGCTAGATTATCTCTCATCTGGCTATACCATGGCGAAAGTCTTGGCTGCTCGCATACCACAACTGAATCAATATTGATTATTGACCAGTTTTCTTTCTTGATTTGCTCTATTACTTGGGCAAGCAATTTTGTGCTGTCGGCATTTTCGTATTTAGGATCATCCACTGGAAATGATTTGCCGATGTCGCCCAAGCAAGTCGCTCCTAGCAAAGCATCGATAATTGCATGAATTAAAGCATCGCCATCAGATGTGCCATGTAATCCTAAGTTGTGAGGTATGTGCACCCCACCTAAAATCAGGCGTTTGCCTTTTACCAAACGATGGATATCGAAACCAGTTCCGATTCTCAAGCTATTGTTGGGCACAAATAACTCCTCTTATTGCGAACATATAATACTTTGTTTCGATAGAAAAATTTTATTTGTCTGTATTTCTAGATAGTCTGGCAACTCTAGCAATATCTCAATCATCATTAATAAATCGATTCAAGTAGCTGCCAATAAGTGCGCTAAACTTCTCATTCATGACTAAATCTTTTATTTCATCAGTTTTTATTGCTGGCGCAGGCTTTATGGGTAGCGCCATTGCTTATTTGATTACAACCAAAAGTGAGGCAAAGGTTTGCTTATACGATAAATATCCAGATGCCTTAAAGGAGGCGCAAGCAACTTTCAAAAAATTTGGCAACACCGCTTTGGAAAAAAGTCTGATTAAAAAAGATGATTTGCAAAGGGCAAGAAATAGCTTGACTACTATCGATAATCTTAACAAATTGCCAGACTGTGACTTGGTTATTGAAGCTATCGCTGAAAATCTAGCAATAAAAAAGGAACTATTTAGCATTTTGGATAAAAAATTCGCCGAGACTACTATTTTTGCATCCAATACCTCTTCCCTTTCTATTACTGCATTGGCTGCAGCAACCAAACGTTCTAAAAAATTTATTGGTACGCATTTCTTTTCGCCCGCTCATATTATGAAGTTGCTCGAAATAATTCCGGGCATAGACACCAGCGAGCAGACCATTAAATATGTGGTTGATTTTGGCAAATCTCTTGGCAAGACTGTAATTACATCTAAAGATTTTCCGGGTTTTGTTACTTCGCGCCTAGGTATAGTTTTGCTTAATGAGGCAGCATTTGCTTTAATGGAAGGGTTGTCCACACCCGAAGAAATTGACCAAAGTATGACGCTAGGTTATAACCACCCGATGGGACCACTAGCATTGGCGGATTTTATCGGTCTTGACATTTGCTTGAGTATCATGGAAACTTTGCAAAGTGGATTTGGTGATCCAAAATATCGTCCCTGTCCCCTAATGCGGCAATTAGTGAATGCAGGGCATTTAGGATGCAAAACTGGTAAAGGTTTTTATAGTTACGGTGCGGCACGGTGATCTTATTTAGTTGGGTATTAAGCAATACTTTGCTCATTGCAGGTTTCTTTGCCCTTACCTATGCATTTTATGCATTATTGCGTCCAGTGGCGAGCGCAAACTCGCCTGGGAGCGAACTTCCTTTCATTTCTATTCTTGTGCCGGCGCGTAACGAAGAAAGCAAGATCGGTCGTTGTATAGCCTCTTTATTGGCCCAAGATTATCCAAATTTCGAAATTATTGTTATTGATGATCGCTCGACTGATAATACGGCCCGGATAATTCAGTCTTATGTTGATGCCGATGAAAAAAATCGTATTAAATTTGTTCACGGAAAGGATTTACCCAGCGGCTGGATTGGAAAGTGCAATGCTTTGGCCCATGCTGTGAATTACGCCACCGGTGAATGGTTTGTTTTTACCGATGCTGATACCTATCACAAACCTAATGCTCTGGCTGATTCAGTCCATTATGCGGTTAAACAGCAAGCCGATATGGTCTCTTTTTTACCGACACAGGAACTGGGCAGTTTTCCTGAAAAGCTAATTATGCCAATCTTATTGAGCTCTTTCTTACTAGGGGATCCATTTCACCAAGTCAACGATCCAAAATGTCATCGGGCATATGCATATGGACAATACATTATTTGTCGACGTGCTCCCTATTTTGCAGTAGGTGGCCATCAGAGTGTGCGTAATGAAATCGTTGAAGATCATGCGTTAGCTCAAGTATTTAAAGACAAGGCTTATAAAATTGAAGTGGCGGATGGCAGGTCCCTATACAGTGTTCGGATGTATACAGATTTAAGCACTCTTTGGCAGGGCTGGACTAAAAATCTTTATTCGTTAATAGACAGTCGTATTCCCAATCTGCTAATCATTTTATTCATGATCAATTCGGTAGCCTTATTTCCATTTGTTCAATTGCTGCTGGTTTGCCAAAAGATCTTTACCGGGCACACTGACAGCCTGACACTAAGTTTATTAGCGCTGGTAGCAGTGCAATTTCTTCTTATAGCTTTTTGGTTTGAGAAAACGTCTCAACACCATGCGGGTGTTGATTGGCGCAACTTTTTCTTATTTCCCTTTGGCAGTCTTGCAGTAAGTGCTCTTTATTTTCATGCCGCCTATCTCGTAGTTAGCGGCAGTCAAGTGAATTGGAAAGGACGCAGTTACGTAGTCAACACGGCAAAAACCATTCAATCCTCCTATCATCCTGACTTTAATCAGGCTGTAGACACCAATGTTAGCCGAGATGTAAGGGAAGTCAGTACCATTCGTTAACTGCTTTGTAAAACTGTTCTGCTTGCTGAATGCATAAAACCGCACTGAGCCGTGTTAAACTTAGCTTGATAAGAGCCACTTAGCTTATGCTTTAAGGCTTGCGACTGATTAGCAACATTTAGGGGCAAAGAAAATCTTGTTTAACTGGGCAAAAGGATATTTTCGCAAATGTATAGGTATCGATTTAGGTACTGCAAATACACTTATTTATATTGACGGCGAAGGAATTGTTCTTCGTGAACCTTCCGTTGTGGCTATCGACAATAATACGAATACTTTATTAGCAGCAGGCGAAGAAGCAAGAGCGATGATTGGACGTACTCCCCAAGGAGTAAAAGCATTGCGTCCATTACGCGATGGTGTTATTGCCGAATTTAAATATGCCGAAATAATGCTCAAAACTTTTATAGAAAGAGTCGCAGGTAACCATGGCTTTGGACTTAGCCCAGAAATCGCTATTGGTGTGCCTTCCGGTATTACAGATGTGGAAAAGCAAGCTGTAAGACAAGCTGCTCGCAACGCCGGCGCTAGTCAAGTTTATACTCCTGAAGAACCTATGGCTGCTGCGATTGGAGCAAATATGCCAGTGACTGAACCCACCGGCTCTATGGTAGTTGATATCGGTGGTGGAACAACAGAAGTAGCTGTAATAAGTTTGTCTGGCATCGTAGTTAACTCTTCTATTCGAGTGGCAGGCGATGAGCTGAACGAGGCTATTATTCGTTATTTAAAAAAGGTACATAGTTTGGCCATAGGTGAAAGAACCGCAGAAGAAATTAAGTTTCGTCTTGGCTCTGCTTATCAAACAACAGAAAACGATCGCTATGATGTGCGTGGTTTGAATTTGCTAAACGGACTACCGCGGACAGTAACTATTAGTCGTGGCGAAATTAGAGAAGCGTTAAGTGAGCCATTAGCCTTTATAGTTGATGCTGTGCAAAATACTCTGGAACGCACACCACCGGATTTAGCGGCAGATATTTTTAATAGGGGCATCTTCTTAACAGGTGGTGGAGCTCTTTTACAAGGATTAGACGAACTCATTTCTAATGAAACTGAGGTGCCGGTATTCGTTGCTGAAGATCCTCTCTCATGTGTAGCAATCGGAACAGGTAGACTCCTTTCTGATCCTGCTTATCGCCGAGTATTAGAACGTTCAGCCCTGACGAACTAAATTTTGGATAAGAATGGCTGAGCAAAAGCAAAATTCTTTTGCCTTCGATCGGGCAACAATTGCCGAGATAATATTTTTCGCAATTGTATTAATGTATTTAATTGGTCCCGCTAGTGGTTTGATTTTAAATGTCAATGCTGCTGTCTCTGGTTGCTTTACTAAAAGCACAACCCAAATACTTTCCACACGTAATACTGTACAAAAGCTCTTAGCCTCAGCTGACCGTATTAAAGATTTAGAAACCAAATTAGCAGAGCGAGAGCTTGAGCTCATAAAATTGCGCCAGCAAGCAAAAGACACGAATAAATTAAGACAGATGCTCGATTTAAAAACCCACTCTGATAGACGAGTTGTAGCAGCCGAAGTTGTGAGCCGTAACCCAGATAACTGGTTTGAGCAGATAATTATTGACCGGGGCACATTCGATCATATTTCTAAGGGTGCTGCTGTAATTACAGGTGTTGGTGTTGTCGGACGAGTAACTAGTGTATCTGATCATGCTAGTGTCATACGTTTGGTCACTGATCCAGATCAAAAACTAGGTGTGCTCATTCCACGTCTGGGTATTACAGGTATTCTTTCTGGACATCATCAGAATGCTGCCATTATAGACTTTGTGCCAATCAACGCAAATGTAGAAATTGGTGACAAAGTTGTCTGTCTTGGTAAAGGAGGTACTTTTCCCGAAAATCATCCAGTAGGTACTGTGATAGGCGTCAGACGTGACAACAATGCGACCAGTACTCAGATAGAGGTCAAATTCGCGGAAAATTGTTACGATTTGAGTGAGGTACTAGTGTTGCCACCACTTGAGGAATAATGACGCTTAATTTCTAAGTTTGCAGAGGTTCTTTATGTTCTGGTTATCCATTAAAACTCGCCGTTATCTTTGGGAATTAGGTTTAGCTTTTTCTGTTATTTATTTCATTTGGGTTTTGCAAAGCGATGTGTTAACTAAATTGTCTTTGCATAATTTATTTTGTAATTTGCCTTTGACTTTTATAATTATTTGGTCTTCTATTTATACTTCTTCGATTAAACCATTAAGTTCGGACGATATCAAAGTAAGATCCCTAACAGATATTGCTTTACACCAAGCAATGTCTGGTAGCGTCCGTGGTGCGGCAGTGGGAGCTGTATTTGCAGCCCTTTATGCTTCTATCCTGCCTGTTTTTTTGCTTTCTTATCCACTTATTGGCTGGATAGCAGGCTATTTCCCTCTTAGGAAAATCCAGCATGCATCCTTTTACTGCATAGTCTTGGTTTTTTTGGGTACAGTATTGGCAGAATTTATAACGGCCTGTCAACTTGCTATATTGGGACGAGCCGAGGTATTTAGTTGTTTTGTCCAAATAGCTATACCGGAGGCTGTTTTAAATGCTCTTATTGCTCCTTTTATTTTTGTACCACTTAAGGCCTGGTATGACTTTGGTTTAGAGCACGAAGCGATAGTTAAATCATGAAGGCTAGAACACGAAAAAAAACTATAAATCTGGCTATCCAGAAAGCAAAATATTTTCGTTTTCTTATACTTCTATCTACAGCTATTTTGGTGACGCGTCTCGTATGGCTGCAAATTATTCAAAATCACTACTACTTAAATAAAGCGGTATCTAACAGCACTCGGGTGACATTTTTACGCGCACCACGAGGAATTATCTATGATCGCCATGGCAATCTACTGGCTACTAATAAGCAAACTCTATCCTTAATAGCAATTCCAAATGAATTGGAGCAATGTGACGTCTTAGCAGAAAAACTAGCTCGTGTAATTGACGTTCCAGCACCAAAACTTTTCAACATCCTATTGAAGGCCAAAGCCTCGAATTCCGTTTTGCCAGTCGTTGTTGAACGAGACATAGATGTTGGTACAGTAAGCCGTTTTTACGAGCAAAAAATATTTTTACCCGGTATAGATATTTTGCCAGATATAAGTAGAAATTATGTGCAAGGTGATCTTACTGCTCATGCTATTGGCTATTGTGGCGAAATTACCCAAGGGCAGCTAGAAACAAGACCCGAACGTCACATGGGGGACGTAATTGGTCAAGATGGTATTGAGCGCATCTATGATGTGCAGTTACGTGGCATTGATGGCGAACAAAGGGTCAAAGTTAATGCTAGTGGTCAATCTATTTCTGCCGAAACTTCTAAACCCGAAATTACTCGAGATCCAGTTGCTGGTATGCCACTCATTACCTCACTCGATTTAGACTTGCAGAAAGCCGCATATGAAGCTTTGGGAGACCGCTCCGGTGCTGTTGTGGCAATCGATCCACGCACTGGCGAAATACTAGCAATGGTTTCACGCCCAAGCTTTGATCCCAATATTTTTACTAAGCGCATTAACAAAGATGCCTGGAAGCGCATTAATGCTCCAGATCACCCCTTATTTAATCGTGCTCTTTCTGGTTTTCCACCGGGATCTATCTGGAAAGCTATTACATTATTAGCTGCTTTAGAGAGCAAAGTGGTGAAACCAGACACTAAAATACATGTTTCGGGCGGTATTAGCCTTGGTGGCTTTTTCTTTGGTGATTGGACTAAAGCTACTGGTCTATACGATTTAGTTAAGTGTCTTGCCTGGTCTCGCGATTCTGCTTTTTATCAAATGGGGTTAAAACTAACGCCTGAGCAAATTAAAGAGTGGGGAGTTAAATTCGGCGCAGGACGACCCACTGGCGTTGAGTTGCGTCATGAAGGTGTAGGCTTAGTGCCAGACTCGGCATGGAAATTGCGCGTCTACCATGAAAAATGGTACCCAGGCAATACTTTGCATATGTCTATTGGACAAACATATGTTCAGGTTACCCCAGCGCAGGCAGCACGCATTTTTGGGGGACTAGGGATGCGTGGACAAATACCTGACTTACATTTTGTTATTAAAATTGGTGATAGACAAATACCGTCACCCAAACCAGAAAAAGTTAAGACTCACAAAGAATATCTTGATGTTGTATTAGCTGGTTTGAAAGCCGTGGTCGCTAGTGGTACAGGCGGTGCTACTAGAATTGGTAACGGTATTGAGGTGGCTGGTAAAACTGGATCAGCTGAAGCACCGCCAGTTGGTAGCAAAACTCATGCCTGGTTTGCCTGTTATGCTCCTGCCGATAAACCTCGTATAGCTATCAGCGCCTTTGTTGAACATGGCGGACACGGGGGGTCGACTTGCGCTCCGATAGCTAAGGCAGTATTACTTAAATTTTTTGGTATCGCCGCTGCCCAACCAGTCGGTCCAATTCCGCCTAAAGTTAATAAAAAGCCATCGGCGCCTGTTCATAAGCCTAATTAATTATTGCGGCCAAACTTTAAAAATTTAGAACAATTGACAGATTAATTCAGCAGGAGGAGTATGTTATTAATCAGGCATGAAAATTTGTGTGTGATATGATGCGCCTTTTTACAAGTATATTAATAGCTTTGCTTGTCACAACTTCAGCAGCTGTTTCGTCTGTCAGTGCTTTAGAAGTTAAAGGCAATTGCTGCTGTGCGGAGATTGTTAACAGTATAGAAGCGACTATTCAGAATGATTGCGCTTGTTGCTCACCCACACCAAATCATAAACTGCCCAATAAAACTGTTCAGATTCAGATCAAAAAAGCAAATATTGATCTGCAAACGTCCACATCGAGCATTCTAACTGACAATAAGCAAGCCAGAATTCACATCTTCATTGATAGACGCCGACCGCTGCATCTGGCCTCCAACGAGCTCTATTTAAGAAAACGTGCACTTTTGATTTGACCTCGCAAGCAGGTTAGCTTTTGATCCGTTAGCTCGTTTTGCTCACGGATAGTCGTAATTTGTTTTCTTAAGGAGAAAAATCATGAATAAATTACTTGTTTCATTAACCGCTATATCTGTTTTGGCATTGTTCAATGCTTATTCCAGCTTTGCCCAAGCTGGTGATACAGCTGCCCAAGTAGAAAAACAATCAGCAAAGCAAGAAAAAAGTTGCAGCACTTCATCCAAAGATTGTTGCAAGAGCGAAAAAACTCAGCCCGGTCATTGCTGTGCTTGTTGCTCTGGCACTAGCTGTAATGCTAAGCCAGACACACATTGCTGTGGCTAATCAAGCCTGAGAATCTAGTGATTCCTAGATAAAGAAAGGGAGGCAACTGCGGTTGTCCTCCCTTTCCTAGGTTGCTCTAATTAGAAAATGGACAACTTTTCTAATTCTGCGTGCCCGCGTTCCGTCCACTTAATGTTAGCTCTCTCGCATTTAAGAGTTTCTTCTGCTATTTTTTGTCTCGTTTTTACATGTACATCGTTCTCAACGGCAAAATGTAAGGTCATGCGTCCTGCCTTTGTTACCTTATTGCCAACATTACTACCCTCATACCGGTAAAGGCCGCCCTGATGCAACATTGTGCTGCGCATTATTACTATGCCAAAAGGTGGAACTGTTATTTGTTCTAATCGTGGATTGCATTCAGATTCTCGTTCAAACTGTCGAATAATTTCAGTTGCACCGATATTTTGATTTTCTGGCACAAAGCGAGGACGCAATGCCCTGGCTTTCTCATCAATCAAGTTTACCCAAGTATGACTTTTGCTTTCTATCCACAAATAATCATCATCTGCGGCACTTAGGTTGAGGTTTGCTCGCCAAAAACAATAGGGGTTCCTAAATTCATTGAGCCACAAATCCAAAGGATGATACGGTTTACTTTCGTCCAAAAAATCTCGATGTTCTCTGCACCAGTAAAGCATCCCCGGTGGAGTTGAAACTAGGCAACTGGTATTTTGCCAAGGAGAGAAACGCCAAAAATCATTACCCATAATCTGATTTGCTAAATTAAGACATTGCAGATCTTGAAACGGTTTAAGCGGATTCACCGACAACTGATGCAAATATGTACGTTGAGGAAACTTGTGACTGCTCTGCCAGGCGAGTTGGTTGCAAGGTTCAAGCATTTTCCTTAGGCTCAAGCCTAGATTAGTGTCGATAATTTCGGGTATAACAACCCAACCGAGATCATCTAGCTGCTCACTATAATTAGTCATTTGTTAGTACCGGTTAAAGTCCAAATAACAATTTTAATCCAAAAATCACTCCTACAAAAGTAAAAAGTCTCTTCACCATTTTTGCACCAATGCGTTTGGCTAGCATTGAGCCGATTTGTCCACCGGCCATTGAACCAATCACGGCTGGAGCAATCAGCCACCAGTTAAAAAATCCCTTTAAGGTATAAGATATTGCAGCAAACATACACCAGATAAAGGCCAGAAAATAATAATGTCCCAATGCCGTTATTAAATCGAAGCCACGTGCTTTGCAAAGAGCTATAGAAGCAAAAATACTATTGCCAGAGCCAAAAAATCCTTCATAGAATCCTAAAGGTAATCCAATGGCGCTGCATGCCGGCTTGCTAATTTGCGGCTGGCTTGTGGAAATGCCAAAGCCCTTCTTTATCCAGCTCAGGGAAATGGCAGTGATTATAAGAAATCCGACCAGTGGTTTGGTTACACTGCTGTTAATCGAACTAGCTACCTGCGCTCCCAGGACGGCTCCGACAATGCCAAATGCCGAAAGACCTGCTAAAAGAGCAAAATCTATTTTTTTACCCCTTAAATAATTACGCGATGCTAATACAGTCCAGAATGTTGCACTTACTTTGTCGCAAGCAACAGCTGTCGGCAACGGAAAACCCAAGCTAAGCCAGCAGGGAATAGCAATAATCGAAGAACTACTGCCGCTAAATGAGCCAAATAATGTGGCCGCAAAAGCGATTGTGAAAATGAGTAAGGACATTTGTTCACTCTAATTTGTTACTCTTTGCAATTATAAAGTGGTTTTTTCGCACATCAAGGGTTTTTGACATTACATCACAGATTTTGCTATCTTTTAACTTGATTGATCGGCTAGGCATCTAGCTAGAATAATTTTAGTTGAGGATCAATCCTCGGCCAAAACATACCGAGCACAAGCCATGTATTGTATGGAAATTTCGTTCCCATATAAAATCGAGTATCTCTGCTAGACGCGCATATTTCACCAAAAAACTTATTTTTGACACTTTCAGCAGCTTTGTCATCATTACCAAGCCTGTCTCTCTCATTGAGGAAAAGAACTCCTAATTCCCAGTCTTCAATCATTGCGTTATGAGGACGTGGGCTATCTTCACACTCAAAAACATAACTAAATTTATAAGGGAGCTTCATTAGTGGTTTTGGTTGTGGTCCGAATAAAGTCAATTGTTGAAATAACATTTGCCATTCTTGTTTCGATTCTTCTTTAATTCTTTGGATTTTTAAGTCTAATATGCGTTTTGGTTTTACTATGCCCAATGAAGTTTTATCTTTGCTGTGGAGCTGTTTTATCTCATTTAAAGTATATTGCGGTAGCTTATTAATAACTTGCTTGCGTTCGTGCCAGTTATTTTTGGTAGAAAGCGGTGATCCTATAAGTTTTATTGAACTAAGATCTGGTTTCCGGCTCTCCTTTCTATTATCGTTACCACTCCCGTGCGGCAATAGCCCGACTTCGATCCACTGATATTTACGAAATTGTTGATTATGTGGGCGATATCGATAATCTATTGGATACAGCCTAACCCACTCGCTTTTGTCCGTAATGCCGGCGGTACACACGATTTCCTTGTACCGTTTACTTGGGTGAGGATAGGTCATAACAGTTATAAGTACTCTTGTTGCTTCAAATTGTTCTGTCATATAGATCGTTGAGCTCAAGTACAGGTAAACCATTTAATCGTGACAGACGGTCTGCCAATCTACTTCGATGGCAATGCGTATGGTCACGTTCCTGACACATTAGGGCAGAGGGCTCTTTAGCGATCTGTTTCGCTAATTCTGTAAGAAGACACGTGTGCTTGTCCAGTATTTCTGAATCGTATCGCTTGAACAAAGTCTTGAAAGATTCTTCAGATGTTAAATCTTGTCTCCAACTAGAAGGGATGCCAAGTTCAGGAATGTGAACATAGGTAATACCCACTTTTTGGCATAGTTTTACAAGTGTTCCTCTATGGAAACCGTATCGCCGTGAAACCGGATTGCGTCTCGTATCTATAAGCTGCCGGATGCCTTGCTTCAATAAAAAATTTAGTAAACCGTCGACCTGATAGGCTTGATACCCAATGGTGTAATTTGTACAGCGACAATTTATCTGTGTGGCGTTTTTGGCTAATGCTTTCGAACTCTTGACCGTGAACCACGGATATTGCTTATAAACCGTTTGTATTAACGATTGCTGGCCCAATTTTCCATACCCGTTTCTTATTAGTTTACGATCGTAAGAAAGCCCGGGTTCGTTCAAGCTATTTGCCGCTTCACCACCCTTCGCGCTTAGTGTAATTTTGCCATCGTCGTTAAAGTTCACCATACCAGAGCACGCTAGATTATCGAGCTCGTGATTGAGCGTGAATGAGTAAGGTCCGTAAAGGTAGGGAAGAAACTCATAGAAATTTTCTAAGCAATTAGCTTTTCCCAGTCGGGATAATAAGAAAGCTAGTTTAAATAACCTAGTTCGATTCAGTGTTCCACCAGAATCGGCTAATAGTTGCAGTAAAATTCTTTGACGTTTAAGCATTTCATTTTGCTATGGATGTGGCTGTTCCTATATTTTAGCCTAAAAGGAATTAAATAAAAACTAATTAACCATTATATTTGCTGTTCAATTTAAGTCAGTTGTTTGTTGAAACCAACAGCTTTTACGAAAATTACGCAGAAGTATCTTTCAATTCCCCATCATAGTGCTCGATATCGTTAGACAATAATTACCTTGATATGCTATGTTAATGCGATCGTAGAAGAATCCCTAACGGGTGAAATTTGGTTTGTCACAGAATTCGACCAGAACCTTTACGCTTTTTCTTTTAATGGTTGGTGCCATGATACCTCTAATGGTATCGCTTTATGTTCGATCACACCAAAATAGTAAACCTAAAATAGCTGTTATTACTAATTGCGCAGTTGATTTTTGGACTATTGCTGGTAAAGGGGCCAAGGCAGCGGCAAAGGACTTCAACGCCGATGTCGATTTCCGTATGCCTTCTTTTCCCAGTGCCGCAGAACAACATAGAATAGTGGAAGACTTGCTTGCGAAAGGTGTGCAAGGAATTGCTATCAGCCCAATTGATGCTGCAGATCAAACTGTGGTCTTTAATCATATAATTCCCAAAGATGTTTATTTGATTGCACAAGATGGAGACTTTAACAAGGAAAGTAAGCGCAAGTGTTATATCGGAACTGATAATATCAAGGCTGGTTGGCGCGTGGGAAAACTAGTGCAAGAAATTCTACCTTCTGGTGCGAAGGTTGTTATATATGGAAGTAGTGCTGATCAGCTAAATTTACAGCAGCGCCGACAGGGCATAATAGCAGGACTTGCCGGATTGGCAGAAAACGAATCTAAAAGCGAATTAGCATATCAATTATTTAGGCGTCCTTATCCAATTTCTGTGGGTAAATATACTGTCATTGCTAATATGACCGATAACGCTGATCGCGAAAAATGTTACGCTAATGTTGTTGATACTCTGGTTAAACATCCTGAAGTCAATTGTCTTGCAGGGCTTTGTTGTCATAATCCGCCAGCTATGATGCTGGGTGTACGTAAACTTATAAAAGAAGGAAAGATCAAGTTAATCGGTTTTGATGAAGATGAAATGACTTTGCTAAGTATAAAAAGCGGTAACGTGTATGGCACCGTTGTACAAAACCCTTATGTGTTTGGCTATGAATCGGTACATATTTTAGATCACTGCATTAGGAATAATGGCAATTTGCCTAGCTATATGTCAAAGAATATTATGATAGAACAGAAAGAAAATGGACCACAATATTTTGTTGCTCCACGTGTAATAAAAAAAGCTGATGACGGTAAATTATTTGACTTAGATGTTGATACTTTTGCTGCTGATTTAAAACAAAAGAAGAGTTAGTATGGCTTATTTGTTAGAAGCTAAACAAATTTGCAAGTCTTTTCCTGGGCTACAAGCATTGAATAATGTTGATCTGAAAGTCAACAAGGGAGAAATACTGGCCGTTGTTGGTGAAAATGGTGCTGGCAAATCGACACTGATGAAAATTCTTGGTGGTGTAATAAACCCTGATAGTGGTGAGATATTGCTTGATGGACAAACGGTTAACATTGCCAGTATTCCTCAAGCACAAAAACTGGGTATTGCTTTAATTCATCAAGAGTTAAATTTAGCAGAAAATCTCGATGTAGCGGCGAACATTTTTCTAGGGCAAGAGCCAAGACGTGGTGGCATTTTAAGATTAATTGATAATAAAATCTATGATCTGGCAAATCAAATTATGCAAGAGCTTGGTCTGAATTGCTCGCCACATGCTTTAGTTAGTGAACTATCAGTAGGGCAAAAACAATTAGTTGAAATTGCTCGGGCGCTTTCTTTTCAATTTCGTATTTTGATTATGGACGAGCCTACTGCCAGTTTATCTTTGGAAGAAAGTAATCGATTGTTTGGCATTATAAAAGTCTTGAAAGAAAAAGATGTGACTGTTTTATACATTTCTCATCGTCTAAAAGAGATTGAAGAAATTGCAGATCGCGTTCTGGTCCTGCGCGATGGCTTAAATTCTGGCGAACTGCAAAAGAGTGAAATTAAACATGAGGCGATGGTGCGCTTAATGGTAGGTAGAGAATTAAAACAATTCTTTCAACACGCTCATCGTGTTCAAAAAACAGCCGAGCTGTTATTACACGTTGAAGCATTGCGCTATTTAGAAAATCAAAAGCCAATTACCTTTGATATTCGCCCAGGAGAAATTGTTGGTATGTCTGGGTTAGCTGGTTCTGGACGTACTGAGTTAGCTGAAACTATTGCCGGTGTACGACCGATGTTAACAGGCGAGATTATTCTTTCAAGCCAATATATTTCGATTAACTCGACCGCTGATGCCATAAATGCAGGTATATTTCTTGTTCCGGAAGACAGACGATTACATGGTTTAGTTCTATCAGCTAGTGTTAAAGATAATATTCTACTTGGATCTCTCAATAGTATTGGTTATTTGGGACTAATACCATTGCATGGTGGTGATTCATTGGCCAAAGATATGCGTGAAAAGCTAGCTATAAAAACACCAAGTGTCGATCAACAAGTAGGCTATTTAAGTGGGGGTAATCAACAAAAGGTTGTTTTAGCTAAATGGTTATGTCGTAAGCCGCGCGTGCTAATTTTTGATGAGCCGACACAGGGTATTGATGTCGGTGCCAAAGCAGAAATATATGCCTTAATGGATGAACTGGCAAAGGATGGAATTGGTATTCTTATGATTTCTAGCGACTTAGAAGAAATTATACATGTAAGTGATCGAGTGCTGGTTATGCATCATAGTGCAATCGCTGGTGAGCTCGTTGGTCAAAATATTTCAGAAGAGTCTATCATGAATTTAGCCACCGGGGGAACCGTTGCTGCATGAAAAAATTAACTGGTTTGATTGTGTTTCTTGTGATTCTTTATATAGCTTTGGCAATTGCAGTGCCATCGCAAGGCTTTGCTTTGAACAATTACAATTTAGCAGAGCGCATTGGCCAATACGGCATCATCAGTCTTGGCGCTGCTTTGGTAATTATTACTGGTGGTATAGATTTGTCCATCGGTTCAGTGGTTGTGCTTAGTGCTACAGCGTGTGCTATATTACTAACCGACAAAGGCTTTGGGCTTGATCCCACAATAGCACTGCCGCTGGTGCTCGGTGGCGGGGCAGTAATTGGTTTAATCCATGGCTTATTGATAACCAAAATGAATTTGCCGCCTTTCATGGTCACTCTCTGTGGACTGTTTATTTATCGTGGAGTGGCCAGAACCATTTCGGGTAATATGTCTAAAGGTATAGGCAATCAATGTAGCGAGCTTAGACATTTTCTGTATGAAGGCGATGTTTTTGGTCTGCCACGTTTTTTAGTGATCTATATTATCTTGGCGATAATTGCCGCTATATTTTTACATTTTAGCGTCTATGGACGTTATTTCTATGCCATTGGCGGCAATGAAAAGGCCGCTAAATATTCTGGCATAGCCACTGACAAATATAAAATACTTTCATATGTTCTGTGCTCAATGCTGGCTGCGTTCTTTGGTATCTTATTTTTGATGAAAAATAACGCAGTCACGCCATCGTCCGATGGTTTTTTCCTAGAACTTTATGCTATTGCCGGCGCGGTATTAGGTGGTTGTAGTTTACGCGGCGGCGAAGGCACCGTAATCGGTATTACTATCGGCACAGCAATTATGTGGATATTGCCTAATTTAACCAATATGTGGGGTGTGCCCTCAGAATTGGAATTTATAGTAATAGGTTCAGCATTATTGCTTGGTGCCATTATGGATGAAAAATTGCGTCCGGTAAATAGCACCAGTTAATCATACTAATATCTGTACTGATTTAGTGCAATTGTTTGATCTCTAAGTGTTAGTTTGGACTTTCGGAGATTTTTTATTGCTTTAATGATTGTGATAGCGTTCATATCTTTCAGAGCATGATTATCTTTATAAACCAGCAATAGCCCATAGTGGTGCTTACCTTGTTCTAACAATGCTGTAGCTATTTCTGTAAAGTCTATGCAGTTCTGCGTTAGTATTATACGTTTGTGCGCAATAGCATAATTGAATAAAACGTGATCACTAGCTGTTCTGAGACCTGCTTTATTCACTGTTAGAACATCATGACCAGCCTTGCGCAATAAATCCACTAGGATTTTACCTTGTGAATCTTCGTCTATAAGCAGCTTTAGGCTCAATGCTTATCCCCTTTTGTTCGAGACGACGTTTTTCTTCAGCTGCTTCCATTTCCAAAAGCACTTTGTTGTTTTCGCAATATGAAATAATCTCATCTATTGCTTCAACCGGAATATCCCAATTTTCTGCTGCTTGTTCACGAGTAAGTTTATTTACTAACATTCCGATCCATACAGTAGAGGCTGGCAATTTGCGCCCTTTTACATACAATTGACGCTTCCATGGATGAGCGATATCAACCAAATACTTCCAAGCGGATATATTTGGCGTGTCAATGCCAAGCATCATTAGCTTAGTTAATTGCTTCTTGTCCTGATTGCCTATGTACAAGTCATTTCCTTTTTGCAATTCAGCCACCACTTGCAGCGTCCATCTAATTGCAGTCAATATAGTGTCTTTACGTGTTGGAGCATGAATCAGCTCCTGGAGGCAAGCTATCTCTGCTTGCTGTTCGGGGCTTATGTCGAAATTTTCCCTTTTGAAATCTTTATTTTTTTGCATTTTCTAAATAGACATATGAGTATAATAGGAGTGTACTATACTTAAACTATCTTGACAATAGAGGATTATCTCTTCTATCGAACCAACTAAAACGCCATCATAGTCTAAAGCAATTAACATAAGCTGTTATATAAACCGCTATAAATATTTCCATTTGAGAATCAATTTTTCAAAACGCTCTACAAGAACGGTCAATACCAGAGCAACGACGATAAGCATTATAATTCCAACAATAACTGTGGCCATATCGTACAAGCCGGATGCTTTGACAATCATATAACCCAGACCTTGCTCGGATGAGATGAATTCGCCTATAAAAGCTCCTAACAGGGCTAGACCAATATTTAATTTTGCTGCGTTTATCACCCAAATTAAAGACGATGGTACAACTATGATGCGGAATACTTGATTCCGTCGGGCTCCTACTACTTGCATGAAGCGCAGAAATCGAGGTTCTACAGACATAGCCCCCTGGTAACTTTGTACTATAGCCACCGAAATAGTGGAAATGAAAGCAAGCATAATTTTAGACCACAAGCCTATGCCAAACCAAACAATAATGATTGGCGCTAAAGCGAAAATAGGTATAGTAGCAAGAGCGGTGATATATGGCTTGGCGATTTTCGCCACAAGCTGCGAGTACCATAAAGACAGTCCGACCAAAGCACCACATACGGTGCCTAAAGTAAACCCGCTTAAAGCCTCAAGAATAGTTACTGCGCTATTACGAACCAACTCGCCACTGTTCAACAATTTGACAAAGGCTGAGCATACTTGACAGGGGGAAGAAAAAATAAATTGAGCTTGTGGGTTTTTTTCGGTAAATAGAGACCAAACTAATACGAAAACAAGCAATGGCAGCGGATAGAGAATGAACTCCGTCAATTTTGTCTTTTCGATTAGTAATCTACTTGCCATTTTTATTTTTCTATTGCTGTGCGTAGTTGGGACCATATTGAATGATAATATTGCGTGAATCTATTGGTTCCCCGTACTTCTTCCGGAGAACGATTATCTTGCCCAAAATCAATTGCAAATTCATTGCCAAATTTTCCACCCGCCGACATAATAAGCACTCTATCGGCTATTGCTATAGCCTCATCAATATCGTGCGTAATCAAAATAGCAGCTTTGTCCTGTTCTTTTATCAACTGATAAACTTCATTTTCTAGCCGCAACTTAGTAAAAAAGTCTAGAGCCGAAAAAGGTTCGTCCAGTAAAAGTATGCGCGGATCAAACATCAAAGTTTGCATAATGCTTATACGCTGTCGCATGCCGCCTGACAGCTGGACAGGATACTGCTGCAAAATGGCTCTATCTAGATGAAAAACATGCAAATATCGCTCAATAAGTGCATTAACCGTATCTTTAGTGATTCCTTTAACTATTTCTGTCACAAGCATGAGGTTAGATTCAACAGTTCGCCATGGAAGAAGAGCATCGTCTTGGAAAATATAACCAATTTGTTGCTGTAATTTATTTTTATCCGAAACTGTTTTGTTGTTTATAAATTCTATTCTTCCTGATTGAGGTTTCAGCAAGCCAGCAATAAGATTGAGTAGCGTGCTTTTACCGCAGCCGCTAGCTCCTAAAATTGCTACTATTTCGCCTGCTTTTAAATTTAAGGACAAATCGGTAATATTGGGCTTAGGATTGGCTTCAGAATATGCGAATTGTAAGCCAGAAATAGTAAGCAAATTACTTGATTCAGTCGATAGCTCTTTCATTATTTTCATCGCCAAATCTTAGTTATCGAGTGGCGTTTTTTGCAAAAGTCATATCAACATTACTTTTATAGCTGGTAGATTCGCCGGATTCTTGTAAATCGCCTATTTTTTTTCGCAAGTTAATTGCTTTATCCCAAGCTTCTTGCGAAAGCACGGGAGAATCAGGACTGGCTTCTTCTTTAATCAATCGTTTAATTGCTTCGCGGAGAGTTGGGTCGTCTATTTCAGGAAATTCTTGCTTTGCTACGGCAAGTGTACCGGAAAAATCCTGATGTATGTATTTCATCGCTTTAGCAATAGCATTTACAGCTGCTTGAATTTCTCTGCTATGTTGACTAAAAAATTGATCGCTGACCATCAAACCGGTGAAGGCTGCGTCCCCGTAATAGCCACTGGTTGAATATAGAATTTTAGCTCCTTGTTGAACTAACTTAGATACATTTGGTTCAAATTCCATTCCCATATCGGCTTGATTCGCTTTTAGCATAGCCGGCAAAGTTCCATAAGCTCCCTGAACTATTTTGGCGTTAACAGGATTGCCATTATTTTGCAAAATATCAGTCATTACAGCATAGCAAGTCGAAGGAGCAGGCAAGGTAGCAATGCGATAGCCAGAAAAATCAGAGGGCTTATTTATTTTCTTTATATTGGGATTGAAAGTAATTATTGAAAATGGCACTCTTCGCACAATGCCGGCTACTACTTTGCCCCCTTGACCGCGTTGTCTGGCTATAGCTACGAAAGTAGGATCCGAAACACCAAACTGCGCATTACCACTACTGATAGCTGTGAAAGTTTTTTCATCTCCACCTGTGCTAATTATTTTGACATCCAAGCACTGCTCTTTGAAAAAACCCTTATCTAGGGCTACATATAATGGCATATACAGTAAAAAATGGCCATATTGAGCAATGGTAATTTTCTCAGCTTTGTCGCTTGATAAAGCAAAACAAGAAGGCAGGGTCGTACCGACAACGATGCTCAGCAACAAAGCACGGAGCAATTTCTGCGTGGACTTGATCATAATCCCCCTTAGAGGGTTTGCACTCTATTCGAGATATTTTAGCTTATCTATGCACTTTAAGTGTTGTCAATAATTACTCTTTTCGTGCGGAGCTTTAGGTACTTGCTAATGATCTTTATACCAATCAATGTTTCTTGTTAAGTACATGATTGCCACTAAGAAATAAATAGGCCAATCGTGCCGCACAGCAAAGATAAATCTTCCAGCTGCAATAAAACACGTTGCTGCAGAAAAACAATTTTTCAATTATGGATCGCGAATAATACAGATTAAGCTAAAACGGAGGCGCACTGCGGCTCTAACACTGTTAACTTTGTAAGACACAGACTAAAGAATATGTTTTGATTGTATTCAAGATGATAAAACTGGTTCTTCAATTCTTTTAAATACAGGACCTGTTAATTTAGTCAGTTGTCCTGTTTTAATGGTATCGAATAAAGTATCATGGCTGCCTATAGAGTCTTGAGCTTTTATTATTTCAGCTATAGTTTTTTCAAATCCAAGTTGTGACCATATTCCTTCCGCAATATTAGGAATGAACGGATATAGCAGAACAGTCACCAACCGCAATACTTCTAAGGATGTGTACAGAACGGCTTCTCCATCAGCTTGCTTTCCTTCTTTAAAAAGAGCCCAAGGTTTCTTATCGTTTATGTATTTGTTTGTAGAATCCACCATAAGAAAAGTGACTTCTAGTGCTTTGGCAAATTCTAAGCGAGACATATGAGTAGCAAAGTTTGCGCGCAATGTGCCGAGCTGATCAGTCCAATCTTTATCCAAACTGACATTAGGTACTGTTCCATTACAATTTTTTTGCACCAAGGTCAATGTCCGATTAAGTAAATTACCTAAGTTGTTTGCTAAATCAGCATTCACTTTTCGAATTAATTCTTCTTTTGAAAAATCACCATCTTGGTCAAATGGTGTACAAGATAAAAGGGCAAACCGGACAGCATCAGGGCTGTATTCAGCGGCAAGAGCCATGGGGTCAATAACGTTGCCTAGCGATTTGCTAATTTTTTGTCCTTCTACTGTAATGAAGCCATGTCCATAAACTTGCTTTGGTAAAGCTAAGTCAGCAGAAATAAGCATGGCTGGCCAATAAATGGCATGGAATTTGGTTATATCTTTGCCAATTAAATGCAAGTCAGCTGGCCAATATTGATCCATTGTTTTGGTATCATCGGGAAAGCCGACCGCAGTAATATAATTAGTTAGAGCATCAAGCCAGACATATATGACCTGATTATCGTCTCCCGGAACTGGTACACCCCAATTCAAAGATGCTCTTGAACGCGTAACGCTAAAGTCTCCTAATTCAGGATCATCAAGTTGGTTAAGTACCTGCTTAAAGCGAGATTCTGGGCGTAGTGCATTAGGATTATCTAGCAGCCATTTTTTAATATCAGCCTTATATTTGGTCAGTTTAAAAAAATAGTTTTCTTCGCTGACTTCTTTTGGTTTAGTCTTATGGGCTGGACAATTACCATTTTCGTCCAAATCTCTTTCACGCACAAAATCTTCGCAGCCCTCACAATACAAACCTGTATAGGAAGATTTATAAATGTCTCCTTTAGCTTGTAAACGGGAAAAAACTTCTTGCGAAGCCTTATAGTGTCGCTTTTCGGTAGTGCGAATGAAATAATCATAAGAAATGTCTAGACTGTGCCAGGCAGATTTAAATTCTTCTGCCATTTGGTCGCAAAATTTTTGTGGTTCGATACCGGCTTGTTTAGCAGCTTTTTCAATTTTGGAGCCATGTTCGTCAAGACCGGTGACGAAAAATACCTTCCTGCCAAGCAAACGATAAAAGCGGGCTAAAACATCGGCGGCTATCTTTTCATATGCATGGCCTACATGTGGCTTGGCGTTAACATAATCAATAGCGGTAGTAATATAGTATTTTTCCATATCATTCAGTGTTGAGATTGCGGTAAACTTAACTTATTGAAGCGATTTATGCTGCAACGGTAATAGTAAATAAAAGAGGGTAAATTGCTAATAAGCCCCTTGAAAGGCTCATAATAATATCAGAAAGTTGTAAGCAAGCCAAAAGTTCTAAGGCAAATGCTGAGCTAAATATACAAGTAACACATATATAGAGATTTGGTAGGTAAATTGTGAAAGAAGAGGAAAAGGCTGATTTTAGTGATTTTAAGGGCAACGCGCTTACTAATAAAACAATAGTATTAGGAGTAAGCGGCGGCATCGCAGCTTATAAGGCGTGTGATTTAGCCTCTTTAATGAGGCACGCTGGTGCCAATGTTCATGTCATTCTTACCCCGGCTGCCTCTAAATTTGTTAGCCCTTTGACTTTTCAGACTTTAACCCGCAATGCTGCTCATTGTGAGCAGTTTGGCGATGATATGGATTGGCGCCCTGAACACATTGACTTAGCTCAAAGAGCCGACCTCTTTGTAATTGCACCGGCTACAGCTAATTTGATAGCTAAGTTGGCCCTCGGTATCTGTGATGATTTGTTGACAACGACTGTTTTAGCAACCAAAGCCAAAGTTTTGATTGTTCCAGCTATGAACCCTAGAATGATGGAACATCCTGCAACGCAAGATAATTTGGCTATGTTGGAAAATCGTTACCGGTATAAAATTGTTCCACCAGAAACCGGTGAAGTGGCTTGTGGAGACTGGGGATCAGGCAAGATGGCTTCAATCGATACTATTATGGCAGCTATTCAGGGTCAATTATTTGATCATCAAATACTAGGTGGTAAAAACATTTTAGTCACTGCTGGCGGTACTAGAGAACCAATTGACCCGGTACGTTTTATTGGTAATAAGTCTTCTGGTAAGATGGGTATTGCTATGGCTGATGCTGCCTATTCCCGCGGTGCGGCAGTTAAGCTTATTTCCACGGTTGCAGTCGATCGGCCTTATCCAGTGATTGTGGTAGAAACCGCATTAGAAATGCAGGAGGCAGTGGAGGGTGAATTTGATAGTTGTGATGCTTTAGTTATGACCGCAGCAGTGGCAGACTTTAGACCGTTAGCTGTGTCTATCCACAAAATTAAGAAAAATGTTTCTGAAGATTTTTCTTTGGAATTAACTAAAAATCCAGATATCTTAGACTTATTGGGACAGATTAAACGCCCAGATCAACTTATAATTGGTTTTGCCGCAGAATCAGAAGAACTTTTGACCAATACGGCGGAAAAACTACAGCGTAAGAACTTAGATGTCATTGTTGGAAATGACATTAGTGTTCCTGATATTGGCTTTGGCAGTGACGACAATGCTGTTGTCATAATGAGTGCTTCCAGTGAGCGTGAAACTTTACCGCGTATGCCAAAACGAGCTATTGCTGAGCATTTGTGCGATATCATTTCTAAAGCTCTAGTGCAGAAGATAAAGACTGGTTTAAAAATTTAGAACTTAATCAAAATAAGCATTTAAGCTGAATAATATTTATCTAAATGTTATACTCAAACAAGGTTGTAGATGGAGAAATCTCATGCAGCAAAATAATTCAAATTCATCTGGCGCACAGAAATCCGGTGGCTCACTCACATTCTGGATGGTTGGTTTCATCGTAGGTATATTCGGCGGAGCAACGCTAGCCCTTCTAACTACGCCTAAATCCGGCAGTGAAGTTAGAGGAGTGCTCAAAAAAACAGCCAAAGATGTTCCCAGCAGATTGACTGAAATTCTTGATGATTCCTTAGATCTTTATGCTTCCGCTATTAATTATTTTCAATTGGTTATTGAAGAGCAAACCCAGAGAATGAAAAAAGCTGAAGCTGCTTATAAATTAGCTGCTGCCAAAAAGAGAGAAGAATTGGAACTAGGCGGTTCTTCAGTATTACCTTTTCAGCATCGTTAAATCATTAAGAGGAAAAATGCCTCACTAGGCTAGTAAGGATGAAGCTGAGGCAGCGCAATATGAAGATTAACACGAATTGCAGCATAGCGAAGGGCGCTGGAGAAGGTGGCGGAGCGCTTAAATATGGGGATTAAAACGAGTTTCAACGTAGCGAAGGGCGCTGGTGAAGCGTCCGTAGCGAGAGTGTGGATACGCGCGGAGAAACCGAGGAACGAAGGTGACGGAGCGCTTAAATATGGATCAGTTTAATGCTGTATTAAATGCCAACCTAAATGTATTAGTTGTTATTAGCTTGCTCTGTTTAAGTATGGCTTTGTTAGTACTGTTGGGTGTGGCACTGAGCTTGGTACCACAAGCAAATAGGACCTTAGGGGCTTTTGAAAGATTGGCTAATACTGTCTCTACTGAATTGCAACCCACTCTTTCTGAGGCCAGCAAATTATTAGGCGGTGTATTGAAATTGCAGGATATAGCTCAAAGCAGTGTATCTAATGTTTCAGATAAAGTAGAAGACATGACAGGTAATCTGTCACGAGCAGCTGAAGGAGCTAAAAAAGGAAGCAGTATTGTAGGAGCCGGTCTTTTAGCCGGCATAAAAGCGTATTTACATGCTAAAGACGAACATGCAGAGGGGTAAAAAGAATGTCTAGTTTTAATAGATTTGTTGAGGGTATTGCCATAGGCGGAGCACTTGGCTTTGTCTGCGGTTTATTGTCAGCCCCCAAATCAGGTGCTGAATTGCGCAAGCAATTAGTGGATGACTCGGAAGATTTGTACAAGCAAGCAACTGAATCTATCCACGATATGAAGTCTAAAACTAATGAGGCTATCTCCACCTTACAGGCTAAAGGAGAGGATCTCTTGAAAATGGCTTCTGATAATATACCTAGCAAAAAAGAACCGGTTTAAGCTTAATTTTGAAGTCAAATACACTAATTCGCCTCAACAGAGCTATAGCTGCTTGCGGGCTGTGCTCAAGACGAGCTGCAGATGAGTTGATAGCTGCTGGCAAAGTCAAAGTGAATGGTAGATCTGTCACTGACTACAGTTCATTGATTGATTTAGATAAAGATCGTCTTAGCGTTTCAGGACAGAAACTATTTGCTCGTAATCACGAATACATTCTTTTGCATAAACCAAAAGGAGTAGTCAGTACCTGCCAAGATGAATTTAGCAGAAATAATATTATCGATTTGTTACCCAAAAATTTGCAGCATTTAAGACCCGCAGGCCGGCTTGACTATGACTCATCCGGACTCATTCTTTTAACTAACGACGGAGAACTCATTAATAACCTCACTCATCCAGCCCGCGAAATTGAAAAAACTTATCAAATTATTGTCTCGGGGAAAGTGACAGCTGAAGCTCTTAAAGAATTGGCTTCCGGTATTAATCTAAAGGAAGCCAAGACAAAGGCGGCCAAAGTGTGCCTTTTACAATGCGACGACCGCCAATCCAGCATAGAAATTACCATTAAAGAAGGCAAAAACAGGCAATTAAGAAGAATGTGTGCCCAGCTCGGTTTACCCGTATTGCAATTAGTCAGAACTAGCGTAAGTAAGTTACAATTAGGAAGCTTGGCGGCGGGCAAGTGGAGATACCTGAGCAAAAGCGAATTAGTTGACCTGCGCAAAGAGATTGGAATTCAAAATTCAACAAAGAAAGATGAGCTTAGATCAAATAGGCCAAAAACTAAAATCAGCCCGAGATATTAGCGGGCTTTCTCTTGCACAAATTCAAGAGAAAACAAAGATTCCTTATAATCACCTGGCATCAATTGATGCAGGGAATTTTGATGAATTACCTGAGCCAGTTTATGTCTCTGGCTTTATTAGACGATATGCCGAATGTGTTGGCTTGGACGCACAAGAACTAGTTGATGAATACAGAAGCGAAATAGATGCTGCCTCGGGTCAACCGAAAAAAACAGGAATGCTCTTTAAAGGCCAAAAGAATAATGGTCATAATATGCCGGCACAAGCAAGTTATTACAATCGTCAACGGATTGACAAAGCTCCGCCAAATTTATTTAAGCTTGTCCCCTTCTATGCTTTATGGATAGTTTTAATTTTGGTTTTGATTATTTATTTAGTTAACAGGCAGGGGGAAATTGAGCAGAATCAACAAGATGCTGGTCTGTTGACTTTGAAGCAGTCGACCTCGACAATTGCTGCTCCCAAAGTTACATCAACGACCACTCCAGATATAGCTCCGCGCCCACAGACAACTACAGAAGACAATCACCTTGAACAAGTTGCTCCGGTAGCTAATGACTCATTTCGAGTTACTGTAAAGGCAAAAAACCATGTCTGGGTAGAAGTAAAAGCAATTAGCAATGGAGAGGCTTTATTTAACGGTTTCCTTGAAGCAGGCGATACGCACGACTTCTCTGATAAAGAAGGGCTGAGAATACGAGCAGGCAATGCAGGCAATGTTATAGTGACTACTTCTGGTAAAACCGCCGAACTTGGTGCGGCGGGCAAGATTGCTGAAAAAATATTTTCTAGCAATAAAGTTAATAAAGTAGCAGAAGAGCGAGCAGGCGAAAATACTGACGAGGGAGTGGTTAATAAGACTATTTCCTCTACTGCTGAGCAAAAACCAAGCACTGCCAAAAAGCCCGGCAGCGAAACGACCACTGCCAAAAAGCCTGGGAGTGAAACAGCAATTGCTAAAAAGCCTACAGTTGAACATGTGCCCCCGGTCAAAGCTCATCCTTCTAAAGAAAATTTACCTGTTCGCGAAGCTGCAACTCCTAATGCTGAATCTAATAGTCAAAGTCCTAGCAAGGCTATTGATGTGCCTTATCGTTATTCAGAATAAGCTTTTATGTAGAATAGTTACAGCGAAATGACGAGCGACTATGAGGCGTCCGTAGTGAGAGCCCGAGGACGAGGGAGGCGCGCATGAACTACGCCAGTAAGTACTTGAAGCCAGAAGGAGCGAAAGATGAAGCGAGTGGAGCGCTCAAAAGACTATAAGCAAAAGTTAAACAGTCTGCCTAAGTTGTCAGCAGTATAGTACTATTGATCACTTTTGAGAGAAGGAGTGCGTGATTTGTACCAGCCAAAAATAGGCGTTATTTCGTTAGGTTGTCCTAAAAATACTGCTGATACTGAAGTGATGTTAGGGCTCCTTAACGAGGCTGGTTTCCCTGTTACCTTTGATGAGCAAGAGGCAGACATCTGTCTCATTAACACTTGTTCTTTTATAGGAGAAGCAAGAAAAGAGTCGGTCCGTACCTTAGTTGAATTGGCGCAAGCAGGTAAAGAACTGGTCATCGCTGGGTGTATGGCTCAGCATTACAAAGAAGATTTACTAGACGAGATTCCAGAAGCTCGTGCTCTGATTGGCACTGGAGATATTCATAGAGTAGTAGAAGTAATTACTTCTATCGCTCAAGATAAACAGATACGTGTCAATGCTGTCAGTGACAAACCTACTTATATAACTGAAGACTTGTTACCGCGCTTATCAACAAACTTAGGTCCTTTTGCTTACTTAAAGATTGCAGAAGGCTGTAATCACACATGCAGTTTTTGTATTATTCCTCAATTGCGGGGGAAATTCCGATCGCGCTCTATAGATTCATTAGTTGCCGAAGCAAAAATGCTTGTCACTAATGGCGCAAAAGAGATCATTCTAGTTTCTCAAGATACTACTTATTATGGCTTAGACATTTATCAACGCCAAGCATTGCCTGAATTGCTTGAAGCATTGCATGAGATAGAAGATCTGCAGTGGATAAGAATTATGTATGCCTATCCCACAGAAGTAAACGAATCACTTCTACAAACAATTGCCAAATTACCTAAGGCGGTTAAGTACATTGACATTCCGCTTCAACACAGTCATCCAAAGATTCTTTCCCAAATGGCTAGGCCACTGAATCCTGAGAAAGTGGTGGAAAAAATTCGTAAATATATTCCGGATGTACGCATCAGAACTACCTTTATTGTGGGATTTCCTGGTGAAACTGAAGAACATTTTGAACACTTGTTAGCGTTTATAAAAATGCATCGCTTTGATCGCTTAGGTGTATTTACCTATTCGCGTGAAATTGAAGTTCCCAGCGGTCACATGGAGAATCAAATCAAAGAATCAATCAAAAAATCTCGCCGTTCAACAATTATGAAAGCACAACATGAAATTGCTACAGAGCTTAATGCAAAAATTGTGGGTGATATCCTCCCTGTACTGATTGAAGAATATGATAGCCAACGCGATTTATATAAGGGACGTTCGGCCTGGGATGCTCCCCAAATAGATAATCAAGTTTATGTCAAAGATAGAGAAGGCACAGTAAGCATAGGTGACATCGTAGCCGTAAAAATTGATCAAGCCGATACTTACGATCTTTTTGGTCAGCCAACAAATGCCGTAATCGCATCAGTAATGGACACAAATTTGAGTCTGACAAAATAAGTAACTTAGCTTGACTTTTTTTCGAACAATCAAACAATTATCTTTCTTAACTACTTTCCGTTCGTGTATCGAGTTTGATGTTTTGAATACTCGGCATCACGTACACATATAATAAGCTGAAAAATGGGAGCGCTAGCAGAACAGTCGCTACAGTGACTTCTGTGCTAAAAGTAGGCCAACCATATTTCCATAATTCCGCAGTTAGAGTGCATGTGTAACCGAGCCATACAGACATAAATAAACTTAGTATATTGCGGTTAAAAGCCTTGGTCACAATAAACCACAAAATGGTTAAACTGATAAGTCCAGATATAAGTCCAACAAAAAAGTCTTGCCAATAGCGAGTACTCAAACTGGTCAACACATAAACTAATAAGCCCGATCCTAGAATTCGCCAATAAGTGTTTAGGCGTAAGTATCTGCCTAGCGCAATTACTAATCCTAATAATAATGGCTCTGATATCAATTGAAATAACAAGTTGGTTCCAATAGCTAGAGGACCAAAGAAAGAATTGGTAATACCACCTATATAATCAGAGGGTTTGGCGGCAACAATCTCATGAGCAAAATATAAATTGAGAACACGGTTTAAGAGCACACATAGCCATGAAGCAGTTAATATTGCACAACTTAGAACTATGGAATCCAGAATCATTTCTCTATAGACTTTTAAAGAGAGATGTTTGCTGAAATTAATGAAAGTTTCGTACAAAACTGTTTTAACTCTGAGCTTAATTGTTTCAGCACTTCCAGCTAAAACAATGGCAATGCCGAATACGCTGGCTCCAAACAGGAATAACATGCCCAATAAACCACCTATTGCAGAAATTACATAGAAGATATTTAGCGGAACAGTATTTCGATAATAATTAAAAAATGTATTGAGACTATTGAGGCTACTGATCGTATTGCAGAATAAAATAACACTGCCCAACATCAGCGCATAGCGCCAACGTACTTTGTTCGACCTAAAAAGAAAAACTATCCAGTAGATAAATGCCAAAGCGGCTATTATAGAAGTAGCGATGCTGACAATCGAAAAAATTTCTTCTCTGGATGTGCGTTTGGTTCTCTCCCACTTCCACTTATCTGGTAAATCCCAATTCCAAAAACTGTCTGAAGCAACATCTCCGATGACATTTATTCCTACTTTGAATTCAGCATCTTTTACCTTATACTTTGGTACTTTAAAAGTGAACGTATAGTCAATACGATGCTTCTTTTTATCCACCGAGACATCGTCTAACTCGAATGGATTTAACTCGGGATCTTGTTTTAGAAAATTTTCTGCGATAACTCGAGCGTCTTTTTCACTAATTGATGCCCCTGATTCATCTTCCCCTCTCTCTACAGTAAATCCAGATAGTCGTCCTGTTTCATCAATATCGCAAGAATATTCTGTAGACATTAACGGCTTTACAAATTTCACATTCCAGGTAAATGAATTAGCCACGTCACGCACAATTTTTTTTGTTTTTGCGTAGCCAATTTGTTCAAAGATGTACTGAATTTCTTCGTGTCCAGGAATGTTGTCATCTAATTGTGTGCCGACCATATAGCCGTTTAAATCAAAATGTTTACTTATTAGATAGGCGCGTGCTTTGTCGACAGCTTGTTGCCTGGTGACGTGTAGTGGTTTAGCGTTAACACCGATAGCCGCGAAATTTTTCTTACTAGCAAAAAATAAAGTCAAACCTAATAGGCTAAAAACTATCAGAGCCCAACGCGTGAATTTCAACAAAGGTTGATACTTAGTAATCGGATCTAGGCTTGATATTTCGGAATGTGTTGCGCTTGTCTCAGGACAAATAATTGTTTTATTGCTTAATGACTCTTCGCTAACTTGCGATTTTTTACCGATGACAAAGCTGCATATAATGGCCACGAATATAGGCAAAAATGGTAGAGCCGACGACAGTTTTAAATATGTTGGAGCAGAAAATAAAGGCGTGACACAGGCAAAAGCATCAAAGCAATAATGTGCCACTAAGCAAGCTAAAAACCCAAACCGACTGATTAACCAGCCTTCTAACATTCCCTCAATAGTCAGTTCTAATCCTCTGGCATAACATGGTTGTTGCGGATAAGTGCTGTGCATAAAACCCCATGCAGCTGCTTGTAAAATATTTGCCAACCAAAATCTGCGGACAACAAATTTGGTTAAGCCAAGCATCAAAACACGGTATAAAATCTCTTCGTTGCTGGAGGCAAACGCTCCTAAGTTTATTGCGCCTACCCAGGGGCAATATGTACTTAAAGCTTGATAATTATCTACTTCTATAGGACACCAGAAATGAAAATTTTTGCCAAACCAATAATATAAAATTTGATAGCCCAGCATTGCACCAAACCAACACAGTCCTATCATCAATCCAATGCGTAATTCGCGGCTGCCTAGACCAGCTTTGGTAAATATGTTTTCTAGAGCAAGCTTCTCAGGAAACAGTCTGCGATAAACAATTTCTCCTGCACCGGACATAATGGCAACTGAAATTGCCAAGAAGGGCGCGTACAATATTGGATAAATAATTGATTGGAGAATAAATACTTTATAAGAGGTATCTGGAGAATAATTAGCTAATAAAACAGGGAAATTGTTATAACTCTCGGCCATAAAAATCAAGGTCAAAATGCTTGTTGCCCCTATGACAAATCGCCAACGAATATTTTTTCTAGTTAGTCCCTGTAAAAAAATGAATGCGGCCATTGGATATAGAGAAAAGAAAAAAACAGAGGCAATCGCTTCCAAAAGCAAGTTTTTGGTTCGCACAGTAGCATAGTTTCTGTCCCAAGTTTCTGGACGTTTGAGGTAGTGGTCGAAGCCTTTAAGAGTATTGCCAGCTATCTCAACATCGCTTCGTAGCTTTGCGCCATGCCATTCAAGCTTTTGATATTCCCATGTAAATTTATAGTCAGTACGATTGATTTGTGCTGTTGTTACGTCAGTGACTAATTTACAGTCTGTCTCATTCCAGCCCGTAATTTCGTTTACAAATGTAAATGCCTTTTTTTGCGCTTCTGTATGATTAATAGATGGAATTTTTTTATCATTGGCCATGGTATATGCAAATGCCACCAGCGTGCCAGCAGGACTTATTTGCGTTTCCATCGTTTCTTGGTCAAATGGTTTACGAAATTTACAATCCCAATAAAAAATGGGGATTTGTTTACGGGTGAGTTCATCCGCTTGCGCATTCCCCAACTCATAGCCAAGAAAAGTATTGGAGTCGTCATCGTCATCAAAGACAATCGATCTGACGATCGGTTGTTTAACGTAGTCAAGCCTTTTAGCCCAATTCTCTGCAATGCTCAGAATTTCTTTTTTGTCGATGCTTAGATCTATCGATGAAGTTGGAAATACAGTTTTTTCTTTTTCTTTAAAGAGCCAAAGACCAGCTAAGCCTAAAATCAAAAGTAGAACAAGAATCGTGCTATCTTTGTTCAGTAAATTTTTAGCAATGCGCATTAATTGAAGATTTCTAGATGTTGATTTGTACGTACCGAAACTAAAATACCCGTCGTTTTTAGCCCTTAAACTAAGTTAGCATATTAGCAGCTTCTAGTTAAATTCTGTGCTTGTTTAGATAGATCATTTGATTCTCTAAATAGATTACTAGCCATGATCAGATGGTTGTAGTCATAATTAACACAAAAACGTTTTAACTCTTCAAGACCATCAGCTGCTTGCGCTATGGAATGTCTCATCATTAATTCCGCTGCTGACAATGAACTGGGAGCAGCATGTTTAGTCATAGTTTGTGAAGCTTGACGAAGAGTAGATTCAATCTCATTGCTGTAATTTTCAAATTCTCCAACCAGTTTTTCATCATAAATATCTTGTGACAATTGCAAAAGTTCTTTCTTATAACTTGATAGGATACGGCTCACCTTATGACGCACTGGTTGAAATATTTGTTTTAAGTATTGTGCTCTTATCTCTTCGCTGTTCTCAATTGTAAACTGAATGACCTTTCCTCTACCATTCGCACCAATTAATGAATCGTAAGCTGCTCGGGTGGACTTATCCTTCAATGTTTCGTATGCTTCATTGAGTTTTGCCATTCTTTCATTGGCTTTTGCTCGCTCAGATGCGCTTTGTTTTTTATGTCCAATATCGGGATGAATGCTTTTGACCAGACGACGATAAGCACGTTTTATCTCCAAGCTACTTACAGCTGGTTGTAAGCCTAGAACTTGATAGTATGTATAGTTGTGGGAAGACATCGCTCATTAAAATCCAAGTTTATTATTTCTTTTATTTTATCGGTTGCAGCAAGCTCAGTCATATAAATTCTCTGCCTAGAGGCTAAAGTAATACATGAATTGTCCATTTTGTAATTATCAAGACAGTCGTGTATTAGAGTCGCGCTTAAGTCAGGAAAATTCCATACGTCGGCGCAGGGAATGTGAAGAGTGTGGAAAGCGATTTACCACTTACGAACGGTTAGAAGCCATGCAAACACTTGTCGTCAAACGTTCTGGCAGGCGAGAACCTTATACACGAGAAAAATTCCGGGCAGGCATTGTACGAGCGGCTATAAAGACAACAATTACAGCCGATCAAATTGAGGAGTTGGTCGACGCAGTCGAAAATGAGTTAGTTGCTCTCAATAAACAAGAAGTAAAGGCTAGTTTCCTGGGTGATTTGGCTCTAGCCAGGCTAAAAGATTTAGATCAAGTTGCTTATGTCCGTTTTGCTTCAGTTTATAGACAGTTTAAGTCTATTAAAGATTTTATTGAAGAATTGAAGATTTTGCAGCAAGAATAAGCATTATTGATGAAATTCATTAAGCAAGAATGATCATATTGCTTTGTCTTTTGTGCTCTATGTTATTATTACAAGCCTTTATTGCGTCGACTCCGAAGAGATTTAGCCATGAACCAACTTATTGCCGAAATTGAAGCTCCTCTATTGAAAAAGAATTTGCCTTCCCTAGAAGTGGGTGATACTGTCAAAGTATTTGTCAAAATTAAAGAGGGCGGCAAAGAGCGAACCCAAGGTTATGAAGGGGTTGTCATTAAGCAAAGAGGCAGTGGTTTGAGCAAAACAATTACTGTCCGCAGAGTCTTCCAAGGAGTGGGTATCGAAAGAGTTTTTCTTTTACATTCTCCACGGGTAGAAAAGGTTACTATTCAGCGCAAAGGTCATGTGCGCAGAGCCAAACTTTATTATTTACGTAAACGGTCTGGCAAAGCTACACGTATACGTGAACAAGCCCAAGAAAAGACTGCTGCTCAACAAGCGCAAGCTCAAAGTCAAGCTCCAGCTTCGGCTTAAACGACGGTTTTTAGCTAGTTTTTGCCACTCTTAAGTCGTTCTAACGCTTAGTGAGCATAAATTATGCCATTGTAAAGTAATGAATAGACACTCCAAAGCTACACCCATCTCCAATTGGCATATTATTCGAGAACAAATCAAATACGTAGACTTACTTATTGAAGTTTGTGACGCCAGAGCACCTTTTTCTAGCCGGCATCCCAAAACAAAAGAGATTTTTGTCAATAAACCAACACTGTTAGTCTTAAATAAGGCTGATTTAGCTGATAAAAAGTTGTTGTTAGAAAGCGTCAATCAGTTTAGTCAATCCGCTTATGAAAAAGCTTTGCCGTTATCATTGAAAACTAAGACCAACAAACAAGGTGTTTTGCACTTAATAAAATCATTAACCGAAGCTAAGCGCGTTGCATCGATAAAAAGGGGCATTAATATACCGGTTACGCGCATTTGTGTAATCGGTATGCCGAATGTAGGCAAATCAAGCCTAATCAATTGGCTTTGCGGTCGCAGGCAGGCAAAAGTAGGCGATAAGCCTGGCATAACTCGAGGACCTCAGTGGATTAAGATAGGCTTAGGCCTTGAATTGCTTGATACACCAGGTATTTTGCCAAGAGAAAATCTAGATAAAAAAACAGTAGAGAAATTAGCCATTCTCAATCTGATTACGGGCAGTCCGATAGATGAAGAGAGTTTGGCTAATGAAATATTGAATTTTTTGTCAGCAAGCTATCCAACGGCTATCAAAGAATATCTGCACGCAGAAGACATGAAGGTTGAGAATATTAGCCTAGAGGCATTAGCGAAAAAACGAAACTTTTTAAGCAGCGGTGGAAAATATAATCTGCAAAGAGCTGCCAATACGTTGATCTCGGATGTACGCTGCGGTAAATTAGGTGGAATATTTCTCGATAAAGTATAAGGCACATGCTTGTCCCTAGCTTTTAAATTGTATATATGCCTGTCAAAACTGACATCCCAAAAAAGCCTAGAACCAACAAAAGAAAAAAAACAGTAAGTTCTGTGCTGCATTTGCTTTTGTCTTTTGATCAATCAATAAAAGACTCGTACAATCATCTGAATCAATTGACCATTATAGGAGTTGATGAAGTTGGAATAGGATGTTTAGCTGGGCCTGTAGTGGCTGCTGCTACTATTCTTCCTGTCGTACCACCAAAAAGTAAATTGGCCAAAGACTTGTTTAGACTGAATGATTCTAAGAAACTCAATCATGATACACGCAAAGAATTAGCCGGCCTTATTCAGCAACATGCTCATTATTCTATTGCTTCTGCTTCAGTAGAAGAAATAGATGAGCTGAATATTCTGCAAGCAGGTCTTTTAGCTATGAAACGATCAGTTGCCGACTTAATGACAAAACTGCTTCCTAGACCACAAAATATCATTGTTGTTGTAGATGGTAATAAAAAAATTCCTAATTTTGATCATGAACAAATCTGCATTATACAAGGTGATTCTCAATCAGCCTCTATTGCCGCTGCTTCGGTAATAGCTAAAGTTTTTCGCGATGAATGGATGTCCCAACTGTCGTCAGAATATCCGCATTATTTGTGGCATAGTAATAAAGGTTATGGTTCAGCAGCTCATCGTCAAGCAATATCTGAACATGGTCTATCTATTTGGCATCGCCGTTCCTTCATTTAAGCGCTCCGTCGCCTTCATCCTTCGGCTCCTCCGCGCGTATCCTCCACTTATTTCATTGGTGTTTTTGAAGCTTCTAATAATGCCCTTGTTTTTTCTTCAACGGCATTGCCACCGCCCAATATCTGTGTTTTAGACAATTGGTCAGTCAAATAATCGAGACCGGCGGCGGTAATCATAAAATAGCGTTCGCCCATTTCGATGAGACCCTTTTCTCTTAAATACCAAAGCGCGAACTCTATAACACCGACATGCTCGATATTGAGACAATCCAAAAGCATTTTTCCCGAAGCACCGCCGGATGATGGTCTTTTACGACGTGCTTCAAGTAGCACTTGTAATACTGCTATCCGTAATTCAACTTCGTCCCACGTTATATTTGTCTTTGGGCTATGGGGCAGATTGTCTCTTTTGAATTGAGCTTTTACTGGTTCGCCTTTATTTTGTTCAGCTCTACGTTGATCAATCATACCCAGGCTAAGATCATAAGCAGCTCTTTTACCTTCATCAGACAAAGTTCGCCAAGCTTCACTAATTGTTCTGAATTTAGTGGCATCACCTGTTTCACCGTTATCAGGATGATACATGGCCGCTAAAAAGCGATAAGAATAGCGAATTATGGTCGGATGAGCGTCACGATTTACTTGTAAAAGCTCATAATAATCGATATCTTGTTCTTTTTTCTTCTCTTGTGCTGGCGGTGTAGCCCCAGAAGCACCAGAAGGTGGTGGTTGCCATGACATGTCTAATTCCCCTTCAATAATTGATTTGCAATAACCAGACGCTGAATTTCGGAGGTACCTTCATATATTTCAGTAATTTTTGCATCTCTCATGTATCTTTCAGCTGGATAATCTGTTACATACCCATATCCGCCAAAAATCTGTACACATTTTACCGTACTTCGCATTGCTACTTCAGAGGCATATAATTTGGCAGTCGCTGCCTCTTTAGTAAACTGTAATCCTTTATCTTGCACCAGGCTGGCATGATACGTTAAAAGACGAGCAGCATCGATTTCTGTTTGCATATCTGCGAACATCAATCTAATTGCCTCAAAATCGCATACTCTATGACCAAAAGCTTCTCTTTGTCTTGCATAGGACAAAGCATGATTCCAAGCACCCTGTGCAATGCCAACTGCTTGGGCGCCAATACCTATTCTGCCACCATCTAGGGTGACCATTGCCACTTTAAAGCCGTCACCAATATTGCCCAACATATTTTCTTTAGGGACAGGTGTATTCTCAAAAATTATCTGGCAAGTTGAAGAACCCTTAATACCTAATTTGTCTTCCAGTTTGCCAAAAGAAAAGCCAGGACTGTCCTTTTCTACTATTATGGCTATTAGTCCTTTATGTTTTAAAATTGGATCGCTTTGGGCAATAACAAGATAATAATCAGCTTGTGCCCCATTTGTGATCCAATTTTTTACTCCATTGAGAATGAACTCATTGCCTTTAAGAGTTGCTGCACAGGTGGCAGCTGCGGAGTCTGATCCTGAACCTGGCTCGGATAGGGCAAAAGCGCCCATTTTTTGGCCGGTACATAAAGGTTTAAGAAGACGTTCCTTTTGCTCTTTTGAGCCGAACAGATGTATAGGTGTAGCGCACAAAGAGACATGAGCAGAATACATGACAGCAGTGGTAGCACAAGCTATCGCTAATTCTTCTACCGCAATAGCGTAACAAATGTGATCAAGTCCTGCCCCACCATATTCTTCCGGAAATGGTAAGCCGACTAACCCTGACTGCACTAGAATATCCCAATTTTCGCTAGGAAAACGGTGCTCGCGATCTATTTGTGCCGCTTTGGGAGCGAACTCCTTTTCAGAAATCTCTCTTACCGTGCTTTCAATTAAACTTTGCTCTTGCGAAAGTTTAAAACTAAAAGGGGAGTCTTTCTGGCTAGTGATCGGCATATATTAATTAGTTTTCCAGGCTCAATACTACTAAATTTAATGCAATATCTTGAAAATCACAACATCAAATACTAATTTAAATCATCAGTGCTGAAAGAGAACAATAGATATCTAGGTTGATAGGCCGGTCTAAGAAAAGAGATTAAACTGGATAATATTAGGACAGATGTTATCAGAAACGGATAAAAGGAAATTGTAACGCAGCACAAGGCGTATGAGTTACGCCGCAGGAAGTAAGCAATAGGCGGCGGAAGCGAAGTGGGGATAAGCGGAGGAGACGAAGGATGAAGTCGACGGAGCGCTTAAGGAAGGGGTAAGAGGGCATTATTTTATGAATAAAGCACAAATCTTATTTGTGGGGGACTTTGACAAAGCTTTTCTTAAACAGTTAACTGGTGATAATTGGGAAATCAAACATAAAGCAACTTGTGAGGAAGCGATTGATTTACTGGAAAGAGAAAAAATTACTCTAATAGTTGCCAAAGATAAAATTGAGCGTATTAATGGTTATCAGCTTTGTCTTTTGATTAAATCTAACCCTGATACTTGTAATTTACCTTTTTATATTTTGGGCGAGAAAAAGAAAAAAGGTACGACGATTGTTGGTAGCCTGTTTGCTCAACCCAACCGTATAGCTGAATATAGTGAAGTCATAAATAAACCTCAAAGTTTAGTTAAATTGTTCAAGGAAGACCTAAAAGAGTTTGGCAAAAATGTCGATTCTAAACAAACCCGATTTTTACCAGCCTGCAGCGCCGCAGAACATGATGGTGACATCATTAATAAAGTTAATAGTGAATTGTTATTGGAGCGATTTGTAAGTAGTCGTATGCTCAGTCTTTTGCGCTGGCCTACAGTTAAAAGTCAATATTTGAACGACTGTTTCTTGGCTTTAAAGGATATCCTTAAAGCAGATCTATTTGGTATAGCAATTTCTAGTTCGCATAAGCCATGGCTGGCATTCTCAGGCAACAAAAATCTAAATCAGCAATCTTTTGACAATCTTTTGAACAAAGTAAGGGATAATTCTGTTCTTGCTCAAGAAATTAGTCTTTTAGCCAGTCCGCCCTTAGTTGAAAAAGGGGGGTCTAGCATTTCTGATTTGATGCTAATGTCGATTGTAAACGACAAGTCTGCTTCTGGAAGTCTCATCATTGCCAAGTATGATAATCAGAAATTTAGTCCTTTAGAACGCGTGATAATCGGATATGTTGAGCGCTATGCAAAACCATTATTTGAATTTCTGATTGCTGAACAAGCTATGGATAAGATTGTCAGTCGAGAAGCAGTAAGAGCCGCTGTAGATCCTTTGACAGGTTTGTATAACCTAGAATTTCTAATCGGCTTTTTGCAGCAGCAACTGTTATTCTCTTTTCGCAACAAATTTGCAGTCTCACTGCTGATGATTGATATTGATCGTTTTTCACAGATCAATAGCGCTTTGGGTCAAGCTGTTGCTGATGCCATCTTAGCTAAATTGGCTGAAAAATTACTCTCTATCATTCGAGGAAGCGATCTGCTTGCTCGTTATAATAGCGATAAATTTGTCATAGTTTTACCGAACACTCCTTTAAGCGGTGCAAGAGTATTGGCAGAGAAAATTCGGTTAGAAATCGAGCAAACCAATTTCTTTATTGGCCGACAATCCGGACCCAGTGTCACTGTTAGTGTGGGCGTAGCCGAATATGATCCACATGACTTAAACCCCGAAACAATCTTAAAAGAAGCAAAGTCTGCCTTACAGAAGGCTAAAGAGAACGGGCGAAATAGGGTTGCTCTATAAATAAACTGTTTGGTACATATTCAAAGTCCCCCATTAATGGGGGACTTGCCTAGAGATCTGGTTCTAAGCTAACTGTTAGTCCTTCTGATTTCAAAAGCTCGTGATACATCTCTGCTACTTCTTTTGGTCCCACCCAGACGACAGCTAAGCCTTCATTATGTACTTTGAGTGCTATTTGATGCGCCTTATCTTTAGACATACCAGGTATATGTTTCGTTAAGCACATTTCTACATGTTCAAATGTATTATGATTGTCATTAAGTAAAAGGACGCGATAATTTGGGTATGGTTTTGTTTCCCCGGACTTTGGTTTTTTTTCCAGAATTTCCTGTGACATGGTTCTTAGCTCTTAAGATGACTTTAAGGAGTATAGATCAATCTAGTGTTTATTTTCGAATTGAAATCCCCTTATTTAATCGAGAACTTAGCTTAAAAATAAAAAGGATGGTATAAATCGTCGAGGAGAAAATTATTAGTAAGGGTATCTAGACTGCTATGGTAATTGAAAAATTAGTACAAAACTTTGCTGATGCCACTGGCATTATTATTGATCATACCCTTAACACTCCTCGTGTTTTGGGACAGGCTTTTCTTGTATCTAAATCTCGCCTAGTTACATGTGCTGGTAGCGTTTTTAATTACACCGAAGCTCCCTGGGCTTTATCCGTTAATTTTCCCCATCCAGGAATTGTTTTGGGGGTAAAATCTATTGCCTTACATCCTGAATTCGATCGTAAAGAAGCAAGGATGAATTATTTAAGCCAGAATGCCGTCACTAAATATGGCTATCCTGTTCAAGTTAATGATTTAGCCACTTTAGTCATCTCGTCAGACCTAAAGGAACCTTTACCTGAGGAGATAATGCAGCTTCATAAGGCTCTCAGTCTACCCTTTGCAAGGGAAGGTGTGGAAATTTCTGGTGCTTTAAAACAGAACGAATTTTTAGAAGTTGTAAAGAAACTTTTGTCTTCAAATAGGCAAGGACTATTGACTCTTTATGATGAACTCAATATTCCCTTGGCATATATACAGTTATCAACTTCAGCAGTAGAGCGGGTGTATTTTCAAGGCATAGTCGGTGAAATGGCTTTTGCCGAATTAATTTATAGGCAGCCAGCTAAAGGTTTTGCTTTTCAACCTAATCATAATTTTGCTTGGGGCGAGGTTAAGAAAATAGAAATGTCAGCTGCTGATCTAGTTTCTGAATCTATAAGACGTACACAAGAGTTACCAGCTTTTTTCAATCATTTAGGCGGTGCCAATTCGGTTTATCAAAGAGTTGTTCAAGACTTTTCTGCTGAAGCTTTTAATCTTAATATACAGTGGCTGGTAAACAATCTTTGGCACACCATCGATGGTTATATAACTGTCGATCATCTTAGTGAGAGAGTGGGAGCCGATACTTACACTGTTGTGCAAGGACTACGTGAGTTATCCAATCGTGGTGTTGTGTCTTTAATAAACAAATCAACCCCATTCCATCTAAGCGGACAGTTTGGTGCACCCATTGTTTCTCATACAGATTTTGATATCAATCCCGGGGACGCTCTGAAAGCTTTCTACTTGGATCCCTTGTCGGGCGCTCCGTGTTGGCAGGATGGTGATTTTGGTGGTGTAGCCAGTGTCCTACAGCCTAAAAATCTTTTGCATTCCATTCCCATTAATTTGAGGGTACCTGGTGCACTAATTTTGAAGAATTATAAGCTGATTGGTGTGCACAATGGACCGGTGCAATTGAAAGCAGGACAGAGTGCTGACAGACAATTATTTCAAATGATGTGGATTGGTGCTCTCTTCGATATGAGTAGCAAAAAACTGCGTACAGGCTCGGATATTAGTGAGGAAGAGGAACAAACTAACACCGGTGGCAAGCTTTCTACCCTAAGAGTGCGAGGTGAAGACGAGGTCAAAATTACTAAAAATACGATAGAAAGACTAATCAAAGTTAATTGCCCGGTCTGTTTTGCTACCAATACGCAATTAGGTAACTGCTTTAACTGTGGTGCAGTTATAGATAATCTTCCAATAGAACCTAAGCGGGAAGGCTTCTTTATAGACAAATTCCCTGTAAAAGTAATTAGCGATTTGCAAGGGCAATACAATATTTCTGACCGTAACACGTTCCTTGCTCTAGGAGCTGCTGGTTTTTTGCTTTTTTGTTTACTGAGTAGTTTATTCAACTCTTGTCAGACAGTTCCTACTAAAACAAATACAGTCACCCAAGGAGAAAATAAAAATGCTGAGCAGGCAGTAAAATTAGCCGTAAATGTAGTGGGCTTTAAAGGCATAACTCCGCCAGGTTATGTGTTTGAAGATACTACTTCTACGACTAATCCACTGTCTTCTTTTGGAATCTTTTCTGATTCAAGCAATCAAAAGATACTCTTTATAATTTTCAATGACATGTCGCCCGTACAGTCCCTTGACCGCTTCATACAAATTCCGCCATTTTCTGATATAACGGCTCCTCCACCAGGAAGTGACGGTAAAGTAGTGAAAATAACTGAAGGTTCACAGATATTGGGAGACGGTAATTTCCACTATTATGTGCATAACTATCCAACAAATGATAAAGCTAAAGGTACTAGGACAATTCTAGTTGGCTCTTTTCCAGCAAAAGATCCAGGTAAATCTGTACTAGTTCTTGGACAGGCGTTAAAAGATGGCAATAAAGATGGGAGTTATGATTATAAATCGACTTTATTCTTAGTTGATGCCATGGGTGAACCGCTGACTTTAAAAGCTAACCAAAAACGTTTGAGTGTTACTAAATCTCAAAATGCGGGTAACGATTCTCTTGATAGCGAAGAGGAAACACCAAGTAAGAAAACAAACACACCGGCAAAAGCAAGTCCGTCTGATAATAAATTTGCCACGGACGATGAATTGAACAACTACTATCGAGCTCTGCAAGATGCTTTGAAAAAGAAGACTCAACAATCAGGTGACTTGCAAGAAGTAACTAAGCGTAAAGGGAAACTAAAAGTCGTGCTTGAAGTAGACATTAGTAATGATGGTCAGCTCACCAAGATAGACATTACTGAGCCGGATAATCAACAAAAGGTCAATGATGCTTTAGTTAGAATAATTAGAGCAGCGGCTCCGTATAAAAATGTCCCCAAAACAGAAGATGGAGAGCTTAATTTGCACATAATATTCAGCAAAGGCGGCGAACTAAAAGTTGAGCCTCGTTAATGCTTCTTGGACTCTTTATTAGAGGCTGATTTGGATTCATGCAGGAGCTCGTTAGCTTCATTTACCTTAAATAATTTCATTAATACATCGGCTAAAGCATTCCTTACCCTAATTGTTTCTAGATTATTCGGACCTAGCGAAGCTGAATACACAGCTAATGCCTTCTTGTAATAAATTTCTGCTTCTCCGACTAAACCTAGGGAGACGCAATAAGAAGCAAGGTAGGAAGCACTGGTGGCAATTCGTAAATCGTTAGGACCGTACTCAGATTTTGCTGTCTCAACCGCCTTGCGATACATTGCCAGCGCTGCCTCGGAGTCCCCAGCCTTTACATTATCATTGGCAACAGCCATATAGTCGTCATATGTTCTGATAGGCGTCGTACGCCAAATGAATATATTAGTCCATGGGTTATTGGGATCAACGTTGGCACAGGCACTAATTATATTGGAAGCAACAAGCAGAACAACTAATTTGCGCAAGTAATGGTTCTTTGTCTTCATAAATTGCTAGATTTTCTCTATTTTAGCCTGCGCATAGTAATGACTTAGAATATCACTATAATTTCTGCCTAACCTTGCTAATCCTTCTGCTCCAACCTGCTGTAAACCTACACCATGCCCAGAGCCAAGCCCATAAATATGCAAGTTGGTTAATTGTCCCTTATCGTCTTTAATTTGGTCAAAGAACACTTTGGCACTTGCTAGTCTTTTCAAATTGAGGTTTTGGTTCTTAAACAGTTTACGTATGGCCAATTCTTTTTTTACTTCCCAAGCGCCTTTGCTCGTTTCAATTTTGAGTTTAACAGCTGTTCCTCCGACCCCCCTCTTTATTATACTCATCGAGAGGATTTCACCGAACATTCCTGATTGCGGCGGTACTACAAATAGTGCAAAGTCTTCTTGCTTGATCAATTGGGACAAATTGTGGTGAATATGTGATTCTAAGTCTTGTTTGGATAGTTTAACCAGCCAACGGAAATTTTTGGACCAAGCATCGAAGGTTTGAGGTTGCTGCTTTTGCCATAATTCTTTCAGAAATGATTCATCTATCACTCCTTGCGCTTTCGGATCATTCAAAGTTTCGCTGACGCCTTTTAAATATGGTATTGGCGATGCTGGAAATGCCTTGCTTTCCAAATCCGAGAAGCAATCTTCATAATTTTCTGTATGGCCGCCAGCACAGGAGCTAAATAAGGCCAAAGCTGGTTGGCTTTGATAAGTCAGAATTTGTTTTTCTGTTTCGAAAGTAGCTATCTCATAAGAAGAATTTGGTTTGCATGGTTTTTCAATGAAGCATTGACAGCAGAGATAGGAGTCGCATACGTTGCAGAAATCTGGCTTATGATTTACACGTGGATTTAGCGCGTAAGTGCGTGCACAAATTGCTTGCGCTTTTATGGCTTCTAGATGGTAGGTGGTTGGTATTTCACCATGTAATACTGATTGGACATATTCTTCAAGGGTATGGAATAAAACGGTTCTTATTTTGCTTTGATCAGCAATAATCATTAATTGTCCGACGTAAGTCTTTGCTAAAGGACTATTTTGATTTTCACTGATAGTCAAAGTGCCAGATGGAGATTTGATCATTGCCATGGCAAACAATTTAATTGAGTTGGTTTTTAGCCCACAACTTAAAGAAAATGTATTGGTAGATACGGAAGCACTGTTTTTGATAGTAAGAGTTTTATCTTTTACTTCAATCACACATTGGTCGTTAAACACCCGTGTGAAAAGAGCTTGTCCTAAATCGTTGTTGTCCAGTTGTTCTTTGCTAGCTAAAAAGCCTGAAACAGATAAACCACCTTTTCCACTTACATAACAATGTTCATGTAATAAGGGGGTGGGACTATTATTTGTTAGTCCGATACGGATTGATTTCATATCAAATTCAGATTAAGCGCTGCCTCTAGCTTTGACTGCCCTACATAGGACACTTCACCAGCGCCCTTCGCCACGCTGTATCTCTAGTAATATTGGAATGGCGGAGCAGGAGGGACTCGAACCCCCAACCCTTTCGGGCAGCCGCTTTCAAGGCGGTGTCTTCATCCAGCCAGGTCTGCTCCATGTCTAGTTAATTAAGTACTTTTTGCAAATATACCCTTGATTCTCATTATTGTATATTCTATTGAATTCACTAAGTACTATTTTTGGTCAGAGTGATACATCATTTATGTGCTGCTTCGTTTCTTTCGACTCGGCTCAACGCGGGATCAATAGCTCTCTGGCACGATGGCGTATAATATGCGCCATCGAAGCTTCCCTTCAGGGACCATTGCGTTTCGCTTCAGCTGCTTAGCCAGCGCCCTTCGCTGTGCCGTAACTCATCTTAATCTTCATTGCCTAATTTTATGGCTAGAAATGCATGTAAAGAGACTGCTTTTACTGTTGAAATAGAAAAAGCAAAATAAGCTCTAAAAAGGAGGAAGACTAATTAGCCTTCCTCCTTTTAGAGCACTAAGCCCGTTATTGTTGTCCAACCTACTAATGCCAATACTTTTATTAGCGTAAGTGCCCCGAGCCGTACTCTGGTAAATGTATTTTCACCTGATTTGCCTCCACCGGTTGGCTGGCAGGCATAATTTTCATACGGCTCTTGGCGCTGGACTTTTTTGTAGCTTGTTTTATGGTTACCGCTTTGTTAGGAGCCTTTTTAGTAGCTGCTTTCTTAGCGGGCGCCTTTTTAGCTACTTTTTTTTTACCCCTACCTTTTTTTTGGCAGCTTTTTTGGCTGGATGCTTTTTGGCAGGAGCCTTTTTAGCGGGGCTCTTTTTAGCAACTTTACGGGCCGCGGGTTTAGCCGAGACTTTCTTTACTGACTTTTTAGCAGTAGATTTTCTCTTAGGAGCAGCTTTTCTTACCGCTTTTTTAGCTGGTTTTCTAGCTGCTACCTTTTTGGTTGCTACCTTTTTCTTTTTCATGGCCATTATCTTTTCCTCCTATTCACCACTGGTAATACCCAGGATGAATCTATTGTTAGTTATCTAAATACCGCCACCATTTTTTGTTTGTGTACTCCGATCAACTACTTATTTATAATTGACTGGTCATGTTTGATTAAGTACCCAAATCACACCACACAAAACTAGAGTACTGGTAAATTAAATAAATTGCAACATATTGGATCAATTCTGGAGGCAACTGAGTAACTTTTTCGTTGCGAAAAAGAAGCCATAGTATTTTTCAACAGAGAAAATTACATATGCAAGACATCTGTGAAATATCTTGAGCCAAGATCAAGTCAACCCTCTAGATGATCCAACAAAACCAAATGCAGATCTAAATGCTTCATTTTGAATTTGTTTTAGATCAGAAAATTCAATTACATCGTTATCGATCAATCGCTCATATTCACCTGGCAATGTGCATGGAGACGGGTTACGGCCAGGGTTATCTGTGCATACAGCAATTGCTACTCCCGCTTCTTTGCACCGCGAAAAAACTAATCGCAAATCTGATAAATCTTTTAAAACTCCAGTTTGTCTATAACTAGTTGGACAAACTTCCAAAGTGATTTGTCGTTTAGACAATTCTCTTAACAATTCTGGTTTAAGTAATGGGATATGAATTCCGTGACCTATACGATCCAAAACTGGAAAATAATCTTCATGGACATTGGCAAGACTCGTTTCGCCTAAATGACATGTAGTTTTCAAACCATTTGCTCTTCCCTTAGCTAACAATTCAACCCAAACTTCATATTTGCTCGGTTCAATTTCAGGGCCCCCTATATCAATACCTACAACTGGGCCTAGATGATCTATTGCAACTTTTAAAATAGCCTCGTTGATTTCTAACGGCAAACGTCGGTCAAGCATCACTATTTGTTTAACAATGATAGGATATTCAGCCGGTCGTAAATTGGCCGTGATCGTTTCCACAATTAATTTCATCTGACCAATGCGTTTAGCGTTAGTCAGACTTTTATCAGTTCGAAAAAAAGGATTGTATCTAAGCTCTAAATACTGCAAATTCTCAAAAGTGTATGCCCCACGACATAATCTCAAACAAAAATAAGGCAGATGATCCAAACTTTGCAGCTCTTCCACTAAAGTGTGAATTTTGACAAATTCTTCTAATGTGCGGCACGGTCGCGTAAACCATGAATAAAAACCATCATAATCGGGAAAATAACTTAGAATCTGGTGATCTTGGCGCTGCAGAAATTTATAAATTATGCGCGGATGCAGTGCGCCACCAAGATGTCTATGTAAGTCTGCGTATAATGCCATTAGATATTTTTGCCTTGTAATTAACTTTTATTATGTCTTCTAAGAATGTGTTGTTCTGATTATAGATTCTTTTTCAATATGGTATGGGTTTCCAATATTGCCTATTAACCGAATCATATAAGAACTTAACTTATGAACCGGCGTTTTAGTGTTACGGCATGAGCCAGTCTTTCTAAGTACTGCTCTTTTGTGATAAGAATAGCGCCAAAACTTCTCTTGTGTTCACTAAAATCTTGCGTGTCAAGCAAAACAAACCCTTGTTTTTTTAATATCTCAACTAAATAGACTAAACAAAATTTCGAAGCATCCGTAACCAAGTGAAACATTGACTCGGCCATAAAAGCGCCACCAACATTTACGCCATATAATCCACCGGCTAATTTGTCTCCTGCATAGGCCTCTATACTATGGGCAAGTCCTCGATAATGCAGTTCCGTATAAGCATCTTTCATTTCCTCACTTAGCCAAGTGTTTTCTTTGTTTGCCACATGAAACAAAACTTCATTCCAGGCAGTGTTTATTTTCATTGTGAAAACTCTCTGACGATATTTTCTTGCTAAGCGTCTTGAAATATGAAAATGATCTAGTTCGATAATGCCTCGCAACGCCGGCGCAAACCAGCGCAGCCCGTAATCTGTATTCATCGGATAAATACCCTGTTTATAGGCTTCTATAATTAAGTCAGCACTTAACTGATTGCTCATATGTTACCGAATGACAAATACATTTTTTGATTTTGTTAAGTATCTAAGCTTTGCGCTTAAAAGTCTTAAAAAAGAATCGATAATTTCCTTCCAAAATTGGAGCAGAGGACTCAATGAGGTCAAAAATATTTTGATATTCAGGAAAAAACACGTCGCAATTATATTTTCCCTCTAATGCAGTAACGTATAAAGTTCTAAAGACATTCATTTTGATTGCAGTTTGATAAATAGCAGCTCCACCTATCACAAAAATATTCCCAAAATTCTTCTGCTCAAAAATATTCAATGCTTCTTCAATGCTTTTGCTATGCAAAACGCTTGCCGGCAATGCGTAATTTGAGTTTCTGCTGATTACAACATTGACCCTGTTTGGCAACGGTTTGTAGTTATCTGGAAGTGATTCCCAGGTTTTGCGTCCCATAATCACTACATTTTTTTTCTGGCTGTCAGATCTGTCGTTAACACTTAAATTAGTTGTGAGATCACGAAAATATTTCATATCTGCCTTAATATGCCAAGGCAATTTATTATCTTTGCCTATGCCTAGCTTTTCGTCATGCGCAACTACTAGAGCGTAAGTCTTCATATTTAAGCGCTGCCTCACCTTCGCTCCGCTCGGCTCAACGCGCGATATGAACAATGGTGCCGCTCCGGGCCATGAGCAATAGTGCCACTCCGGCGTATGAGCAATGGTGCCTCTCCGGCGTATGAGCAATGGTGCCTCTCCGGCGTATACTGTACGCCTCCGAGCCCATTGTGCCTCCGAGCCCATTGTGCTTCCGAGCCTCCAAGACCATTGCGTCTGCCGGACGCTTTACCAGCGCCCTCTGCTCCACTGAAATTCGTTTCTATCTCCATCAAACAGCAATAGGAAACTTGATAAAAGGCTGATGCGAATAATTAAGCAATTCAAAATCTTCAAAACGTAAATCAAAGAATGGTTTTTTAGCAATTTCTACTCGGGGAGGTGGCCCCGGTGCTCTTTCTAATTGCTTTTTTAGTCCTTCTATATGGTTAAGATAAATGTGAGCGTCGCCCAAAGTGTGAGTAAAAATGCCAGCTGTTAAATTACATTCTTGAGCAAACATCATCATTAGTAATGCATAGCTAGCAATATTAAAAGGAACGCCTAAAGCAATATCAGCAGACCGTTGATACAGCTGACAGTCTAATCTTCCGTTTGACACATATAATTGAAACATCATATGGCAAGGTGGCAATGCCATAGCATCTAAGTCTGATACATTCCAGGCATTTACGATAATGCGGCGAGATTTTGGATTGTGTTTTAGCAAATCAATAGCATTGGCAATTTGATCAATATGTGAGACTTCATATCGATCTGTTTCTAAATTGAGCGTGTATTTGGGCCAATATCGCCACTGATATCCATATATAGGTCCCAATTCACCTTTTTCATCTGCCCAGGCATCCCAAATAGGTGTATGTTGAGCCAAATCATCATTTATATTGGTTGAACCGCGTAAAAACCATAATAATTCTCGTAAAACACCGGTGAAATTGACCTTTTTAGTAGTCAAAAGGGGATAACCTTCGCGCAAATCATATTTTGTTTGCAAACCAAAGAGCGAAATTGTGCCCGTGCCAGTTCTATCTTCCCCAGGCTCGCCCTCTTCTAATATCTTTTTTACTAGTGCTAGATATTGTTTCATTAAATAGTCGCTATGCTCCGTGCAGAGAGCTTTTGATTAGTGTTCTTTCTGAAGAATAACATGAAGCTATATATTTGCTAACCGTAATAGCCTTATGTCTTACTATAATCCTATTTAGTTTTAGATCATCTAATGACAACCGGCTCAAGAAGTATCTATATTTTCAACGAGAAGTATCTATATTTATGGATACAGATTTAAGCAAAACAATCCAGGAGTAAAATGGCTGATTCTATTCAATTAACAAGACAAGTTGCTATACGCACAATTGTCACTGAAAATTTCAAAACACAAGTAAGCGAAGAAATTGCCCGTAATTTGCAACAGATAGAAACCGAAATGCAGCAGATGGAATTTCGCGTTAAGCGTGCCATTGCTGATTTGGAAAAAAAGGCAGGTGCTGCCGCAACAGCAGATGACCGTGCCCAAATTGGTAATTTGCGTGCCCAATTAGAGACAGAAAAAATACGTCTCAATCAATTAAAAGAGGATATGCAAGGACAAAGCAAAGCCTTAGTAGAATTACCCATTGGTTCAGTAGTAACCCAATTTACTTTAGAAAGTCCTATAGAAGTAAAAGTAGGCGAAAATGTATTTCAAAAACTAGAAGGCGGCGAAATCCTAGTTAAAGACGGCATTGTGCAAGAAATAAAGCTCTAATTCCTAATTCGCTCGCTTATTCTATGATTTATACAAAGGCCTTAAAATGCCTATTTGCACGCATTTAACTTCAGAAAAGAATGTTCGCCACATTCTGCGCACAGGAATTAAGGCGCAATCTATGTCTGCTCTGAATAAGGACAGCAAAGGTGTTTATTGTATGCCTTTATTACCAAATTACTATGTCTCACATCAATGGCTGCGCGAAATAAAGCGGGGAAGTGGACATACTAATTTAATCGCCATAGACTTTCGTCTTCCGGCTAACGAAATTGTGCTTGTAGGACATTACTCACAGCCTAAAAACCAATTCACTATTAGCGAAGCAGCAAAGTTAATTATGACCGTTAAAGATCCATTGGGATATGAGATTTTTTTACCGCGCTCTGTAAAAGCAGTAGAAATTCAAAAAGTCAGATCTGTGCCACAAATAATTGGTTGGAGATATCATCCGAAAGCAAAAGGTACTGAACCATGTACTTGTGATTGTTGCATTAAGGGGCAATATGGAGCAAATAAATTAAGAGAGCGTTTTGGCATTGGCGACGAAAAACCTATGCCTAAAGAAGAAATAATGACGATCTTAAAGCAGCAAAAAGATAGAGACGCTATATGCAACGCCTTATATAGTCTTGGGACTAAGAAACGGAGTAATGCAGAAGAACTTGAATTTTTGCTTGATTATCCATCGGCAGAAGTATTATCTACATTAGCTATGGTACTGGGATTTTACCGCGGTAAAAAGGCTACCGAAATGCTTATGCAACTTGCCAACCATACTGATGCGCGAATACGGCAAGAAGCGAATGCATCGTTGCTTAGCAAAAAGCGTAGCTGAGCTTACTTTTGATTGAAGTGCATTCCCGCACAGCACCGCGCTTGTTTATATGGATCATTTTATTTAAAGCGTCCGTAACTATGCAAACCGCCAAAACCTAGCGAGTTGAAGCCAAGATAAGTCAATAAAGTAAGTATCAAGCCAATAATGCTTACTATAGATAGACGTTCTGCCGATAATTCATGATGTATGCGTAAGTGAATACAAGCAGCATGCTAAGAAATTTTAGTTAAAGATGGTGTTATTCAGGAGATCCGGATTTAAAATCTGCAAAAGCTTCCTTGACAATCTTTTCCAGTTTTTCAAGTTCGTTTTCTGTCAGCGCAGCAAACTCTTTTCGTCGCCTGTTAGGAAGACTGCCATTATTTCTATAAACATACAAAACAAATTGCTCAGCCATACGGTCAGGCATTTCTACAAAATTCATAACTTCACGCATGGCATCATCCCGTCTGGTGATGAAGTCAATTTTGTGCGGTAAATCGACGTCAATTGTTCGCTCAACACAACGATATAAAAATTCTGCTGCCTCAGTGCAGTCAAAATAACGATATAAGTCGGCTGTATCATTAGTTACTTTGACGTTACCCTTTGGTGTCGACACCCATTCAATGAAATCCATAAGTGGACGGGAATGAGCCTGTAAGGTTTCTCTATAAAGATCAATCCAATCAAGCATTACTGAAGATACAGAAAACAACATATCAGGTGGCGTGAACTGCCGATTGGCTAGAATGTGATGGATTAGATATCTATGCAATCGTCCGTTTCCATCTGCAAATGGATGCACATACACGAATCCAAAAGCAATGGCTGCAGCCTGAATTACCGCATCAAGAGACGAGCTTGCCATTATTGCATTTGTATCTATAAGTGCAGTTATAAATTCTTCCAGATCATCCGGTCGAGCACCAACAAACTGAGGCAGCGGATAACCATCGGCAGTATGCTCACCTAGAAAGACACCATGCGTTCGCAACCCTGGTTGAATAAAACGATTGTCTTCAATGATAATGCCTTGCAAGCGCACAAGTTCCTCTATTGTTAGTGGATACTTGCCGGACTGCATGACAGCCCGTCCCCATTTTTCAATACGATTGCGAGGCGGTCTTTCTCCCTCTATTAGGAAGGTGGCTCGGCTGTCAGCTAATAAAAGAAAACTAGCTGCGCGTGCAATAATTGCTTTATTGACACGACCAATTGTTTTGAGTGCAGATCGCGATAAATTGCGTTTGGTAAAATAAGTCAGCGCTTCAGTTTTCCTGATGATTGGACAAAAATTAACTGTTCCAAGAAGATTATCGCGAACTTTATGACGCCGCGACAGCACTCCCTGAGGTTGGGTAAAGTATTTCTCTGAATCCAGTAGATCTACTGCTGTAACATTACCTGCGTCGGGCAACTTCAGTTTCTTCCCAGTTAATAACTCATAAAAATACCAGGCCCGGCGCGTGAATATACTGTTGGGAGCAGACCCAATGTACTTAGTTAAAGCTTCTGGTGGCAAAGCCAAAAAAATACGCTTGAGCACCAACAAATCGACATATTCATAGCGCATGGCAAAATTAAGATGTGCTTCAATTGTAGGTGCGACTTCATATCGTTTACTATAGATGTGCCAATTTTCTTGTTTTTTTATATGACCCTTAATATGCTGTTGCGAAATACAGGCAGGGTAGCGTACCGGGGCAAGTATTTGAAATGTCTGGACAAGTGCAGACATTCCCGCCAAAGTTGTACCATTTGGCACAACTGCGTTTTGAAAGATAACAGATTTTTGTAAAGACAAATCCATTTAGTTGAGGTGCCAAATAGTTCTTTTTAGGTCCCTTTTTCTTGTATTTTATCATAATAAGTTCCAATACGTACGAAATTATACCTTTGGGTCCCAATTCCTTCATTGCCTTGGGTCTATGGGGACATCATTGCTCTTGTATCTATCTACATCTGCCTAAATACAATATGGCGGAAAATAATTCACTAATCCACCATTTATAATATAAACTTATTCACTATGGTGGAAATAACTTCACCAAAAGCATTTTGCAAATTGTCAATTAACGTGGGCAAATGCACCTGAAATAATTCGCCTCCATCAACTAAAAAAAGAGATGCAAGCCAGAGAAAAGCCCTGATGGAATAACCAATGAATCATAATGTACGTTATGGGACACAGCTTTATAATCTACTGGGTATAACTTAAGCATGAAAAAAGTTGTAATTGTTTTATTAGTGCTTGCCATAGTTCGAATTTGAATAGAAAGAGTACCGAAAACGTACCCTAAAGAAGGTAGTTAGCATGTCGCATTTGCATTTGTCTCATATCTATAATTGGTTGCTAATGCAATACTATTATTCACAAGGAAAGCATCAGGAAGTAGTCGACTATTGTACAAAGCTCATAAGCAATACCTGCGAACCAGTAGATACAGCAGTATATTACGTTCAACGTGGTCGTGAATATTGTCAGCTCGGCCAATACCAGAGAGCTGTTGATGACTTCGATAAATTTCTAAGCATGGATCTGGGCGAGTCAGTATTAAAAAAAATCTTTGGCACTACCTTATATGCTATATCCTATGCCTGGCGAGCATCTGCATATCATAGCCTAGAACAGTATCAAAAAGCGATTGATGATTACAGCAAGAAAATCAATCTCACACCGAAAGATGCAGTGTCCTACCAACGGCGTGGAACCGCTTATGCATGGCTTGTTGAATATCAGAAAGCAGTAGATGATTTCAACATAGCAATCAATCTTAGACCGAAATATGCATTGGCCTATCAAAGACGTGGAAGAGCTTTTGCAAGTCTTAAAGAATATCAGAAAGCTGTAGATGACTGCACCACAGCAATCAATATAAATCCTAAATTAACCGATGCTTATGTGACTCGTGCAACAGCCTATCGCTGGTTACAAAAGCTTGATTTAGCTGCTAATGATGATAAAGTTGCTGAGAAATTAGGTTATAAGCCCCAGCAAAGGAAATGATTCGAGGAACAATGCCGAAAATGACCATGTTCGGTACTCTCCGCTTTTTTTTGATATTATCGTTCTGCTAAAACCAAGCAGACAAGCCATATAATGACAATAATTTCCTTAAAAGCAAGAAAATCACAAATAGCATTTTCGGCACAGTCCAAAAAAAGAAATTATTGCTCTTAGCCTAAAAATTTTATTGTTAGATCAAGAGAATATTTGACCTCAATCGAAATACAGAATCTCAAATGCCAGTCACGCTAGCGAGCAGATACGACAAGAAGCAAATAAATCTTTGCTCAATAAAAAGCATAGAGATGGTGGTTTTACTTAAAGCGTCCGTAACTATGCAAGCCGCCAAAGCCAAGTGAATTAAAGCCGAGGTAAGTCAATAATGTGAGTATCAAGCCGATAATGCTTACTATAGATAGACGCTCTGCTGATAATTCGTGATGTATGCGTAAGTGAATGTAAGCAGCATAGCTAAGCCATGTGACTAATGCCATTGATTCTTTTGGGTCCCAAGACCAATAAGTGCCCCAGGCATGATTAGCCCAAAGTCCGCCGGTAATGACGCCAAAAGTAAGTAAGGGTAAGGCAATAGAAATCGATTTTCTGCTTATCTCGTCATAGATTTCTGCTTTTTGTGTGTTTACGCGAGCCGGAGCTATCTTGGGCAAACTTTTCCAAGATAAAAACATACCCACTAAGCTGCTGCCGACAAATAATAACTGCAGCCAGGCAGTATCAATGCTTGTATAAGTGCCAAGACAGATAGCACCAATTGCAAGAGTGATAGTTATTGCTGCTAAAGCAAGAGATCTTAAACGTCCGGCATACCAGAGTTGAAGCAAAGAAGCTAAGCCAGACAAACAAAATAAAGCATAAGAAATAATCAGTGGTGGTACATGGATTTGTCGCCAATAGCTAACTAGTGCCGGCACTAAAGGAGTAATTGTTTGCTGATTGCCTGGCAACCAGCTGCCATACAGAAAAAACATTGTGGACAGTAAACTGGCTAACCAGCCCAGCTGATTTTGACCAAACTGTCTCACTAATAATAGATAGCCACCTAAAATAGCCCAGGCAAACCAGAGAGTTGACTCATACAGGTTAGCTAAAGGAAATCTATCTGCTTCAAATCCTCTAATAATAATGCCGGCTGTTAGGCAAATAAATCCGATAAGGATCAATATTTCGGCACCCTGATAAATTTTGATTTTCCATTTGCTTATATTGCCTAAAACAAATGCCCAGAAGGCCAGCAAAGATGTTATGCCCGCAATATTGGTCACTGTCATTTGTACTTCAGATATAGAAATTTGTATCATTTTATGCTGTGCTCACCTTTTGTAATTGATCGTCCAAATTAGCTATTTGCTTAGCAAATGATATTTTTCCTTTTTTGCTAGTACCACCAATAGTGACAAGCGTATTGCCAGAGTCGATTTTTTCTAAATATGCCCATATTTGTCTGTGTGGAATAGCCGCTAAGCTGATACCGCCAATAATAAAAGCAAAAGCGACAAAAACAATTGGTAGTCCAGGATCGCATTTGTATTGCAAACCTGTTTGAGCAATTGTTCCTTCATAAGTAAGTGAAATATTTCCTAGACTAGCTGTCTTATTCGGTAATATTTCAGTCAATAGTTTAGGTGCTGGCCAGTCTTTTCGTTTAGCAAATATACGTACGGGGGCCTTAGCATCGCGTACAGAAAAAATCATAACAGCCTCATCTGGTAGCGGTAAAAAGGCAGCAAATAATTTTCCCATAGGTTGTAAGGAAAGCGCTCTTAGTTCTTTACCAAAACGTATTTTTAATGCTTTAAGGGACCAACTAGATTGATAGATATCCACTCCTTCATATGAAAGCGGCTCATTGACCGAAATTGTTTGTTCTTTAACTACTTTGTTATTTTTATCTTTTACTATAATGCTGCTATACCATTGTTTTGGCTCACCGCTTGGATAATCTTCTCTATGTGTTTCGCTAACTGAAGCTGACCAGTTTGGCAATTTACCAAGCCACATCTGTGCATGTTCGGCATTGTCAAATTGAAATACTTCTCCAGGTATTACCGGTTTAAAGCCGGAGAATCCTGTCAGCGAAGTCCAAATTACACCAGCTAACAAAGTCAAAAGACCAATATGTGTAACAGTGGGAGCAAGTCGTCCAAATTTACCTTGTTCGGCGGTTAATTGCTGTCCATTAAAGTTTACTTTATAGCCCTTTTTATTTAAGTAAGTGCTAAGCCTATTTTGTGTTTCGGATAAAGAAATATCAGCAGCGAATTCGTTGTGCACAGGCATTTTAAGTATTTGATTGGCTGTTAACCAGGGCATGGGTATTTTTAGCAATTTCAATTTAGGAAAAACATGTTTAAAACTGCCAAATATAATATTGACCGTCAAAAAACCAATTAATAGCAAAAATGCCGGCGAACGAAAAATGTTAGCAATGCCAATATTAATTAGAAATTGTCCGGTTTGTTCGCCAAATTGTTCAAAAACTTTGTCTTGTCCACTCTGAGATGTTTGTGGACACCAGGCACCGAGAAGGACGAATACAGCCATTAGCGAAATGAGAAAAACAGTTAGTTTGACAGAAGCTAAGCTATTTGAAAGCCATGCTTTTACTTTTTCAGAATAAATGATAAAAGCCGGGGCTGACAGAAGGTCTTGTCTGGCGATTATTCTGTCAGAAACGGTAGGTCCACTCATCGCTAATTTACTCGTTTGAGAACATAGTCAGTGAATCTGGCAAGAGCATCTCTATAAATTGAATCGGGTAAGTCTTTTAAATTGTCTTTGGCTTTTTGACCGTATTCTTTAGCGAGATCAATTGTTGACTCAATGCCACCATTGTTTTTTATTAAATCTAGCGCTATTTGTAAGCTCTCTGGCTCGCTAATTTCTTTGGTCGAAATTAGCTTTTCTAATTTGTTAGCAACTTTATCTCCTCGTTCTAAAACAAATAAAGTGGGGGCTGTAATTATTCCCGATTTTAAATCGCTGCCCGCTTCTTTGCCAAGAGTTGTGCTATCTCCAGTAAAATCAAGTAGATCATCTACAATCTGGAAACATAAACCCAAATGTAATCCATAATTTTTCAAAGCCATTACGGTTTCATTGTTGGCATTATTCAAAATAGCTGCACTATGAGTTCCGGCGGCAAACAAAGACCCGGTTTTAGAAATTGATTTCTTAATATAGTCTTGCCAGCTTATCGTGGTTGAAAATTGTTGTTTCATTTGTTGAATTTCGCCAGCACACAGGTCGCCTAACACTTGGCCATAAATACCTACTATTACAGGGCTCATAATTTTTGATAGGCAAATAGAAGCTTGAGCAAATAGTAAGTCGCCTAAAAGCACTGCTAATCTGTCACTAAAACGCTTATTGATAGTTTGCGAACCGCGGCGGACGGCGGCACTATCTAATATGTCATCGTGTACCAAGCTGGCTGTATGAATTAATTCTGTCAGTACAGCCAAAATAATTTGTAAATCATTCAATTCTTCTGATAAATTGGTGGCCCAAGCACTATGTAATACTAAAAGCGGTCGAATACGTTTTCCGCCTGCTTTAAAAATCATAGACAGTAACTCGTTTACAAAGAGGTTGTCATCAATTAAATTTGTGTTTAGCTGTTTCTCAACCAGACTTAGTTCAGATATAACTGGCTCAATGAAATCATTTAGATTGAGTTCATCTGTTTTAGTGGATAATTGTATTTTGCTCATCACTTGAATTTTGATACTGAAATTACTACAAGCTAATGACCCTTACTTTAAAGACGCCCTATAAAGCATAAATTATGACAGAGCTTGTCATGAAATGTCTTTGAATCGGCTTTCGTTTTATACTCATAACTTAATTGATTGGAGAATCTGGGCACTTTGGTCATAAATAAATTACGATCGGATCTGGAACACAATAAAATTTCACTTGCCGATGCAATTGTAAAGGCTTTGCCTATTTTAAAAGACAAGCACAATGACGCGACCATGAGCTGGTTATCTAATGAGTTGCAAGGTTACAGCAATCCCTTGAATTTTTATTATCAAGCAGATCACAGCTTCCCGCCTTATCGTATTGTGAGTGGTTCACTCAAATTGATGACTAAAGAGGGAAACTTAGTTAATGTTGAGCATCCATTAAGCGATAGATCTAAATATTTTCTTAGTGCTCCAGTTTCCTGGTTGGAGGAATCTAATTCTTTACCCGGCGAAGACATGTGTTATACCGAAATGTCAGAATTGTCTCATGACAAGAGCTCTGGGGAGGTAGTGGTGCTCGCCTATACCCATAGGCAATTGCAAGCCACCCTTGCTGAAATTAAAAAGCGGCTTATAGCCTTACTTAAATAGAGAGCTTATTGCCAGTTCCATTGCATGCGTATGGGAGCAAAGACACCGCATTTAACAAAAGCGTCTTCTAATTTGAGTTTTTCATCATGAGCGCAATATAAAATAGCAACTGCTTGGTTGGCAGAGATAATACCCTCTCTGAATGCACTTTGACAGCGAAGGGCATTGTATAGGTTATTGTCATCGACTAAATGCGCTTCTAAAAGTTTTTTCCCTATACGGACTAGGCTCGAGTTGAGGTTTTGCTTAGAGATTACCGTTTCTACCGAGTCGCGACTAATAATTCCTGATTCGACAAGCAAGTCACCTAGTCTAAGATTTGGCTGGGGTACTTGTGGTGGTGGTTTGAGCTCAGCAATTGCTTGATACACTGGTATTTTTTTGGTCGCTACTTGTTTTAGAGCGTTTGCAGCTTGAAAAGGTCTTAAATAATCTCCAATCATTTCTAGCAATGAAATAGCTGATTGCAATAAATTTGATTCAATTAGTTGATGCTCGCTGATAATCTGTACATATGGTTTCTTATCTATCAGTTTGCGCTCCTGAATATCCTGATAGTCTGCTTCAGTTAAGCACTCTGCCATGACTAGTAGTTCCGGCAGCGTTAGGGTCTCGCCGCTCGCATTACAATGCTGTCCAGATTCAAATAAAAGTTGAATGAAACTCGTTCGACGTTGTATGGCATCGGCAAGCAATTTAGCAGCAGTATCATTAGTAGTTTTTCCTTCGTCTATTAAACAAGCGGCAGTAATCACTTGTCCAAAAACCCATCTAGTCATAAAACGATTGATTATAAGCGATTTTCCCAGCGGCAAATTCATATCCGTAGCTTTTTGCACTGCTTGGTTTAGTTGATCAGGGCTTACCAGCTTTGCCCCTAATAAAAGGGCGGCTAGAGGATGTATAGGTTTACTTGTACTCAGATGTATGGTTCTATGATTGCCAGTAGCACTTGCAATGTTACCTTTTTTTGGTAATGCGTCTTCAAAGGGTATACCGTTTTGACTAGCAAGTTGCAGAGCATGGCTCGCTTCATTTAATGATATTTGGCCGGCAACTACCATTTCTTTAGCTGTTATGGCTGGTTTCAAACGCTCCTGGCTAGCCAGTTTTAATATTGTTATGGCCCGGTCCAATGGTATTTCAAGACGTTTGGCACAGATGGCCGCTTCGTTTAGCTGGGCGTTGCTGACTATATGAGCTGATTGCAATAGCTTGCTAAATAATTCAACCTCGTTAGTCACAACCTTGAGTGTCTCCATTTTTGTTCTTCCTGTTTTCTACCGCCTGCTTAGCCATTTTTCTCACTGCCACCTCCACATATTTCTCGCCCGTTATTTCTTTTCTTCAAACTTCAGAGCAGCGGAATTAATGCAATATCTTAGGTGTGTTGGTTGCGGTCCATCATTGAAAACATGACCTAAATGAGCTTCGCATTGACTACAAAGTACTTCTGTTCGGTCTATGCCTAAAGTTTTGTCTGAGCGGGTCCCCACATTTTCTTTTTTGGCAGCGTTCCAAAAGCTTGGCCAACCAGTACCCGAGTCAAATTTATGATCAGAATCGAATAACAAAGCGCCACAACACACGCATTTAAATACGCCTTTCTCCTTCCAATTATTATATTTCCCGGTAAATGGTATTTCTGTACATTGCTGTCTGGTTACCGCATATTGTTCAGGTGTTAATTCCTCCTTCCACTGTTTGTCAGATTTATTAATCTTGTTCATTGCATTTATCTCTCCGCTTTTAATTCCCTTATCCTTTTTTTGCATTTCAGTATCATTGCTTGCGAAAGCACCAACCAGATTTATCAAAAGAATGGTTAAAATGAAGAATTTTAAGCATTGAGTACACTTATTTCTCACTAGCTTCATTGGTCGGATAATTACCTATTTTCACATTCATCGGTCTGATGGCGCCATCACGAAAGATAAGTATTGTTATCGAATCGCCTGGCTTGTGGCTGCGTATCACAGCTTGCACTTCGCGACTAGTCTTCACCGATTTACCTTCTACCTTTTGAACGATATCGCCTTGTTCTAATCCAGATTTCTCCGCTGGACTATTAACTGCTAATCCTGCAACAACTACCCCTTGTGTGTTTGATGAAACGCCTAAGGAACGAGCCAGATTTTCATCCATATCTTGCATATAAATACCCAAATAAGGTCGCTCTATACTGCCTTTAGATAAAAGTTGGTCGGTTATTTCTCTTGCTGTGTCAATTGGTATGGCAAAGCCGATATTTTGGGCATCTCCTCTAATAGCAGTATTAATACCTATGACTTCGCCACGAATGTTCAGCAGTGGCCCGCCTGAATTGCCTGGATTTATAGCAGCGTCGGTTTGTATTAATTCAACATTATTGTTTAAATCTCTTAAAGAGCGCCCCAGGGCGCTAATAATGCCGAAAGTTACAGTATGATCGAGCCCCATGGGATTACCTATAGCTATAACCCATTCTCCCGGTCTTATATTTTTGCTTGTGCCTAATTGGGCAACAGGTAGATCGTTAGCATTAATTTTTACGATTGCTAAATCAGTAAAGCTATCGCGACCAACTACAGTGCCTTTAAAGACCCTTTTATCATTCAGAGTAACTTGAATATCGTCCGCGTGTCCCACTACATGATTATTAGTGAGAATATAACCGTCAGCGCGATATATAAGTCCGGAGCCGGCACCTCTCTTTTCTAATTTATGCTGGCCATGCGAACGAGGCATGCTATTTTCAAGACCTGGACCAAAAAAAAAGTCAAAATTGCCAAAAGGTATAGGCGGAGCGAAAGGACTATCGGAAAGCATGACACTACTACTAATATCTATGTTGACCACACTATCGCTTACTCTTTGCGCAATGTCAGCTATCGTATTTTCTGCCAAAATCATTTTTCCAGTTGGGTTGATTATTAATCCAGGCTGAACGGCTGTCTTCAAATCACCATTAGCTTGAACCCCCTTGCTTATATGTTCAGCAAAATAATAGGCGCTGATAATTGCCACCAAAAGAGTGACTACAGATCCGATTAACATGCCAGTTATTAAAAGGCGGCCTTTTTCTTTGTAGATCATTCTAATCACCTTCCTCAAAGAGTGGTGTGGATAAATAACGTTCCCCTGTGCTGCAGGCAATTGTCACAATAAGCTTATTTTTGTTTTCGGGTCTTTTTGCTACTATAAGAGCGGCAAAAACATTAGCACCGGTGCTAATGCCAGCAAAAATACCCTCTGTTCTGGCAAGCTCACGCGCTGTTTTAAAGGCGTCTTCATTACTTACTTGTATAACTTCATCAATTACCCCTAAATCCAATATATCGGGAATAAAACCAGCACCAATACCTTGTATTTTATGTGGACCTGGTTTAAGAGGTTGTCCAGCTAACTTTTGGGAAATCACTGCGCTGTCTTTTGGCTCAACAGCAATTACTTTGGTACTTGGTTTACGAGATTTGGCCACTTGACCGACACCTGTTATAGTGCCACCCGTGCCTACTGCTGAAATAAATATATCCATATCACCAGATGTGTCAAACCAAATTTCTTCAGCAGTAGTTGTTCTGTGTATTTCCGGGTTAGCTGGGTTTTTGAATTGTTGTAGCATATGGGTATTTTTATCATTTGCCACATATTCTTCTGCTTTAGCAATTGCTCCTCGCATACCATCTAGACCCGGAGTTAATATAATCTCCGCACCCAAGGCTTTTAGAAGTCTGCGTCTTTCAATAGACATCGTTTCTGGCATGGTCAATAAAAGTTTGTAGCCAGAGGCAGCAGCTACAAAAGCAAGCGCTATACCTGTATTACCAGAAGTTGGTTCAACAAGCAAGGTTGTGCCTGGTGAAATCAGACCTTTCTTTTCAGCATCATAGACCATAGCAGCGCCAATACGGTCTTTAACAGAACCCAAAGGATTTTGAAATTCTAGCTTTAAACCAATAGTGGTAGGTAGACCAGAAGATATTCTATTCAAGCGTACAATTGGAGTCTTACCAATGATTTGTGTAATACTCGAAGCAATAGGCATATAAGCCTCCCATCCTTTTATCAGCCGCTAGCTTATTATTAGCCAAGGGAGCCAATCGTTTACTTTTTTTGTTCAGCTGGGGCAAATGGATTATTGGCTTTTAGTTGAACCAACCATTTTTCACCTGTTTCCTTAAAAATCTTACCCTTCTTATAATCGGGATCGTTAGTATCTTTACCTGCTGAGTCCATCATTTGTGTGCCTTTATCAATGAGCTTCTTTGCGCTATTGAGATTTTCTTTGTATTTTCTTTGCATCCTTTTTTCGTCACCACTAAAATCAGTGCCCATGGGCGGATTAGTATTCGGATTGGTGCTGTTTAGACCAGGTAAGACAGCATTGGGATTGCTGTCTTCAAGCGAATCGCCACCACCACCACCACCACCGGTATTAGGAGCTCCTGGAGAGGTACCAAAAAAACTATTACCCCCCCCACCATATGCACCTTGACCAGATGCACAGGTTATATTGCCGAACCAAATTGATATAGCTAATGTTGAGAAAATAACTATTCTCTGTACGGAAATTAGTTTTTGTATCAATTGAATTTGCGTTTTCATCTTTTTTACCCCATAGCTTGGTACAGTGAAAGCTGTAAATACCAAGGTTAAATTTTTGCCATTACCGCTTGCTCTAACATAGGACATTGCTTTTTAGCGAAATTGGTTACTTTCTCAAAAGCATAGGCTGCTCGCAAAACCTTTTTATCGGTGAGCGGTGCTCCCATAAACTGAAGACCAATAGGTAGTAGATTATTATCAAAACCGCATGGAATGGAAATAGCGGGTAATCCAGCTAGATCAGCAGGAATACTGGCGATATCAGCCATGTACATTTTTAAGGGATCATCTGTGCGATCACCTAATTTAAATGCGGTAGTTGGCGAAGTAGGACAGATTACCAAATCGTATGACTTAAATACATTATTGAATTCTTCTGTCAGTAAGCGTCTTACTCGCTGTGCTTTTTTATAATAAGCATCATAATAGCCAGAGCTCAGTACATAGGTACCAAGCATAATACGACGTTTTGGTTCCGGTCCAAAACCAATTTGACGAGTCGATAGGTACATACTAAGTAAATCTTCGGTATTCTTATCTCTGATGCCATATTTAACACCATCGTAACGAGCAAGATTTGAGCTTGCTTCAGCTGGGTTTAGTATGTAATAGACAGGCAGAGCATACTTAACTTTTGGAATAGATACTGTATCTACTTTGGCGCCCAAGCTGATCAGTGTATCTACAGCTTTATTGATTGCTATTTCAACACCCTTTTCATTACCTTCACCAGTTAATTCTTTGATAACGCCTATTTTTAGACCTTTTAAATCAGTGATTTGCGATAGTTCATTGATTAGAGAGACTATGTCGTTTTCTTGTGAGCGAGATCTTTCAGGGACTGAAGTTGAATCGTTAGGATCGTGTTTAGCTATTACTGCTAATGTACGCACAATATCTTCAACAGTGCGCGCAAAAGGACCTACGTGATCCAAACTTGAGGCTAAAGCAAAAAGACCAAAGCGTGAAGTGAGACCGTAAGTCGGCTTCATTCCCACAACACCGCAAAGCGAAGCTGGTTGTCTGACTGAACCACCTGTATCAGTGCCTAGAGCAATTGTTGCAAAACCAGCTGCAATAGCGGCTGCCGAACCACCTGAGCTTCCTCCTGGTACATAGTCCAAATTCCAAGGATTAGCTACTTTTGCATAGGCGGAGTTTTCATTCGATGAACCCATAGCAAATTCATCACAATTCGTTTTGCCTATACAAATTGCACCCGCTTCAAACAACAACTGTACCGAGGTAGCGTCATAAATTGGTGCAAAATTCTCTAAAATTTTACTACCACATGTAGTCGGATAAGAGTTTACTGCCAGAACGTCTTTGACAGCTAATGGTACGCCAGCTAATGGAGGTAATGGCTTACCAGAAGCAATTAAAGAGTCAATATGTCGTGCTTGTTTGAGAGCTAAGTCCTTAGTCAAACAAAGGAAGGCATTTGTTAAGTGATCTGATTTTTCAATATAAGCAAAATGAGCCTGCATTACATCTACTGCAGAAGCTTCTTTGTTCTTTAGTAGCTTGTGTATCTCGCTGGTATTTTTTCCTAATAAAGTCATGATTTTCTACAATTAATTATTTTTTGTATTTTGCAAATAACAATGCACAATTATGACCGCCAAATCCAAAGCTGTTGGAAAGGGCCAAATTAACTTCTACATTTTTGCGAGCTTTATGCGGTACGTAATCCAAGTCACAATCTGGATCAGGTTTATCTAAATTGATTGTTGGCGGCACTATAGAATCTCTAATAGCCAAAACGCAGACAGCGGCTTCTAATGCTCCAGCGGCACCAAGCAAATGACCAGTCATGGACTTGCTCGAACTTACCATCAACTTCTTGGCATGGTGGCCAAAAACACTTTTAATGGCTCTGCTTTCTGCTTTGTCACCTAGCCAAGTCGAAGTGCCATGAGCGTTAATATAATTTACTGCTTCTGGTTTAAACCCTTTTTCTTTTAAGGCTAACTCCATGGCTCTTGCTGCGCCGGCACCATCTGGCCTTGGTTGCACAATATCGAATGCATCAGCGGTAGAACCGTAACCCACCATTTCAGCATAAATGGGCGCCCCTCTTTTTAAAGCATGGGTTAAAGATTCTAGAATTAAAACAGCCCCGCCTTCGCCTATAACGAAGCCATCTCTGTCTTGGTCAAAAGGACGACTTGCTTTCTCAGGTTCATCGTTACGCGTAGATAATGTGCGGGCTGAAGCAAAACCAGCCATTACTAAAGATGTAATCGGTGCCTCACTTCCTCCGGCGAACATAAGGTCTGCTTCGCCTCTTTGAATAAGTCTGTATGCATCCCCTACTGAATTAGCCGAAGTTGCACAAGCTGTTACTGTGCACAAATTTGGCCCTTGTGCGTTATGAAGCATAGATATCCAGCCGGCAGCCATATTTACTATCAACATAGGCACAGTCATAGGCGAACAACGGTCGGGTCCTTTATTCATCAAAACTCGAAATTGTTCTTCTATAGATTGAAAGCCGCCGGCAGCAGAACCAACCACTACGCCTACTCTTTGTGGATCGAGCGTAGTAGAACCAAGTTTGGCATCTTCGGAAGCTAAATAGCTAGCCGCAACGGCCAACTGTATAAAGCGATCGGTTCGCTTTATTTGCTTAGCTTCCATCCATTTGCTGGCATCAAAGTCAGTAATTTCAGCAGCAATTTTACTTGCTGGCTGTTGGTCTTCTGGAATGCGAGTAACTCGCTTTACGCCAGATCGTCCCTGGACGATACCCCGCCAGAATTCATCTTTACCGATACCAACTGATGAGACGGTACCAATTCCTGTGATTACAACGCGCTCTGCTACCATTGAATTAAAATCGCTCTCTAATAAAACAATACTCTAAGCCCTTTTTGGCAGGGACAAGCTTTTTGTTTTATTAAGATAAAGAGAATCTATACGTGAGCGGAAATGTACTTAACAGCTTCACCGACGGTTGTTATTTTTTCAGCTTCTTCGTCAGGGATTTCCATACCAAACTCTTCTTCAAGAGCCATTACTAGCTCCACTGTATCCAGGGAGTCAGCACCTAGATCTTTAGTAAAGCTTGCTTCCATCGTCACTTCATCTGCGTTTACATTGAGTTGTGCGACAGCTACCTTCTTCACTCGTTCGAAGGCTTCCTTTTCTTCCATATTATGCCTAATCCTCCCAATATCTCATAAATTAAGATGCATGAAAATCCGAGCTGGCTGCTAAAGCGCACCACGGGCAACTAGAATATCATGCCTTATCGTTTAGATTAACAGCTTAGGCCGATTCGTAACTACTTTACAAACATTAGTGTTGTATTCCAGCAATAGTAGTTATTTTTCATTGCTTGGCGCGCGCTTCTAGCTCAGCCTTTATGTGTAAAGACCACCACTTACTTCTATAACTTGCCCAGTCACATACGAGCCGGGTCCGGCAAAGAAAAGTACGGCTTGAGCTATATCCTCAGGCAAGCCCATCCTGCCAAGAGGGATCCGCTCAACTACTTTCTTTATTTTATCTTCACCAAGTGCTTTGGTCATATCAGTATCAATAAAACCTGGTGCTACAGCATTGCTCGTAATATTGCGCGTTGCATATTCTAAGGCGACAGTTTTTGTAAAACCGATAAGCCCAGCCTTAGCAGCTGCATAATTTACTTGACCAGGGTTGCCATGTACACCGCTGGTGCTAGCAATATTTATAATGCGGCCACGTCTTTGTTTGGACATAATTTTAAGCACAGGCTGAGTGACCTTAAAAGCTGAAGTTAGATTAGTATCAATAACTGCTTGCCAATGCTCTTCGCTCATGCGCATAAAAAGATCATCCCTTGTAATGCCAGCATTATTGACAAGTATGTCTATGCGTCCATATTTATTCATTACTGTTTCCACCATCTTTTCAATCTGTTCGCTTACAGTCACATTACAAGGAGCATCTATGGCGTCGAATCCTTGTGATTTAAATTCTTCAGCAGTAGCTTTGCTCAAATCCACATTGATATCGTTAATAACAATTTTTGCTCCAGCCTGAGCTAAGACAGTAGCAATTGCTTTACCAATACCCCTTCCTGAGCCAGTGATAACAGCCACCATATCTTTTAACAAATCTGATTTTTCCATAGCTTTCTCTGTTGACAATACACTAGACGTACTCATTATTACTCCCATTTATTATGCGCGTGCTAATCGTTTTATTGCTGTCTGACCAAAGACAACATTTCTAACTCTAGCTTTCCGACAAGTAGTCATTATGCCAGATATACTCCTCTGATTTTCGTCGGATCGTTCCTTATTACTGTGATTTTTACAGGACAGCTCTATTCTCTATTCTTTTCCAGGTATTGACTGCTTAGTACTTTGATAGACTTGATAATTAGCACTCTAAAACTCAAGGAAACTGCATGCGAAATTATTATTTGGTTCTTTATCTTTTGCTTGCCACTACTTTTGGATTCTTGCTTCGCCTAGATTCGTTTGCACAAGTGGTACCAGATGTAACTGGACTCTTTGCTCCAGAATGGTTTAAAGAAATGGAAAAGGCTCGCATTACTGCGGAAAAAGGCAACTTTGTTCCAGCAGAAGATTTTTTGAATAACCGCCTCCCTAAAATAGTAAAAAATGGGGAGAACCCAAAATATATAACTCCCTATCCTGGTTTCCCAAACAGCTTGTCTGGCGAACTTGCATCACTAGCCGAATGTTATCTTCATTATGGGAAATTTGATCAGGCAGAATCGTTATTTAAACAGGCTATTGCCCTAGCACCAGGAAAACGATCATATGAATGTGGTCTAGCAGATTTCTATGCAAAACAAAAAAGATATGAGGAGGCTGAATCTATACTTAAGCAAGCAATGAAAGTAGCTAAAGATGAGCAATATAGGCACTATAAAGACCAACTGATCGATTTATATCTGCAACAAACAAAATATGAGCAAACAGAAACATTGATTAAAGAAGGAAGTGAATCCGAGAAAAAAACGACTATATCGCATGACCACGATATGATTAGTCAGTTATCGGATAGGGACCTTCTTCGTTTAGCCAAATGTTACGATGAGCAAGGCAAATACAGTCAAGCAGAAGCTTTATATTTGCATAGTTTAAAAAATCTAGAAGAAGGTAAAAGTCCTTCGAGAAATCATGCAAGCCTACAGGATCAAATCAACAAGCTTCCCACTGGTTTACAGCATCGCTATGAGTTTATTGGCAATTTTTATCTTAAACATAAAAAATTTGCTCAAGCAAAAGATTATTTTGAGCGTGCTCGATCAATAAAACAAGACCATCCTAATCCCGTTTACTTAAAGCACTCATATTATGCGCTCAGTTGCTTAGCTGATGTAGCTGCAGCAGAGGGCGACCCAGTGAAGGCGGAATCATTATACAAAGAAGCACTAGAAGACTATAGTACACTACCATTTCCACTTCCTTCAGACGAAGAGATAATTACCCGCAAACATTATGCTGATTTATTAAAGCGCACAAACAAACTTTCAGAAGCAAAAATAATGGAGACGAGTGCCAATGATTGTCAGGAACAACTGATAAAATCACGTCAGAGTTATGATAAATGGACAGAAGACCATGTCAGGCTTATATATTGGGAATAATTTGAGTTCTACTCTATATTGCAAACAAGCTCTTCAGCGCCTAAAACTTCCCAACTCAAAGCAGTAATACCTTCTTCTTCACCTAAACGTTTAAGAACCCGTTCCATATGTTTATCGTGTCTGCCAGAAGCTATTACTTCTATCTCCACGTGGACTTTGAGGGACCCTTCAATAGCTTCACTACGCAAAGCATTAGGAAGCAAATTGTCTGATGACAATAATTCCATAAGCATTGATCTAACCTGCTCTTCGTCAGTTTTTAAACAAGTAACCTTTAGCTTGTAGACAACAGGTGTTTCGTCAGCTGGGCGTTTTTGTTTATTTATTTTGGAGGCTAAAGGTCGCAAAATTATATTTGCTCCTACCACCGCTATAGTCGTAATAAGCGAAGGTACTATAAAGCCTAATCCTGCCAACGTACCGACAGCAGCAGCACACCATAAAGTAGCAGCTGTATTCAGTCCTCTTACATTCAAGCCTTCTCTTAAAATAACGCCGGCGCCTAAAAAGCCTATGCCTGACACTACTTGAGCAGCAATTCTGGTGGGACTATTATCAGTGGACATCATGGTTGAGATAGCCACAAAGGCAGCCGATCCTGTTGATACAAGAGCATTGGTCCTCAATCCAGCTCGACGTTGACGCCATTGCCGTTCTAAGCCGACTAGTGCACCAAACAGCAAAGCCATTGAGATTCTAAAGCTGAATTCAGTCCAGGACATTTGACACCTGCTACCATTCCACTAAGCACTTATACCCGAAAAGCGACCAATAGTCATCAATACTGCTTCGGGCAGCCCAGCCATTTTTAATATATTCATCTTATTTAAATACATTTGCCCTCTTATCGATTAGAATTCTTTTGGGAGTTGGAGTGATATGAAAAGTCAAGCTTATCTAGTCATACTAATTGCTTTATTGATCGGGTTTCATAACCATGCTGTTTTAGCTCAAGACGAAGTTGATTTTGCTACTAAACAGCAAGTTTTCGGTCTTTATCAAAAAGCGCAGAATGCTTTTCAAATCGGTGATTTCCACGGTTGTACAGAGCTCTGTCGGCAAGCGATTGCTCTAGATAATCAGGACAAGCGTTGTTTTCACCTTGAAGCCTTATCTCTGGCAGAAAGTGGTGATAATGAGCAAGCACTCTTGGCTTTCCGTGAAGCATTAGCAATTGATTTTAACTTTATTCAATGCCGCAATAATTTGGGCTTATTCCAAATGAAATTAGGCAAATTAGATGAAGCCAAAGCGACTTTTTTGGAATGTAATAGAATTCAGCCAAAATATCCAGATGCCCACTACCACCTAGGGGAGATTTTGCAAAAAAGGGGCGACTTAGATGCGGCTATTGAAGAATACGAAACAGCTACTCGTCTAAATCCAAATTACTTTGAAGCTCAAAGAGATTTAGGTTTAGCCATTTATGAAAAAGCTAGTTCTGGGTTAATTGATATAATCGATTGTGAGGATAAGCTAAAAGTAGCAGAGCGACTAGCTCCTACTAATCCTATGATTCATTATCATCTTGGTAGTATTTATTGTGCTGATGGCAAATTTGACGAAGCAGAGAATGAATTCAAAACAGCATTAAGCTTAGATACTCGACTGGCAGGAGCCCATTATGAATTAGGACGTCTGCGTTATTATCGTGGCGATCCCGATCGCTGTTTAGTTGAAATGAATTTAGCCAGCAAAATAAGTCCTACATACACAGATGACAAAAAATATCCAACCATAGATATTGCCCAGCTTAAATCTATGACTGCCAAATGTTATGAAATAAAAGGGGACTTTAAGCGAGCAGCAAGCTTTTTAAATGACGTTGCTTCGATGACAAAAAACAATAAAGACCTATTGAAGCACATAAAGAAATTAGAAAAACAAGCAGTTGATCCAAGCCGCCAAAAAGTAGGTTGTCTTGATAACGCTGTGCAAGCCTTATTAATAAAGGGCATCACCCAATATGATTCCAAAGAATCTGATGCTGCTAAAGCCACTTTTGAAATTATGACTACTAATAATCCTGATTGTTTTGAGGGTTGGCAAAACCATGGTGCTATAGAAGAAGCTTCCAGCAATTTGCAGACAGCTATGTCAAACTATAGAAAAGCAATTGAATTGGCTCCAAATTATGATGGATTGTATTTTAATATGGCTTATTTATTGGAAAAGATGGGTTTGGCCGCAGATGCAGGTAGTATGTACTCACAGTTTCATACCCTTTCTGGTAAATACCCTTATGACTCTAGACACATTGTTGGTTTAGAACAAGAATATGCTCGTCAACAAGAAAAAATGCGAAGTAAGTAAATACACAATAATTATGATGCTAGACAGAATGCGAGGTAAATAATGGCACAAAGAATTACGACTTTAACACTCAAGCAACATAAAGAGCAAAAGAAAAAAATAGTTGCTCTAACTGCTTACGATTATTCAACAGCACAAGTTTTGGATCGCAGTGGTGTGGATGTTATTTTAGTAGGCGATAGCCTGGCTATGGTGGTTTTAGGGCATAAGTCTACTCATCCTGTTACTGTAGATCAAATGATTCATCACTCACAAGCGGTCATGCGCGGTACTGAGCGGGCTCTTGTAGTCTCTGACATGCCATTTATGAGCTATCAAGAAGATTTGCAGGAAGCAGTTAAAAATGCCGGACGCTTTATTAAAGAAGCGCAAGTGCAAGCAGTCAAATTAGAAGGCGCCAGCAGACCCATTTTAGACATTATTGAAAGACTTGTTGATATTGGTATCCCGGTAATGGGACATCTTGGTTTTACCCCACAATCTGTGCATGCTTTAGGTGGTTTCCGGGTGCAAGGCAAAACTGCCGAGAAGGCTATGAAACTGATGAATGATGCGCAAGCTTTGGAACGCGTAGGTGCTTTTTCTATAGTATTAGAAATGGTACCATCCTCGGTATCTAAGTTAATTAGCGAAAATCTTGAAGTCCCCACCATAGGAATTGGTGCAGGTCCAGATTGTGATGGTCAAATATTAGTGGTAGATGACATGCTTGGTAAATTCACTGATTTCAAGCCGACTTTCGTCAGACAATATGCCAATTTAGCTGAAATCTCATCCAAAGCCATCACTAATTATGTCAATGATGTGCGTACTAGCAATTATCCGAATAATGAAGAGAGCTTCCACTTATCTAAAGAAGAAGAGATGGCTCTGTTATCTTTAATGGGCAGTAAAACTTGTACTTAGGAACAAGGGCAACAATTTTTTGGCTTAGCCGGATTTGTAGCGCATATGTCTGTTTGAGCCGTGGCACCAGATTTGGTACTAGCAACTTTTCCAGATAAGACGGCGGCATTCCACACACGACTTAGATCATCACTGCCACAATGTGTACAAGAAGCCGGCGATGAGTCAGTCATTGAGCGCTCAATGACGAAAGCTTCTTTACACTTTTTGCAACGATATTCATACTCTGGCATTTATCGAACCCCCATTAATTACCTAAATTGGCGCTAAAACTAGCACTAAATAAACTAAGGTTTCCGCTCAGCAGGTATTGAAAACTTAGGCTTAACTTCGTCCTTTATTTTCTTCTCGTTCTCTTTGTCAGAACTGTTTTGTTTGAGATCTAATTTACCGGTTATCAGAGCAGTAATGTCATTGACCATTATTAGTGCCATGAGCAATAGCAGGCTGACAAAGCCCCACTTGATAATTTCACCCTGAGCGCGTTCATGCATTGGTTTGCCTCGCACTGCTTCAAAAGCCATAAATGCTATATGTGAGCCATCAAGCCCTGGCCAAGGTACCAGGTTTACGATGGCTAAATCTAGACTAATTAGCACTGTAAAAAAGAACAATTGACTCCAATTTTGTCTAGCGATATCAGCACCGATTTTAATTATTGCTAGTACGCCATGTATGTCCTGAAAACCCGGTACGGCTTGACCAGCAGCATTTTTGCCTCCATGAGCAATATTGGCATAAAGACCACTAAACAATTGCCCTAGGGCATCAACCATAGCTACAGACAATTTCCATAATTTCTCTGCTGCTGAAAAAGCAATATTGGAATAATCACTTTCATTTTTATGATAAGTTATGGGACCCTTACCGACTAAAGCCATGCCCACTTTACCGTCATTGTTGGTTACCACTGGTATGCTCACAGTCTGACTTTGACCATTAACATTTCGTTTAACTTCTATTATTACTTTTTCGTTTTTATGCCCTGAAATTAATTTCACAGCACCAGAAGGACTATCGACGTATTGTCCATTGATATTTAAAATCTGATCTTCAGGTTTTATACCGGCTTGAGCAGCAATTGGATTTTCTTTAATTAATGAAAAGACGGTGGTTTGCTGAGTGGGCTCACCAAGTACTAAGAGCATCATTATCATTACAAGATAAGCAAAGAGAATATTAAAGGCTGGTCCAGCGAAGGCTACTAACATTCTTTGCCAGATCGGGAATTTTCTAAACGGCTGAAGTTCAACTCCGAAGCTCTGTACTGCTGCTGACTCATCTCCTAATTCAGGAATGGCAACATAACCACCTATTAGTAAAGCATGCAGCCGAAACTCTGTGCCCCACCTACGGCCTAGGGTCCAACTCGGTCCAAAAAAAGGAAGCCCGAAGCCGAATATCGGCGTTTGAAAACCAAATAATCGCGCAACGAAAAAGTGTCCACACTCGTGCACAATAATCAGTATGCTCAGTATAGCCAACATAACTAGTACTGCTAGAAACTGAAGACTAAATTCAGGCAGCGAAAAGGCGAAATACAAAGCTAAATCCTCGCGTAAATTATATAGTGCATTATAACAGGTAAGCTAATAGGCGATTGAGATGCCATCGTAGTAATAGCATAAGATTTGAGCAGCATTATAACCATACTTAGCCAGTGATTTGGCTCCCCACTGGGATAATCCTAAACCGTGCCCGAAGCCTTTGCCAGCAAAAATATAGGCAGTTTCGCTTGGTGTTACATTAAAATTTGTGCTAGGCAAGTTAAAATACTTTCTGGCAGCCTCTCCTGAGATTATTCGACTACCATTAGAGCCATTAACCAGAATATAAGTGGCCCTACCCGAAGGTGCTCTGGCCAGTATAGTAATTGAAAAAACTTGACCAATATCTTTGGGCAGACCACCCTCGGTTTGCAAAATGGAATAGTTTTTTGTCCAATTATACAAAGGGGCTTCTTGATCAAAGTCAATTACAGCCTTTAAGTAAGGTACAGCATTATGCCAAACATTTTCCGCTCTTTCTGTGCTACCGCCGCTGCAACTGTGGAAATAAGCACAAATCGGTTTGCCATTGTATTTCATCATCAAGCCTTTTGTAGAATTTACAGCTTCATTAGTTGAATCAGCTTCCGACTTAACACCCAAGTACACCTGGTCTTCTGTATTATCTTTTAAGTCATAGCCAGCACTGCTGTGTTTACCCAGATTAGCCAGAGCGTATGAGCGAGCAGCTATTGCTTGAGCCTTTAGTGCTTCTAAGGGCCATAAGCTAGGCATTTCAGAGGGAACAACTGATAGCAAATAATCTTCTAAATCTAGATAATTGATTACATTAAAACTTGTATTAAGTTCGTCCGCATTTTCTGCTTTATTCTGGCCATTGGCTGGACTAATTAAAAAGTCACCACGATAAAGATGATTATTTAAAGCAAGCAATCCTTGCTGCGATTGCTGATTTATTATCGCCTTTATGGTGTATCCAGAACTATTTACTGAAAGTGGCAGGCCACTGGCATTGTTTTTTTGTCCTGAAATTTTTGCAATGGTAAGATTTTTACCTGCGTTTGGCCCAGTGGCAAAAGACGTATAACTGGTCGCTATTGTACTGCCAGTCCAAATAGAGGATTTGGCTAATTGTTTTAATGCTACATAAAATTCCTTGTCTGGTCTCAAAGTCAAATATTCATTCTGATCAGATAAAATCCACTCACTTTGGGCGGGTAAATTGGTTATTATTTCGCCAGTTGAATTATCAATTAATTGTGCGCCATCTATTATTGCTAACTTGACTGACTGCAAACCAAGGCCAATAGCAACTTTTATATTAGTCTTGGTATAAGCAAAGGAAGAATTGATTGGTATTGTATTTGAAATTGATCTATATTTGTTATTTGTGCTGTCGTCTTTTGTAGGTTGAGGCCCAATATTTCTGGTTGACTTGCTAACTTCTTTTTTTCGCACCTGACTCATGCTATTACTATTGACCATATAACCGGGCACTAATCGTCTGCCCATAGCGTTTGGACTTTGATTTATTACATACGGGGTTGGAGAATTGTTTTGGTCATTTGAGCTTGATTCTAAATGCTGAGGATTTTTTTTGTGCTTAAAAAACCAAAAGCCGTAAGCTGGTGTAGCCACTACAGATGGTATAGTCAGTAAGGCAGCCAAAAGGACAATTCTTAAATTGGAGCGTGAAACCTTCAAATTATCCTCAGACTCTCTAGCTAAATCTTGCTGCACAGATAAACAATATTGTAAGTGCTAAGACCAATTTAGCAAGTAATACCATGAGTTGTCATTAAGTTTAATTTTTCGGTTAATGATTTAAAAAATTAACCTCTTAAAGCCTCAGCTCCGCCGACAATTTCAAGTAAGTCTTGGGTAATACCTGATTGTCTGGCTTTGTTATAATGCAATGTTAGTGAGCTAATTAAATCCCGAGCATTGTTAGAAGCATTGGTCATGGCATTCATACGAGCAGCCAACTCAGAAGCCGAAGCATCAAGCAGAGCCTGATAAATGACATTTCCTAGATATTTGGGGATTAATTGTTGGGACATCACTTCTAAAATGCTGGGTTCAAATAGCCTAACGGGAACGAGTCTGCCAGAATTTACTGAATCGTCAGCACTGCTTTTGGCAGCTGCTATTTCTGCGTCTGTCTGACTTATTGCTAATTCTGATTGCAGGTTTGTTAGGGTAGCAGGCAAATAGGTTATTCTGTCTACTCGCGATCGTAATAACGAAATAAATAGTGTGCCAATTAATTCAACAGCGTCCACAGTGCCGTCAATAAAGAAACTACTAGCTTGTTCTGAGATTAACTTAGCTTCCTCTACTGTGGGTATAGCAGGAAGCAAAGTATAAGTTTTGAGTTTTTCTATTTTAAGCGATTTAAAAAATGCCACCGCCTTGAGACCAACCAAAATAAGAGATGGTTGTTTACCCTCTGCTTCTAGTGTTTGAATACGACTTAACGCTTCACGAAAAACGTTTGTATTGTAAGAACCACAAAGACCACGGTCTGAGGACAAAATAATCAAAGCGACTTTTTTTACGGGTCTAGCCTTCAGCAATGGCAATCCATAAAGATCAACTGAATTGATTTCTTCCACAGCCGCCGATAGCATTTCTACTACAGCTTTTGTGAAGGGCCTGGCCGCTAGATTTCTTGCTTGCGCCCGGCGTACTTTTGCAGCAGCGACCATGCGCATAGCACGAGTTATTTTCTGTGTTGCTTGCACACTCTTTATTCTTTGTCTGATTGCTTTTAAATTTGCCATGGTAGTTTATTTATAGGTTACTTACGTTTGGAAAAAATTCGTTTTGAAATTAGTGATTTGGTCAGTAAGAGCTTTTTCTTCTGCCTCAGACAATTTATCGCCTGTCAACAGTTTGCTCTCTAAATCTTTTGCTTGGGCAGAAAGATATTTAAACCATTCCGCTTTGAACTTGCCAATTAGCTTGGTATCTACATCGTCCAGCAATCCTTTATTGGCTGCATAAATGATTGATACTTGTTGAGCAAGTGTGAGCGGGTCATATTGAGGTTGTTTTAGAACTTCGGTTAGCTTTTGACCACGCCGGATTTGATCTTGTGTAGCTTTGTCCAAGTCAGAAGCAAATTGAGCAAAAGCCTCAAGTTCTCTAAATTGCGCTAAGTCCAATCTTAATTTGCCAGCCACCATTTTCATAGCTTTAGTTTGGGCAGCACCACCCACCCGGCTTACCGAGATACCAGCATTAATAGCTGGTCTTACACCGGCATAAAAGAGATCTGATTCTAAGAAAATTTGTCCATCGGTTATAGATATAACGTTGGTGGGAATATAAGCCGATACGTCAGCAGCTTGAGTTTCGATAATTGGTAGAGCTGTAAGTGAACCGCCACCAAGTTTATCAGACAGCTTAGCTGCCCGCTCTAACAAACGACTGTGTAAGTAGAACACATCTCCAGGATAAGCTTCACGACCAGGTGGACGTCTAAGCAATAAACTCATAGCACGATAGGCTGCAGCGTGCTTAGATAAGTCATCATAAATGCATAGAGCATGCTGACCACGGTTCATGAAATATTCACCAATAGCGGCACCAGCATAAGGAGCTAGAAACTGCAAAGCCGGTGCAGATGTGGCGGAAGCATCAACAATAACTGAATACTCCATTGCCCCTTTTTCTTCCAAAATCTTTTGAATACGGCCCACATTGCTTTCTTTTTGACCTATAGCAACGTAGATACATATTGGTCGATTAGGTTGGTTCTTTTGATTAATAATGGTGTCAATGGCAATAGCAGTTTTGCCAGTTTGTCTGTCCCCAATGATCAATTCACGCTGACCACGGCCAATAGGAATCATACCATCAATAGCAGAAATACCGGTCATCAATGGTTCACATACTGATTTACGTGATACTATACCTGGTGCCTTAACTTCGATTGCGCTAAATTCATCGCTGGTTATAGGTCCTTTACCATCGAGTGGTTGACCGATAGGATTAATAACCCGGCCCAATAATTGTGGTCCAACTGGCACAGAAGCAATGCGCCCAGTAGTTTTAACTGTCATGCCTTCTTTGATTTTTCTGCCTTCGCCAAGGATAACTACTCCTACATTGTCTTCTTCAAGGTTAAGCACCATGCCGGCTGTCTTCTCTTCGTCTTCAAATTCAACTAATTCTCCCGCCATGGCTTTTTCCATGCCGAATACGCGTGAAATACCGTCACCGATTTGCATAACAGTACCGACATTTGAAACGCTTAGGGTTGAGCGATAATTTTCTAATTGCGCCTTTAATATTGATGTAATTTCGTCTGGTCTAATAGCCATAATCTGATTTCCTCAATCTCCTTTTTTACTTCAAACACTCAAAAGAACTTTTTCTATGTTATTGAGTCTTCCCTTGAGACTGCCATCAATAACTTGATCACCAATCCTTAAAATAAAACCTGCTATCAACGAAGCATCGATAGTGGTTTCTAAACTCAAATTTTTACCCAAATATTCATTCAATCTTGCTTTGATATCAGCTAAATTGCTTTCTGACAATTCTTCCGATGAAGTCAATTGAGCAGTGACGACATTGTGTTTTTCATTGAGCAATTTGCGATATGAATATTCAATTGCCGGTAGTAAATCAAGGCGGCGTCTATTAACCAATAAGTCTAATAAGCGTAAACTTAGCTCCTGTACTTGACCCATGAAAATTTCTTTGAGTAATGCGCGCTTTTGCGTTGCCGAATAAGATGGATGATTGAGTGAGTTTTTTAAATCAGCATTATCATTTATTGTTTTGTTGATAAAAACTAGATCAGTGGCAATTGAATTAGAAACAAGCTCATTAGTTAAAGCAAGTTCAATTAAGGCTTTCGCATAACGCTCACCGACTAGATCATGTGTAGGCTTCACAATAATAAGCTCCTTGGTACATGTTTATGCATTAGCAACTTTTTGGTGGTCATGATCGTTACGGCTATTGACCGATTCATCGTTCATACTTGAGCTGCCAATTTTGCTCAATTCACCCATAAATTCATGAGCAATTTTTGTTTTGTTTTTTTCAGTCAAATTAGATCTTAGGTTTTCTTCTGTTAGCTTAATTGCTGCTTTAGCCACAATTGAGCGCATTTCTAAAATTGCTGCCTGTTTTTCATTATGGGCAGCCATCTCAAACTTTTTACGCAGCTCAGCTATATCAGTTTCAGTTTGTTGTTTTAAATCTTCGCTCATTCTAGCAGCAGCTTGTTTTGCTTCAAGCACTATCTGCTCCGCTTCTTGTTCTGCTTTCTCAATCTTTTCTTTCTGACCGGCAAGAGCTAATTCAGCTTCTTTGCGAGTTTTTATAGCCAATTCAAGTTCGTTGTTAATGGCCTGCTGTCTTTGAGCGATAAAAGATGGAAGATATTTTTTTATTGCCCAAATTAAAAGACCTATTAACAATATCCAATTGAGAAGGTTAGATCGAAAATCTAGTAGCGCAGCTACTATGTTTTCATGACCAACTTCTGCAAACAAGAACATGAACAAATTTCCTCAACGTGTATTTTCTAAAACTTGCAGTACTCTTTCTTCATTTGTCACCAAGGCTGGTGTCTCGCCTAATAATTTGTCTAAAATATTCCGCACTAATTCCAGTTCTGGATGAATGAGTGATTCAACTAAGGTTTTTCTGCCTGCATCAAGCTCTGTTTGCAGTCCATCTAACTTTTCCCGTCCTTCGACTTGAATGCCTTTCAGCTTTTCGTCTCGCACCTTCTGGGCATCAGTCATTGCACCGTGTATTATCGTTTGTGCCTGCTGACGGCTAGCATGTAATTTCGCTTGATAATCAGCAAGAATCTTTTCGGTTTCTTGCGTATGAGCTTTAGCAGCATCAAGATTTACTTTTAGACCCGCTGCACGTTTATCCAGCGCGATTCCAATTGGCTGCAGCATTATCTTATCCAGCAACTGAATAAAGACCAAGAATAACAAAATAAAAATGACATAAGTGCCATTAAGTGCAAACATGCTTATTCAAACCAGAATTTCAAAAACTCGCCCCGCTTTTTATATGCTAGAACCATAAAAATATAACAGCATTGAAGTAGCAAATGCCATCAAACCAAGAGCTTCCATCAGGGCAGCAATGATCAATGTGTTCGTAAGCAATTTGCCGGCCATTTCTGGCTGTCGGGCCATGCCTTCTAGAGCTCCTGCTCCAGCTAAGCCAATACCTATTCCAGACCCAGCAACTCCAAGTGCCGCAAAACCAGCGCCAAGTAAAGCGGCTGACTTAATCAAGGTGGCATTTGATGCCGCCGCAGTACCAGCTTGAGCCAATAAAGTATGGTCCACTTTAATCTCCTTTATAACTTCTTTTAGCCTAAATATGAGTTTCTTTACTAATGAGAGTAAAGCTAATCAAATCGCGAACAAAACGCATTGCCATGTTTAGGAGTCCTATTTGGAAAGGACAATCCCTATAGCATCGCTATTATAACAATATCGTTTTGCTAATAACCACTACAAGGTTTAAGGCTTTCCTAAGATTACAGCTTTGTCCGCTTAGTGGTGACTAACAGTCAGACCAATGTAAATCGAAGTCAACAGGGCAAAAACGAAAGCTTGTATGACACCGATGAATAATTCAAATGCCATGACACCGGTAGGTAGAAACCAAGGCACTAAAGTCAAAGATACACTGCGCAAAATTTCGTCTGCGCTAATAACTAACATCAATCGCAAAGCCAGAGTAGAAGGACGAACGACTAAGTCTAGCCACTCGATGGGATTTAAATAATGCTTGAAATATTTAAGTCCATGAGCCCAAAATCCGGACCCTAAATAAGTTATCAGAGCTACTGTAGCTAAACCAGCCGTAACATTGAAATCTGTTGTGGCCGAGGCTAATTCAAATGGCTCATGTCCGTGTCCGGCGACAGGCCACCAGGAAAAAACTTCAAATGCTTTCCAAGGACCGACTCCCATGAAATTATTGATTAATACAAAAATAAATATGGCTGATATTAAAGGAAAAAACTTTTTATAGGCATCGCCCATTTGACCCTTGGTGAGACCCAGCATAAAGTCATAATACATTTCAAGTAGGCTTTGCCCAGTGCCACCGGCATTTTCTGCTGTCAGTCTAGGTGTAATAACTGCTGCTGTGCCTAAAATTAGAGCCATGCTAACAAGTGTAAGAGCAATGGTATCCACATGAATATCGCCGGTTTTGCCAAGAGCAGTTATGCCGAGAAAGGGCGCATCACAAATACTGGGGTTGTGAACAAAATAGCTTAAAGGTAAATTTTTGCCTAACATCTCTTCCGGCACTTATTTGGTTTATATAAAACGACTAAGCATAATATCAGTGGCCAAGTGAACTGGTCAACCTAATGCGAAGTTCTCTGCCTAAAGAAAATAGCACTTAGAACAGATAATAAGCTACTGAATCTGGTCTTTATTTAAGTTAATAGCTTTGATCACCAGTCTAGCCAAGCCAATGCCGCCACCCACAAAGCACAAAATAATCGTTAACCAAGGTGTGCTTGCCAACTTTTGATCAAGATAATGTCCAAGACAAATACCTATTATTAATAAGACGCCTGCTCCTATTACTCCGTCTGCTACGGTGAGCATAGCTTTATTCGTAGATATTGATTCTTCTTTTTTTGCCATATCCTCTCATCGTTTTTAACGTATCATTATCTGGTTGGGATAAATTGCTATTAGCAATAGGACTTTCTGGGTAGTATTTCATATTATTGATGTAGATCAGTTGGGTATTATTAAAGGTAATTGGAGATGTCATTAGATGTTTGAACGTTTTTTCAATGTGATTCGATCTATCTTTGGCGCTTTGTTAGGTAAAGTTGAAGATCCGGCACTTTTACTAGAACAGACTTATCAAGATTTAAATGCCAATGTAATGCAAGTGCGACAGGCAGTAGCTCAAGCCTTGGCTACCGAAAAACAAATAGAACAGCAATATATAAAAAACCAGGAGCAAGTTAAAACCTGGCACAATCGAGCTGCCATGGCTGTTAAAGAAGGAAAAGATGATCTTGCCAAACAAGCGCTGCAGCGTAAACAACAATATACGCAAGTCATGGGTGAGCAAGAAATTTTACTTAAAAATCAACACCAAACAACAGAAACTTTAAAAGTAAGATTAAGTGAACTGGAAGAAGAAGTACAAAAAGCTTATTCGAAAAAGCAAGTATTGATTGCTCGTGATAAAGCTGCACAAGCAACAAGCAAAGCTAATGAGCTATTATCCAAAACAAATGCCTATGGTACTCTTTCTGTGATGGACAGAATGGAAACAAAAGTAGAAGAAAAAGAAGCTAGAGCCGCTGCATTAGCTGAATTATCTGGTGATAACTTAGAAAAGCAATTTAAAAACATTGAAGTCAAAAGCGATATCGATGGCGACCTTGCTGCGCTAAAGAGCGAGCTTGGTATGGGTCCTACAAGAATAGAAATAAAAGAGCCGATTTTATTGGAAGAAAACAAAAAAGCTAATCAAATTGTGGAATCTCAAGAAATAAGTGATCAAGAGTAGCACCGACTGATCGAACTGTTTAGTTTTCGATTTTTGCGGGTACGCACTGAATAGCAGTTGAGCAATCGTTATTATATTCAGACCCTATTATGTTCACCCTTGATTTACTTGCCCAAATTTATCTGATCAGTTTTGTGGTTGGTGGTGGGTTTATAGTTTTCAATTTTTTGCTTGGACAATTTGATCATCTTGCTTCCGATCACCATGGTTTACATTTACTAGGTGGACATGATTCTTTAACCGGGCACGGTACTGCGGTCGGGCACCACGCCGCCATCGGTCATGGTGCTTCGGCTACGCATCAAATAGGACATAATGTTGGGCATTCTGTATCTCACGACATAAATCATTCAGCTCATAATGCGCATGTATCTTTAGCACATGACGATGCAGTAAATTCTCAGTCTCAATCAGGGTTTAGCAATTTTCTTTCAGCAGATATTGTTCGCCAACTAAAGCGACACTTGCAAGTTTTAGTGCAAAGAGAAGATATTCCCTCTCGTATAGGCATGCTAATAATATCTTTGCTTAGTCCTATGCGTATTGCTATATGGCTTACATTTTTTGGTTTGTCTGGATTCTTTATTGAGCGCTTATTACCGTGGCTGTCTTTTTTATCTTTAATCCCCGCTTTTATTATTGCTTTCCTTTGTGCGCAGGTTTTTAGCTTTTTAATTTGTTGGGCAATGGAAGCGATGCAATCTCCAGCCCTGCATAATGTGGATGATTTAATTGGCACAATTGCAGAAGTTAATACTCCTATGACTAATAATCAATTGGGCGAAATTGTATATATGATTGATTCAGTGCGTGCTAATTGTGCTGCCAGACCAGTCACAGAAGGACTGGAAATCAAACGTGGCCAACGCGTGATGATTGTTGATATGAAAGAGCATATTGCGTTAGTAGAACCGGTCACTGATCCAATCTTTCTACAAGACTCAGTAAACCAATAATTATAGAAGTTATACTTAATACCCTATTTATATTTACTTCGATATTTTTGTCCTCTGAGAGGTATATTGCTGAAGAATAGAATTTCCTATTTTTCGATGTTATCAGCTGCAGGAGGATTATTAATATGTTTGGCCTTGATCCACTTTTATTGGGAATGGGTGGTTGCGGTTTCATTGTACTAACAATATTAGGAACCTTAACAGCAAGACTTTATCAAAAATGTGGACCAAACCAAGCCATGATAATTTCAGGCTTACGGCACGGTAGCCGCAGATATCGCATTGTTGCCGGTGGTGGCGGATTTCTTTTGCCATTTTTTCAACAAAGAAATGATTTAAGCCTGGAGGTAATGACAATAGAAGTGCATTCACAAGCACCAATGATTACTAAAACAGGTGTACCGATTTTTGTAGAAGGTGTGGCCCAAGTTAAGGTCAAAGGTGACGAAGATTCTATTGCTACAGCCGCAGAACAATTTTTAGGTAAAACAAACGAAGAAATAGCAACAATTGCTCATGAAACTCTAGTAGGTCATTTGCGCGCCATATTAGGCACAATGACTGTGGAAGAATTAATTCAAAGTTTTGACTCATTTGCCCAAAGAGTGCAAGAGGTATCTATTGGCGACTTAGCTAAAATGGGTTTAACAGTGGTTTCCTTTACCATCAAAGAAATAAAAGATCCAGTTGGTTATTTAGACTCTTTAGGTAAACAACGCACTGCTGAGGCAAAACGCTCAGCTGATATTGGTGTAGCATCTGCTTCTAAAGAAACACAAATTGCTCAAGCACAAGCTCAAAGAGATGCCGCCATTGCTCAAGCTCAAGCAACTGAAGAGGGAGCTAAAGCTAAACTCATGGCCGATACACGAGTAGCTGAAGCATCAAAAAACTTTCAAGTAAATCAAGCCACTTATGTCGGTGAAGTGTCACAGCAAAAAGCTGCTACAGACATGATGTATGACATTGTCAAGGCCCAGAGCCAACAAAAACTGGTTGAGGAAACACAACAAATAAAAATCGTAGAAGCACAAAAAGAAGTTGAATTACAACAAGTAGAAGTGCAAAGACGTCAAGTTCAGTTAAGTGCCGAAGTGACCAAGCCAGCAGAAGCAGAGTTATCACGCATTAAATTAATGGCTCAAGCCGACCAAGAAAAAAGACGTATGTTAGCAGAAGCGGAAGCTTTGGCAACGAAATTGCAAGCGCAAGCAGCAGCCGAAGCAACGAGATTAAAAGCAATGGCAGAAGCTGAAGCGGCCAAAGTAATAGGTATAGCTCAAGCAGAAGCTTTACGGGCTAAAGGTTTAGCCGAGGCAGCTGTTATAGCCGCTAAAGGCGAAGCGGAAGCACAAGCTATGACTAACAAAGCAGAGGCTTATAAGCAATACAATGATGCTGCTATGGCCAGTATGATTGTCGACAGATTACCCGAAATGGTTCAAGCAGCTGCCTCTCCATTATCTAAAATCGGACAAATGACAGTACTTTCTACTGGTGGTGATGGTGTAGGTGCAAGCAAAATTACTGGTGATGTTATGAATGTCGCCGCTCAAGGTATTAGCATGATTAAAGGCTTAACAGGCATAGACATTGCTCAAACACTACATCAACAAGCAGACGGCAAGAAAAATAATGGCAATACAGACGATCAGCCGAAGAAGAACTAAATTTGGTACAGAAACCTACGCTATTATCAAATTACTATTTCTTCAATTCTGAAATTGCAAATTGATATTCAGAAAATACACGATTACCGTGATCTTTGACCCACAGAAAATTCTTTTTAGCTTCTGCCTTCTTACCTTGAGCAGATAGATTTGCTCCTATATAGGCATTAGCTTCTGTCATTTGATTGTTGTTTTTAGCTTCAGCCAATAAATTATTAGCATTTATTTGTCCAGTTAAGTATTGGATTATTGGATAGGGCCACTTGTCTTTAGGCACATCTTTTTCATAGTTCACCAATAATTGTTCTGCTTCTTTATCTTTACCCAGACGCTTTAAGGCAATCGAACAAAAAATCACGTCGTATCTTTGATGAGCTTCGTTTGGATTTACCAGATGATGATGCTTGTTCAGATCGGCTACAGCTTGTGCATTATTATTCAAGAATAGATTATCTAAGCCACGCTTATAATAATTCAAAATGTCCTTTGAGCCATGTTTGAGAGACTGATCATAATATTTAATAGCTTCTGCATAATTGCCCAGTCCCGAAAGACAAATCCCGCACTGGTAGTAATATTCACTGTTTTGTGGATCATAATGTGAGGCAGCTTTGTAATCAGCTAATGCCTTATCAAATTGAGCCAATTGGTAATAAGCGTATGCGCGGTCTTCATAGGCGTAAGAGGACTCATTATTATTTGCTAGGGCTTTAGTGGCAGCCTCTATCGACTGACTATATTGGTCAATATGGTTATAGCTATAAGATAAATTGATGAATGCAGCCACAAAATGCTTATCTCGTGCTACAGCCTGGTTATACTTGTCGATTGCTTCCTGATATCGACGTGCCTGCATAAGATGGCAACCCTCTGTATAAAGTTTTTCGGCTATAGAATCATCACTATAGTAGGCTAACGCCGGAGCTACTGACAGAATCGAAGCGACACTTAATTTTAATAAGATTCCCCGTAGTCTGATATTATTCATTTTCATCGGCCCGTTCCTTTGCTTAAATGCGTATTTGACGGCTAATGTACAACTTACCCAATTTCAACTCAGACTATATTTACTAAATCCTCTTTAAGAGCAGCAATATCAGGGTAACGATTATTGATATCGATATCAGTAGCTCGAGCAATTATATTATCTAAAGCAAGACTTATCTCAGGATTGTTTTGAGCCGGATGTGACACTGAAATTGGGGTTGGATCACAACCCGTAAGTAAAAAATAAAGTGTTGCTCCCATAGCATAAATATCACTTTGTGTGGTTGGCGTTCCTCTAAATTGTTCTGGTGGTAAATATGCTGGTTTACCAACTACCGTACCGGTGGTGGTAGATTCAGTATTTTGCGCCACATTGAAATCTATCAACTTTAGAGTGCCATTTGTGTTAAGTATTAAATTATCAGGCGTGAAATCTCTATGTACTACAGGTGGTATTTGACTGTGCAAATAAGAAAGTATGTCACACATTTGATTAGCTAAAGCCCGTGTGTTTTCCTCGCTTAAAGGACCACTGCGCTCTACAATGGTTCTTATAGAAGCTCCATCGATATGTTCTAAGACTAAATAAGCTCGGTGATCTTCGACAAAGAAGTCTAACAAGCGCACAATTTGTGGATGTTGCAATTGACTCAATATGCGTGCTTCATTTTCAAATTGTTTTAAAGCGCTTTTACGTATACTAATATCTACATAAACCGGTAAAATGAATTCTTTTAGCACCACTCCTTGCCCATTAGAACAATCTTCTGCTAAATAAGCAAATCCTTGTCCACCGGTACCTAATGAACTAAGTACTTTATATCGTTCATTTTTTAATACAGCACCTTTTATCAATGGTTTAAAACGCTCTCGTTTTGGCGGCGCGCTTAATGCTTGTAACCAAAGTTCAGTATAACTATAGTCCGAAGGGGGCTGTAAACTCTCTATTACTCGAGCGTCTCTACTTATTGTCGGTGCCCAGGTACGAATAGCATTTAAGAGTAATTGCTTGTCTTCATAAGAATCAAAAGCATTGAGGCTAAATCTTTTAATACGGTTATTATTGTCTCTAAAGCATAATTTAGCTGCATTTGCCGAAGTTTGATCTGACCGTTGCTCTATATAGATATTTGTCATTCCTGACCACGGAATATAATTGCCATTGCGGCTAAAAAATTTACGCCGCCATAGAAAGCGCATCCCTTTTTCACCCAATCCCAGATGTGTAGGCTTAACGAAAAATGCACCTAATGCACCTATTGTGATTAATATCAGACCAAGTATGAATTGATATATGAATCTGATATTGCCAGCGGCAGCTGCTGCATCTATAGTGTGTGCACCTGCATTAGCATACAATGATGACAGCCATCCAGACATAAATGTGACAGCAAGAATTACCACGACCGGACCGCCAAACCACATTAATATTAAGCGTGTGCCTTTGGTCAATCCTTTGGCACCGAATTTTTGCTTATACCATCTTTCTAATTCAGGATAAGCGCGATGGCGAATAACTATATTGCTGCCGTCATATACTTGAGTTTCTTTATGTATTAACTGTGCTTTTGCATTTGTTTTGCCCGAAAGCAAAAGAATAAAATAAGTAATCCAGGCAGATTGAGATAAAAACCAACACAGGCTGAATAGAAGCCTTCCATGTGTGCCGTGGGGCAATATTAGTAATACTAAAGCCCCAACACTGCAAAATGCTGTTGACCAGAGACTTAATTGTATGCCCATTCTTTGCTTATCTTTTGCTTGTTTACCAATAAATTTGCCGAATTTAAAAGGAGCATAAACTAGCGTTGCTAACCAGAGATAAAAGAATGGATCTAAGAGCATAATGGCATGGTAATTTGTCATGAGAGGCAAAAAAGCATAGTTTAAAGAACAAACTAAAATTAATTCGATTAGACTAATCGGCGTAATACAGTTATAACGTTTTGCCAATGCTCGATTTATAGCAAACAACCAGTAAGACCAATAAGCCTGCAGAGGCAAAGAAATCCAATAATCTGGTAATCCGTCGCTAAATAGTGGTGAAAGAAATAGTGTGACAATCAAAATAATTATAAGAGCAATAATCGCTTGGCTTAATGAGGGCAATACGTTTTGATTAGCAGAACTGCCCATTAAAGTTTTGCTATCGAATATTTTTTCTTCAATAAACTGGCCTTTATTTTGAACTTGTTTGGACAATTGTCCTAATTGATTTTTAGCTTCTGCCTCAGCGTTGATTATAATGTCTTTGTTTGGGTGATCAGGATCGCCAAAATGAGTATCGCTGGGCCTAATAGTGCCGAAATTGTTTTTTTGAGCTTTTAAATTATCGTTTGGATTATTCATATGATGAATTTTAAAATTGATCTTCTCTTAGGTAACAGCTCATCCTGAGCTTGCTTCAATTGCAATCGGCGTGTTCGCTTTAAATTTAGCGGATAATTCTTTCAAAGCTTGTCCTACTTCCGCTATATTTTTGTAGCGATCTTCTGGCTCAAATGCGGTGCATTTAGCCACAATTTCGTCCAGAGCCGGATCGATATCATCTAGTATGCCCGCCGGATGGGCTATTGCCAACGGAATTGGATCTTGACCGGTGAGCAAATAATTAATTGTGCAGCCCAGAGCATAAATATCACTTTGTAAAACTGCTTTACCACGTAATTGTTCTGCAGGTATATAGGCTTGCTTGCCTATTATTGTACCGGTTGCTGCTCCCAAAAATTGGTTTGCTGCTCCGAAATCAATTAAAACAATATCGCCTTTATTGGTCAGAATAAGATTATCTGGTGTCAAATCGCGATGAATAATAGGTGGCTGTTGACTATGCAAATAGGTTAGAACATCAGATATAGTGATTGCCCATTCTATTGTCTTTTCTTGAGGCACCCGGCCATTCTGTTTCACATACTGTCTTAAATCTTGACCGTTTAGATATTGAAGAACAAGATAATGTCTACCATCTTCAAAAAAATGATCTAAAACATGGGTTATATTTGCATGATCTAATTGTTTTAAAAATTTTGCTTCCCGAACAAGATGCTCTTCAGCCTCTTCTTGCTTTTGTTTCTCTGCATTTTTTGGTACAACAGCTTCTTTTAATACAACCAAATCTAAGTCATTCATTTGGGCCAAATATATTGCTGATAAGCCGCCAAAAGCTAATTGACGGATGATCTTAAATCTTCCACTTTGTAATGTATTATCTGGTTCAAGAGGTATAAATACAGTATTAGTAAAGCGACGACCTAATTCTTCTTCCCACATTTGGGTATAGCCTTTTTTGCTCCTGCTATGACTATTTTGTAAATCATTTTGATAGCTAATTAATTGAGGGCTACGTTTGCAATTTGTTGCCCATAATTCAATTGCCATTAACAATTGCTCTAAGTCTTGTTTTTTTATACAGGTAGTTCTTAGTGGCACTAATTCGCCAGAATTAAAACCTAAAGCAATCAAATTAGATTTATCACTTTGTCCATAATCAATTAATTCAACATTAGTAAGGTCTGTCCAGCCGCGATTGCGTCCTGCTCTCAATATGCGTAAGAATGACAGAGGAAAAGCAATACCATTTTTTGAAATATGAATATATTTGTCTTCAGCATAAGCTGTCAATCCGAGAAAAGCCAACACACTAACAATCAAAGAGACACAACCTAAAATAGTCACATGTAGAGGAATCTCAGCTGGATTTCTCATTACATGCCCGATAAAAAGGCCTAGACTAGCTGGAATAAAAATGGCCCAAACCGGGAAAAGAATGGTCATGGCGGACATAAGCACTTTATTGGGCAAATTTTTGTATTCTATATGTAATTGCAGATCGGCCATACTAATTTTTTACCTTAGTTTTTACTATTTAACCTTATGCTTGCCTATTGCCTCTAACTGAGACAATGTTTTTTTAATTGCCGGAACGTCAGGCACATCTTTGCCTGCAATGTCGTCTTTTAGCATGTCTTTTAAAATATCAATTGCTTCCTCGCTATTTTTATTTTTTTGATATGACAATGCTATTTTCTTTTGGCAATCATAATAGTCTTTGGCATCAAAATAAGAATAAAAATCTTTCAGTGCTTTCTTTGCCTGAAAAATTTCATTCAATTTAATTAGACTATCAACGTAAACAGGCAGTTGCGGTGCGCTGTAAGATAGTCCGCCTCGGTGCACTCTTTTATCCATTTCCATTGCCTGACTTAATAGTTCGACAGCTTCTTTTGTTTTATTTAGGCGTGCTTTCGCCAAGCCCATATGGCTTAATCTATATGTATTGTAATCAGCATCTCCCCAGCTTTTTGTTTGCGAAAATGCATGTTCGTAGCAGATGTAAGCTAAAGCCCAGGCTTGTCTAGCCTCGAATTTTTCTCCCAGATCTGCATATGTATTACCTTCTGAATTTCGTGTAATGCCTGTTTGCCAAAAGCGCGATGCAGCTTGTACAAGCGGATAGGCTCTGTATGGATCGTCTTTATCTATATAGTAGACGCCCAATTTGCGAATCGTCTCCACTAAATTAGTAGGAGTATGATCATTAGGATCGCCCAGATTAGTCAGTGCCTCATTTATAAGATCGTCCATCGCTTTATCTTTTGATGACTTAACCTCACTCAATACTTGTGCTAATTTAAAGTCTGCTAAGCTCAATAACTGTTTATCCAGATTAAGCTCTTGGATTTTTGTTGCAGCAATTTTATAAATGCTAATTGCTTGGTCATAATGTTTTGTTGATGCTAAGTTGTCCGCATAAGCTAAAATTATCTGGATGGACTGGGCTGCAGGTAAAGCGTTACTGATAGCATAAAGAGCAGATAACCTCGTGCCGATAATAGCTGGAGACATGGCAGCTATTGACAAGCACATGATTAAAACTATGACTACGATGAAACCGTGGTTCTGGCTAACGGACTCTCCAAAAGAAGATTTTTCATTGCTGCTCAATTTCTTTATATTGCTTTTAGGCAGCACATTGCTCTTTTGATCGTCCCCATCAATAGTTTTTGTCTCTAATAATTTTTTTCTTTCGGGCTTAATATCGTTGGCAGGCGTCAAAGCAAGTTGCTGTTCTGTCTCTTTGATTTCAATACCTGTTTTTAAAGTGCTCTCAATGTCTGGTTTTGCAGCACTACTATTAATGCCTTTGTTTGCTTCTTTTTGCCACGGTTGCTGATCTTTATTTTCCATTGGAAATCCTGATGAAAATATTAGTCGTTTTCTTGTGTTTTCGTGATTGGACTCTCTTGCTCTTTATACTGCAAAGAATACTCTTCGAATAATTGTCTGAAACTGCCATCCATAATCGCTTGTCGACATTTTTTGGCAATAGTAACCAAAAAATTTATATTGTGAATGGATAGCAAGGTGCTGGCCGTCATTTCTTTTATGCGTACAAGATGATGCAAATATGCGCGGCTATGGTTTTTGCATGTATAGCAAGTGCAATCCGCGTCTAATGGTTTTGCGTCTAAGGCAAAGCGACTCGATTTAAGTGCTAGCCTTCCTTCACTAGCGAAAGCTGCTCCATGCCTAGCTAATCTTGTTGGTGAAACACAATCAAACATATCAATACCACATTTAATGGCATAAGCAATATCCCAAGGTGTACCTATACCCATAATATAACGGGGCTTATTTTCGGGTAAAAATTTAGCAGTAAAAGCAGTAATATGTTCAATAGCTTGTCTTTCTTCTCCCACCGCTACTCCCCCTATTGCATACCCAAGCAAGTCACAGTTAGTAACATAATTTGCTGAAATTTCACGTAAATCTTCGTAAGTACTGCCTTGAATAATGCCAAATAATGCCTGATCATCTTTACGCTTATGATACTCAATACATCCAGCTAGCCATTTATGGGTGCGTTCCATAGCTGCTTTTGCCTGCTCATGTGTAGCTGGATTCTTGACACAATCATCAAAAGCCATGATAATATCGGCGCCTATAACGTTTTGGATATGCATTGATTCTTTAGGACCAATAAAATGTTCTTGTCCACTTATATGATCTTTAAAAACAACGCCTTCATCTGTAATTTTGCGTAAGCCATCTAGACTAAAAACCTGAAAGCCCCCTGAATCAGTTAATATGGGCTTGGGCCAATTGGCAAATTTATGCAAGCCACCGAACTGCTTTATCACTTCCAATCCCGGACGCAAATATAAGTGGTAAGAATTGCCAAGTATAATTTGTGCGCCGCAGTCTTTTACTTGATCAAAAGTGAGAGCTTTAAGTGTGCCATTTGTGCCACATGGCATAAAGGCAGGCGTTTCAAAAATGCCATGTGGCGTGCTTATAGAACCGCTTCTGGCACCAGACCACGGGCATATTGCTTGAATGCGAAAATATTTATTTTCTGCCACGTTTTAAGCGTCTTTCAAAACCATATACGGCCCATTTAAATTGATGCATGCGTATATGACGAAAACCCTTAGCTTTCATTTCAGCGTAAGCATCATTAGCAGTCCAATTTTCTCGGGCAATACGATAAATAGCGGTAAGCATCCCGGTTCGATCGCGTCCGTGCAGACAATGCATAAAGATTGGGTGCTTATTTTGATCGTCTAATATAGACAAAAAGAAATCTATTTCTTTAGCAGTAGGCAAAATCCAATATGAAAGTGGAATACTATAGAAATTTAAGCCGTGCTGCTTAGCCAATGCGCGTTCGGCTTTAATTACCACTAAATTCCAGCGCAAGGAGATTATTGTGCGCACACCATGCTTTACTAAGGCTTCCATGGCAACACTATTTGGTTGTCCTCCCCGCCAAAGCCAATCTGTGACGGTCGAAAAATTTTTTACCGGAATATCATGATTTTCAACTAGATTAGGCTGCTCAGACTGTAGACTATACTGGGACAAACGTTCCTGCCTAAATAAATTTATTGTTGTTAGCAGCTACCAACTGCTATTGTACTAAGTATTCGTCAAAGAGCTCAAGGGTAATAAATGAATGTTTCTTGAATCAATGCGTAAAATTGTGGAAGGCAAGAGAACGCGTATAGTTTATGCTGATGGTAGCGAAGAACGAGCAATAAGAGCAGCAGCTTTCCTTGTAGAGAATAACTTAGCTAAACCCATTCTGTTAGGTAGAAAGACTGAAATTAAGCATCTTGCTCAGTCGTTAAACATAAATATTTCAAGAATTAACCTTTGCGATCCTGAATCTCACCCAAATTTAGAAAAATATGCCAATGACTATTATCTACTACGTAAACATAAAGGCATAACTCAAGCACAAGCTTTAGCTAAAACAAAGTTACCGCCTTATTTCGGTGCTTTAATGGTCGCAGATGGTGCAGCCGATGGTATGGTGTCTGGTCTTAGTAGCGAAACTAAGCCGTTTTTGCCTGCCTTTGAAATTATCAAACTTAAACCTCAATTTAAAAGAGCCTCTTCGGTATTCGTTCTGGAATGGCCAGAGCGCCTTTTATTTTTTGCTGATTGTGCAGTAAATATAGATCCAGACGCCAAAGCCCTAGCTGAAATAGCACATGCGACTGCGCAGACCGTGCGTTTGTTCGGTTATGAACCGCGTGTCGCTTTTCTTTCTTTTTCTACCCATGGTAGTGGCAAAGGAGCACTCGTAGATAAAGTAAGAGAAGCATCTCAACTTGCTAAACAAGAATGTCCCGATGTAATTATTGATGGTGAAGTGCAATTTGACACAGCCTTGATTCCTAATGTGGCTAAAAGAAAGGCGCCCGATAGTCCTTTCGCTGAGCAAGGAGCCAATGTTTTTATTTTTCCTGATTTAAATTGTGGCAATATTGCTTATAAAATTTCAGAACGCCTGGCTAAGGCAACTGCCACCGGCCCGATACTGCAGGGACTAAACTTTCCAGTAAATGATGTATCTCGTAGTTGTTCTTATGAAGACCTGGCCAATGTGGCAGTGCTTAGTGCGGCGCAAGCTTGTTTAGAAAAAGCTTCCGTTTAAGCAGATAGAAGAGGAATTGTTATTATTGCGTTCGAAATTCATTCGTCGAATTTTTTTGCCTTTTGGTCATAAAGACCTATATGAATGATGAGGGCAAAGCCAGCTGATGCTGCAAGTATGAAGCAAACCATGGCTAGTCCAGGATAGCCAAAAATGATAAATCGACTTGGCACACGCATCAATAGGGATGCACCTAATATTAGCGCTGCTAATACTAAACCCAGAGTAATGCGATTGGCTACTTTCTGAAATGCATCTATTAGAACTGCTTCGTCAATGGTATCCACCCTCATGCGTAATTTATTACTTGCGGCTAGCTCTAAAATCTTCATGAGCGTTCCGGGTAATTTTTCTGCATAGTCTTTAGCATCAATCATGGTCCTGAAAACAGTCTCGGCAGAAACAGTCTTCTCCATGCGCTGCTCCAGAATGTCTGCAGCATTATTTTTAACGGATTCGTTGAGATTAAAATCAGGGTTTAGCGTACGTCCCACCTGATCTAAATTCAGTAGCGTTTTACCAAGCATAGTTAACTCAGAAGGTACACGAATGTTGCACTTGCCTGCCGCGGTTGTCACACCGAGAATTACTTTGCCAAGATTCATATCTTCTATATTTTTTTCAAGATGGGCGTGAACCAGATTGATTATTTCTTTCCGAAATTCCGCTTCATCAAATTTTTCTTTGGCAGTGCCTATCTCCTTACATATATCTGCTGCCGTATCTGCTCGATCTTCGCTTATAGCTAAGAGCAGTTGAAAAATCTTTTCTTGTAGGTGTGGTGTCAAATATGCAACCATACCCAAATCTAGTAGAGCTATTTTATTATCATCGGTGATAAAGACATTTCCTGGATGTGGATCAGCGTGGAAAAATCCATCGACCAAGATCTGTTTTAAATAAGCCTTAAAAACCTCCTCGGCAAGGGGAGCGCCATCGATATCAAGAAGTTTGAATCCAGTGATAGATGTAATTTTCTTGCCGGGAATAAAATCCATTGTCAAAACTTTCGATGTGCTGTAATCAAGCACAGGCGATGGAACGACTATTAACTCAAATTCTTCCAAGTTTGCTTTTAAGGTCGCTAAATTATGAGCCTCTTTCGCATAATCGAGCTCATCCAAAAGTGACTTGCGAAATTCCTCGAGTATTACCCTGTACTCATAGCGCTTTCCTGCTTTGGTATGTTCGTCATAAAATGTGGCAATGTCGGACAAGGCTTCGAGATCCTGGATCGTAGCTTCGCGAATTCCAGGGCGCTGAATTTTAACTACGACTTCACGTCCATCTCTCATAACGGCATGATGAATTTGACCTAAGGAAGCTGCTGCTAATGGTTCAGGTGTGAATTCAGAAAAAGCCTTAGATAAACGTACTCCAAGTTCAGTAACAACAATCTGCTCAACTTCTGTAAAGGGAAAGACAGCACAGTTGTCTTGCAAGCGGGATAGTGCTGTCAAATACGCCGGGGGTATGAAATCAGGACGTGTAGAAAGCAATTGTCCTAGTTTTATAAAAGTCGGTCCTAATTTTTCAAGATCTGCCGCTAGTTCATCCGCGTTTGCTGCAGGATTGGCAGTCTGTTCTTGCCGGGTGAGCACTTCTTCTAAGCCCGCATTTTTGACCAGATCCGAATTGCCGTATTTAATTAACAGCCAGGCGATGTCTTTATAGCACTTAAGATGTCCTGTTTTGAGTAAAATACCCATACTTTTTTATCCGTGGAGCTTGGTCGTCACTGCTCTATACTAACATTTATGGTCGAGCCAACTTTAGTGAATGGAGATAGTGTTGCCATCTTAAAAAGCATTGTCAAGAATAGATTCGAGATTTAATCCAAAGAAATAGCAAAGGGTTTATTATGCAACAAACAAATATAGTCAGATTAATATCATTATCTAAATTAACAATTGGTTTACGGATTAACCTCATTGGGCATGGTGAGGAAAGATTATGAAACATTTTTGGAGGTTCAAACTATGGCGAGAAAATCATTGAAAAGTATGTCCAGCAGATTGTCAGGAAAACTGCTCAATCCGACTGAACACAAAGCTATTTCAAAACTAATGAAGATACATGAGCCCATGTTGAAAGAAATGGAAAAATGGAAAGAACAACGAGAAAAATTGGAAACTACGCTTCTAGATCAGATCGACACAATCGGCAAAATACTTGAACCATATTATAATTCATCGCGATCACAGCTGATGAGAATGGCTGGACAGCAACAACCAAAAGCTAGATATTCGGGCAAAAAAACAAGTTCGAGAAAGAAAACTAGCGCAAGAAGATCAACCAAAAAATCAAGATAATGAGAGACATCACAACGGGTGATGCATTCTTCTATCAATAAAATCCCAGTTAGCTTTTAAGGCTCACCTGTCTTGACTGGTATCACTTATTGCCTGAAATAAAAGGTAGGCGAGGATGGGCTTGCACGGACAAGGGGGATATTTCGTTTTGCTTTACTTCCTCATTAAGCCTGTCGACAGTATTTCTAGCTATTTCTTCAGGGTTTCCTTTGCCAGCTACTAAATCAGCAGACCGGTTCTAGGGTCTTGAATAAGGATTGACATGATGAAAAAGGGTGAATCGCAAAAGCCAGAAGTGCACAGAGGCAGACCGGTCGAAGATTTCCCGATTGAGTTTGAATGGTATGCAGGAGACTGGCAATTTCTTTTTGATAGACAAACTGACCTTGTGCGAGCTGATTTAAAGCGAGCGCATATAGAAGGCAGAATGATTATTTTTCAAAGCTGCCCTATATCGACTGCTGGTGGTGGTCATTTTTCTACGAACGTAGATATTGCCGGTGCCGTCGAGCGAAGTCTTATGGCCAAATGGGGCGAACGGTTTTTTATTCTTAACCCATCTAAGTATCAAATGGAAACTAAAGAAGGTGTCGGCTTAATGTATCAGCACGCCGAAGCTATTAAAAGAGAAACAGGAAAAACCATTGATATTGAAAAATTAGTCCAAATCGCACCACCAACTGGTGGTGATTATATGAGAATGTGGACTAGAGTGATTGTAGAAGATGATTATTATGCCGGTGCTAAACACATAATTCCCAATACGGGAAATTTGTTTGACGCTTTTTATTTTATTGGTCCTACAGATGTACAAGAATTTTTTCTTGGTGAAGCCAAGTCTTTGTCGCAAGCTGTGGAAATTTATTTCGCCCGCAAATATACACTAGACAATCAATTTAAAAATGACTTTGATTGTGTGAATCAAAACGAGGGTTTTTGTGAATTGCTGGATTTGACCAACCCAACAGCAAGTGCGATTTGGCAGCAAAGAAGATTAGATTTTTTCCGTTATTATGCCATTAAATCAGGTACCAATTTTAGTCGTGGTAGTCATGATGAATGGAATATAGTTCATTTGTTAAATAGCAAGCGCTTAGCCCATCCCGAGATTTATGGACCTGAAGATCAAATAGCAATATATTTTGACGGCAAACAAATTAGCCTAGGCAGTTATCCAACGCCAGCATGGCCAGGTTATGCTGTGTCGCCAGTGCCAAAGCAGCTCTAACCCTTAATATAGGCAAAATCTATAAATGCTTGTTCAGGATCTGTAGAAACAAGCTTTACTTTTATTTTGTCTCCCACATCTAAGCCTTGGGCGCCCTCTACAATTTTACCTTCTACGGGTGGTTTGAATATTCGCATATAAGTGCCACCATCAGTAACACCAGTAACTATACCTTGATAAATTTCACCTATATGTTTACTTAATAAGACTGCAGCAGCAACTTTCTGCATCGTTCGTTCAACCTTTTTTGCAGCATCTTCTCTTTCAGTACAATGGGCCGCTATTTTATTTAGCTCGTCAAATTTATATGGCTGTGCTTGTTTAGCAATTACAGACTTAACTAACCTTTGCATAATTAAATCTGGATAACGGCGATTAGGGGCGGTTGCATGTGTGTAATCTCGTACTGCTAAAGCAAAATGTCCTGCGTCTTTTTGTCCAGGAATTTCTACTACGTACTCACCGCGCCCAAGCAGTTTAACGATAGTCAAAGATAAATCAGGGAAACGCTCTGGATCGGCTTCTTTGCGCTTCAATAAAAACATTGCCAATGCTTTAGCATCAGGCTGAGCTGGTAAAATCTCACCATGGGTAGCAGCTACTTTTACTATTTTATCCCAACGTTCAGGTGTTTTGACTATGCGTCTGATGGATGGAATTTTATTTTCTTCTAAAGAATGCGAAACAGCTATATTGCTCACAACCATAAGATTTTCAATTAAATCCCTGGCCGGATTGTCTTCTACCAGTTCTAAATCTAAAACTTCTCCTTTAACCGTTATGGGAATTGCTTCAATTGTAGTTAAATACAAGGAGCCTTGCTCTTGACGCTTTTTATAAATAAGTTGTTTAACTTCACTTTGTAAAAGAATTTGTTCGGCTAAACCGGATACACTGCTAATTTGTTCTGGCGCTTTTCCACCAGCCGTGAGCCATGCTCCTACTGTTTTGTAATCGAGCTTTGCATGATTGCGTATTGTGCCTATGTAGACATCGCTTTTTATGATATCACCTTTAGTATCAACCACGAAATCGATTATAATTGCATCTCTATCCTCATTTGCCACCAGTGAAGTTAAGTTAAATGACAACTGATCAGGCAGCATTGGATAAGTGATGACGCCTGTGTAAACCGAAGTAGTATTGCTGTAAGCATGTTTATCTATTGCTGACCCTTTAGTTACAAAAGAATCAACATCAGCAATAGCAACCATTGTTCTTACATTACCATCTTCAAGACGTTGGCAATATTCTACTTGATCCAAATCTTTTGAATCAGGATTATCTATCGATGACCAAAGCAATGATCGTAAATCTTTAGCAGATTGCTGGAGTTTATGATCTTTGTTTATCATCGATTGTAATTCTTGTACAACGGCCGGTTCAAAATCTGGCAAAAAACCACTTTTTATCATTTCCGCATGTGCACGGGCAAGCAGATCTAAACTGCCATCTTTATTTGTAATGGACGATATTCCATTAACTTTTGACATTACTGTTTTACTAACCTTGAAGAAATCGAATTTTAAATAAACTAATCGATTTCAATTACTTTATCTTTTGTCTTTAATACATTAGACCTAATTATAAGGTAAATAGCAAATAGGTTGCCACTCAAATGAGGCACTTTCAAAATCATATGGGGTCTTGGTAAATTATTGCAAGTTGGTTATCATGAAAAGTTATAGTTTAAAGGAATGTGACTTATGCAAAAGTATTTTGGAGACCAATTGTATCCTTGGGCAAAGTGCTGCCTTTATTGCGTATGCTAAACATTAGTCTATTCTGTGCTTTAACCTTTGTTTTGATTCTAGTAGTTCTGCTTATATTATTAGGACCTTTGTGGGCATGGAAACAACTGGCAATTGATGCCATGCAAGCATATCTAAAAGGTCGTTATTCGGACGCCGTGGAATTAAGTACACATGCCATTAAATTAAATCCCAAAGCGAGCTTGCCTTATAGTGTGCGTTCTCTTGCTTATACTGCTTTAGGCCAATTTGTTTCAGCTGTTAGTGACGCTGATCAAGCCATAAGTTTAGCACCGCACTCTTACCAAGGTTATCATAGCCGGGCTTTAGCTTTTTCCCATCTGGGTAAGCATCAGCTATGTATAGATGATCTTACCCAAGCGCTTAATACACAGGGTTCTGAGTCTGCACCTAATCCGGGCACTCTCTACAAGTTAAGAGGCTTAGAACTTTACGAAATTGCGGATTACAAAGCTGCCCGGGCTAATTTTGATATGGCCATCAGTCTGATGCGAAATTCGGGTTCTTCATATTATGGCAGGGCAAAAACACTTCTCCATTTAAACGAAAGAGAAAAAGCGCTGTCTGATTTAGGTAAGGCTATACATTATGGTGAAAACGCTGTCCAAACAGCTGCTCTTAACGATCGCATAAGCCTCTATATGCAAGCCAATCAACTAGAAAAGGCTTTGCCAGACCTTAGCGAAATAATTGCTCGTTCCCCCAGTAATGGAGATGCACTGGCTAATAGAGCCAGTGTTTATGCTTTTTGGGGCGAACATGATAAAGGGCTAGCAGATATAAATGCGGCAATTGAAATATCTCCAGACCGATATGCTCTATATGTTTGTCGAGGCAAGATGTACCTTGACAAAAATGAACTTGCCCAAGCAGTGGCAAATTTTTCTAAGGCCATTACAATCGATTCGCGCTTGAAAGAAGCGTATACTCTGCGCGCGGAAGCATATACCAAATTGCGAGATTTTTCTAAAGTAAAAGATGATTTGACCGCTCTGTGTGAAATTGATCCCAATACTTGGATCTATGAGACTCGCGGAGTAATACTGAATAATGAGCATAAGTTTGAGGAAGCTATTGCAGATTTTACAAGAGCCATTGAATTGGGCAGCGGTTCCGACAAAGCTTATTATTATCGAGCAATTGCTTATTTGCGCATTAAAGAGTACGAGAAGGCTCTTGCGGATTGCAATCAAGCACTGGAATTAGCTGCAGTCGATTCTAATCTCTATGCTATTCGCGCAAAAATATATAGTGAAATGGAAAAATATGAGCAGTCTCTTTCTCAAGTCGAAATCGCTTTAGAGCATGATCCGTCCTCTGCTTTTGCTCATGGCATAAAGGCCCTTGCTTTGTTGAAATTAGGACGGGTCACTGAAAGTTTGCATTGGATAAATAAGGCAATCGAATTGGATGGCAGTGTTGGTCTTTTTTATCGCACGTGCGCTCTTTGTTATGTTGAACTCGGTCAATTGGAGCGTGCCTTGAATGAATTGAATATTGGTATAACCATAGCTCCTGATGAAAGTGAATTGTTTCATTATCGTGCAGAAATCTACGACAAATTAGGCAGAAAGGACTTTGCCGCTGAAGATCGTGAAAAGTCTCAAGAGTTGAACTATAGCCACAAATCATTTATTAGCGACAGTTAATGTTCGGACTGCTCTGTCAATTGGCTATTTCTTCTGAATAAGTCTCTTTAAGAATTTCCTGACGCTGCGCCTGCACCAATAGTTCTTGTTGGTGTATTGAGAACCTTGCTGTTTCTAGGTTTCCACTCACTTCTTTATCTTCGCGGGCTGGCATTGTCTTTAATTGTTTAGCAATTTCGATTGTCATAAATAAGTCTTGCAAGGCATCATGAGCACCAGCTGTATTAATGCCAAAATAATCAGCCACACTAGCTAACTTAAAATTGGGCAAACCCGACTTATTCCCCAGCTTACTCTTAGCACAAGTATATATATCCAGCCAGGGGACTTGATATGGTGGAACTATATTGTTGTGTCTTCCCCACATTAAAGCCAGAAATTCAAGGTCGAATTGGCAATTATAGCCAGCAAATCTGCCTTTATGTCCTCTCAACAAGGCAAAATGGTGTAGAGCGGCTACCACAGTGTCTTCGGCAGGCGCATTTTGCAAATCATCCCATTTTAACTGGTTTATAGACAATGCATATTCAGTCACTTCTAGTTCAGGGTGCGGCTTTAGATAGCTCATGAAAAAGCCTTGCGTTTTAAAATCAAGATCTGTTATGACGGCTGCTATTTGCAAAATAGAATGTTTTGTAGGATACAATCCGCCTGTTTCCAGGTCGACAAACAGATAGTGATCATGGCTCAAATTGCTATGATATTGAGGTGAGACTTCTTCATTGTCCTGGATCATTTACTGCTCCTAATTGTCACTTTCAGTCAAATTTATCTTGATATTATCGCCTCAAACGGGGGTATGAATGGGAAATATCCCATTTACTAGTAAGTTATTATCTTGTGTAGAGCATAAATATTAGCTAAACTAGGTACAATTGTTGTTTGCAACTTATTCAATACCTGCCCCAGTCTACCTCTATTACTTGGATTTTTGCTAAAAACTTATTGACACCAGATTCAGTGTATAGTCTAATTCGGGCTGTTGGTCGGAGAAAAAACGCCCCTTGCGCATTAAAGAAATTGAACTTGACAACTTCAAATCATTTGGTAAGCACACCGTAGTGCCTGTGCTTGGGGGCTTTACGACCATATCGGGACCAAATGGTTCTGGTAAGTCAAATATCATAGATAGTTTATTATTCGCCCTTGGCTTATCTTCTACTCGTTCAATGCGAGCAGAAAGGCTGCCTGACCTTTTAAACAACTTAAGTGGACGCAGTGATGCCAAAGTGACTGTGCGTTTCACTAATGACGCTGGGGAAGAGCTAGAAGTTAGCAGACGTATCAGAGTAAAAGAAAATAGCTATAACAGTACATATGTCCTAAACGGCAAAGTTACTACACTTACAGATATACATGACGCGCTGACTAAATATAATGTCAGCCCAACTGGCTTTAATGTCATTATGCAAGGGGACGTTACAGGCATTGTCACCATGTCAGGTACTGAGCGCCGTAAAATTATTGATGAGCTCGCAGGGGTGGCTGAATTTGACAGACGCATTGAACAGGCCAGAAATGAGCTAGAAGCAACTGCTACTAAAATTGAAGAGCAAAAAATTATTTTAGGCGAAATAGTTAGTCGTCTGGAAACTTTACGTATAGACCGCGATCAAGCACTTAAATATTTAGCGCTTAAAGATGAAAAAGAAGCCAAAGAAAAAGACCTTATTTTTAGTCGCTTCCAAGAACTAGAGGCAACAATTGCCAAAGAAAAGCAAGAGCTAGACAAACTTAAGGCTAAAGAAGTCGAATTACAAATCAATCTTGAATCAACTGAATTGGGTCTGCTTAGCTTGCGAGCGGAAATGACCGCTATAGACCAAGAGATAAAAGAAAAAGGTGGTAACGAGCAATTATTGTTGCGCCAAGAATTAGAGAACACTCGCGGTGAATTAACACGTGAGGACAATAAGCTTTCTAATTTAAATGCCATCATTGAAGAAAAAAATAAGTTAGCTAAAAATTTGACCAACCAAATTAGAAGCATTGATAAACATATTAATGAGCTAAAGAAACAGAACAAACAGCATTTAGCCGATAAAGAAGCTGTGGATACTGGTCTTATGGAAAAGCAAGGCGTATTTCAAGCAGTAATGGCTGAAATTGAAATGATGCGTCAAGAAAAAGACCGCTCTTCCGACAAAGTAACCACATTACACCTTGATTTGCAAAAGCTGCAAGATCAGAAGCATAAAATCGAATTACGCCAAGCCGAGCTACAATCGAGACGGACTCATTTAGAAAATGAAAGCAAAGGATCGAGAGATAGACTATCTTCTATGCTTGAAAAGTCTTTTGGTTTAAAGTCTGTGATTAGCTCGCTGGAGAATTCTTTTCAGGATCAAGAAGCGATTGTGCTCGGTATGGAACGTGGTGTCAAGCAATTAGAAGACGAAATTGAATCAACCATCCAAGAAATAGAATCTAAGAGATTAGCTCTCGAGTCTATAAATAAGCGTATTATCCAATTGGAAACAACAAAAGAAGTAGTCGGTGAATCTGGTTATGGTCGGGCTATTGAATTTTTACTCTCTAAAAAAATAACCGGACTGCATGGCACCATCGGTCAATTGGGCAAAGTAGACAGCCAGTACGAAAGAGCATTAGAAATAGCTATTGGTGCAAAGCTTGGTCATCTAGTAGTTGATGATGATGAAATTGCTCAAAAGGGTATTGAACTCCTTAAAAAACACCAAGTAGGTAGAGCAACCTTTATTCCGCTCAATAAAATTTCTGCGCAACCACCAGGACTTTTGCCAAATCATGCTGGTGTAATTGACTTTGCTTATAACCTAGTTGATTTTAATCCTAAATTTACGAAAGCCTTTCAATATGCTTGTGGACAAACAGTGGTTGTACAAGACATCAATGTTGCTCGCAGACTAATCAATCACGTCAGAATGGTCACTCTGGAAGGTGAATTATTTGATAAATCTGGTGCCATGACCGGTGGTAATGAAAAATCCAAACTGCATTTTACCAGCAAGGGCGAATCGGATCTTGTTGTAGTAAAACAAACGGCTGCCAGCTTAAATGAGCAAGTCACTGCCTTGCAACAAACTCTTAAAGACCTGAAAGCAAGCGCTCAAGAAGATAAAGATAAATACAATCAAACGCGCACTCAATTTGCTCAACGGCAGTCAGAATTAGAAGAACGCCGTAAGCAACTTATAGATTTAGAAAAAGAAATGGAGGCTGCCAAACCTCAATTACGCAAGCACGGCGAAGAAGTAGAATCTATTGATGCTGAGTTAGAATCAATGGTCACATCTATTAGTGATGTAAGCAAGCATATAAATCAGATTGAAGACACCTTGCAAAACGCTTTAGGCGGAGCTAATAGATCTAAACTAGATAAACTCGTTCAAGAGTCAGTTGACTTGCGTAGTGAAATTGAGAACATTGAAAGAGAAAAGCTCGAGATTCAACGTTTAGTTGATAAAGGTGAAACTGAAGTACAAGTTGAAGCCAGCAATCAAACAACTTTAAATGAGCAGTTAAATACTATTAGCCAAGAAGTAGCCAGTTTAACTGAACAAAAACCACAGTTTGAAGAAAACATCAAGAAATTCCAAGATGCTATTGCTATCATGGAGAGCAAAGTCAAAGAATTATCTGCTGAATTGGAAGACTTACGTCAAGAAAAAGAAAAGGCTCACGAGGCTATTACCGCAGGCGAAATTAAGCGTACTAAAATTGAGCAAGACTTGCGTCATTTGTCGGAGCAAGAGCAACAACGTAAGCTACGTCAATTTGATCTACTTAAAGATCTTACTGCCGTACAAGAACAAATTGAATTAATTAAAGCTGCTAACCCTGACTTCCAGCCACTATCACAAGCCAATGTCGAACAGCTTAAAAATCAGGTAGAAAAATTAGAGCGTCGTATGCGTGCGCTAGAGCCGGTCAATATGAAAGCGCTTGATGAATATAACATTGCTGAAGAAAGACATCATGAATTGCAAACCAACATAGATGTTTTACTGAATGAAAAAGCGGAAGTAGAACAGAAAATATCCGGCTTTGATGAACTCAAGAAACGTACATTTATGGAAGCCTTTGATGCTATTAATATTAATTTCCAAGAAATATTTGCCGAATTATCACGCGGACATGGCCGTCTAGAATTAGAAAACCCAGATTCCCCCTTTACCGGCGGTTTAATTATTCGTGCTCAGCCACGGGATAAGAAAATGCAACGAATTGAAGCCCTATCTGGTGGTGAAAAATCGCTGACAGCATTATCTTTTGTATTTGCTTTCCAAAGATACGCCCCCGCTCCATTTTATGCCTTTGACGAAGTAGATATGATGTTGGACGGTTCCAATGCTGAACGTCTGGCTAGAATGGTCAGAGCGCAATCTGCCAGTGCCCAATTTGTTGTTGTAAGCTTACGCCGTCCAATGATTGAAAATGCCGATCATGCTATTGGAGTATCTTTAAGATCAGATGGTTATTCCAAAGTAGTAGGTATTCAAGAAATTAAATTGCCTACCGAAGAAGAATTAGCTGCTCAAGAAGACGAAAAACAGGCAGTTACTGCCTAAATTTTATCCTCCAATTATGTGACCTATGTTAGAAAATAATACAGACAATGAAGATCAAAGAATTCAACTGCTAAAGCAGGCATCTACTAATGCTCAGCCTATTTCTTTATCTGCAGCTTTAGAAGTAGCTGGCGGTATTGAATTTATTGTCCAATTAGCTGAAAAAGGTGAAATTGACCCTAAAGACGTAGATATCATTTATGTTACCGATAAATTTTTACAAGCAATCGCCGCTGCACCAAAAGAAAATCTCCGGCAAAGCGGCAAAGTAATTTTTCATGCCTCAGTTCTTTTGAGAATGAAAGCAGAGGCATTGTTAGCCTATAAGTCGCCCGTTAATGATGATTATTTGGAATTTGACGAAGATGGTGGCGAATTTATCTATGATTCGGATAAAAACTTAATTGCTCGTCAAATTACGCTAGTAGACTTAGAAAAAGCGCTTATTCGCAGAGTAGCTAATAAAGCCAATCGACCGCGCAAAGTGACCCTGGACGAACTGATAGCTGCCTTGAGAGAAGCCGAACGTATTGAAAAATTACGAATAGAACGTGTTCCCATAGTACGTATTCAGATGGATGGTATGCATGCAATTAATGATGTAGATGATATCTTAGACTTAGCGCACGATGAAGACATTGACGTAACAATTGATAAAGTAGAAAGAATTTTGATCAATCACTTTTTGCCTGGCCAAAGCTTAGGTTTGTTAGACCTGATCGTAAGATTAGGACAAAAATCAGACTGGGTAGATGCATTTCTTGCTATATTATTTTTAGCAAATGCCGGTAAAATAACTCTTGAGCAAGACAGTTTCTATGGACCACTTAGCATAATGCGCATGGATGAAATAAAAGAGGCTAAAAATTTGCCTAAACAAATGGAGGCTTCATGAGCTTAAAATCGCGAGTTGAAGCAGTATTATTTTTAACCGATAAACCAGTGGTAGCAGCAGTAGTGGCTAAACTGGTCAATGAAGATGTGCAATTAGTCAGACAAGCCATTATGCAACTTATTTACGATTATGAGCAGCGCGACTGTGCTTTAGAAATATCGGATGACGATGACGGTTATATGATGCAAGTTAAAGACGAGTTTGCCAACCTGGCAAATGATTTGGCGCCAATTGATTTACCTGTGGCTGTTGTACGTACTTTGTCTGCTATAGCTATAAAGCAGCCAGTAATGCAATCTGAGATTGTTCGCATCCGGGGAGCTGGTGCTTACGAACATATAACTGCATTATTGGAAAAAGAGCTCATTACTAAGAAAGAAGAAGGCAGATCTCACTTGCTTAGTACTACAAAGAAATTTCAAGAATATTTTAGACTTTCGCAAGATGCTAAGGCATTGCGTACTCAGCTCAAAGAACAAGATAAAGAAGAAAAATTGGATGAGCCTGGCCATCAATTAGAACCACCTTTAGAAAGCGAGCCATCGCTGGAGCCTATTGGGACAGAGATTGCATCGCAAGCTGCCCAAGCACAGCTAGCAGTTGATGCACTAAGTAGCTTAGAGCAAGATGCATTACCGCAAAACGAGCCCGCTGAAAATGAACCGGTTAATGAGAATAATACTGTTGCAGCCAGCGTCGCCGATTGGTCAGACAGTGATGAAGAATCCAAAACCACTCCGACATCTACAAATGGCGGTTCCACTAATAAAGATCCTAAAGCAGATGATAATATGCCAGCAACAAATAATCATTTTATGGCAGCGCCAACATCAATTAACTAAACAATGAGTTCTATAAAATCAGCAGCAATCTTAGTAGCCGCTGGTCAAGGCGAACGTCTGGCGGGTTTTACTGGTGGTATACCAAAGCAATTCATTCAACTGAGTCAAACCCCGCTTTTTATTTGGTCTTTGGCTACTTTGGTCAAACATGCCCTAATTGAGCATGTGTTGGTTACTGTACCAGATGAGTGGCAGCGCAGAGCGGCTGATTTAGTAGCTGATTTCTTGCCCGAATTTAAAAGCAAAATTGCTATCATTGCAGGTGGCAGCACGCGACAACAATCTGTTTATCTGGCCTTGGAAAAACTAGCTAACAGTGAAAAAAGACCAAGCTACGTATTTGTTCATGACGCAGTACGTCCCTTTGTAACAAGTTATATTCTTGATCAAATATTGAAAAAGCTGGAGGGAGGTGATGCTGTTACTTTAGGCATTCCGCTATCAGATTCAATAAAAGAAGTAAATAATAATATAGTTCTCGAAGATTTAGATCGCGGTAAATTCATTCTTGTCCACACTCCACAAGCAGCGAAATTCAACCTACTACTTGAAGCCCATCGTGCTGCTAAACTACAACAAAAAGAAAGTACTGACGATGCATCTATAATTAAAGCTTTTGGTACGGCTGTAACAGTAGTAACTGGCAGCAAGCTAAATTTCAAGATAACTGAGCCGGAAGACTTATTGATAGCTCAAGCTCTTATAAAGCATCACAATTGGTCTGTCGGTCATATCTATTATAATTCCTCAAACAATCTTTCCGCTTTTAGCATTAAAATGATGGAATAAATTTGCTCGGCAATCCCACCCAATTTTTAGGGGGAGTTCTAATTAGACATTATCGGGTCTGAAAAATAGAAAATACTTCTTAAAGGTATGTCTTGAAATCTAATGGTACTAATTGGCGTTTTGTTTGGCAATTTAGCATCATTGCTTGTGTTATTGCCCTTTTGTTTTTCTGTATCCAAAAGATGGAATGGAAAATGTCTGGTGAAAGTGACAAAGTTAGCGCTGACCAATTTGCCAGCTTTTATTTAGCGACGCCAATTTACAAATTAGAAAATTTAAGGGGCTGGGGTACTTGCAGTTATTCCGAAACTAATCCGACCGGTTACATATATTTTGATTGTAATGAGGCACCTGTTTTAGTCGATGCCAATCTATATGAAGCTGGCGGAGACCCTATTGCGCTTAGCGATAAATTTTTGCGTCAATTTGGCAAAACGGCTTGGTCTCTTCTCCATTCCAGCGATTTAATCTGCTTACGTATGAAAGAGGGTACATCTGGACCTCGACGATTTCTTCTGCATAATCGTAAAACACAACTGTATTTCTTTGCCCGTTTATAAGGACAATTGCTTTTGAATAAATCCAGAAAAATAGTAATTGCTTTAAAGGTAGTCTTAATTTGCTTTATAGGCTGGCTAGTTTATACAAATTCTTCTGGAAATCTTAAATTATCGGCAAGTAATGTGGCTGAGCAACCTGATTCCGGTGAGCTATGTTATATGCGAGGCTGCGACGATCTGAGTTTTATCGGCATCTATCGCAAATCGTTTAAATCAGATGATAAAGCTTTAGCAGAAATGGAAAAGCATAATGATTTAGCCGAACAGAATTTTTCAAAAGCCATAGAACTCATTCCTGATTGTGCCAATGCCTATTGGAAGCGCGGGCGTTGTAAACGCAATCGTTGGCGCTGGCTTGGTAATCCTCATGATAATTCGGCAGCAATAGCTGACTATAAAAAGGCAATTGAATTAGTACCGACAAGCACTGAAGTTCGCTATAGTCTGCTGAAAGCGTACTTAAGCAGCGGAAAAAGCGAACTTGCTAAGGAAGAATTTGAGAAAATGATAAAGTTAGATCCTGATTGGCGCAGTCGAAAAGGTTTGGAAGACGAAATGCAAAAATATGATCAACCATAATTCAAGTTTGCTAAATGTTTGAGCGATTTACCCGATGTCTCAATTCTTGCAAAGCTGCATTTATATCTTCTTGATATGGCTAAAATAGTCCCAAGGTTCTCCGCCCATAAAGTCCTCCAATTGAATAAAACTTGATTGTTTGGACAGTTTAGCAATTCGTCCCTCGATAAAAATACAGAATCGATATAATTTCTTGTGCTAAGAGGATTAAAATTGTTTGCCTAAATGGGAGGCACCATATATAATGACAGGCACCATATAAAATGGCCTTAATAATAAAGAACTCAATTTACGGAAACCCCATTACTAGAGTACGAGCAGGAGAATTATGTTTGACGATTTTAACGATGACAAAGAGACTACCGGTGAAAAAAGCCTAAAATCTCCTACAACATCGACAGATAACACTGTTGATTTATTCCCAGCCCTTGCCGATAAGCGTATGCAGCCTATCAATGCAATTAGACAACCTGTACAACCAAAGCAAGGTACTCAGATTTCTATTTTCAATCCCATCACTTTTGATGAGGCACTAGATATAGTGGAGTGCTTGCGCGGAAGAGCTGCTACTACAATCACTCTTGATAACATGAAAAAAGTTGATGCCCATAGATTGGTTGATTTTGTGGCCGGTGCTTCAAGCGCTTTGCAAGGAAATTTCCATAAATTGAGCGATCAAGTATATTTGTTCTGCCCTGCCAATATCAAAATATCTGTGCCAACAAAGGGCGCAGCAGCCCCAAACTTTCCTGATCTTAGCAAACCGCTAGACTTTTTATATCCACCAGATATTCAAAGTATGAAAGCATGGTCGTCAAGCACCCGATTTCCTAATTAGGAAATTAAACTAATTTCAGCTCACCATCTTGCTGGGTTTTGGCAGTCCCTACTTCAAGTTTTTTAACAGCCATACTAATTCGGCACTGATATTATTGACTCAATAGGAGTGCAAGGCAGTTAATTTTGCTAAGCACTGGGTTTCCTCCTTACCTAATCCACCACCAGTACTTCCTTCTCGCCTTTTCCAGAGAAGGAAGTATTTTTTTGAGGGTCCTGAGGCGGCAAAGCGAGCCAAAGCCAAAAAACCATCCTCTTATCTGCTTGGCAAACGCTCCCAGCATTTAAGTGCCAAAACGATATCAAGATAGAACACTGTCTTTGGCATGGCTTAATTGGTGCAAAATAACTTGTATGAGAGGCTCTATTTCGTACTTTTGCTGCACAAATTGCTTAATCGCCTCATGGATATAAGTCTGGAAATGAATCTTTTTATCAGTAGCTTGCTTATATTTTTCTATCACTCTTTTGATTTCGCTTTCTATAGTTTTACCAATCTGTTCAGCGCTATCGGTCAAAATTAATCCTTTTTGTGTATAGTCAAAAGACAATAATTTGCTGCAGTCAGAGTTTGTTGTGAGAGCTATTGTTATTGCGCCATCCTTAACGATTTTAAGCCGCTCAGCCAATATTGTTTCATCAATTTCCCAAGCTCTAGAAGAATCAATTAAAACTATTCCGGCTGGCACTTTTTCAACCATTTTGCCACTATCCTTGGTGAGGGCTAAAACGTCACCATTTTCCATAACAAATGTATTTTCAACGGCCACGCCACATTGATGAGCTATTTGCGTATGCTTGACTAACATGCGATATTCGCCATGTATGGGCACAAAAAACTTAGGCTGACAAATATTGAGCATTAGTTTTTGTTCTTCCTGACAGGCATGTCCAGACACATGTACCCCGGCATCTTTGCCATAAATAACATGTGCTCCTCTTAAAGACAAAGCGTTAATAGTATTAGCTACTGAACGCTCATTACCTGGAATGGGTGTGGCTGAAAAAATTACTGTATCGCCAGGTATTACTTTAATATGTTTGTGCGAATCGTGAGCAATACGAGTCAAGGCAGACAAAGGCTCACCCTGGCTGCCTGTAGTTAAAATTACTACTTTGTCAGCAGGTAATTCTTTGACGTCATCTACACTAATTATCAAACCATCTGGATATTTCATATAGCCAAGTTGACGCGCTAAGTCGGCTATATTCAACATTGAACGTCCTAAAATTACCACTTGTCTGTCAAACTGCATAGCGGCTTGCAAAATCTGTTTGATACGATGCATATTGCTGGCAAAAGTAGTAACAATAATACGACCTTGAGCATTGGCAAAAACTTCACTTAGTTTTTTCCAAACTGTTTTTTCAGAGGGAGTAAACCCTGCTTTTTCAGTATTTGTACTGTCACTCATTAGCAATAATATGCCTTCGTCTGCAGCGGCAGTGAGTGTAGCAATATCAAATAATTCGCCATCGACAGGAGTAAAATCAAATTTAAAGTCACCGGTGTGAACTATATTACCTATTGGTGTACGTATAACAAGACTGAACGAGTCAGCTATGGAATGGGTACAGCGAACAAATTCAACATTGAAACAGCCGATTTGCACTCTTTCTCGCGGATGGACTTTATGTAAATTAGTTACCCCAGTTAATCCGAATTCTTTTAATTTACTCTCTAAAATGCCTAAAGCTAATGCCGGTCCGTAAATGTCTTTTACGCCCACATGCTTCAGCAAATAAGGTATGCCGCCAATATGGTCTTCATGTCCATGTGTAATTGTTAGCGCTTTTACCTGCTTTTGATTTTCTATCAAATAAGTTAGATCTGGCAAAACCAAATCAACTCCCGGCATGTCTTCATCCGGAAAACCAAGCCCGGCGTCAACAAGCATGATATCGTCACCACAGCTTATCGCCATAGTGTTTTTGCCAATTTCACCTAAACCACCAAGTGGTATTACTTTAACAGTTGTTTTATCGGTCATACTACCAGTGCAGTTTTTGGGGTATCTATAGTGATGCTCTTCATTATGGCTTCTAGCTTAGCCTTTTCAGCACTTGCTAAAGGAACAAGTGGCAAGCGCAAAGTTTCTTGGCAAAGTCCCACTTTTGCAAGAGCATATTTAATACAAGTAGGATTGGGGGCAGCAAATATTCCTTTAAAAAATGGCAAGTATTCATAATGAATTTTTCTTGCTTGGTCAAAATCACCTTTAAAATAATGATCAAGCATTGCTTTTATTTTAGAGCCTACCAAATGACTAGCCACACTGACCACACCAGCCCCGCCAATAGACAGATAAGGCAAGGTAAGAGGATCGTCGCCGGAATAAATCCAGAACTTTTTACTAGTTACTTTAGCGGCAATGTCAGCTGCCTGTTCAACACTACCAGTTGAATCCTTCAACGCAATAATATTTTTGCAAGTATCAATAAGTTCTAAGGTGGTATCAACTGTCATATTGATGCCAGTTCTACCAGGAATGTTATAAATAATAATGGGCAAGCTAGTATTCTTTGCTATTTCTTGAAAATGCTTTATTAATCCAGTTTGTGTAGGCTTATTGTAATATGGCACCACCACTAGCAATCCGTCAGCCTCAGCTTGTTCAGCTACATGGCTGTATTTAATAGTTTTAGCTGTAGAATTAGTGCCCACACCGGCAATAATTTTTGCCTTGCCTTTAGCTTTATCTTTAGCAAATATAAAAAGTTCTTTTTGTTCTGAGTCTTCTAAAGTAGGGCTTTCACCAGTAGTACCGTTAACAACTAATGATTGACTGCCAGTGGCAATCAAATGATTAATAATCCTTTCAGTGGCTTTTAAATCCAAACTATAGTCAGTCTGGAATGGTGTCACCATAGCAGTTATAATTGAGCCAAATGGACTATTTGTGTTTTCAATCATCGTCAATTCTCCAAACTTTTTAGCTAGCTACTGGCTGTCTTAATAGCTTATGCTCAAGCAAATATTCGGCAATGCGTATAGCATTCAACGCTGCCCCAATACGCAAATTGTCTGCTACCACCCAAATATGCAATGCATTTGGCGAAGAATTATCTTTGCGGATACGCCCAACATAAACTGGATCTTTTCCCGCCGCATCAATAGGCGTTGGATAAACATTGTCTTCTGTATTGTCCCATAATTCAATCATGTCACTTGCAGCAAAAGCATTGCGACCTTGTTCCACAGTAACTGGTCTAGCAAATTCAATCAGTACAGACTCGCTGTGTCCTATCAAAACAGGCACGCGCACAGCTGTACAAGTTATAGCTAGTTGAGGCAAACTCAATATTTTTCTCGTTTCTTCAACTAGTTTTTCTTCTTCTCTTGTATAGCCATCTTTATTGAATTTATCTATATGCGGAATTAAATTGAAAGCAATTCTCTTAGTGAATACCTTAGGTTCTACTGTTTGTCCGTGCATAAGACTATGAGTTTGCATCTCAAGTTCTTCCATAGCAGCACTACCTGCTCCACTTACAGACTGATAAGTGGATACTATTACGCGGGTAAGCCCAGCTAAATCATGCAAAATTTTAAGTGGAACTACAAGCTGTGCAGTTGAACAATTAGGACTGGCAATTATACCTTGGTGACTGTCCAGAGCGCTATCATTTACGCCGGGCACCACAAGTGGTACCTCAGGGTTCATACGAAAGGCACTAGACTTATCAATAACAATAGCCCCAGCATCTATTGCAGCAGGAGCAAGTTCTTTGATTATCGAGCCGGCAGCAGAAAGGACTATATCAATATTTTTAAAAGCATCTTTTGTTGCTAACTCAACCGGGTACTCTTTACCTCTAAAGTGAATAGTGGTGTCTTTAGAACGCTCACTAGCTAAAAGCTTTAATTGTCCAATAGGAAAATTGCGTTCATCTAATATCTTCAATAATTCTTTTCCCACTATACCTGTGGCACCAAGAATTGCTAGATTGACTGGTCGTTTTCCATTAGTTGTGGGCATAAATTATTATCCTGTAAATAATTCTATGATACTTTCTAGTCCTAAAACAAACGAATTGAGTTCGCTTGCTGATTTGATGGCTAACACAATACCTTGTTCGAAACACTTAGTATTATGACTTTCATGGCGTAACGTCAGTAATTCACCCTCGCCAGCAAAATATACATCCTGCTTGGAAAGTATACCAGGAAGGCGTAGTGAATGTACATGTATACCTGAGTCTAGTTTGCCTCCGCGAGCACCGGGAATTAATTCAGTCTCTTTTACCGAATTCTCATTGAAAGTTTGATTGATTCTTGCCCCTTCTTCTCCCATTACCCGTGCTGTATACATCGCCGTTCCTGACGGAGCATCCAGCTTGCCCAACTTATGTGTTTCTACTATCTCAGCGCTTTTGAAAAACTTACTGGCTTGTTGAGCAAAACTAATAAGCAAAACCGCTCCTAGAGAAAAATTAGGTACAATCAATACCCCAATTTTTGCCTTACTGGACGCTAGGCTAAGTTCTGTTAAATGTGCTTCTGTTAATCCAGTAGCACCAATAACCGGTCTTATGCCCTTTTCTAATGCGGCAATAGCATGTTTGACTGCACTTTTAGCTTCAGTAAAATCAATTAATACATCAGGCTTACTGCTCAAGCCTGATAGGCAGCTAGCCAAATCATTGCTAATCAACACATCTTTGCCATTAGTACTGGCTATGCCTAGGTCAGCCATACTCTTTCCCGCATAACTGGCCCCACTACGCCCAAAAGCGCCCACCAATCTAATGGAATCGCGACCATGAATAGCTGCCATCGTAGCTTTACCCATACGTCCATTAATGCCAGCAATAATAAGCGTGATAGTTTTCGTGTTAGCTGTTTTAGCTACAGTGTCCAATATATTTATCCTTGATCTTCAGTTATTTTTATTAACTAGCGTTATTAGTAGTTTTATTCATTATCGTTGTGCGACCCGTAGAACCAAAGCCACCGGCACCACGCTGCGCTCCATCGTCTAATTCGTCTACTTCTTCAATTTGTATTTTTGGCACAGGAGTAATAATAATTTGAGCCACCCGCTCCCCTGGTTGAAAAGTATATGCTGCTTTGCCAGCATTCATAGCTAAAACTACCACTTCACCTCTATAATCGCTATCGATTGTGCCCACACCATTAGACAGACATATACCAGCCTTATCAGCTAAACCAGATCTAGCTCTCACTTGTCCTTCATAGCCTTCCGGAATCTGAACGATAATGCCAGTTGGTATACGAGTACGCTCACCCGCTGCCAAGGTTAAAGGTTTTTCAATTGCCGCTGTCAAATCAAGACCAGCAGAGCCGCCAGTTGCATACTGTGGCAAAGCTTTTGCATGTGGTAAACGCTTTATTTTCAAAATAACTGTCAAGGTAACCTGCCTTTAATAGAAGAGGTGTGAAGGATTGCGACTATATATGCCCAATTTGGATAATTGTACAGAAAAAATAGTACTGCGCCAATACAAGTAATGCACTACATCTCAATTCTGTTGCATATTAGTCTTGTGCTTGATACAAACAAGAAAGATAATATTGAATGAGCATCAGGAGATATTTCAACTTTATTGCCGATCAAATTTTTTAAATGTTTGACTTATGTGCTTGTCGAAAAATTGCAGCATTTGATCAACAATAGGATCAAATAATTTGTCCTCTTTCATTTGCTCTCTTTCAATTTCAGCAGCGCAGTTAAACTAATACGAGCAGCAATTTTTAAACAAAGGTATTCATTCTGAATGATACCATCATAGCCTTTAATGGCTGGCTTAAGAATGTGGGTTGTTGGACAACCATCTGTGGGAATGGCTATTTTATTTTCAATCAGACAAATAGTGGCCTTGTCTTGAGCTCCAGCAAGAGACAAGCATAGTCCTTCCACTCCTAAAAATAAAGGTTTTTTCTTGTAAAATAATCCCGCTCGGGATCATTTTACATTTAATATGTCTGCTTGCTCATAAAAGATCCCGCTCGGTACCTTTTTGTGCCTAATATTGCCTCCTATATCTTTATCTAAGCACTACTGCCGTACTATGCAAGGCGGGCTTATATTTTCTAATACATGGCTCAATGATTTCAGCATTGCATTATAATATGCCAAAATCAGATTCAATCAAGGAGTAGACAATGTCATCCAAGTCAGATATAGCGACAGCGATCAAGACGGCTGCTACGCAAGTTAGTCCTGAAAAAATTATGCAGCTGGGAACAGCTTTTTGGAGTTCTAAAGTATTTTTGAGCGCTGTTGAGCTGGGCGTGTTTACCACGCTAGCTAAAGAACCGATGGATGCAGAAACACTGTCCAAGTCCATAGGCTTAAATGATCGTGGTAGCGCAGACTTCTTGGATTGCCTTGTATCATTAGGGGTGCTCAAGCGCACAGAAGGTTTATATAGCAATACTCCAGAAACTGAGACTTATCTCGACAGCAACAATCCTGCTTATATCGGTGGCTTTTTTGAAATGCTAAATAGTAGTTCTTACCACTCTTGGGGAGAATTAAGTACTGTTCTTAAAACTGGCATATCTAAAAAGGAGATCAAAGCTGCAGGAGATGATTTATTTGAAGCTCTATATGCCGACCCCAAGCGATTACAAATGTTTTTGCAGGCAATGACAGGTGTAAGCAGACCATGTGCCACCGCCATTGCCGAAAAATTTCCTTGGCAGAAATACAGTTCATTTGTAGATGTTGGCACAGCGCAAGGCGGTTTGGCAGTAGAGATAGTAAAAAAACATTCTCATCTTCGTGGTATAGGTTTTGATTTGCACCAGTGCGAATCTATTTTTGAAGCTTTTACAAAAGAAAATCAGGTAGAAAAGCAACTTACTTTTCAGGCTGGAGATTTCTTCAAGCAAGACTTACCGTCTACTGATGTGCTAATCATGGGGCACATTCTTCATGATTGGAATTTAGAACAAAAGCGTATGCTCATTGCCAAAGCGCATAAAGCCTTATCTTCTGGCGGCGCTCTTATTGTTTATGAAACCATGATTGACGATCAGCGCAAAGAAAATACTTTTGCTTTGCTCATGAGTTTAAATATGCTTGTTAAAACACCAGGCGGTTTTGACTTTACACCTTCTCAATTAAAAGAATGGCTAAAGGAAGCTGGTTTTAAAGACATCACCTTCACTAAATTACCGGCAAACCACACTATGGCTGTTGCTATAAAATAAATGACAACGCAATAATATTAATGACCCTGGCCATTAGACTGATTAATAAAATCTAGCATGATATTTGTTAATTGGTAAGGCGTTGCATAATTGACGCAATGTGGTGCATTTGGAATGACGAAAATTTTAGCATGCGGTATACGGCTTGCTACTTCTTCAGTCCATAATTCTGGAGCAATAGGATCTTCTTCTCCTCGCACAACTAACGTGCGACATTTGATTTTAGCAAGCTTTGGTCTTATATCATCTGCGATCATTTTTTGCACAGTTTCGAAAGCTATAAACGGGACCATATCACATAAATCTGCCATTAATTGACCTTTGGAACCATCATCGAATCCGTCCATATATAAACGATAAGCTTCTTGCACCATTGTTCTTGCTTTTGGATCAACAGTGGGGTCAGTAAGTATTAGATTACAGGCAAGCTCTGCTATTAGTTGTGCTGCTACCTGGCAGCCATACGAATTTGCCATAATATTGGTATCTTTCAGATCCTTCAATCTTCAAGCGCATGGATTTTATAATCTTTAGTAGCAGTCATTGTGCTAATAAAGCCAGCGAGAATTTTTGATGTGTCAATTGACATTAAAATGTTTCCTAATTTTACCGTGGCTTCTTAGAGGTCAGCCGAATCTAGGTGATTAAAAGGTTTTCTTACTAGTTATTACCCACTGGATAAAAATAGTCCACTCTTAATAGAGACCTAAAGCACAAAATGGCAGTGCTGTAAAAGCGCGATCGTTTTTCCAATTATTTTGATTACGGCAATTTTGCATTTCGTGAAAATTTTTTGCTAAAGAACATATATATATATATATAGAAGTAGTATAAAGTAAATATATTTCCTGTGTAACAAGGGATAATCCAATATAAACACCTATTAGAGTAAACTAGATTTCTGTAGAAAAGTGACAATCTGTCAACAATTCGCTCTTATAGCTCAACGGTAGAATTATTTGTCAATATACTATTTTAGGTTACCTTCCCCAAGCACCCAATTAATCCAGGAGTTCGAGTACGTTACAGTCATGATAAATT